>Ga0182793_1002305_pt1 | contig 11076 bp, 9 predicted proteins | sample Passage237A_FD_130498 | JGI IMG/M metagenome (GOLD analysis project Ga0182793, IMG submission 130498) | Cellulose adapted compost microbial communities from Newby Island Compost Facility, Milpitas, CA, USA - Passage2 37A (version 2) (version 2) ...
CCCCCCCCCGCGGGGGGGGAGGGGCGGGGCGAACCCCGCTTCTTCGTGGGAAGGGTCGGTACGGCCTTCGATGCAAATGCGCGGGGGGCCCTGCCGAAACGGCTCGAGCCGCTTCGCGCCGGCGCGCCGCCATTCGAGGGTGCGCCGAAGGATGTGTTGCCGGTTCGGCCCGTGCTGACGGCACGCATCCAGTATGCCAACCGCACGACCACCAACATGCTGCGCCACGCCGTCTTCAAGGGGCTGCGCGAGGCGGAGCTGTCGCCCCAAACGGCACCTCAGCGGCGCCGGCTGATCTCCGACGCCGATCTCGCGGCGATCTGGGTGACCAACCCGCAGCGGCGAGTGTTCGGCAAGTCGGGCCCGACCAAGCTCGACATCGCCATCTACTATGCCGCGGTCGGCGACTTCATGCTGCCGCATCTGCTCGGCCGCCCGGTCTCGCTGGTGCGCTGCCCGACGGGCCGCCCGCAGGACTGTTTCTTTCAGCGGCACGCCTTCGCGGGCATGCCCTCCACGGTCGCGACTTTCGACATGGAGAATTCGGAGGGCGAGACGAAGCGCTACATCGCGATCGAGGATGCCAAGGGCTATCTCGCGCTGGCACAGTTCGGCGTGGTCGAGTTCCACGCCTGGGGCTCGACTCGCAGGCGGCCGGAAAAGCCGGACCGTATCGTCTTCGACCTTGATCCCGGCAAGGGCATCGCCTGGCGCGAGATCGTCGAGGCTGCCGTCCATCTGCGCGGCGAACTGGAAGCGCTGGGCCTGATGCCTTTCATCAAGACATCCGGGGGCAGGGGCCTCCACCTGACGGTCCCGATCGTGCCGAAGCTCGCCTGGAAACAGGTGCATGAGGCGACCCGCAGGATCGCGGGCCGGCTGGCCGCATCCGCCCCCGACGTGTTCACCACCACAATGGGCGAGCAGAACCGCAGGGGCCGCATCTTCATCGATTTCCATCGCAACGCGCGGGGTGCGACGGCGGTGGCACCCTATTCGCTGCGTGCCCGGCCGCACCTGCCGGTTTCGACGCCTCTGTCGTGGGACGATCTGGAGTCAATCGACGCGCCGGAGGATTTGAATTATTCTTCATTGCCTGGGCTGTTAACCAGTTCAGGCGATCCTTGGGCCGAGATTGCAGGCCACGCCCGCGTGCTGCCGGGCATCTGAGTATCCGCGTTGCGTAGGAGAGGGTGATGGCACCACGCGCCAGTTGGAAGGGACACCTGCGGTTGAGTCTCGTGAGCTGCCCGGTGCGGCTCTATCCGGCGACGAGCACGAAGGACCGGATCACGTTCAACCAGCTTCACAAGGATACCCACAACCGGATCAACATGAAACCGGTCGATCCCGAACTCGGGCTGGTGGAGCGCTCCGATCTCGTCAAGGGCTATGAGTACGAGGACAAGAAGTACGTCATCATCGAGGAAAGCGACCTCGAAAGCGTCAAGATCGAGTCGAATCACACGATCAACATCGAGGCTTTCGTGAATGAGGATTCGGTCGACGCCATCTACCTCGACACGCCCTATTACCTGGCGCCGGACGGCGCGATCGCCGAGGAGACGTTCGTCGTGCTGCGCGAGGCGCTGCGCAAATCCGGCAAGGTCGCGATCGGCCGGATCGTGCTGTCCAGCCGCGAGCGCGTAATCACGATCTCGCCGCGCGAGACTGGCATGTTCGTGTGCACGTTGCGCAACCCGAATGAGGTGCGCGGAACGGCCGAGTATTTCGGCAATATCCCGGTCGGCAATCCCGACCCTGAGATGCTGGAGCTTGCCGAGCGGTTGATCGAGCAGAAGACGACCGAGTTCGATCCGAAGGCCTATGAGGACCGCTACGAGCTCGCCCTCCTTGCGATGATCAAGGAGAAGCTCAAGGGTCACAAGCCGGTCATCGCAGCCGCCCCCGAGCGCGGCGGCAACGTCATCAACCTCATGGATGCGCTGAAGGCGAGCCTGTCGCAGAGCAAGCCGCCGGCAAAGAGCAAGAGCAAGGCTGCCGCACCGGCCGCCGAGGCTGAAAAGCCCAAGAAGGCAAGCAGGAAGAAGGCGTGACGCCGGGCGCGGCCAGGGATTACGGCATCGTCGGTCCGCTGGCCGCCTTTCCCTTGCGCCTTGCCACGCGCGCCGCCATGCGCGCGGGCCTGCGCGTGCATCGCGGCGTGCGGCGACAATCGACACATGCGGTGATCGGCCGCGGGCTGCTCGCCCGGGAGACGGCGGGCCGCATTGAGGAGCGAATCTCGGCAGCGCGTGGATCGGGCCGCGTTCTTGTCAGCGAGGACGGCTTCCTGCGCGTGCTCGGTCTGCGCACTCCGTCGGAGGGCGGGTCGATCGCGCGGCAGGCGCTGCTTGACCAGTCGCGGCTCGCGGAAGTCGCATTCGAATTCCTCAGGCTGTTCGACGCCTTCGAGTCGGACGCGGAGCCGTTTACGTTCCGCGACGTGATCCTCGCCAGGAAATATGCCGGCCTGCTTGCTGGCGGCGCGGGCTGGTTCGATATCGCGCGCTCGATCCATCGGGCCGGGCCGGTTTCCTCGCTCACCGCGAAGTCGCTGCATGCCGACCGGCAGGGCGGCATCTATGCGCGCCACGAGCATGGCCTTGCCGAACTGAGCGGACAGCTCCTGTTTGAACTCGAGCGGGCGGGCGATCTCGACCTCGAAGACGCCTTCGCCGAAGCGGAGGTCGCCGAAGAGGAGGGGCGTTTCGAGGAGGCCGCCGAGCTTTATGCGCGGTGCATTGCGGGCGACCCGGCGGATGCGGTGCCCGCCTTCAACCGTGCGAACTGCCTGCGCGCGGCAGGGCGCGGGGCGGAAGCGGCAAACGAATACCTGCGCGCGCTGAAGCGCGATCCCGAATTTGCCGAGGCGTGGTTCAACCTCGCCGACCTGCTCAGCGAGCAGGGCCAGATCGACGCTGCGCGCCGCCATCTGCGACAGGCTATCGCGGTCGATCCCGACTACGCCGATGCGATCTTCAATCTGGCGCGGCTCGAATTCGAGGCCGACAATCTCGCCGAGGCCCGGCGGCTCTGGCTGGACTATCTCAAGCTCGACAATTCGTCGCAATGGGCGCGCACCGCGCAGCGCGGCATCCAGTTCGTCGATCTTCAGACGGCACGGAAATCCGCCGGATGACGGATTTTCTGTTCGACGGGCCGGACGAGGCTTTTGCGACGGTCCTGCTTGCCCACGGCGCCGGCGCGCCGATGGATTCGAAATCGATGCAGGCAGCGGCCGTCGCGCTCGCCGCTCAGGGCTTGCGCGTCGCCCGCTTCGAATTCGGCTACATGGCCGCGCGCCGCAAGGGCATGCGCAAGCCGCCGCCGCGCGCCGAATCGCTCAATCCGGAATATGTCGAGGCGGTCGCAGCGCTTGGCGTGAAGGGCCCGCTGATCGTCGGCGGCAAGTCGATGGGCGGGCGCGTTGCCTCGATGGTCGTCGATCGGCTGCGCGCCGAGGGCAGGGCGACCGGGCTGCTCTGCCTCGGCTACCCGTTCCACCCGCCCGGCAAGCCGAGCCAGCTACGCACTGCGCATCTGCTTGAGCTGCAATCACCGGCGCTGATCTGCCAGGGGACGCGCGACGAATTCGGCACGATCGAGGAGGTGCCGGGCTATGGCCTGCCCGCCAACATCGAGCTGCTTTGGCTGGACGACGGCGACCACGATCTCAAGCCCCGCAAGAAGGTCTCGGGCTTTTCCGCCGACGACCATCTGCGCACGATGGCGCAGGCAGCGGCCGCCTGGATTCGCCGCATCACAGCGCGATGAAGATTGCCACCTTCAACATCAACAACGTCAACAAGCGGCTCGCCAACCTTCTGCAATGGCTGAATGAAAGCGAGCCGGACATCGCCTGCCTGCAGGAGCTGAAAGCCGAGGACGACGCCTTTCCCGCCGAGGCCATCGCCAAGGCCGGCTATTCGGCCGTCTGGCGCGGCCAGCGGAGCTGGAACGGCGTTGCGATCCTGTCGCGGGTCGGTGACCCGATCGTGACGCGTACGGAGCTGCCAGGCGATCCGGAAGACCGGCAGGCGCGCTACATCGAGGCGGCGGTGCGCGGCGTGCTCGTCGCTTCGATCTACGCGCCGAACGGCAATCCGCAGCCGGGACCGAAATACGACTACAAGCTCGCCTGGCTGGCGCGGCTGCAGCGGCACGCCACGGCGCTGCGCAAGTCAGGCGCGCCTGTCGTGCTTGCCGGCGACTTCAACGTCGCGCCGACCGACCTCGACATCTATCCGACGAAATCGTTCGATGACAACGCGCTGGTCCAGCCGGAAAGCCGTGAGGCCTTTCGCAAGCTCGTCGGCAGGAGCTGGACCGACGCGCTGCGCCACCTCAACCCGAACGCGCGCATCTACACATTCTGGGACTACAAGCGCATGCGCTGGCAGCGCGACGCCGGGCTGCGGCTCGACCACATCCTGCTCAGCCCCAATCTGGCGCCGGCGCTGGTGGCCGCGGGGGTCGGTCGCGGGGTGCGCGGGCGCGAAAGCGCCAGCGACCACGCGCCGGTGTGGGTCGAACTGGATATCTGACTTGCCGGACGGGCGGCCTACGCGACCTGCGCTTCCTGCACCTTGGGCCGCCTGCCGCTCCACGGAGCCGCGCGCTCGAGCTGGCCGGCGAGCGAGAACAGCATCTCCTCGTCGCCATGGCGGCCCGCGAAATGGACTCCCACCGGCAGCCCGTCGCCAGACATTCCGAGCGGCACCGACATGGCCGGCTGGCCCGTCACGTTGAACAGGAAGGTGAACGGGATGAAGTCCAGCAGCCGGGAAAGCCACAGGTCGACGTCGGGAACGTCCATGTCGAAATGGCCGATGCGCGGTGGCGGATAGGCCAGTGTCGGTGTGAGCCAGGCATCGAAGCGCTCGAAGAACGCAGCGATGCGGCGCGACTCCCGGTGCATGGCGTGCACGCTCGCAATGTAGGCAGGGGCCGAAATATCCATCCCGCGCGCGGCGATGGCGCGCGACATCGGCTCGATCTGGCCCTCGGCAGGCAGCTTGCCGCCGGTCACGCGGCCGACATTGGCCATCGTGTTGGCCTGGAAGATCGTGTTGAAGGAGCGCACCACCGTCGCGATGTCGAATTCGGGCGACGCCTCTTCGACGATATGACCGAGCTCCTCGCACAGCCGAGCCGTCTCCCGTGTCGCCGCGATGCAGTCGGGGTGGATGGCAGCGCCGTTTGGTGCCTCGACCGCGAAGGCAATGCGCAGGCGGCGCGGATCGCGCCCGGCGGCCTCCAGGAAGCTTCGCTGCGGCGGTGCGGCAAAATACGGATCCCCCGGCATCGGACCGGCGGTTGCATCGAGCAGCGCTGCATTGTCGCGCACGGACCAGGAGACGGCGTGCTGGGCGGCGAGCCCCGCCAGACCTTCGCCGCCCTCGGGGCCGGCCGTGATGCGACCGCGCGTCGGCTTCAGCCCGAACAACCCGCAACAGGATGCCGGAATGCGGATCGAGCCGCCGCCGTCGGTAGCGTGCGCCATCGGCAGCATGCCGGCAGCCACAGCGGCGGCGGAGCCGCCGCTCGATCCGCCGGGCGTATGCTGGGTGTTCCAGGGGTTGCGCGTCGGCCCGAAGAGATGCGGCTCGGTCACCGGCATCAGGCCGAACTCGGACGAATTTGTCTTTCCGAGCACGACGAGGCCAGCCGCGCGGCAGCGCCGGACGAGCTCGCTCTCGGCAGCCGGCATGTTCTGCGCGAACAGCCTCGAAGCGTATGTCGTCGGCGCTCCCAAGACCGACACGACCAGCTCCTTGAAGAGGTAGGGAGCGCCGGTGAACGGGCCTTCGGGGAGGCCGGCCACGATAGCCTCGCGTGCCTGGTCGTAAAGCCGTGCCACGATTGCGTTGAGGGCGGGATTGCGTTCCTCGATCAGCGCGATGGCCGTCTCCGCGACTTCCAGCGCCGTCACCGCGCGCCTTCGCACCAGTTCGGCCAGGCCCAGCGCATCCAGTGTTTCGTACTCGGCGATCATGCCATCTCCTTCGCGTCATGTGCTGGCCACTCGGCAGCCGGCATCGGCTCCGTTGCCTCGAAGTCGGGCAGGGCGGCCGAGGCGAAGCCGACGCAGTCGAGCGAGCCGATCGCGAACTTGCCGTCCCGCAGTTTCAGACGAACCCGTCCGTCCTGTTCGTGGTAGAGGTCGGGATGGGCGGCAAGGAAGGCGCGGGTCTCGCTTTCGGGGCGGTCGCCGAAGCCGTCGATGAAGTGATGCGCGTTTCGCTCGACATGGGTCAGGCCGAGCAGGTTCACCAGCGCCAGATCCTGCTGGATTGCGATGCCGGGTTCACAGGTCAGGTCTTCCGCCGACATGAAGAAGCGTGGCTCGCCTCCGGCATTCCAGACCCGGCAGCGGGCGTGGTTGATCATCGACTTGTAGATGCCCTTGCAGGCTTTCGACGACACGCCGGAGTAGCCGAGTGCGCGGGCCCGCACGAAGGCATCGAGTTCGCCGTCCGACTCGTCGATGATGACCGGGACGCGGGCGGCGAGGCTCGTGATTGGGCGCGCGAGCGCTTCCTTGCGGTTGATCGGCTGCTCGACATAGAGGATCGAGGCGGCGAGCCGCGCCAGCGCCGGCCGTTCGCAGAGCCTGGCATAGAAGCCGGCAATCGCATCGGCGTCCGGAAACTGCTCGTTCCCGTCGAGGGTCGCCGAATAGGGCTCGGGAATGCGGTCGAGCACCGAGGCGATGCGTTCCAGCCGTTCGAGATCGGCCGCTTCGTCGCCACTCACCTTCAGCTTGAAGTAGCGGTTGCCGTAGAAGCCGACGACCTCTTCCAGCGTTTCGGGAAGGCCGTCGTTGACGCGCTGGTCGAACGCGAGGTCGGCCTCGGTGATTGGATCGACCAGCCCGACGGTATGGCGAACGTCGATTGCGCGCGCCGGGTGTGCGGTCGCAAAAAGCTGCTCGGCATCGGCTTCGCCGAGCGCCGGCGCAACGGGATGCGCGCGCAGCCCCGCCACGTTGCGGCGCATCGCCTCGCAAAACGAGAGGCCTAGCGCACGGCACAATGCGTCGAGAATCGCGCGGTCGATCAGCGACTGGCCGTAGCTCGCGATCAGGGGGTTGAGGTCGAGCGCGGCGCACGCCGCGACATGGCCGCCGTAGTTTTCGGCGAACAGTTCAAAAGGCGCCGCGGCAGGCGAGGCGAGGTAGGCCTGCCCTGCCAGCTCCAGCGACCTGCGCAGCTGATGGTGGTTCTGCTCGTCGCTGAGCTCAAGGTTCTTGTCGAACCATTTTGCGCCGAGTGCCTCGGCCGAAACACCCCAGGCCTCGCGCCCGTCGTCGAGCGCGACGCACGCACGCACGATGGCCTGGCGCCCGTGCGTGGCGGTCTTGACGCCGAAGCGGAAGGGCATGCGCAGCCGGTAGGCGCGCTCCCGGCGCTCGACCGCAACGAGCCTGACGCGCACACCGCTCACGCCAGCGCCTGCAGCCTTCGTGTCTGCGCTTTTCCGCCGCCGCGGCCGGTCAGTATGTCGTAGATGTGCAGCGAGTACTGTCCGAACTCGGCCGTGGCGCGCGTCTCGACCGTGCGCGGGCGCGGCAGGTCGATATTGACGATTTCGGCGATGCGGCCGGGCCGCGCCGACATGACCACGACGCGGTCGGACAGGAAGACGGCCTCGGGGATCGAGTGGGTCACGAACAGCACGGTCTTGCGTTCGCCCGAATGTGTGGCCTCGCCCCACACCCTGAGCAGCTCGAGGTTCATGTCGTCGCGGGTCATGGCGTCGAGCGCGCCGAACGGCTCGTCCATGAGCAACAGCGGCGGGTCGAGCAGCAGCGCGCGGCAGAGCGCGGCGCGCTGCTGCATGCCCCCCGAAAGTTCACCGGGCCGCTTCCCGATGAAGTCCCCCAACCCCACCAGCTCGAGCAGCTGGACGGCACGGTCGCGATACTGACGTGGGCGCAGGCCGGCGAGTTCCGCCGGCAGGAGCACGTTGTCGAGGATCGTCCGCCATTTCAGCAGGACCGCGGCCTGGAACACCATGCCGACCTTTGGGATCGGCCTCGTCACCGGCGTACCGTCGACGACGATGGTGCCGGCGGTGGCCGGCCTCAGGCCGGCCAGCACGCGCAGCATGGTGGACTTGCCGCATCCGCTCGGGCCGACCAGCGAGACGAACTCGCCGGCGGCTACCGAGAGCGTGATGTCGCGAAGCGCCTCGACCGGGCCGCTTCCGGTGTTGTAGGTCATTCCGACCCGGTCGAGCTCGATCATGCCGCTCATCACGCTCCCGCCCCTTTTCACTTTCAGTTGGCCGGCATCTCGACCTTGGTCAGGAACTCGGTCGTGAAGATGTCCTGGCAATTCACCTCCTTGGGCAGGCCCATGTAGGTGTTCACGAGGTCGACCGAAGCGCACATCTTGGCCTCGTCGATCCAGCCGATGCCGTTCTCACGATAGCGGTCGGTCTTCATCAGCTCCAGGCCGAGCTTCATGTTGGCCGCGATCAGGTTCTCGTCGATCTCCGGCACGCGCTTCTTGAAGATCGCCATGGCCTCTTCCGGATCGGCCATCACGTCGCGCCAGCCCATGTAGGCCGCCTCGAGGAACTTCTTCAGGGCATCGGGACGCTCGGTCATGGTCTTTTCACTCGCCATGATCGACATGGAGTACATGTCGAAGCCGAAATCCGCCCAGGGCATCATGACGACCTTGCCCTCGCCCATCGGCTTCTCATAGAGCGGCAGGCCTGTCGTGTAGTCGGCCACGGTGTCGACCCGCTTCTCGGCGAGCGCGGCGATCTTCGCGGCCGGCTCGACATTGACCCAGGTGACCTTGCTCGTGTCGATGTTGTTGGCCTTGGCGAAGGCGGGCCACACCTGGCGCTGGCCGTCTCCGGGAGGTGCGCCGATCGTCTTGCCTTCGAGGTCTTTCGGCTCGCGAACCGGATTGTCGATGCTCGAAAACACGTTGAGTGGCGTCTTGTCGAAGATCATGCCGACGACCTTGATGGTGGTGCCGCGCGCATGCGAGGCGATCACGACGGCGGCGTCGGCCAAGCCGGCATCGGCAGCGCCGGTGTCGACCTTGGCGATGGAATCGCCAGAGCCCTTCGAGTTCTCGAGAGTTACGTCGAGGCCCTTGTCGGCGAAGTAGCCCTTTTCCAGCGCCACCCAGTAGGCGGCATGGTCGCCGACGGGGAACCAGTTCAGCGCGAACTTGAACTTCTCCTGGGCAAGAGCAGGGGACGCCAGCAGCGTGGCGGCCGCGGCGGCGGCAAGCAGTGTCTTCAACATGTCCATTCTCCCATTGCTTCCTTGGACTTCTATGCTTCCTGACCCTCAGCCCACGGGGCCAGTACACGCGACAGGGCGGCGACGGCGCCGAACAGCGCGAGCCCGATGATCGAAATCCAGATCAGCGCGCCGAAGGCGAGCGGCGTGTTCATGCTGCTCTGGGAGGTGATGATGACGTAGCCCAGTCCACTCTGGGAGGCGACGAACTCGCCGACGATCGCGCCGACGACGGCGGCGGTGGCGGTAACCTTGAGAGCGCTGAGGATGTAGGGATAGGCGTTCGGAATCCGGATCTTGCCGAACACCTTCCATTTCGGCGCGTTGAAGACGCGGCCGAGGTCGAGCATGTCGGGGTCGATCTGCGTCAGCCCGACCGCCGTGTTGATGACGACGGGGAAGAAGCCGATCAGCGCGCCGATCAGCATATTTGGCACCACGCCATAGCCCAGCCACAGCAGGAACAGCGGAGCGACCGCCACCTTCGGCAGCGTGTTGACGAAGACTAGGAAGGGCATCAGAGCGCGGTTCATCGACGGCGACCACGCGATGATCGTGCCAAGCGCGATGCCGCCGGCGGCCGCGATCAGGAAGGCGCCGAAGATCGCCACCGAGGTAACGATGATGTGGCCGGTCCAGTCGATCTCCGACGAGAACATGGAGTTGATGACCGAGCCGGGGCTGGGCAGCAGGTATTCGCGGATGCCGAGGAAGCTGACCGCGAATTGCCACAGCAGGATGAACGCCGCGAACAGCCCGATCGCCGGCAGCCACTCGATGACCTTTCGTCCGATCGTGTTAGCCAAGTGACACCTCAACCGAATTGCGCCTGACCCATTGCTCGTCGACCTCGACACCGAGACCCGGTCCCTCAGGCAGCCTGACCTTGCCGCCACCCTTCCAGACCCGTTCAGAGAGGAAGGGCGTGTCGATGTATTGCGGCCCGTTCAGCTGCAGCGGCGAAATTCCGAACGCTGCCGCAAGCTGAAGGCCCGCCGCCAATCCGAGGTCGGTTTCCGTCAGGCCTGACATGGACAGGCCAAGTCCCGCCGCCGCCGCGGTCTCGCAGAGCTGCCGCGAAACATGGAAGCCGGCGTTGCGCTGCAGCTTCGCCACCGCAACGTGAATGGCGTCTGCGCGAACGTATTCGATCAGGTCCGCGACCGCGCGCAGCGACTCGTCGAGGCCGATCTCGACCGCGCTCTCCGCACACAGCGAGGCATAGCCGGACAGGTTGAAGCCATTGAGCGGCTGCTCGAACAGTGTCACGCCGGACTCGGCGAAGCGGCGCGCCTGGCGCTTTGCGGAAGCCAGCGAATAGCCGCGGTTGGCATCGACCTGGATCACCCTGTCGCCGGCGACTTCGCGGGTCGCGCGCACCAGTTCGGCGTCACCTGCCTCGCCGTGCATGCCGACCTTGACGTCGAAGACGTCATAGCCCGCATCGAGACCCTGGCGCGCAAGATCGCCGGCGCCGCTCGGGTCCGACACCGAGATCATCCACGAGAGGTCGAACTCACTGCGCCGTCGTCCGCCAAGCAGCCGATGCACCGGCACGCCGAATGCGCGCCCCAGCGCATCATGCGCGGCGATGTCGATCGCTGACTTCGCGAGGGGAGAGCCGGTGGTCACCCCTGGGCTGATCGCGCGGTTCATGGCGCGGTGGAGCGCATCGAAGTTCCACAGCTCGATGCCGACGACTGCCGGAGCGAGGTACTTTCGAAGCGTGGAGACGATGGTTTCGGTCGTTTCGTACGTCCAGCGCGGGGTAGGGGTCGCCTCGCCCCCTCCCACCGCTCCGCCCC
>Ga0182793_1002306_pt1 | contig 11070 bp, 9 predicted proteins | sample Passage237A_FD_130498 | JGI IMG/M metagenome (GOLD analysis project Ga0182793, IMG submission 130498) | Cellulose adapted compost microbial communities from Newby Island Compost Facility, Milpitas, CA, USA - Passage2 37A (version 2) (version 2) ...
CCGGTTTTCACGACAGAGAAAAACAGATCTTCGTTGCAGTCGAGTTTCTTTACCTCGTTTCTTTTAAGCCTGATCACGCCCGAGTTTACCTTGGGAGGCGGGGAAAAATGCCCGGGGGGAACTGTGAACAGATATTCTATATCGTAATAGGCCTGAAGAAGTACGCTCAGTATGCCATAGTCCTTATTCCCGGCGGGGGAAGCAATACGTTCAGCAACCTCTTTCTGAAGCATACAGACCACTTCCGAGACTTCATTTCGGTATTTGAGTACTTTAAAGAAAATCTGGGATGATATATTGTACGGAAAATTGCCAATTACGGCAAAGGGGATTCCCATGTTGACGGGCTTCCATTTCAGAAAATCGTCGGCAATGATCCTGTCCCGCAACTGCGGAAAATGCTCGTGCAGATATTCTACCGACTCGCCGTCAATCTCAATCACCCAGGTTTCGAAACGCTCGTCCTCCAGCAGGAAGCCGGTCAGAACTCCCATCCCCGGCCCTATTTCCAGGACCTTTTCATATTGGCCGTGTCCGGTTAACGCATGCGCGATGGCAGCCGCTGTAGGGGTGTGTTTCAGGAAGTGCTGGCCTAGATGTTTTTTCGCCCTTACTTTCATCTGCTTCGTTTATGTTACCCTGGTTATTCATCCCACAGCCGTTTATTGTTTCCCGATTCTGAAACCCCGATAAGGAGACAAACCTCGCGAACGTCTGTTAAATGCAGCCAATAAAATTATTTTGGACAAAAATAGGTTTTAATTCTTAGATTTATCCGGGCAAATTTCGGGTTTTAACGCGGGCTCAATTAAAAATGGAAATATTTTCGGACTTACAGACCTGGCAAACCAACATCGCTTCGCTGTCCCACCTGAACATGCTGGGAATAACCCTCGACTCGTCGTTTGAGATCAGAGCCGTTAACGGGTATTTCCTTCGTAAAACAAGCTGGGCACCGGAGAATCTGATCGGTAAGAACTTTTTCGAATTCCTGCTGCCCGAAGAAAGCAGGGAGGAAATCCGAAACCTGCTGATCGACGGAATGGCCGGTGAAGCCCGCCCTGAACGCCAGGAAGTCCGCTTTTATGACCTTCATGGAGTACTGCGCACAATGGTCATCAACTCGGTATGGCTGCTCCAGACCGACGGTGAAAACAAAGCCCTAACCATCGTAGGCGACGATATCACCCGGCGCCGGCGCATGGAAGCCGCCCTGACCAAATCCAACAGCCAGCTGCAGGACCTGGTGGAAAACACCAGTGATATCATCTTCCTGATTACGCTCGAAGGTAAATTCATCTTTGTCAATAAGGAGTGGTGCGAGGTGCTGGGCTATAGCCTGCAGGAAATCAATTCCCTTACCCTCGACGATATTCTGCACCCCGACCATCGTGATCAAACCTACGGTCAACTCGAACAGATCAAGGCGGGTGTTCCCATGCCCGACTTTGAGACCGTGTTTCTGAGCCGATCGGCCAAAAAGATATTTCTGTCGGGCAGTGTCACCTGCCGTTATGACAACGGGAAACCGTCTGCTTTCCGCTGTATCCTGCATGACTTCACCGACAAGAACCGGGCAGAGAAGGCGCAAAGCCTGTATCACAGCATAGCCAGCTGGACCATCAATTCCCAGTCGCTCGACGATTTTTACCTGAAAATTCACCAGGAACTGGGAAAAATCATCGATGCCAGCAACTTTTTCATTGCCCTGTATGATGCACGGGAAAGCTATATCTATTTCCCCTACTATGTAGATGCCTATTTCCCCAAGAGTGTAAAATTCACCCGCCGAAAGCTGGGTACCGGGGTTACGGAATACGCCATCGCCGCCAACCGGCCACTTTTCCTTTACCAGGAGGACATCGAAGAGCTGGCCCGTACCAACAGCCTGTACCTCTATGGGGTCACCCCCAAAATCATGATCTGTGTCCCGCTCCGCATCGGCGACCGGATTACCGGGATCATCGGGGTAAAATCGTATAACAGTGCCAATACGTATGACCGGCGCGACCTGGAACTGCTGGAATTCATTTCCGGACAGATCGCCCTGGCGATTGAACGGAAGCAGCGTGAGGAAGAACTGAACAAATATGCGGCGCGGATCAACGCAATTTTCGAAAGCAGCTCCCACCTGATCTGGTCGGTTAACCGCAACCTGCAGCTCACCTCCTACAACAAGAATTATGTGCACGTAGTCGAACAGATTTCAGGCGTGAAATCGACACCGGGGGGCAGCGTGGTTCAGCTGGGCTGGCGTATGCTGGGCATACAGAACCGGCGCATCCTGGAAAACCACTACCGGCAGACATTCAAGGGAATTCCGCAGTACTTCGAAATGAAGATTATTACCAAGGATCACGACGAGATCTGGCTGGAATTCCATTTCAACCCCATTCTGCTCTCGGGCGGAAATATCGAGGAAGTCTCCGGAATCGCCCGGGATATTACCCGCCGGAAACAGGCCGAAATCAGCCTCCGCCAGAGCGAAGAGAAATTCCGCGGGATTTTCGAAAACCTTCAGGATATTTATGTCCGCATCAACCGGAAAGGCATTATCACGATGATCAGTCCGTCGGTATTCAAACGTACCGGCTATACCCCGGAAGAAGTACTCAACCGTCCGATTACCGACTTCTTCACCGACAAGCGGCTGATGATCGAGTCCTACCGGATACTACGCCGTCAGAACAGTCTCCGCAACATCGACGGAGAACTACGCATCAAGAACGGATCGGTACGTCAGTACATGTTCAACATGCTGATGTTTACCAACGAAAAGGGTGAAATGGCTGAAATTGCCGTCCTTGCCCGGGATATTACCGTTCTCAAGCAAAACGAATTCGAACTCCGCAAGGCCAAGGAACAGGCCGAAAGACTGGTCAAGGTCAAGGAAGACTTCCTGGCCAACATGAGCCATGAGATCCGTACTCCGATGAACGGTATCATCGGTATGATCGACCTGCTCAGCAGCACACGGCTTAACAAGGAGCAGCAGGACTATGTCCATACAATCAAGCGTTCGTCCGAAACCCTGCTGGATATCCTGAATGACATACTCGACCTGTCGAAGATCGAAGCGGGCAAGATGGACCTGCACCCTATGCCCGTCGAACTCGACGACATCTTCTCCAAACTGCTGGCACTGTTCGGACAGTCGGCTAAAAACAAAAACAACGAGCTGCTGTTTATCAAGAAGACACCGCTCCCCCGATACATCATAGCTGATCCCACCCGGCTGCTCCAGATACTTTCCAATCTTACCTCCAACGCCCTCAAGTTTACCGAAAACGGAAAGGTTACCATTGCGGTCAGCAATGTCACCGAACCCGGTCAAAAGCTTAAACTGAAGGTCGAGGTCATTGACACCGGTATAGGTATTTCGGAGGAAAACCAGAAGATGCTGTTTACTTCCTTTACCCAGGTAGACAATTCTTCCAAGAAGTCTTTCGGGGGTACCGGACTGGGACTCGCCATCTCCAAACAGCTTTGCAAGCTAATGAACGGTGACATAGGGGTGATTTCGAAACAGGACGAGGGAAGTACCTTCTGGTTTACGTTCGAAACCGAAGAATCGCAAAAAGCACCTGAAAATACAAACGGCAACAATGGCAAAGGGTCGATCGTCGATACCTTCGGCGATACCGAGCTTCACATTCTTCTGGTGGATGATAATATCGTCAACCGTAAGGTAGCCGGAGAAATCCTGAAAAAAGCCGGAGCCAGGGTCGATTCAGCTGCCAGTGGCTTCGAGGCTATTGATCGTGTCACCGAGCTGATCGAAGGGGGAGAAAAGATGTACGACATCATTCTGATGGATATTCAGATGCCGGATATGGACGGCATCCAGACCACAGCCAGCCTTAGGGAAAAATTCGGAAGCAAACTTCCGCCTATCGTGGCCATGACCGCCTATTCCATGAAGGAAGACCAGGAAAGGTTTATCGCGCAGGGGATGGACGATTATCTGCCCAAGCCGATCCGGGCCGTGCAGCTGATTCAAAAGGTTGCCGAACTGACCCAAAAACCCGCTCAGGCTGATTCTGTCCCTGAAACGGAACCCGAGTCTCCTGCTTTACCCGTTCTGGATCAGGAAATCGTGAATCAGCTGAAATCCATAGGCGGTACCGACCTCGTGCTTTCGGTCTATGAAGATTTTATCAACGAATCGTCGGAGCTGGTAAGAGAAGCCGTGGAGGCCTGGGAAAAGAGAGATATTCCGACGGTCAAGAGTCATCTGCATACCCTGAAGGGAAGTGCCGGGACCGTAGGTGCGATGGAAATCGCAGAGATCGCGCGCGACGCCGAAGGCCGTCTGAAAACCAACGATACATCTACGTTGCCTGCAGCGATTCCAGCCCTGGAAAAAGCATTCCGGACCTTTTCAGAACAATACGAAGATTTACTGAAAGGATGGCTGACCACCTAGGGGTCATCCCTGTAACCGGTTAACCTTGTCGGGATCGATCGTCTTATAGTGGTCAAAAACCCTTAACACGATGGCCAGGGCTATGGCTATCTCACAAACTGCTACCACCATTACGAAGAGGGCAAAAAGCTGCCCCTGCATCAGGTGCGGATCGTGACGGCTGAAAGCCACGAGATTGATATTGACGGCGTTCAGCATCAGTTCCAGCCCCAGGAGCACCCCAATGGCATTCTTTTTGGTCGAGGCAACGGCCAGACCAATCGAAAAAAGGGCTGCCCCTACTACCAGGAAATGGGTGACAGGTATGGTATTCATCGGATTCTGATTCGGTTATAAGCCATGTAACCTGTACCAGTCAGTACGGCCAGCAGAAGAACGGCGATGATTTCGAACGGTAACAGATGGGTAGTCATCAGATGCATGCCCAGCTGCTTCAGGGTAGACTTCTGGGATTCTACCGGACCTGAAAGTGCGAAATCAGCCGAGAAAAGGACTTTTAACAACAATACGAACATCACACCGGCTACTGTGAGGCGTACAGGAAGATTTCCGTTTTCTACCCGCACATAATTGGCTCCCGACCGGCTGGCCTGGGTAAGCATAATTCCGAAAACCAGCAGCACAAGTACGCCGCCCACATAAATCATGATTTGCGCAACGGCCAGAAAATCGGCCATAGCAAATACATACAAAGCCGCTACCCCCAGCAGGGACATAAACAGACCGAAGGCTGCGTACATCAGATTCCGTGTAAACAGGATGAACAGGGCCGCTGCAACGGCCAGTCCTGCAAAAAAATAGAAAGCTATCAGCTCCATACCCGGGTTAACGTTCAGTGGGTTCAAAGTTAAGCAATAATCCGGCACTTTAGTGCCATTATAGCCCTGTTGTTCGGCATTCTACACCTCCGCCTTTTTATAAATTGTGCTATATTGCGGTTCTATCGAAACTTTATTAACATTAAACTAATTGTAGCTCCTTTCGTTAAATTTATCCCCATTCCATATGGATTCAACCATTTCACAAAAGCATCCCAAAGGCTTATATGTTCTCTTTTTCGCCGAGATGTGGGAGCGCTTCAGCTATTATGGCATGCGTGCCATTCTGCTCATGTACCTGATCGATCAGGTCAGCGGCGGGCTTGGCCTCAGTGTCGCAACCGGTAGCGCAATCTACGGGCTCTACACGGCCTCGGTATACCTTCTCTCCCTTCCCGGCGGCTGGATTGCCGACAACGTCCTCGGACAGAAAAAATCTATCTTTTATGGCGGTATCGTCATCATGCTGGGTCATATCATCCTGGCCATCCCTGCCGGAGAAAGTCTCTTCTACTGCGGTCTGGCCGTGGTGGCACTCGGAACCGGTCTGCTAAAACCCAATATCAGCTCCATCGTGGGGGAATTATACCCCGAAGGAGGCGCCCGCAGAGACGCCGCCTTTTCCATTTTCTATATCGGAATCAACCTGGGATCATTCCTGGGCATGATGCTCGTGGGTTATCTGGGCCAGAAAATCAACTGGCACCTCGGATTTGGAGCCGCTGCCGTAGGGATGTTACTGGGACTGCTCGTATTCAAATTTGCAGGTGACATCCATCTGAAAGGACTGGGAGCGCCACCCGTCAAGAAACCCAGGACAGCCGAGGAAACAGAAGGCGACAGAAAGGGGAAAATTATGGGCTGGGGTCTGATAGCTCTTTTGGTAATTTTTCTCTCCGTGCTCCAGATCAGCGGTACCATTAATGTCACCACGGCTCAGGGGCTGGCGCAGGCAATGGGCATCATCATTGTGTCGGTAGCACTGGTTTACTTCTTTTACATTCTGCTCGCAGGCGGACTTACTACTACCGAAAAGAAAAGGGTTGGCGTGCTGATCATTTTCTTCTTTACAGCAGCCTTGTTCTGGTCGGGATTTGAGCAGGCCGGAACTTCCCTGCAAATCTTTGCCGAACGCCACACTTTCCGCACACTGGGCAGCTTCGAGTTCCCTTCCAGCTGGTTCCAGAACTTCAACCCCGTATTCATCGTAACGCTGGCACCGGTAGTCGCATCGCTGTGGATTTTCCTCGCCCAGAAAAATATCAACCCCTCGATACCTGTGAAATTTGCCATCGGGCTTTTCCTGCTGGCAGCTGGTTTCCTGGTAATGAAATTTGGCGCGCAACAGGCAGTAACCGGCGTATTGGTGAGCCCTATGTTTCTTGCCTCCACCTACCTCCTCCATACCCTTGGCGAACTGTGCATCAGTCCGGTAGGTCTCAGTACCTTCACCAAGCTGGCTCCCAGGCGCTATGTCAGCCAGCTGATGGGTATCTGGTTCGTGGCCGCGTCGCTGGGTAACCTGATGTCAGGCCTTTTCGCGGGTAACTTCGACGAAGAAAACGTAGCCCAGATGCCGTTCCTTTTCAATCAGGTATTCCTGCTGTCGGGCGGCTTTGGACTTTTATTGCTCGTATTTTACAAGCCTATCAAGAAGTGGATAGGAGGAATTGAATAAATGAACTTATATGGATTTTAAAGCAGAACCAGGCTATTCTTTTTCACACACGTTCCGCTTCACCCAGGAGGACGTGGAAAATTTTGCCAAAGTAACCGGTGACAACAATCCGCTCCACCTGGATCCGGATTTTGCGGCTACCACGCCTTTTAAAAAACCGATTATCCATGGGATGCTCGGAGCGAGCGTATTTACCAAAGTGCTGGGTACCATATACCCTGGCTTCGGATCGGTTTATCTGGGCCAGACCCTCGAATTCCTGCGGCCCATGTTCGTGGATACAGACTATGAGGCTGTTTTTACGATCGAAAGCATCGATCCGGTTAAGCATACGGCCAGGATCAGGGGAGAGATCAAAAACCTTGAAACAGGAAAGAAGTGTACTACAGGGGTAGCCACCCTGATGAATGCGGAGAAATTCTGAACATCCCCGCTATAAAATCAAAGGCAGCTCCGGGGTTTGCCCCACGAGCTGCCTTTTTTAATACCTTTTTGCTGGTGTGAGTGAAAGGGCTTAGCCTTGGTTCTTTATATTCTGAATCTCTGTACGGATTTCCTGAGACAAGTTTTTTAGATCTTGTAGCCCTTTACGAACACGAGTGCCTGCTGCCTGATTGTTCTTGTTATAGAACTTATCAAAATCTCCTTCCAGAGACAACACGAGGTTTTTTATTTCTTCAAATCTTCCCATGATGATTTAAAATTGTTAAGTTGAAAAATACGGCTTAAGCCCTTAAAAATATGCGTTTGGGTCGAAATTTAGCAATTTATAATTATCAGCCAATTGAAATATTAAAAAAAACACTAATAAAAATCCAGATTTTACCCCCTCAACTTATTAAATGGTTGATTTTCAGACATTTGTCATCTTTTGCATTTTTTGAAGAAAATCAAAAAAAAGTGGCTCTACTTGCGATAGAGCCACTTTTTCAAAGATTTACCGGCTGATTTCAAGCCTCTTGTTTCACCTGCTCCAGCTGGTATTCCCGGTTAGCCAGTTTGGCAGCCAGGAGGCTGAAGGCATCGAGCGTATAGGCTACGTCGTCGAGGGTATGCGCAGCGGTCGGAATCAGCCGCAGCATGATCTGCCCTTTAGGAACGACCGGATATACTACGATGGAACAGAAAACCCCAAGGTTTTCACGCAGGTCTCGCACCATTCGGGTAACTTCGGGTACGCCACCTTCGCTTTGCAGGAAAACGGGTGTTACGGGAGACTGTGTATCCCCAATATCGAAACCGCGTTCTCTAAGACCTGACTGAAGTGCCCTTACGTTTTCCCACAGCCTTTCTCTCAACTCAGGGAGTTCCTTGATGAGCTGCAGTCTTCTCCGGCCGGCTACAACATAAGGCATAGGCAATGCCTTCGCGTAGGTCTGCGATCGCATGTTATATTTCAGATACATGATAATATCGGGATCATCGGAAGCAACGAACGCTCCGATGGCGGCCATGGACTTGGCAAAGGTCGAGAAGTAAAGATCGATGCCCTCCTGCACGCCCAGCATTTCACCGACCCCGCCTCCATTGGGCCCCATGGTTCCAAAACCATGTGCATCATCTACGAAGAGACGGAAGTTGTATTTTTCTTTCAGCGCTACGATGGATTTCAGATCACCTACTTTTCCCGACATACCGAATACGCCTTCGGTGATGACCAGGACACCGCCGCCTTTTTCTTCTGCCGTTTTGGCCGCTCTTTTCAGATTGACCTCCAGGCTTTCCATATCGTTATGATTGAACTTGTAGTAGGTTCCGAGTTTGGCCTTGTGCAAACGGATACCATCGATGATACAGGCGTGACATTCGGCGTCGTATACGATTACGTCCCGGTAGTCAACCATACACTCGATGATCGAAACAACGCCCTGATAACCGTAGTTCAACAGGAAGGCGTCTTTTTTACCTACAAATTCGGCAAGTTCCTTTTCGAAAATTTCGTGTTGATCGGAGTTTCCTGACATCATCCGTGCTCCCATAGGGTAAGCAAGTCCCCATGCAGCCGCTGCTTCTGCATCCGCTTTTCTCACTTCCGGATGATTCGCCAGTCCGAGATAGTTGTTAAGGCTCCAGTTTAAAACTTCTTTTCCTTTGAACCTCATTCGGGGCCCGAGTTCGCCCTCAAGTTTGGGAAATGAAAAGTAATGATGACCATTTACTAACTGGACATTAGCCCCTATGGCTCCCCAGTTATTGCGCAATTTCTCAAAAATATCCACTTTCTTTAACTTGTCTAAAGCTTCTGAAAAAATATGATCAAAACGTTATGATCGCGTGCAAATTTAAGAAATAATTTGGTTTAACCTACCTTGTCCCCTTTGCGAAAGTACTGCATGGATGTATGATTATTCCAATTTAGGATTCTTTGCGGAAACTGACAAAAATCAGGCACGTTTCCCGCAGTTCATCACACACTTAAATACTCCGTGAGACCGTTCATGGTCACTTCTTTTCTCAAGGATTTGCCTTGATTTAGTTACATTTGCTCCGTTGTAAGAATCACCGGTTTTGGAATTGTAGGAATCGGTCAGATTATTGGCATATTTCAATAAACAGCTAACATGAAACGTATCCCGTTACACGACCTCCACGTAGCTCTTGGTGGAAAAATGACTCCTTTCGGAGGATTTGAAATGCCCGTGCGGTACAGCTCCGACCTCGAAGAACACCATACCGTCCGGAACAACGTAGGTGTTTTCGACGTATCTCATATGGGAGAATTCCTGGTACAGGGACCGGGAGCACTTGAATTTATCCAACACATTTCGGCCAATGATGCTGCTGTTCTCACCGATGGAAAAATACAATACAGCTATTTACCCAATGAAACCGGTGGTATCGTCGACGATTTGCTCATTTACCGGAAAGGGGAAAACGATTTCATGCTGGTGGTAAACGCCTCGAATATTGATAAGGACTGGGAATGGATTTCCCGCTTTAAAACCGACGACGTCTCCCTGACCAATATTTCGGATCAGACCTGTCTGTTTGCGGTACAGGGTCCCAGGGCTGCTGAAACCCTGCAGAAGCTGACCGACATTCCCCTCGCCGATATGGTATACTATACCTTCGCCAAAAGTACTCTGGCCGGAATTCGTGACATAACGATCTCGGCTACAGGATATACCGGCGCAGGAGGGTTTGAAATCTACGTCAACCGGAAATACGCGGCCGAAATCTGGGAATCCATTTTTGCCGCGGGTAAAGAGTTTGGCATCAAACCCATCGGCCTGGGAGCCCGCGATACACTTCGTCTCGAAATGGGCTATTGCCTGTACGGTAACGACATCGACGATACGACATCACCGCTGGAAGCCGGACTCGGCTGGGTCACCAAGTTCAGCAAAAACTTCATTTCCTCTGAAATTCTGAAGAAGCAAAAGGAAAACGGCATTTCCCGCAAGCTGATTGGCTTGATCATGGTAGATAAGGGAATTCCGAGAGCGCATTATGAAGTGACCAATGAAAAGGGCGAAGTCCTGGGACAGGTTACCTCCGGTACGCAGTCACCATCGCTCAGCAAGGGTATTGCAATGGCCTACCTCCCGCTCGAATATACCAAGCCCGGTACAGTGGTATTTGTAAAAGTCAGAGAACGTCTTCTGAAAGCCCAGGTTACCCGATTTCCCTTTGTTAAAAACAGCAAATAAGCAGCCTTCCAACTAATTACCGGATGAACAAGTTTGACGTTTGTCTGTCACCCGACCTGCTGCACCTCCACCCGTTGGAGAACAGTATCGTGGTGGTAACAGATATTTTTCGGGCAACCTCCTGCATGATTACCGGATTTGCCCATGGAGTTGAAAGCATTACCCCCGTGGCCACCGTGGAAGAATGTAAAAAGCTGCAGGGGCAGGGTTACATCGCTGCTGCCGAGCGTAATGCCGAAATGGTAGAAGGCTTTGACCTTAACAATTCGCCGTTTAGCTATATGGACGAACGGCTGATGGGCGCTAAAATTGCCATGACGACCACCAACGGTACGCTGGCAATCTCCAAGTCCAAAGCATCGGCTCTGAAAGTGCTTGTAGGGGCCTTTCTGAACCTGGGCGCATTGAGCCGCTTTCTGCGTCATGAGCCCTATGACGTACTCGTGTTATGCGCAGGATGGAAAGGGCGTCCCAATCTGGAGGACACCCTTTTTGCCG
>Ga0182793_1002310_pt1 | contig 11058 bp, 9 predicted proteins | sample Passage237A_FD_130498 | JGI IMG/M metagenome (GOLD analysis project Ga0182793, IMG submission 130498) | Cellulose adapted compost microbial communities from Newby Island Compost Facility, Milpitas, CA, USA - Passage2 37A (version 2) (version 2) ...
CGAAGTGCCCTGGCCCCACTGGACTGGCATATCCACGAGATGCTGTTCGGCTATCTGGCGGCCGTCGTCACCGGTTTCCTGCTCACCGCCATTCCGAACTGGACGGGCCGGCTGCCGGTGCAGGGCCTGCCGCTGCTTGGCCTGGTGCTGCTGTGGGTGGCGGGGCGAGTTGCGGTCTTCTTGTCGGCCGATATCGGTTGGCTGCTGGCAGCCGCAGTCGACTGCGCCTTTCTCCTGGCTGTCGGCCTTGCCGCCGCGGTGGAGATCGTTGCGGGCCGCAACTGGCGCAATCTCAAGGTGCTTGTGCCGGTTGGGGTGCTGATAGCCGCCAATGTTGCCTTTCATTTGGAGGCGCATCTGTCGGGCCTTTCCGACATCAGTCGAAGGTTGGGCATCGGGGCCGCGATCGTTCTCATCATGATCATCGGCGGCCGCATCATCCCGAGCTTCACACGAAACTGGCTGGTGCGTGAAAATCCGGGCCGGCTGCCAGCGCCTTTCGGCCGCTTCGATATCGCCTCGATCGCCGTCTCCGCCGCAGCGCTGGCCGCCTGGGCTTTCGTGCCGGAGGGCACGGGAACGGGCATTGCGCTCACGGTGGCCGCGCTGTTCAACGTTGTTCGGCTGGGCCGCTGGGCAGGCCATCGCACGTTGCGCGACGGCCTGGTCCTGGTGCTGCATGTCTCCTACGCCTTTGTGCCCGTTGGCCTGCTGCTTGCCGGGCTTACGGCGCTGGAAGGCGAAACCGTGCCGCAGGCGGCCGCGGTCCACGCCTTCGGGGTCGGCGCGATCGGTTGCATGACGCTGGCGGTGATGACTCGCGCCACGCTCGGCCATACGGGCCGGCAGTTGAGGGCAGGCGGCGGGACCGTGGCGATCTATGCCGCCATCATCCTGTCTGCGCTGCTGCGCATTACTGCCGCCTTCGAGCCCGGGCAGGAGGCGCTGGTTCATGCCTCGGCCGGCCTCTGGGCGGCAGCCTTTTTCACCTATGCCGCGCTTTATGGCGGCATGCTGCTCAGGCCGCGGCTAAAGCCGCGCCAGCCCAGCCGGGTGCCGGCATAAGGCGACTGCCGGCGGCCTGCGCCGCCTCAGTGGTAGCCGATGTCGGCGCGGACCTTGCCGCGGAAGACCCAGTACGACCAGCCGGTGTACATGAGGATGACGGGCAACAGGAACATGGTGCCTACGGCGAGGAAGGCCTGGGTGCTTTCCGCCGAGGCCGCTTCCCAGAGTGTGTAGTGATGCGGCACGATCATTGGCCACAGGCTGATGGCGATGCCGAGATAGGAAAGAAGGAAGAGACCAATCGCCGCGACGAAGGGGCCGGACTCCGAACGTCCGTCCAGCGCGCGCCATTCCGCGAACGCCAGCAGCGCCGTCGCGATCGGCACGGGTGAAAGATAGAGGATGTTCGGCCAGGTGAACCAGCGCGCGGCAATGTCGGCGTTCATCAGCGGCGTCCAGATGCTGACGACCGCGACCGCCGCGATGACGCCGAGGAAGCAGCGCTTGCCCAACCGGCGTGCCCAATCCTGCAATTCGCCCTCCGTCTTAAGGATCAGCCAGCCCGCGCCCAGCAGGCCGTAACCGCAGATCAGCGCCAGCCCCGTCAGGATGGAGAAGGGCGAGATGAAGTCCCAGGATGAACCCGCGAAGTGGCGGCCTTCCACCTCGAAGCCCTGGATGAAGGTGCCCAGCACCATGCCCTGGGCGAAGGTGGCAACGGTAGAACCCCAGGTGAAGCCGTGGTCCCAGAAGGTCATGTGTTCGGTGTCGCGGTAGCGGAACTCAAAGGCGACGCCCCTGAAAATGAGCGCGAGCAGCATCACCAGGATCGGAAAATAGACCGCCGGGACGATGATGGCGAATGCGAGGGGGAAGGCGGCCAGTAGTGCCAGTCCGCCAAGGACGAGCCAGGTCTCGTTGCCGTCCCAGATCGGCGCGATGGAGTTCATGACGAGATTGCGGGAAGGCGTGTCGGGCGCAAAGCCGTAAAGCATGCCCACACCGAGATCGAAGCCGTCCAGCAGAACGTAGAAGAACACGCCGAGTCCAAGGATCAGCGTCCAAAGAGGCACGAGGTCTAGAACCAGCGGGCTCATGGCGTGCCTCCTTGCTCGCGAGGCAGCGCCCTTACCGGCCGGTCGGGTCGTCCGCCTTCGATCGTTTCGGTTTCATCGTCGGCCGCCCCAAGCCCCTTCCTGACGAAGCGGGCCATGATGAACAGGCCTGCGGGGAAGATGATGAGATAGACGGCCATGTAGCCCAGCAGCGAGATCAGCACGTCGCTGCCGGTCAGCGAAGGCGAGACGGAGTCGGCAGTCCTGAGCAGACCGTAGACCGTCCAGGGCTGGCGACCGACCTCCGTCGTCGTCCAGCCGGCCAGAACGGCGACGAAGCCGAGCGGCGCAACCCATTGGCAGGCGCGCAGATACCAGTCCGATGTATAAAGGGAGCCCTTCCAGCGCAGCCACCAGCTTGCGACCACCATGGCCAGCATGACCAGCCCTATGCCGACCATCAGCCGGAAGGCGAAGAAGGGCAGGGCGACAGGCGGGCGCTGGTCGCGAGGAAAGTCCTTCAGGCCACGGATCTCGCCGTTCACGTCATGCGCCAGGATCACGCTGCCGAGAAGCGGCACCTGAATTTCGTAGTGGTTCGTCTCGTTCTCCTCATCGGGAATTGCGAACAGGTTGAGCGGCACGCGGCGGCCTGTCTCCCAGTGCGCCTCGATGGCGGCCAGCTTGGCAGGCTGGTGGTGGAGCGTGTTCAGTCCGTGCAAGTCGCCGATGAAGATCTGGAGGGGCACGAGCGCGGTGAGCAGCCACAACGTCATCGACATCATGAGCGAGCCTTCGGCGACGAAGCGCCCACGCCTGACCAGCCATGCCCCCACGGCGACGACGACAAATCCGGTGGTCACGTAGAAGCCGACAACCGTGTGAGCCAGCCGGTAGGGGAAGGAGGGGTTGAAGATGATCTCCATCCAGCTCTTCGGGAAGAACTGACCGTCGATCAGTTCGTGGCCGGCTGGGGTCTGCATCCAGCTGTTTGCGGAAAGAATCCAGAAGGAGGAGAGCAGCGTGCCGAACGCTACCATCAGGGCCGCGACGAAATGCGCCCAGCGCGGAACCAGGTTGCGGCCGAACAGCAACACGCCCAGGAACGCCGCCTCGAGAAAGAATGCCGTCAGGCCTTCATAGGCGAACAGAGGAGACAGGACGTTGGCGGTCGCGTCTGAGTAGCGGCTCCAGTTGGTCCCCAACTGGAAGGGCATGACGATGCCCGATACGACGCCCATGCCGAAGGAGACGGAGAAAATCTTGATCCAGAAGCTCGATATGCGAAGATAGATGTCGCGCCCGGTGAAGAAGTTCATCCCCTCCAGCACGGCGATGTAGGAAGCAAGGCCCACGGTGAAGGCCGGCATCAAAATGTGCCAGGCGATCACCCAGGCGAATTGCAGGCGTGACAACAGGAGGGGATCGAGTTCCATATGCCCGGCTCCGTCGCAATCTTCCCTGGTAAGGCAAGATAGCGCCACCCCCAGCCCGGGCAAGGTGAAATGACGGGCCTTGCCCTTGCTAATTTGCCGCGCGTCGTTGCGCCGCGGCGGCGAAGCCGGGGTAGCTGAGCGCCGCGGCGGCAACACAGGGTGGTTGGGATGGTGCCGGAACCCGGCTTCCTCGCTCGGTTACCACTAAGGGACTGGCGGCCTGCCGGTTGCCCGGCAAGCCGCCGTTCCCTCCGACAATCGCGTCAGTAGGCAGAGATCGGCGCCGGCGCGCTGACCTGCGTCATGAGATCGTCGTTCCACTCACCCTCGACCGTGATGTGGGCGGTCGCGCCTAGCTCCGCAGCCTCGATGAGGTTGTGGTTGACGTAGGCGTAGAGGCCGGGCTGGAGGAAGGTGTAGAGCGCCGCCGCCGCCGATCCACCCCGCACGAACCAGGTTTCGAGATCCTTGGCCGGCGGGTTCGCGAACTTGCCCTGTTCCCACACATAGTCGCCATGGCCGCCAATGATGTGAGGACGGGTGTCGCGATTGGCCTGCGAATGGACGAACAGCACGGTTTCGCCGACCTTGGCCTTCATGGCGTTGTCGCCGGTCAGCGCGCCGACCTTGCCGTTGAACACGACATGGGTGGGGATCAGGCCGCGCATCGCCTTCAGCGTCTCGTCATAGCTTTCGCCGAGGGACTCGAAGTTTTTGAACTTCCCGTTCTCGTCACGCGGAATGTAGAATTCATTCTCGCCGACATAGTAGATGCGGTCATACTTCAGCGGCTTTCCCGCCTCGTCCTTCAGCCCGTCGCGCGGCAACACCATGATGGTGCCGCTCATGCCGGCAACGACGTGCCACGGGACCATGCCCGTCGGCGCGCAATGGTAGACGAAGGTGCCGGTGCGGGTTGCCTTGAAGCGCATCGTCGCCTGCTCGCCGGGGTTGACGTCCAGCAGCTTTGCGCCGCCCATGGCGCCGGTGGCGGCATGGAAGTCGATATTGTGCGGCATCTCGTTGGTCTCTGGATTGACCAGCGTGATCTCCACGTAGTCGCCTTCATGCACGACCATCATCGGAGCGGGGATCGAGCCGTTGTAGGTCATGGCCTGCAAGACCGTGCCGTCATCGTCGATGACCATTGGCTGCTCTTTCACCGTAAGCTGAAACTCGACGATCTTCGGCCCGCCAACGGCGACCTGGCTGTGCTCGTGGACGAAAGGCGGCGCTACGAGTGTCACCTTTTCTCGCGGCAGGCTCGATATGTCCGCCGCCTGGGCTTCGGCCAGCGCGGGCGTGGTGGCGGCGATTGTCAGAAAGGCAGCTGTCGCCGCACCCGCGGCCGTGCCCAGAAGTGCTTCGCGTCTGGTCAACATATCAAGTCTCCCTTGTGGACTTGCCCTTGTTCATGACCGTACGAATACCGGAAGGCATGCATCGCTTCTTTGCGGAAAAGCAAAAACGCGAAGTATTCGGGTGAGAGTTTGTTGCCTGGCCGCGAGTGGGCTCAGGGTTCCTGTCCAGGCTCGTCGAGCCGCACCGCCAGTCGGTCCAGCAAGGGAGCCTGGCCGGCGAGAATCCGCCGGCGAGCCTCGCCGAGCGAAAACCATTCGGCCCGATCGACCTCTGGAAAGGTGAGCAAGCGGCCGCTGCGCGGCGGCCATTCCATCTCGAAATCGTTGCTGCGCAGTCGGGCGGGCTCCAAGTCGCTCTCCATGGCGAAAGCGATAACCACCTTGCCTCCGGCCTGGCGGATTTCGCCCAGCGGCTGCAGCGGGCCGTCTGCCACCCAGCCGGTTTCTTCCGCGAACTCCCGGCGCGCGGCCGCTGTAGCATCCTCGCCCGCGTCCAACTCGCCCTTGAAGATGGACCAGGCGCCGAGGTCGCGGGTCCGCCAGAAAGGGCCGCCGGGGTGGGCGAGCAAGACCTCGATCCCCTCCGGACGTTGCCGGTAAACCAGAATGCCGGCACTGCGCTTGGGCATGGATGCTCCATAACGGCTCTTGTGCGACGGCAGGCTTGATCCGGGTCAATGCATTCCGCCGCAGGCGGTCCTAGCCTGGCCGCGCATTCGCGCGCACCAGCCTAGCAACTGTCTGGCGTCGCTGGCCAGAGTGCGGCATCCTTGAGCTTAAGGAGAAACCGCGCCGGGCGCGACGCGGGGCGGAAGGAGTGGCCATGCAGATCAGGACAATGGACAGGAACGAGTGCCTTAAGGTGCTGGACGAACACCGCCTGTGCCGCATCGCCTGCGCCAGGGACGGGCGGCCCTATCTGGTGCCCTTGCATTTCGTGCGCCAGGACAATCACCTCTACGCCTTCTCGATGCCGGGCCAGAAAATCGAGTACATGCGCGCCAACCCGCTGGTCGCCGTGCTGGTCGAGGAGCATGGCCAGGACAGGCGATGGAAAAGCGTTTTGGTGGAAGGACGCTACGAAGAGCTACCGGACCGCGTCGGCTACAAGCAGCAGCGCGAACGTGCCTGGTCCCTGCTCAGCCAGTATCCCGACTGGTGGGAGCCGGGTGCGTTGAAGCCGGTGCTTCCACCCGTGTCGGACCGCTCGCCGCACATTTTCTTCCGCATCCTCATCGACCAGGTGTCGGGGCGCGCGGCGGAATAGGATGAGGTGCCGGCGGTGCGGCCAGCAACGGGCCGTTCCGCCATCTGTGGGGAGGCCGCAGGGCTCAGGCGTAGCCGGGAACGTATTTGCGCCAGCTGTGCTCGGGCCGGAAGCCCAGCATGTCACGCGCCTTGCGGTTGGAGAGCAGCGTCTCGAACTCACCCAGCTCGCGCTTGACCGGCACGCCGGGATAGAAGCGCTCCAGGAGTTCCCGCGTCGGCAAGTCTGACGACGTTTCGTCATTGACCGCATTGAAGACCTGGTAGCCCAAGCCATCCTTGGCGACGGCGAGGTCGGTGATCTGGCCGAGGTCGCGGGCGTCCACATAGCTCCAGGCAATGCGCTTGCGGAAGCCGGGATCGGCGAACCATTTGGGAAACAGCGCATATTCGTGCGGCTCGATGACGTTGCCGATGCGCAGCGCGTAGATGTCGGCGCCGGAGCGCAGGGCAAAGGCGCGCGCTGTCCGCTCGTTAACGACCTTGGACAGGGCGTAACTGTCCATCGGGTCGACGTCGTAATCCTCGTCCAGCGGGAAATAGTCCGGCATCCGCGGCTCGTTGGCGAAGACCAGCCCATAGGTCGTTTCGCTGGAGGCGATGACAATCTTGCGGATGCCAAGCTTCACCGCGGCCTCGATGACGTTGTAGGTGCCCATGGCGTTTATGCGGAACAACTCGTTGTCCGGCGTGATCATGATGCGCGGGATTGCCGCGAAATGGACGACGGCATCGACGGGTTGCGGGTGCAGCGAAGGGTCGAATTCATGCAGGCCCATGTAGCTCGACAGCGCGTTGAAGACCTGGCCACTGTCGGTGATGTCGGTGATCAGCGTGCGCACCTTGGGGTTGTCGAGCGGACGCGTGTCGATGTTGAGAACCTGGTGGCCGCGCTCGACCAGATACTGCACGACATGGCGGCCAGCCTTGCCGCTGCCCCCGGTAAACATGATGCGCTTGGCCATATTGCTGGTCTCCTTGAAGTCGCCGACTCGCGGCTACGGGAACGTCCGCTGATTTTCTTATAGCTCAAAAACAGGGCGGCGCGGCCCTTCAGCCGCGCCGCCTTCTTCTTTCGAAAGGTTACTTCTGGATGCAGGTGTCGGCGTTGTCCTTCGTGCACTCGTCAAGGCCGGTGAAGACCGGATCGGCGACTTCCTTGCCGGCGATGAGATCGAGCATCACGGATGGCGCCATGTAGCCCATCTCGAAGGGGCGCTGGCCGACGAGGGCCGTTACCAGGCCTTCCTTGGCAATGGCCACTTCCTCGCCGATCGTGTCGGCTGCGCCGATGACGAACTCATTGCTGGCGATCTTGTCGGCGAGAGGCCTTGTCAGGTCGCGATAGGGCTGCGGGGCGCCGAACAGCGGCCAACCGCCCATGATGCCGAATGCGTCGAGATCGGGATTGGCGGCAAGGATGTCGGTCATCGCCTGCACGCCCTTTGCGCCGTCGTCATTGGTGAAAACCGGGCAGCCCGAAACTTCGGTCCAACCGCCTTCACCCTTCAACTCGGCAAGCCCCTCCTGGCCAGTGAGCGCATCGCGCATGCCCTGCGCGCGGCGCAGGATGTTGTCGGCCGCCGCATTGCCCTGGATCGAGCAGATCTTGCCGCCATTGGGCTTGGCCTTCTTGATGTACTCGCCGATGCGATAGCCCATCTGATAGTTGTCGGTGCCGAGATAGGTCTTGCGCAGGCTGGAATCCTCCTTGGCAAGGTCGGCGTCGACCGTCATGATCGGGATGGTCGGGTTGGCGCTCCTGATCGTCTGGGCAATCAGCGGGGCGTTCGAGGGCGAGATCGCCACGGCGGCCGTATCCGGCTTGCTCAGAACGTCCTGCAGGATTTGCGCTTCGCCGGCTTCGTCCGACGTGGATGCCGGGCCGGTATAGAAGCACTCGTATTCGGAGTCCGTGTTCTCCGAATTCCACTTCTGGCAGCCCTGGTTGATCGCCTCGAAGAAGGGATTGTCCAGGCCCTTCACGACGATCACGAGCTGCTTCTTGGCAAGGGCCGGGCCGGCGCCGATCATCAGCGCAGCGGTTGCGGCCAGCAAAAGTGTCCTCTTCATTCGCTTAGTCCTCCCTAGGTCAATGTCCGATAAAGCAGGCGCGCTTGCCTTCGCCTGCTGCGGTCACGAATGGCCGCAGCGTCCACGAATGCCCGGCCCACTTCCTCCACCGGGCCCGGCATGCTCCGGCGAAAGCTAATCTGGCGCCGTTCGGCTCGTCAATCATATTTGTCGGACAAAATCTCAACTTTTCGATTCATTCGTCGGACAATTGATTGACGCTGACGAAACCTTCCGCATAAATGCGACCGTCGCCCGCTGCGGAGGAGAGTGGCCCAAAGAGCCAGCGGAGCCGGTGCGACGGGACCTTGGGCTGCGCAGAGCTGGGAGGCAGGGCGCTTGGCTGTTCTTGAACTCGTCAACGTTTCAAAGCATTTCGGCGCGATCCAGGCCGTCAACGATGTGTCGTTCTCGCTGGACGCCGGGGAGGTCGTCGGCCTCATGGGCGACAACGGCGCCGGCAAGTCGACGCTGGTCAAGATGATCGCGGGCAATTTTCGCCCCAGCCATGGCACGATGCGCATGGATGGGCAGGAACTGGTCATGCACAAGCCGGTGGATGCGCGACGGCACGGCATCGAGATCGTGCACCAGGATCTTGCGCTGTGCGACAACCTGACGGCCGCCGCCAACGTCTTTCTTGGCCGCGAGCTGCGCCGCGGCTTCGGTCCGTTCAGCATCCTGGACTACGCTTCGATGTACCGGCGTGCCGGGGAGATTTTCGCCGAACTCAAGTCGGAAACGCGACCACGCGATCTGGTGCGCAAGATGTCGGGCGGCCAGCGGCAGGCGGTCGCCATTGCCCGCACCATGCTCTCGAAGGCCAAGATCGTCCTGATGGACGAGCCGACTGCAGCGATCTCGGTGCGGCAGGTGGCGGAGGTGCTCAACCTGATCCGCCAGCTGCGCGACAACGGCATTGCCGTGGTGCTCATCAGCCATCGCATGCCGGACGTGTTCGACGTGGCCAGTCGTGTCATCGTCATGCGGCGCGGCCGCAAGGTGGCAGACAAGCAGATTGCGTCGAGTTCCCCGGAAGAGGTCACAGGGCTGATCACCGGTGCGATCGAGGTCGCCTGAAATACCGTTCAACAGCCAGGATTGGTCCCAAAAGCCGAAGGTCGACAATGGCAGTGACACTTGACCAGACGATAGCCCAAAAGCAGCACACACTCGTCTCGCGCATGCTCGGCAACCAGACCTTTTGGGTCGTCGTCGCCGTCATCCTGGCCTGCCTTTTCCTGACGGTTTCGACCGACTCCTTTGCGACGTCGAAGAACCTCTTCAACATCACGCGCAACGTGACGTTCGTCGCCATCATCGCGCTCGGCATGACGTTCGTCATAATTACAGGGGGTATCGACCTTTCGGTCGGCTCGGTCCTGTGCCTGAGTTCCATGGTGCTGGCGGTGACCATGCATGCCGGCTACAGCATTGAAGTCGGCATAGTGGCGGCGATCGCCACGTCGCTGGCGATCGGTGCCTTCAACGGCCTGCTGATCGCCTATCTCGGCTTTCCGCCCTTCGTGGTGACGCTTGGCATGCTTTCCATTGCGCGCAGCCTGGCCATGGTGGCCTCCAACAACACGGTGGTGTTCCAGTTCGGCCCCGACCACGACAAGCTCCTGGCGCTGGGCGGCGGTGCCTGGCTATTCGGCATCGCCAATCCGGTGCTGTACATGATCGTGCTCGCGCTTATCACCGGCTTCATCCTGCGCTGGACGCGCTTCGGGCGCCACATCTTCGCGATAGGCGGCAACGAACATGCGGCGCGGCTCACCGGCGTTCCGGTCCGGCCCATCAAGGTCGCCGTCTACATGATCTGTGCGCTTTCGGCGGGCATTGCCGGCATCATCCAGACGGGCTGGCTGGGGGCGGTGACGACCAACATCGGCGCCGGCATGGAACTGCAGGTCATTGCCGCCGCCGTCATTGGTGGCGCGAACCTGGCCGGCGGCGTGGGCACCGCCTTCGGCGCGCTGGTCGGCGCGGCACTCATCGAGGTGATCCGCAACAGCCTTGGACTGCTGGGAATCAACGCCTTCTGGCAGGGCACATTCATTGGCGGCGCCATCGTCCTGGCGGTGCTGTTCGACCGGTTGCGCAATCTGCGCCTGTCGGACTAGCCCCGACTTCTGCCGGCGAGGCGGGAAGATCAGGCGAGCCTCGGCTCGCCCGACTGTGATGCAATCACAACACTCAATGCCCGCAAGCCGATTTCAGTTTGTGTTGTCATGCGCGTGACCTACGTTTAGGAAACCTGTGGCGGCAGGGTTCGATGCTTCGCATTGCCCTGTTAAGGCAAGTCTGATCAACAGCGGAAAAGGGGCTTCTGAGGGATGCGGGACGGCAACCTGTTGGCGGTGCTGATCGTCCTGCCTTTCGTCGGATCCGCGCTCGCCGCCCTGATGACGCCCATGGCCCGCAATGCGGAGGCCTGGCTTTCCGGCCTTGTGGCGCTCGCCGCCTTTGCTCTGGCTGCTTCCTTCTATCCGCAGCTGACGGACGGAGGCGTGGTCAAGCACACGATCGAATGGGTGCCTGCGCTCGGTCTTTCCGTAACGCTACGCATGGACGGATTTGCCTGGATGTTTTCGATGCTGATCACCGGCATCGGCCTGCTCGTCGTCATCTATGCCCGATACTACATGTCGCCGAAGGATCCGGTGGCGCGCTTCTATGCTTTCCTGCTTGCCTTCATGGGGGCGATGCAGGGGCTGGTGATTTCGGGAAACCTCATCCTGCTTGCCATCTTCTGGGAACTGACCAGCGTCTTTTCCTTCCTCCTGATCGGTTACTGGCACCACAACCAGACCGCCCGCGACGGCGCGCGCATGGCGCTGACGATTACCGGCACCG
>Ga0182793_1002312_pt1 | contig 11049 bp, 11 predicted proteins | sample Passage237A_FD_130498 | JGI IMG/M metagenome (GOLD analysis project Ga0182793, IMG submission 130498) | Cellulose adapted compost microbial communities from Newby Island Compost Facility, Milpitas, CA, USA - Passage2 37A (version 2) (version 2) ...
GGGAGGAGCACCCATTGGCGGAGTCCGAAGAGACCCCGGGGACGGACCTGATCCTCGATGGGAGAAATCCGAGGTTTCGGCTGGCTCTCACCCGCCGACTTTGCGGACCGGGCTAGCCCGGTCCTCAGCCAATCCGAACCGATAGGTTCAAACTGACACGATCAAACTGTCCGAGGAACCGGGGGAGTTCCAATCCCGCAGGTTCTCGCCCCGAGTCTCCACGCTCAGCTGGCTAACTCGCCGAGCAAGACCGATTTTGTCCTGGCGAACACGAAGGGAAACCCCTTTTGCGGTTCGAACGTTTACCGCGTGTCTCACCGCGCTTGGGACAAGGCTGGCCTGAAACGATTCGGCTTCCACGAGGCGAGACACACCTACGCGTCATTCATGATCGCCACCGGCGTCAACGCGAAAGCGCTCTCCACCTACATGGGACATTCGTCAATCACGATCACGATCGACCGCTACGGACACCTGATGCCCGGCAACGAAAAAGAAGCCGCCAACCTGCTCGACGCCTTTGTCGAGAAACACGCAAGCCAGGAACCGGCATGAGGCCCTGGTGGCGACACCGAGAACGAGAGTCCGCTCCTGAACAGATCTATCCGTCTTACGTTCGAACCGAAGCTGACCGGCACCGGTGGGACCTGGCCCGTCGAGCTGCCGCGAACGTGGTTGCTGAGATCGGTGGCGACGAGGTCACGGTGCTCCTGGCTACCCGTAGCCTCTATCGCTCCGACATTTCAACCGATTAGCGCGCGACAGATTGACCTTCTTTGGGTTGCACCTGATCTCGTGGAGCGATCCTGGAGCTGTTCTAGTTTGTTGTTATTCGGACGCGGGCAAGGTGTCCAGCTTCTAGACTCCTCGCTGTCTCGTTTGATCAAGGAGGAACCATGAATGGCGTCACGGGAGAAAGAGCCAAGAGGGGAATCGCTCTACTTGCCGGCTGCTGTCTGATCGCACTCGCCGTTGGTTGTGGAAGCGAAGATTCCGGACAGACTGAGACTGCGGGAACCGCGGCGAGCGCAGGTACCACTGTTGGAGAGTTCGTCACCCTCGCGACGAAGAAGTGCCGCACATCGAAGGGTCTGGACAGGCCAGACGTTCCGCTTGAAGCCGAAACCACCGTCCCGGTCTCATCTCAGGGGCTTGAAGGATTCGCGGCCTTCACCAATACGACCGGAACCGTCCTGATCGGACCGCGCGACTGGAAGTGCGACTCAATGGTTGCCGCTGACGGTGGCGAAAGGATCGGGCTTACCCCTGATGGCACCGACCCGTTCGAGGAAGGTGCCGAGCTCGGAGTTACTTATCAGGCCAGCGTCGGGTGCCAGGGTTGCATAGCGGATGAGATTTGCACGGTCTTGCCTGACGCCCCGGTTGTCATCGACTACGCAAACCTGGGCACGGGCTGCAATAGAAGCAAACCGTTGAAAGAGAAACTCACGATGATCGGCGATCTCAGCGTTCTCTTTGAAGATCCCCCAGGAGTACGAGGGCAAGGAGACCCGTCTGGCGGCAAAGTCCGGTCCATCGGGATGCTCACCTACTCCGAGGACCGCGGGGTGCAAAAAGTCAGCTGCGCGGTCCCCGACGATCTAGCTGACGCATGTCCCTCCATCGTGTCCGGATCCTTGCTTCATTCTTTGGCCTACCTCATCCAAGGATGAGTAGCACGGGGTCAGTCCCGTACCGACCTTCGCCGATCGTCTTAGGCGCAGCCTTCGACGTAGTTGATTTCGGGAAGGCGGCCGGCTCTGATGCTCACGACCTTGCCGTTGGTGATGTCGAAGGCGACGCGGTGTTCGTCTGTGGGGTCGTCTGGAATGTAGGTCAGGTTGCTTGAGTTTTCCGGGTCGTAGAACTCGGCTTCTCGTTTTAGGTTGTCACCGTAGGCGTCGTAGACGTCGGCTTCGGAGTCTCCTACGCGCACACCGCTGAGGGTGGCCACGTCGGGGTTCATCACGTCAACTCTGGCGAAGGTTCCGTCGTTGAACATGAACCCCACGTCGGGAAGGGGGCTGGTTTCGAAGTAGCCGCAGTCTCCGGTGACATAGCCCTCAGACCGAAGCTTCATATCTCCGGCGGCTTCGGCTTCTTTCTTGGTCATGCCGGCGAGGATGGGACCGATCCCCTCTGTGGAGATCTGGGCGCTCGTGTCGAGTTTCTGGCAGTTGGGTTCCACCGATGCGGCGACTTCTCGAAAGTCGTCTGCGTAGTCGTCGAATATTGCTGGTGGAGCTGTTCCGAGTACGGCTACACCTACGTTGCAGTCTTGAAGGAAGTAGTCGACTTTCTGACCTTCGGATGGAATGACGAACTCCCATCGGGCCGCTTGACGGGTCCCAAGGTTTTCGTTGGTCAGCGAGATCTCGGTGTATCCGGCCGACTGGCTTACGGTCGATCGGACCCCTTTCGCGCTCGCCATGACCGGAACGGTCGGGGCCGGAGTTTGGGCGTCAATCAGAACCTTGACGTTCGGGTTCTCTGGGTTTGCCCACTCGCTTGTGAGACGAGTCGAGTTTCGCTCGTCCACCCTGAGTTCCTCCCAGCCTTTTGGCACCTTTGCGTCAACAAGGGTCGTAGAAACCGCAGTCAAGTCCTCACTCTGAGAAGAGACCGAGTCGGGGGAGCTATCGGGGCCAGTGGTGGCGCTTGAGGATGTTTCGGTGCCGGCGGTACTCGCGGCGGGATTCTTGTCGTCGTCGCTGGAGCCGATCTTCGAAACGGCGAGACCCATCCCGGCAAGCACCAGCACAACCATCGCTCCGATCAGGGCCGGCTTCACCCATCCCTTTGCAGGCGGAGTTGACCGTGAATTTCGGGAAGCCTCCGGTTGGTCTCCCATCACTCTGGTTTTCTCGAGTCGTTCGGTTCGGTCCGTCCGCGCCTTCGGGATAGCTTGCGTCGGCACGAGGCCCCGCATTGCTCCACTCGCGGCGTCGGCCAGCTCCGAAGGAGTCGAAAAACGACGATCAGGATCACGTTCAAGCGCAGTCGCAACCACCGCCTCCAGCTCCGGCGAAACCGAAACTCCAACATCCGAGATCTTCCTGGCTTCCGAATCGAGCTTCGCTTTCATCAGCGACGGTGCCGATCCCTCCTCGAATGGAGTCCGGTCGGTGAGGAGTTCGAAGAGAACGCAACCCTCCGCGTAGACATCCACGCGACCATCAAGCTCGCCGGGGGTGAATTGCTCCGGGGCGACGTAGTCGAGCGACCCGATCGCGGTGCTTCCTGTCAAGGCCTGCGACGCGTCTCTTGACTTCGCGATCCCGAAGTCCGAAAGGTAAACATGACCGTTGCGCTCATCGACGATCACGTTCGATGGCTTCACGTCTCTGTGGACGATGCCGCTTTCATGGACGTATTCGAGGGCTGACGAGAGCTGGGTGATGATTCGGACTGCCTCGTCTGGATCCATCGGCCCATCTTCCTTGATGATCTCCTTCAAGTCCCTTCCTCGGACCAGCTGAAGCGCCATGTAGAGATTGCCGTTCGACTCGCTGGCATCAATCAGCGGAACGAGGTTCGGATGGTCGAGCTCAACCGCGACACGCATCTCGGACTCGAACCGAGCCCGAAACTGAGGGTCGTGCGCGAGATGGCTGTGAATCACCTTCAACGCCACAACACGCCCGGGGGATTTCTGGCGGGCGCGATACACGGTCCCCATCCCGCCCCGGCCAATCACCTCGAGCAGCTCGAATCCTTCGATCTCCAACCGGTTATCCATCTCCCGCGCAGGATTCTAAAGGCGAACTGCCTCGCAACCCGACAATGGAACGGTCTGAAGCCCCGATCGCTTAATAGGACGCTGGATCGTTCGTAAGGCGGTCTCGTTTGCCGCTGACCGGTGCCGGCGTCTGTAGGACTGGGGGATACTGGGGCTATGAGCGCGAGGGTTGAAGTCGAGCCTCAGCTCCTTGAATGGGCTGCGGAAAGATCCGGAAAGGATCCGGAGGCTCTCGCGAACCGTTTTCCGAGGTTGGACGATTGGGTGAGTGGGGAACTGCATCCCACCCTTCGGCAGCTAGAGGACTTCGGGCGGGCGACCTATACGCCTGTCGGATATTTCTTCCTGAACGAGCCACCGCAGGAGCAGCTGCCGGTACCGGATTTCCGGACGTTGCCCAAGGGGGTTTCTGATCAACCGAGCCCGAACCTGCTCGACACCATCTATCTGTGTGAGCAGCGCCAGGACTGGTACCGGAGCTTCCAGATAGCCAGTCGTAGCGAGCCGCTCGACTTCGTTGGTTCGATTGAGCTTGGCGCCGATGTCGTCCAGACGGCCGCGGCGATCCAGGAAACGATCGATTTCGGCCTTCAGGTCCGTCGAGAGTCGATCAGCTGGCGAGACGCGTTTGCCGCTTTTCGCGAGCGTGTCGAGGAAGCCGGAATCCTCGTGATGGTAAGTGGCGTCGTAGGTTCGAACACGCATCGCAGACTGGATCCCGACGAGTTTCGCGGCTTTGCCTTGGTCGACCAGGTTGCCCCGGTGATCTTCGTGAATGGAGCCGATACACAGGCCGCCCAGATTTTCACTTTGGCCCATGAGCTTGTCCATGTGTGGCTAGGGCAGGCGGCATTGTCGAACCAGCGGCTCGACCTCAGAGAAGCCGATGGGGATGTCGAACGGTGGTGCAATGAAGTCGCGGGCGAATTTCTGGTGCCGTTGTCTCAGCTAAGGAATGATTTCTCTCCTGCGACTGCTTTGCCTGAGGAATTGCAGCGCTTGGCTCGCGAATATCGGGTCAGCACATTGGTTGTTCTGAGACGGGTATTTGACGCTGGCTTCCTTGGCTGGGACGACTATCGCGCAGCGTGGGATAACCAAATGAGCCTCGTGTCGCAGGCCACGAGCGCGTCGGGAGGGAACTTCTACAACACCCAACCAGTCCGAGTGAGTAAGCGGTTCGCGCGCGCGGTCGTGGTTGACGCTCTCGAAGGCGGCACCCTCTACGACGAGGCATTTCGGCTCCTAGGAATCAAGAAGAAGGCCACGTTCGATGAGCTCGGGGAAAGACTAGGAATCCTGTGAAGTACCTCTTGGATTCGAACGTCTTCATCGAGGCCAAGAACCGGTACTACGGATTTGAATTCTGCCCGGCATTCTGGGACTGGATCGACCAGAAACACGCAGAAGAGTCTGTGTTCAGCATCGAGAAGGTGCTCGACGAGATCCGTGGAGGAGCGGACGAACTAGCCGACTGGGCAGAGGAGCGCCGCGAAATGTTCCTTCGGCCCGGAACGACCGATATGAACAGCTTGCGCGTCGCTAGCGAGTGGGCGAACGCGGCCGATTACACGAGCGCCGCAAAACGTACTTTTCTGGAAGTGGCCGATTCGTTCTTAGTCGCGCAGGCTCACGCCTCAGAAGTCGCCGTCGTAACCCACGAGGTTGCCAATGGGTCGAGAAACGTGATCAAGATTCCCGAGGCTTGCGCAGGACTCGAAGTCAGATGCATCGGACCCTTCGAGATGTTGCGCTTGGAGCGAGCCAGATTCGTGCTGCCCGTCTGAGCCGAAAAGTCATTTCTCTCGAGCGTGAAATTTCCGTGCTGGAATTGGTGGAAACCAATTTTGTGAGGTGCGGGATGAAGAAGGCAGAGATACCAGAGCGAAACGCGCGGATCGGATTGATGCACGCGTGAGATGTCGAACGCGAAGATCGCCGAAGTGTCGAAGCTCAGCGAACGGCAGGTGAGGCGGATCATTCGTAAATGGAACGAAAGCCCTTTGAGGCTTGACACCGAGGGGGCAGCGGAGGCGGTGGCCGAGGCGTTGAAAGCATCCCGGGATGACATGGAGGCGCTCGGAGTCACCGCGGCTATGGCGCCGCCCAGGGCCAGGATCAAGATCCTCACCGAACGGATCGGGCTAGTCGAAGGGACCTTCAAGGCCATGAAAGCGGCCGGGGTCAGCTTCGAAGGGATCCTCGACAGCAAGATCAAAGACCCGGACCTGATCGTCGAGGTCAACATTGCCATCCGGGGGAGACTTGAGCAAAATGGGGTTGACCCGGCTGCGATCGACGAGGCCCTCGAGGCCGGCCTGGGCGTTTATGCTGACTGGGGTTTCACGGTTGGATCGACTCCCGCGAAATGAGGAAATGTCCGGGGCGTACGAGAATTCCGCCCCGGACATGAATTCCAGAGAAAATGTCCGCTTTTCGACCTGTTCGCGGACATTTAGCCAGGCGGGGCAAGGGATGAATCGCTCAAAGAAGAACGCCGGTCCGAACCTCTGAAAGAACCGCTCAACCGGGCCGAGAAACCAGTCAGCGGCAGCCTCTACGAAACCAAAGGTCACAGGTTCGAATCCTGTCGGGCGCGTTCGTTTCGTGGGTTCGCGTCGGCGATTCTCAGACCCTGCCGTCGCTCGCTCCCACGTGCTAGCCAAGTAGGACGTGATCCAACGCTGGCTGGTGGGCCAGCAGAATAGAGCTCGGTCACCTCGCCAGAGTTGCTTCGCTGGACGGCCTGCCTCTCGGTCACCTTGGCCGTTCGGGACTGAACCAGACCGGGGTCTGCACCCGGTCCGCTATGGCACTCAGGGGCCGACCCGGCGAGCTTTGAACCTCACCTGCGCCTCACACAGCGAGCTCACGTACCGGTAGTCGCCTTCGAGCACGCGACCGCCGACGAACCGGGCGTTCAGAGGGCCGCCCAGGAACCGACTCCCTTGCCGCGCTTGTAGGTCCGGTCCACCCAGCCGAAACGGGTTGATCTTCGCCTTCGGCAACGTCTTCCATTCAGCCCAGGTATGGGCGCCGGGGTTGCAGACGCCGACCACGCGGAGGCGGATCCGTTTGACGACCCCCCGCGGGGTGACCCGGAAGGACAGCCGCCCGTCGTTGCCGACGTACCGGCCCGGCTTCGGGGTTCGTCCCCTGGTCCTGATCTCGAAGCTGACCTTGCGGCGGTAGTTGATCGGAGCCGGGCCTCGACCGGTGGCGATCACGTTGACCGGGCGCCTCGCTTGCCCCGACCGGCCACCAGCTTCAGGTTGACCACCCGCGCCTCACCGGACGCCAGTGCGCCGACCGCTTTGCTCGCCCGGACCTTCTTGCCGGCGAGCTTGAGGCGGGCGCCGGTCACCGGGCCGGTCCCGGGGTTGGACACCTCGACCCGGACCGTGATACGCCTTCCCGCGTAGGCACTCACCTTGCCCAGCACCTTGGCCCGCAGCTGCCCCTGCGGTGCGGCCCGCACGTCGGTCAGCTCGGTGGCCAGAGAGTCATAGGCGAGGTCCGGGTCGTACGACCCCGTGGGGACCGTGGCCGCTACCGCGCAATCGAATTCCTCCCAGTCGCTGTAGAACTCGACGTGGGTCTGGATCTCGTTTCCGGTCCGCCGCCGGTAGGCGCCGTCGCCGGGCTCACCGGTCCCCGTCTCGTGGGTGGGGACGACCGAGTCGGTTCCCGGCAATAGCCGGCAGGTCGTCCCGTCCATGAAACCCCAGGCGATCATCAGGTCTGAGGTCGTGGTGGCGGTCGGTTCGGCGCCGAGCTCGATCCGGGTGGTGGTGACGCCGTCTTCCATCCCGACCCTGAAGTGAACTTCGCGCAGGTCGCGGGCAGGGTTGATCGCGGGATTGGCCGGACTGCTGTCGCTTCCTTCTCGCGCGACGACGGGCGGTTCGTTTGCCCCCGCGGCGGGGCTCGGAAGGCTTGCGAGGACGGTGAGCGCGGCCAGCGTCGCGAGGACGGAACCCGGCCGCCCCCAACCACCCGCGGGACCGGTGAGTCGCCTGATCATCATGTTGCGGTCTGTTTACCCGGGGTGGCGTGGCGCAATCGAACCGACCGTGAGGGTGGTGGATGAGCCCGAGCTCGTCGGGTCGGTACTCACCAAGCGGAGGCGAACCCTGGGTTTCCGGGTTTCGCCTTCGGCGGGGTCCGTGATAGTCGAAGCCAGGCCTAGGAAGCGATGACCTTCATAACCTCGTTGCAGACGAACATCTGGGCGCCCCTGACGTTACGGAGACCTGTCGGTTCGAGGATGCCAAGCGACTTGAGGGCGTCAATTGCGTTTCTTGCCCCTTGACCCGAGAGCTCGTATCGGGTCGCGACGGTATTTCTCGCCACGTAGGGCGATCCGACCAAGTCAGCGGCCAGCTGTTCAGACACGCCACGTTTCCCGGCACGTTGAACCCTCGCTCGAAGTTCCTTTTGCAGCTCGACGAGCCTTTCGACCTTTCTCTGCGATTCGGTGGCTGATGCCGCGATTCCTCGAGCGAAGAAGGACGTCCATGTGTCCCAGTCGCCGTCGCAGCTGAGGCGAAGGAGAGCGTCCTGGTAGGCCTCCCGCCTCTGCTCAAACCAGGGAGAGACGACGAGGAGCGGCTCTCGGATCACGGCCCCACGCAGAAGCTGGATGATCACCAGCAGGCGCCCAAGCCGGCCGTTGCCGTCCGAGTAGGGGTGGAGTGACTCGAACTGGTAATGGACGAGAGCTGCCTGGACGACTGTCGGAATCGGTGGTGGCGAGGCAATCCACTCGAGGAGCGCTTCGACCCCGCCCTTGAGTTGATCGCCAGGCGGTGGCGGCACGTAGCGCGCATCTCGTAGCCCCCCGCCACGCGCGCCGATGACGACGATCCGGTCGCGGATCCCACCGGCATCGCTCAGTTCACCGGCCGTTCCTCGTACCAAGGTCCGCTGGAGGTCACCGAGCATGCTCACAGAGAGCGGCCGCTCTTCTGGCCACGAGAATCCCAGTTCTGCCATCTGCTCAAAGTTGAGGATCTCTCTCAACTCGGCAGACAGGTGCCTTTGATCGTCACGGTCAGCGGCAAGAACATCTGCGAACGGTGCATAGGTACCCTCTAGCGCGCTGGTGCTCTGGGCTTCACGGCGCAAAGCCGGTCGTCTAAGCAACGCAGGATTTGGGACGAGGCGCGCAGCTCCGTCGAGCCTGGCCAACGCAGCCGTTGCGGCATTGACCTCATTCCAGGTGGCCGTCGAAAGCGTCAAGGAAGTGGGCAGCGGGTCGGGGAGATACGCGCACCCCTCCACGATTTCGTGAGTGGTCGGATCCGGTCCGACGATCGGTACGAGCCTCCCGATGGGGCTATCTTTGAGGCGCCCTTCGTCCATGACGAAAGTTTAGCGCAGTAAACTTGCGCATAGTGGGGGATGACGCAAGTTGGCTTGGGCTGGCCCAGAGACGCTGCAAACAGCAAGAATCGCCTGGGAGGACTGAACCAGCCCGGGGTAGATCCTGGCCAGGACGATCACATCCTCCCCATGGAGGAAAGTTTCTCATCTAATACTTGCGTCGAAATGGCCGGACGCAAGTCCTCCTGGCCCCGAGGCTCTCGAGCTTTCGCTCGAGCCACGTAGGAGACAACGCAGATCCCAACCACGGACCTAGTTGCGTTCACCCAGCCAGACGGATCGCCCGACCTCCATCCACGAAGCCACTCTCGGCCGGACCCGCCGGCTGGCAATATCTGGGCCATGAACCGGGACCTCTCTGCTCAGGCGGACGCTCCGGAGCGGGTCAGCCACCGCTATCACGTGATTCGGGTCGTCGTGACCCTCGGCACGGTGGGCATCGTCACCTTGGTGATCGGGCTGGCCGCTCTGGTCGATCCGGAGAACCTCCATCCGCTGCGGTACTTCGGGGGATGCGTCTTCGTCGTGGTGGTTTGCGGCTTGGCGGTCCTCTACCTGGTGAAGGGGGGCGGCAAGACGACCATTTCCGTCGAGATGGCGATGCTGGCCGGGCTGTTCGCGACCTACGGCAACACGCTCTACGGCGGGCTGCTGGACGTCGATCCGTGGTGGCAGGCCTGCGGCTATCTGGTGGTGATCCTGATCGCCGGCGGGGTGTCGCTGCGCCGCTGGCCGACCTTCTGGTTCTTCACGGCGATCGGCCTCGCCGCCTGGGCGGTCTCGATCGGGACCGCCGACGAGTCGAGCGAGTTCATCTTCGACAGCTTCGTGCTGATCCTGCTCGGATCGGTGGTCGCGGCGGCGATCCTGTGGCTGTTCCGAATCGAGCGCAAGCGGGTCACCGAGCTGAACCGGGAGCTGCAGGTGAACGCGACGCACGACCCCTTGACCGGGGTGCTCAACCGGCACGGGCTGCTGAGCGCCACCCTGCGCGCCAGCGAGGCCGAGCGGGAGGCGTGGTGCGCGTACGTGGACGTCGACTACTTCAAGTCGATCAACGACCGGCGCGGGCACGACCACGGTGACGAGGTGCTGCGGGCGGTCGCCGACTCGCTCTCCGACGCCGGGGGCGAGCTGACCGCGCGCTGGGGCGGGGACGAGTTCGTCACGCTCGGCTTCGGCATGCCACCGGACGAGGAGGCGATCCAGGAACGGGTCCAGCGGGGCATCCGCAAGCTCGAGGCGGGCGCCGCGGTCACGGTCGGCCTGGCGATCGGGCGGACCCGGGACCGGGACGACCTCGACCACCTGCTGCGGGCCGCCGACCGACGGATGTACGAGCGTCGCGCCGCCGCCCGCGGCGAGCAGCCGCCGGCGACCGCCTGAGCCCCGCGGGTACGACTCGCTCCAGCCGGAGCGCGGGCTTCAGCTCTCCCGGTCCGACGAGGCCGCGTAGACGTCGTCCACGGCGGCCGCCTTGCGGGCATCCTCGCCTGCTGCCCGGCAGCGCTGTCGAGGTTGCGGCCCGAAGCCAGCCGGATGTCGACCTTGACGGTCAAGGGGCCTTCCTCGTCGCCCTCCGCGAGCTGCAGGTCCAGCCCGTCCGTGAGCGCTTTGGCGGCGGTGGGGCAGCTGGAGGCCCCGCCGCCGGGCCGCTCCACGAACAGGCAGACCTCATCCCTGCCGGGAATCACCCAGACCAGGCCAGGAGCGTCCGGAACGTCCGCGCGGTCGACGTTGGTGGTCGGCTGAGAGCTCGCGAACATGAAGAAGCCGGTCGCGCCCTCGAGATCCTCGACCACGATGCCGACGTGATGCATGCGTCGGATCGCCGTGCGCCCACGGTGGCAACGGGACCATCGGCCGGACCACGCCGATCGGGCTCCCTCGCTCGCCTTCTAACCTTCGGGCATCGGCCCAACCGA
>Ga0182793_1002314_pt1 | contig 11048 bp, 8 predicted proteins | sample Passage237A_FD_130498 | JGI IMG/M metagenome (GOLD analysis project Ga0182793, IMG submission 130498) | Cellulose adapted compost microbial communities from Newby Island Compost Facility, Milpitas, CA, USA - Passage2 37A (version 2) (version 2) ...
CCCCCCCCCCCCCCGAAATCACCCGCGAACGGGCCGGGCGGGTCCCGACCACGAGGCGGGGGCGGGCCGAGGGCCCCAGCCGGAACCGGACCGGCCGCTCGACCAGGTGGTAGCTGAGGCCGGCGAGGGCCGCGATGAGGACGAGCATGGCGGGCCGCCCGCCGATCCAGGCCCGATCCCAGCGCAGCGCCACGACCGGGGCGAGGACCACGACCGGCCAGTGCCAGATGTAGAGGCTGTAGGACCAGCGGCCGACGGCGGCGAGCACCCCGGCCCCGAGGGCGCGCTGGTGGAGCCCGGGTGGTGTGAGGTCGAGGCCGGCGATGAGGACCACGCTGGCGAGCGTGACCACGACGCCGGGCCACCCCGGGTATCGGCCGGCGCCGTCGATGCCGTGGGCGGACCAGGCCAGCACGGTCAGCGAGGTCAGGACGAGCACCGGACCGCTCCGGCGACCGAGCCGGGAGGTCGCGGGGCGGTCGCCCCGGTCGAGGGTCGGGCGCCACCGCACCAGGGCGGCGAGCGCGGCACCGGCGAGGAGCTGGTAGGCGCGGGCGTGGGTGCCGTAGTAGGTGGTGGGCGAACCCACCAGGGCGACCGACGCGATCGCGGAGGCGAGCCCGAGCACGGCGGCCACGCCCAGCACGACGCCCGCCGGGCGGTGACCCCGACGCCGCGCGGCCCAGGCGAGGGCCGCGACGAGCAGCGGCCACACCAGGTAGAACTGCTCCTCGACCGCGAGCGACCAGTAGTGCACGAGCGGGCTGGGGACGTCGCCGGGGGCGAAGTAGTCGCCGCCACGGCTCGCGAACCGCCAGTTGGCGGCGTAGAGGGCGGCCCAGCGGGCATCGGCGGCGACGTCGTGGCGTTGGACCGCGTCGAGCAGCCAGCGAGTCGCGAGGAGCACCGCGCCGAGCACGGCGATCGAGGCGGGCAGCAGCCGGCGGACCCGTCGGGCGAAGAACCGGCCGAGGCGCACCGCGCCGGTGCCGGTCGCCTCGTGGAGCAGGATGCCCGTGATGAGGTAACCGGACAGGACGAAGAAGACGTCGACGCCGACGAAGCCGCCCGGGATCCACTCGTAGCCGAGGTGGAACGCGATGACCATCGCCACCGCGACCGCCCGGATGCCGTCGAGGTGCGGCCGGTAGCCGTCCCGCCGGACCGGCGGTTCCGCTCGATCGTCCACGGTCGGTTGGATGGCGCTCGGTTCTTCGCTCGTCACGGTCCTCGCCTTCGGCACCGGCTGAGGTCGGTGCAGGGTGGACGAGTCTAGGGGCGGCCCCTCCCGGCCCGAGGTCGGCCGTCGGGGGCGTCGGGCGGGACCGGTAGCGTGACCGGATGCCCTCTCCCCGCCACCGGGCTGCCCGGGTCGCCCTGGACGAGCTGACCGGAGCGGGCACCGACACCGTCATCCGCGACGGCGCCTCCCTGCTCGTTCGCCGCGGCGACGTGGTCGTCCGTGCCCGTCCCGCCGCCGAGCGCCACGTGGCGGAGCGGGAGCTGGCGCTCGCGCTGCGGCTCGTGGCCGGCGCGGTGCCGGTCACGCCACCGGTGCTCGACCGGGTGCTGGCCGTCGACGGCCAGGTGCTCACCTCCTGGCGCTGGTGCGAGCCGGTCCGCAGCGCCCGCTCCGCCGACCTCGGCCTGCTCGCCGGCCACCTCCGCCGCTGCGCGGCCGGCGGCCCGGGCGGGCTCGCGGCCTTCGACCCGCTCGGCCACATCGCGGAGGTGGTGGCCGACGCCGGCGACGGCCCCGACGCCCGCTGGGTGCGCCGGCGGGTGGAGGAGCTGCGGGCGCCGTACGCGGCTGCCGCGGCGGACGACCCGCTCGGGGCGACCGTCGTCCACGGCGACCTGCACCGCGGCAACGTGGTGGTGGCCGCCGAGGGGCCGCTGCTCACCGACCTGGAGCTGGGCGGTTGGGGCCCGGCGAGCTACGACGCCGCCGCGCCGGTGGTGGCGGTCCGCCGCTACGGCGCGCCGACCGACGGCCTCGGCCGGTTCCTCGACGGCCTCGGGGTCGACCCCACCGGCGCGCCGGGCTTCGCCACCTTCGTGGACACCTACGAGCTGTGGGTAACCGCGTGGGCCGTCGGCGTCGCCCCGCGGGACCCGGCCTGGGCTGCCGAGGCCACCCGCCGGGTCGCCGCCCTCCGCGACGGCGCGGACCACCGCTGGCAGCTCTCCTAGGGCCGGCCCGGTACCGTCGGGCCCCATGCAACTGGCCCCCCGCTACGGCAACCAGGCCGTCCTCACGATGGACCCGACCTTCCCCCGCCCGGATCGGGCCCTGGCCGCGCAACGCCGCCGCCAGGAGGAGCTGTTCGCCCGCTTCGGCCCGAGCCACTGGTCAGCCGGCACCCGCTGCGACGGGTGGAGCGTCCGCGACGTGGTGGCGCACCTGGTGACCGTGAACCGGTTCTGGCTTGCGTCGGTCCGCGCCGGCCTCGCCGGTGAGCCGACCACGATGCTCGACGGCTTCGACCCCGCCCGCCACCCGGCGAAGCTCCTCGCCCAGCTCGACGACCTCGACGGGCCCGCGGTCCTCGACGCCTACCGGGCCACCAACGACGAGCTGCTCCGGACCGTGACCGACCTGCCCCCGGCCGCCTGGTCCCGCACCGCCGAGTCGCCGCTCGGCCACGTGGCCGTGGACCGGGTGATCGACCACGGCCTCTGGGATGCCTGGGTGCACGAGCACGACATCCGCCTCGACCACGGCCTCGCCCCGGCCGGCGAGCCCGACGAGCTGGCCGCGTGCCTGCGCTTCGCCGCGGCGGTGGGCCCGGCGATGGCCGGCCTCGGCATCGACGGCTTCACCGGCACGTTCGTGGTCGACGCCACCGACCTCGACCGGCCCTTCACCGTCGAGGTCTCCACCTCCGTCGCCGTCTTCGACCGGGGCGCGGCGCCGGGCACCCCCACGCTGCGGGGCGACTCGGTCGAGCTGATCGACGCGCTCAGCCTCCGCCGGCCGCTGCCCGCCGACGCGCCGCCCGAGGCCGAGGCCCTGGTGGCCTGCCTCGCCACCGCCTTCTCCTGAGGACCGCCACGAGGGCGAGCGCGAACGAGGGAGCCGACCGGAGCCGGCTCCCTCGGGTTCGCTCGACGGCTCGACCGCGCGACCGGGCCGGGCGGGCTCGGCGCGGGTCGACCGCGGTGGCTCAGCCGGCCTCGGCGGCGGCCCTGGCGTCGGCCACGAGCTTGCGGGCGATGACCTTGATGCACAGGGTCTCGTCCGCCCCCTCGAAGATCGACAGCACCCGGGCGTCGACGAAGTAGCGGGACACGTCGTACTCCTCGGCGTAGCCCATGCCGCCGTGGATCTGCATGGCCTCGCGGGTCACCCACTCGGCGGCCTTGCACACGTACGCCTTGACCATCGACGCCTCGGCGGCGCCCTCGCCCTCGGCCATGAGGCGGGCGACCACGTAGCTGAACTGGCGGGCGGCCTGGATGATGACCGCCATGCGGCCGAGCTTGGCCCGGGTGAGCTGGTACTCGGCGATCGGCCGGCCGAAGACCACCCGGTCCTCGGCGTAGGCGACCGCGGCCTCGTAGGCCGCCTGCATCACGCCGAGGGCGCGGGCGGCGGTCTGGAGGCGGCCGTTCTCGAAGCCGGCCATCTGGTAGTAGAAGCCCTTGCCGAGGCCGCCGTCGAGGCCGATCAGGTTCTCGGCCGGGACGAACCAGTCTTCGAGCGCCACCTCGTAGGAGTGCATGCCCCGGTAGCCGATCGTGTCGATCGGGCGACCCTCCATCTTGCCGCCGCCGGGGGCGCCGCCCTCGGCCTCCTGCACGGCGACGAAGCCGTGGCCGTCGCCGCGGGGCTTGGGGGCGATGAACATGGACAGGCCCCGGTGGCCCTTGCTGCGGTCGGGGTCGGTGCGGGCCAGGAGGAGCAGCACGTCGGCCCGGGCGCCGAAGGTGCACCAGGTCTTCACGCCGTTGATGAGCCAGCCGCCCTCGGTGGGGGTGGCGGTGACCTTCACGCCGGCCACGTCCGAGCCGTAGTCGGGCTCGGTGACCGCCACGGCGTTCATGACCTCGGCGGTGGCGAGCTTGGGCAGCCACTCGTGCTTCTGCTCCTCGGTGCCGCCGGCGATGAGGGCGCGGGCGAGGATCTCGGGGCGGGTGATGAGCGAGCCGCCGGCGCCGAGGCTGCCGCGGGACAGCTCCTCGGTGGCCACGACCATGCCGATGTACTCGCCCTCGCCGCCCTCGCCGTAGCCGCCGTACTCGGCGGGGATCGAGAGGCCGAAGGCGCCCATCTCGGCCAGGCCCTCGATGATGTCCTCGGGGATGTCGCCGTTGGTGCGGTGGATGTGCTCGGCGATGGGCTTGAGCTTCTCGTCCGCGAAGCGGCGGAAGGTGTCCTGCACCATCTCGAAGTCGCCGTCGAGGTGGCGGGGGCCGGCCTGGTCGATGGCGGCCAGGAACTCGGGGGCCGTGTAGGTGCCGATGAAGTCGCGGGCCCCGTCGAGGGCGCCGGGCTCCACGCCCCAGTCGGCCTCGCGGCCGTAGACCTTCGCGGCGAGGTCCTTCACGGCGTCGGCCACGAAGGCGACGGTGATGCGGCCCTCCAGGTCGCCCTTCTCGCCGTACGCCAGGAGGCCGCGGGCGGTGGCCACGGCCGCGGCGGCGTGCGCCAGCTCGTAGGCGAGCACCTGGTGGTCGTCGATGGAGCCGGCGGCCGCGAGGCGGGCGGCGGCGGCGTCGACCACGGCGGATGCCTGGTCGATGACGGTGGAGGCGGCGGCGAGATCGGGTGCGGTCATGGGCGCCGATGGTACCGACGACCCCTGTGGCCCTCACAGTTCGCGGCCCTATCCTCGGTGCCCATGCTGTGCGAGGGGCTGCTCGACTGGTTCGACCGGCTCGGCCGGGACCTGCCGTGGCGGCGGACCCGGGACCCGTGGGCGGTGCTGGTGGCGGAGCTGATGCTCCAGCAGACCCAGGTGGAGCGGGTGATCCCGCGCTGGGAGGCGTTCCTGGAGCGCTGGCCGGAGCCGGAGGACTGCGCGGCCGCGCCGCTGGGCGAGGTGGTCACCGCCTGGGCGGGCCTCGGCTACAACCGGCGGGCGGTGAACCTGCACCGGGCCGCGGTGGCGGTGTGCGAGCGCCACCGCGGCGAGCTTCCCCGGGACCTCGACGAGCTCCTCGCGTTGCCGGGCATCGGGCCCTACACGGCCCGGGCGGTGCTGGCCTTCGCCTACGAGGATGACCGGGTGGGCGTGCTCGACACGAACGTGGCCCGGGTGCTCGCCCGCCGGACCGGCCGCTCGCTGGGGCGGGCCGAGGCGCAGCGGGCCGCGGACGCCGCGGTCCCACCCGGCGAGGGCTGGCGGTGGAACCAGGCGATGCTCGACCTGGGCGCCACCCGCTGCCGGGCCCGGCAGCCCGACTGCGAGGCGTGCCCGGTGGCGTCCGGCTGCGCCTGGTACGAGGCCGGCCGGTCCGAACCCGATCCGGCGGTGGGCTCGGCGGGGGTGTCGGGCGGCCAGTCCCGCTTCGAGGGCTCGGACCGCCAGGGCCGCGGCCGCCTGGTCGACGCGCTGCGGCTCGGGCCGGTCGAGGCGGCCGACCTCGCCCGGGTGGCGGGCTGGCCCGACGACCCGCCCCGGGCCGCCCGGATCGCCGCGACCCTGGTCCGCGACGGCCTCGCGGTCGAGGCGGACGGCACCTACCGCCTCCCCACCTGAACCGGCGTCAGGGCGGTGAGCGCCGGGTCGGGCGGTGAGCGCCGGGTCAGGGGGTGAGGAAGTCGAGGATGCGGGCGTTGACGCCGGCGGGGTCCTCCAGGTGGAGGAAGTGGCCGGTGCCCGCCACGACCTCGACCCGGGAGTCGGGGTGGGGGAGCGAGGCCCGGACCGAGCCGTCGATCAGCTCGGCGCCCATGCAGCCGTCGTCCGCGCCGTGCAGGTAGAGCACCGGCATCGGCAGGGGCGCGGCGCCGGCCCCCTCCACCGCGTCGTAGGCGGGCGACCGCTCCCCGGCGCCGAGCGTCGCCCGGTAGTAGCCGAGCGCGGCGGCCAGGTTGGCGGGGTCGCGGAGCGCGTCCTTCACCGCGGGCAGCTCGCCGGCGGCGTCGAAGCCGGGGGACCAGTCGGCCCACAGGCGGTCGAGGAACGCCAGGTCGTCCTGGGCCACGGCCACCTCGGCCAGCGGCGACTGGAAGAAGAACATGTACCAGGACCGGCGGAGCTGGTCGTAGGAGAGGAAGGCGCCGGCGACCGTCGCCGGCGGCGGGACCGCGGCCGCCACCACCTTCGACCAGCGCTGCGGCTCGTGACCCGCGGCGCCGTAGGTGGCGAGGGCGCCCCAGTCGTGGCCGATCAGCACCGCGTCGCCGTCGCCGCCCAGCGCCTCGTGCAGCGCCAGGGCGTCGCTCGCCACCGCGCCGCTCTGGTACAGCCCGTCGTCGGGGATCGAGGTGGGGGCGTAGCCGCGCAGGAACGGCGCCACCGCCCGGTAGCCGCGCTCGGCCAGCGCCGGCAGCAGGTGGCGCCAGGTGTGCGCCGAGTCGGGGAAGCCGTGCAGGCACAGCGCGAGCGGGCCGTCCTCCGGCCCGGCCCCGAGGTAGGCGAAGCTGAGCCCGCCGGCGTCGATGCGTCCCTGGGTGATCGTCATGCCGGGACGGTACCGTGCCCGGCCGGCCCGGTGGCTCGGCGACCCGCCCGGCACCGGGCGAGGGGCGTGACGGCGGACCGTGCTTTTCGTCACAGTTCAGGGGTGTTGGTGAACGGTTCGCTACGGTTCGGGCATCCAGGGGCACCAGGAGACAGTCGAGATGGTGAACGTCACCTTTTGGGGCGTCCGGGGTTCGACCCCGTGCCCCGGCGAGGCCAACGCCCGCTACGGCGGCAACACGGCGTGCGTGTCCGTCGAGGCACCGGGGCTCGACCCGATCGTCTGCGACCTCGGCACCGGCCTCCGCTACTTCGGCCAGCGCCTGATGGACGAGCGCTCCGGCGACGAGCCGCTCCGCGTCCTGGCGCTCGTGACCCACCTCCACTGGGACCACATCCAGGGCCTGCCCTTCTTCGATCCCGTCCACCAGCCGGACACCACGCTCGTGGTGCGGGGCCGGGCGGACGAGGGCACCCTCGGCGACGCCTTCGACCGGTTCATGCGCCCGCCGTTCTTCCCGATCACCGCGGTCGAGCTGATCGGCGACGTGAGCTTCCACGATCTGGTGGACGACGAGATCACCTGGGGCCGGGCCCGCATCGTGGCCCGCGACGTGCCGCACTCGGGGGCCACCAACGGCTACCGCATCGAGGTCGACGGCCTCGCTATCGCCTACATCAGCGACCACCAGCAGCCGGCCGACGTCACCGAGGTGAGCCCCGGCGTGCTGGAGCTGTGCCGGGACGCCGACCTCGTGATCCACGACGCCCAGTACGAGGCCCACGAGTTCGCGGTGAAGTCCGACTGGGGCCACTGCACCATCGAGTACGCGGTGAACGTGGCCGCCCAGGCGGGCGCCAAGCGGCTGGTGCTCTTCCACCACGACCCGTCCCACGACGACCAGATCGTGGACCGGCTGCTGGCCGAGGCCCGCGAGCTGGCGGCCGGCGGGCCGCTGGTCGAGGTGCTCGCCGCCCACGAGGGCCTCACGGTCGCCCTCACGCCGCCGCCCACGGTCAACGGCTCGGCGACCGACGGCCAGGTCGGGGTGCGGGTGGGCGAGCCCTAGCCTGGGGCCACCCGACCTCGCCCGGGCCCCGTGGCCCGAGCCGCCTCCCGACCCCAGGAGCCCCCATGACCGGATCCCCGTTCGACACCGCCCGCTTCCGGCAGGTGCTGGGTCACTTCCCCACGGGGGTCGTCATCGCCGCCACGATGCACGAGGGCCGGCCGGCGGGGCTCGCGATCGGCTCGTTCTTCTCGATCTCGCTCGACCCGCCGCTCGTGGGCTTCTGCGCGGACCACCGCTCGTCCACCTGGCCGAAGATCCGCGAGGCCGGCCGGTTCTGCGCCAGCGTGCTGGCCGGCGACCAGGAGGAGGTGTCGCGCACCTTCGCGTCGTCGGTCGACGACAAGTTCGCCGGCCTCGGCTGGGCGCACTCGCCGCTCGGCTCGCCCCGCATCAAGGACGCGCTGGCCTGGATCGACTGCTCGGTGGAGGCGGTGCACCCGGCCGGTGACCACGACCTCGTGGTCGGCCGGGTCCACGACCTCGCGGTCGAGCGCGAGGGGCACCCGCTCGTGTTCTTCCGGGGCGGTTACGCCGCGATCGACTGACCGCCGAGGGTCGCGAGCAGGAAGGCGAGCACGAGCGCCTCGTCGCGCCACGCGTCGTAGCGGCCGGACGGGCCGCCGTGGCCGGCGCCCAGCTCCACCTTCAGCAGCGCGGGCGAGCCCGACAGGTCGGCGGTGGCCGCCCCGGGGTGGCGGTCGCGGATGCGGGCGATCCACTTGGTCGGCTCGGCGTAGCCCACCCGCGGGTCGTGCAGCCCGGCGGTGGCGAGGGTCGCCGGCATCGGCCCGCCCTCGGGCACGTTCTCGTACGGGCTGTAGCCGGCGATGTCCGCCCACGCCGCCGGATCCGCGAGCGGGTCGCCCCACTCGTCGCGCTCGATGACCGTGAGCGGCAGCGTGGGGTCGAGCATCGTCGTGAGCGGGTCGACGAAGGGCACCTCGGCCACCACGGTCCGGAACAGCTCCGGCGCCAGGTTCGCCGCCGCGCCCACCAGCAGGCCACCGGCGCTGCCGCCCCGGATCGCGAGGCGGTCGGGCGCGGTCCAGCCGGCGGCGACCAGGTGGCGGGCGCAGGCCACCAGGTCGGTGAACGAGTTGGCCTTGCGGCCGAACTTGCCGTCCTCGTACCAGCTCCGGCCCAGCTCGCCACCGCCCCGCACGTGGGCGATGGCGAAGACGACGCCGCGGTCGAGCAGCGACAGGCGGGCCACGGAGAACCACGGGTCCATCGACGCCTCGTAGGCGCCGTAGCCGTAGAGCACGAGTGGCGCCGGGCCGTCGACCGCGTCGGGGCGCCACACCAGCGAGATCGGCACCTCGGTGCCGTCGTCGGCCGTCGCCCGGGCGCGGGTGGACGCGTAGGTGTCGGGGGAGAAGCCGTCGAGCACCGCCTGGCGCTTGAGCAGGGTGCGCTCGCCGGTGCGCAGGTCCTGCTCCCAGACGGACGGCGGGGTGGTCAGCGACTGGTGGGCGAAGCGGTAGCGGACCGTGTCGAAGCTCGGGTTGGCGTCGCCGGAGACGGTGCCGACCCCGCCGTCGGCGACGGTGATCGGGGTGGCCTCGCCGGTGGCCGGGTCGAGCCGCCAGAGCGCGGCGAGGCCGTCCTCGCGGCCGTGGAGCACCACGTGGTCGGCGAACGCCTCGACGGCCACGAGCCGCCGGCCCCGCCGGTGCGGCACCACCGGCGCCCAGCGGTCCCGCGGCGCCACGTCGGTGCCGTCGAGGGGCGCCCGCCACAGCGCGAAGTCCACGGCGCCGCCGTGGTTGGAGACGATCCAGAGGCCGTCGGGGCGGTGCGCCACCGAGTACTCGACGCCGTGCTCGCGGCCGGCGACCAGGCGCGGGCCGTCGGCCGGCCGGGCGGCGTCGAGCAGGTGGACCTCGGGGGGGATCGCGCTCTCGGCGGGGATGACCGCCACCCGGCCGGACCGGGCGGCGGCGACGCCCACGTGGAAGCGCTCGTCGTCCTCGCGGTGCACGATCACGTCGGCCGACGCCTCGGTGCCGAGGACGTGGCGCAGCACCCGGTCCGGGCGGGACGCGTCGTCCTGGAGCACGTACCAGCAGGTGGCCGAGTCGGCCGCCCACGCGAAGCCGTAGGCCACGTCGGGGATCGCCTCGGGCAGGTCCTCGCCGGTGCGCAGGTCCCGGAAGCGCAGCTCGTGGCGCTCGTCGCCGTCGCGGTCGACGGCCCAGGCCAGCAGGTTCCCGTCGGGCGACACGTCGAGGACGCCGATGCCCAGGTACTCGCCGTCGGCCGCCAGCTCGTTCGGGTCGAAGACCACGACCGGCTCGCCCACCGGCGCCCGGCCGGTGCCGTCGTCGGGGCGGCGGCAGTGCACCGGGTAGCTGCGGCCGGCCTCGGTGCGGGCGTGGTACCACCAGGCGCCGTCGCGCACCGGCGGCGACTCGTCGTCCTCCTGGGTGCGGCGCCGGATCTCCTCGAACAGCTCCCGGCGCAGGCCGGCGAGGGGCGCGAGCACCCGCTCCGTCCAGGCGTTCTCGGCCTCCAGGTGCGCGGCGGTGGCGGGGTCGGTCGGGTCCCGGAGCCAGTCGTAGGGGTCGACGAGGCGGTGGCCGTGGCTGGCGACCCCCCGCTCCCGCCGCTCGGGCCGCGGCGCCCCCCCCGGCTCGGCCCCGTCGGTCGGCGTCGCCCCGTCGGTCTCCTCGGTCGGCGTCGCCCCGTCGGTCTCCTCGGTCGGCGTCGCTCCGTCGGCCACCTCGGCCTCGGGCCGTCGGTCGGGGGCGGCGGCGGGTGGGTCCGGGCGGTCGGCGCGGGGCTCCTCGGGGTTCACCCGGGTCACGCTAGGACAGGCCGACCGCCGCCTCGGTGGGCCGGGCCGGCCGGGCCGGTACGGTCGGCGCATGGCCATCTACGCACTCGGCGACCAGGTCCCCGACATCCACCCCGACGCCTACGTCATGGAGGGCGCCGTCGTCATCGGCTCGGTGACGATCGGCCCCGAGTCCTCGGTGTGGCCCGGCGCGGTCATCCGCGGCGACGACGGTGAGATCCGCATCGGCGCCCGCACGTCCATCCAGGACGGCGCCGTGCTGCACACCACGCCGTTCACGCCCACCACCGTCGGCGACGAGTGCGTGGTCGGCCACCTCGCCCACCTGGAGGGCTGCACGGTGCACGACGGCGCGCTCGTGGGCTCCGGCTCGGTGGTCCTGCACAACGCGGTGGTCGAGCCCGGTGCGCTCGTGGGCGCCGGGGCGCTCGTACCCGGCGGCATGGTCGTGCCCGCCGCCGCGATGGCGCTCGGGGTCCCCGCGAAGATCCGGCCCGACTCGGTGACCCCCGAGGCCATCGAGCTGGGCATGCTCTCCTACGTGGA
>Ga0182793_1002318_pt1 | contig 11037 bp, 5 predicted proteins | sample Passage237A_FD_130498 | JGI IMG/M metagenome (GOLD analysis project Ga0182793, IMG submission 130498) | Cellulose adapted compost microbial communities from Newby Island Compost Facility, Milpitas, CA, USA - Passage2 37A (version 2) (version 2) ...
CTCGTCGTCGGTCCGATGCGCAAACCGTGTCACTGCCCCGTTCCTCCTTTCTCCCAGCGACACGTCGTCTGCGAGAAGGTGATTTACCACAACGGGCGCTTCGGTGCGCAGCACCGCCCCGACGTGGCAGTTCGCCATTCTGACGTGGGTCCGGGACTTTGCTCGCGACGTAACCCGTTGTGCCCGTTGGTCACGAAGTGTCCAAACACCTCTGACGGCGGCGTTTCGCTGCCTAGAGTGCGGGTATCGGTTTCGGATACAGCTGTTCACAGAAAGGCGAGCAGGGTGAAGATCAAGAAACTGGCAATGCCCCTCGGCGCCGCGGCCCTCGCCGTCGGCTTCGCGTTCGGGACCGTCGCGCCCGCGTCGGCCGTCGACAACATCCAGAAGTTCGGGGAGCGCGAAACCCTCAACGACTGGGGCACCGGCGGGCCGATGATCGGCTACGTCGTCGAGAACCTCCAGCCGAGCTCCGATCCCGTCCCGCACGTCGGTGAGCTGTACGAGGCCACGTTGACCGTTGACACCCCGCCGGGCGGGGTGCCGCTGATCGGGCTGTTCAACGCCCGCGCCGAGGACAGCTCGCTGTACCCCGCGATCGTCAACGCGCCGGGCGGGATCAGCGGCGCACCGCTGCCGCCCGGCGGCACCGCGACCGGCAAGCTGTACTTCGACGTCACCGGGACGCCGCCGAACAGCGTCGTCTACAACGACGGCGTGCGCGACATCCTCGCCTGGGTGCCGTAAGCCCCCGCGTTCGGCGTCTACGGGTGACGTGAGCCTCTGTTCTGCGTGTATGGCTGTGCGATCGGGCAGCATCACAGCCATACACGCAGAATGAGCGCCAGACCTAGTCGTCGCCGAACTGCTTCACCAGATCGGCGAGCTCGGCGCGTGACGTCACGCCCGCCTTGGCGCTGGCCTGGTAGATGTGGCCTTCGACGGTGCGCACCGACAGCGATGTGGCCGCCGCGATCTCCTTGTTGGACAACCCCTCCGACACCAGCGCGGCGACCTCATGCTCGCGGCGGGTGAACGGCAACGGCACCTTAGCGGCGACCAACGCCGGGCTCACCGCGCCGCCGCAGCCCTTCGCCAGCCCCTGGGCGCGGGCGCTCGACGTCAACGCGCTGCCCTTGCGGCCGGCGAGCCGGTGCGACACCGACGCCTGCGCCGCCGCGTCGGCGGCGGCCAGCACGTCGCCCATCGCCTCGAACTCCACCGACACCGCATCCAGCGCGGCGGCGTCGTCGGCCGCCACGGCCTTGGCGTACCGCGCCGCCAGCGGCGCCCGCGATCCCTCCACCACGGCGGCCAACTCCTCGAGCCGGTTGCCGCCACTGGCGTCGCCGAACTGCACCGCCGTCTGCAGGCCCACCACCTCGCGCGCCCACTGTCCGTGCGACCGCGCGAAATCGGCTGCTTCGCATGCCTTCTCGCGTGCCTCCGCGATGTGGCCGCGCGCGGCATGGACCCAGGCCTCGGCCCGCAGGATCTCCGGTTCGACGTACCGGTAGGCGGGATGGCGGCTGGCCCGCGCGACCGTCAGCGCCGCCGACGCGGCGTCGACATCACCCGACCTGGCCAGCGCCTCCACGTAGCCGATCCGGAACCGGTAGCTCAGCCCGGAGACCACGCCGTAGTCGCCGAACCCCGCCAACGCGGCGCTCAGGTGTCGCACGGCGTCGGCCACCCGACCGGCCGCCAGCGCCGTAATGCCCAGCGCCCCAACGGCCATCGACCGGTTGAACGGCGGCATCTCGGCGAACTCGCGGTGATAGCGCTCGACGACCTCGACGGCCTCGGCCAGGCAGCCGGCCGCCGCCAGTGCGTAGGCATGGAACTCCGCCAGTCCCGACGCCTGGAACGAATCGGCGGGCGATTCGGCCAGCACCCGGTAGCCCGCCGACGCGCGCTCGCCCGCGGCCGCGACCCGGCCCATGTCGCCGAGCGCGATGGTCTCCGCCGAGTACCCCATCACCCGGCCGTAGGCGTCCAGTCGGCCGTAGTCGACCTGTTCCAGCAGGGCCAGCGCCTCGGCGGGCTCGGCCGCCGTCGCCCGCACGATCGCGAGAAAGACTGTTAGTGACAGTCTGCGCTGTTCGTCGGCGAGCCCCAGCGCCTCCTCGAGCACCGCTCGCGCGGCCTCCGGATTGTGCAGTGGCCACAGCAGATTGGCGGCGCGAATGACGACGCCGTCGACGAAGCCGGGTGCGACGAACTCCTCGCCGTCGAGAGTGTCGAGCAGCTCCTCGGCGGCCTTGCCCTTCTCCTGCAGGTACAGGATGTAGGCCAGTTGGAGCTTGGCGAGCGGCGTCGGCTGCGCCTCGACGGCGACGCGGGCCAGCCGCTCGGCCGTGTCGATGTCGAGCCGATGCGCCGCGAGGGCGGCCGCCGTCGAGAACAGCGCCACATCGGGCGGCAGATCCGACTCCATCCACAACAGCCCGAGGCGCAGCGGGTCGGCGGTCCCGGATCGCGTCATCGCGGTGGCGACCCGGCCGCGCAGCCGTCTCAGCCGCAGCGCGCCGCACTGGCCGAGCCGGATCTCGGCGTACAGCGGGTGGCCGACGAACACCGTGTCGCCCGCGGGGTCGACCCGGATGAGCTCGCGCTCCTCGGCGGCCTCGACGGCCATCGGGTCGGTGAGTTCGGCCAGCAGCCGTCGCTCGATGGGTTCGGCGATCGCGACGATGTCGACCACGTCGCGCACCTCGTCGGGCACCGCGCCGATCTGCTGCTCAACCAGCTCGACAAGGGTTGGCGAGGTTAAAGATCCGCCGTTCCAACGCCATTCGCCCTTCGAGAGCGAGAGCTGGCTGGTGCCGCGGGCCTCCTCGACGAGGTGGTGCATGAACAGCACGTTGCCGCGGGTCAGCTTCCACACCCGCCGGGCGCAGTCGCTGCTCACCGGGGCGTCGAGGACCGTCCGCAGGAGGCTGTCCGCCTCGTCGCGCGACAACGGTTGCAGTTCCAGCCTGCGCAGCAGCCCGTCCTTCCACAGCGCGGTCACCGCGTCGGGTGCGCGTTCCCCGGTGCGACTGGTGGCGATCATGCGGGCCATGCCCTGCAGGACGAGTTGATGGACGATCAGCGCGGACATGTCGTCGAGCAGATACAGGTCGTCGACGAACAGCAGCAGGCGGTCGGCGTCCACGTCGGCGGTCAGTCCCGCGAACACCTTGCGTGCCAACGTCAGTGGGGCGGTGCCGGTGTCGTCGACCCACCGGGCGAACGCCCCGAGCGTGACGGGTCGACCGGTCGCGGTGCCGGCGATGCGGCGTACCGACCACCCGTCGCGTTCGGCCGCGTCCGCCGCCGCGCGCGCCAGTCGCGTCTTGCCCACGCCGGCCAGTCCGGTGAGCACGATGCCCTGATGCTCGTTATCGGCGAGGGCCTCGCCGATCAGACGAAGTTCCTCACCGCGGCCCGTCAGGGGCCAGCGGTCGGTCATGGACCAAGATCGTAGCGCTCGCCAAAGTTTGCCAGCAAAGTTTAGTCACCAGGGTCACGGGTTCCTGATGACGCGTTTATTGGCGTCCTCGCCAATATGTCTCGTGTCGGCAAGTAGCTAGGAGCCACCCTGCCCGAGCGCCGTGCGCAGTTTCCGGCGGGCCAGATCGATCAGCGGAGCGAGGCACTCCGGCTCGATGTTCAGGTAATCGCAGATGACCTCGTCGGCCACCCCGGCGTCGGACAGCCGAAGCGCGAGCGAATGCGCATGCGGCAGCCGGCGCAGCGCCGCCTCGTACTCGTCTGGGCTCGTCACCGGTCACACCCCGCCGGACCCGCTGACGGGGCCGATGCCGGTCGCGACGGCCCCGGCCTGCAGTCGGCGCACCACGCGGCCGGTGTCACGGCGTTTCTCACGGTGTCGGGGCATTCGGTTCCTCTGCTCTGGGTCAGGTTGACCTTCGCCCGCCGCGACGGCAATTCGCTCCGTAGTGCACTACTTGGAACGGCCGCGCGCACTACTTGGTTTCCGCCCGGGGTAGATGTCGCGATGCCAGCCTCTGCGCGAGAAGTTCGGTCATAGTGCCGGCGGCTGTCGTAGTTGAGCGCAAATTCGCTCAGGGCACCCGGAAGTACTACCCGGATCGAGGCGCTGCCCGGCTCCGTTCATCATCTCTGGGATTTCTGCGCTCATGGTTGTGCCGCGGGCCGATCGCACAGCCGTAGACGCAGAAACCAGCTCCCCGAATGTCAGGCGATGGCCGCGCTGAGCCGTCGCGCCAGCCCCGACGCGCGCACCGCGCGCCGCTGGACCGCGGCCCGCACCGACTCCTGCGGCCCGATCACCCGGATCTTCTGCTTGGCCCGGGTGACCGCGGTGTAGAACAACTCGCGCGTCAGCAGCCGCGAATCCTCCGGTGGCAGCAGCACCGTCACCTGCTCGGCCTGACTGCCCTGACTCTTGTGGATCGTCATCGCGTGCATGGTCTCGACGTCGGAGAGCCTGCTGGTCGCGAAGTCCAGCTCCTTCGGGCCCGCGATCGCCGCGCGCAGCACGCCGTCGCGCAACAGCGTCACGCCGGTGTCGCCGTTGTACAGGCCCAGGCCGTAATCGTTGGCGGTCACCAGTACCGGGCGCCCGGCGTACCACGCCGACCAGATCGGCTCGCCCGTCGCCTCGGCCAGCCACCGCTCGACCTGACGGTTCCAGTACGCCACCCCGTACGGGCCGCGCCGGTGCGCGCACAGCAGCCGATGCTTATCCAGCGTCGCCAACGCCGCGGCCCGGTCGTCGAGAATCGCGGCCTGCCGCAATTCGACGGCATGCGGCAGAACGACGTTGCGCAACGGCTGCGCGGGCTCCTCGGTGTCGATCCACTCGACGTGCTCGTCGCCGGACCCCAGCACCTCGATCACCCGGTCGGCGTCGCCGGCCCTGATCGCGGTCGCCAGCGCACCGATGCTCTTGCCGAACCGGTGCGACGTCTTGAGCTCCGCGATGCGCCGCCCGCCGAGCCCGTCGACCAGATCGGCGAGCACCGCACCCGCCTCCACCGACGCCAACTGGTCCGGATCGCCGACCAGGATCAGCCGGGCGTCCGGGCGCACCGCCTCGAGCAGCCGCGCCATCATCGTCAACGACACCATCGATGTCTCGTCGACGACGATCACGTCGTGCGGCAACCGATTCGCGCGATGGTGCCGGAACCGCGCCGACGTGTCCGGCCGGCTGCCGAGCAGCCGGTGCAGCGTCGTCGCGTGCAGCCCCGACAACGCCTCGCGGTCGGCCGGATCGAGTTTGTCGACCTCCAGCTGCACCGCCTCCTGCAGCCGCGCGGCCGCCTTACCCGTCGGCGCCGCCAGCGCGATCCGCAGCCGCGTGCCACCGGCCAGCAGCGCCAACAGCCGCGCGACGGTCGTCGTCTTGCCGGTGCCCGGCCCGCCGGTCAACACCGTCAAGCCTTGCGACAGAGCCACTTCCGCCGCCGCGCGCTGTTCATCGAACCCCTCGGGGAACAGCCGATCGATCGCGGGTGTCGTCACGGCCGGCCGCGACGCCATCAGCGCGACGATGTCGTCGCACACCTGGTTCTCCTCGAGCCAGTACCGGTCGAGATAGAGCAGGTCGCCGTCGACGCGCAGCACCGGCGGCTGACCGGTCAGCGGACTCGCCTCGATCGCAGCCACCCACGCATCGACGTCGGGCCACGGCAGCCCGTCGACCGCGACCTGCTCCTCGACCGACCGGATGTCCAGACACACCGACCCGTTGCGCAGCGCCCGCACCGTCAACGCGACCGCCAACCGCACCGTCTCGTCGGACTCGGAGACCATCGCCGCAAGCCGTTGTGCGACATGCACATCCGCCGCGTCGACGACCTCCGCGTCGGAGAACTCGCGCAACAGCCCACTCGCGCTGACCGCGCGCCGCCACTCCACGCTCGTCATGCCGCCACCTCACCCGCGTCGAGCAGATCCGACAGCGCGGTGATCAACGCCGCCGGCGGCCGCCAACTGAACACGCCGGCCGGATGGCCGTCGACGACGGGCGTGTCCGGTCCGCACATGCCGCGCAGGAACAGGTACATCACCCCGCCGAGATGCTCGTCGGGCGTGTAACCCGCCAGCCGCCACCGCAAAAACCGGTGCAGCGCAACGCAGTACAGCAGCGCCTGCAGCGGATAGTCGGAGTGCATCATCGCCTCGATCAGGCGGGGCTGCGCGTAGTCCGCCGCGGTCAGCGGCCGCGCCGGGTCGCCCAGCCAGTTGGTCTTGTAGTCGACGACGAGATACCGCCCGTCGACCCGCAGCACCGCGTCGACCGATCCCGTCAGATAGCCCTTCAGTGGTTGTCCGCCCAGCGCGGCGTCGGTCAGCCGGTCGGCGTACCCGGCCAGCGGATCGTCGGGTGGGAGGTGGCGTTGCAGCAGGCGCCCGACGTGGGCGAGCCGGATGTCGGGTGCCGACGCGCGCAGATCGCCGCCGGCGAGCGGGAGTTCGAAGTCCATCTCCCGCATCCGGTCAGGTAAGCCGATCTGCCGCAGCGTCTTCCCGTCGGTCAGTGGGCCGAGCGGAGTGTCGTGCATCGGCACCATCGCCGCCGCCAGCACGGCCGGTTCCACGTCCACGGGCCACCACACCGAGTGCTCGCGGATGCGCGCCTCCAGTTCCGCGGCCAGGTCGGCGGCGAACGGGTCGGCGCTCTCCAGCACGGCGTGCACCAGCGTGCCGAACTTGGCGCCGGTCGGCAGGTCGGCCATCGGTGACGGGACATCGGCGCCGACGGCGTCGGCGGTCAGCGGGATCTCGGCGACCTCGTCGTCCAGCTCGATGACCTCGGGCTCGCTGCTGACCGGGGCGGTTTCCGCGGCACGGATCAGACCGCTGTAAGACGTGCGCCGCCAATTGGTGTCAATCGTGCGGTGGAAGTGTCTGGCGTCCAACGTATCCGGCGGACTCTCCGGCGGTTGCTGCGGGACGGGCCGCACCTCCGAGATCTCGATGGTCGGACCACCTGCGGCCTCCCACTCCCTGAACCGGGCCATCGCCTCGTCGTCGGACACCTGCCTCGGCAGCGCCACATCGGGCACCACCGCCTCCCCGGGACGGCGGCCCCGCAGCAGCCGCGACAGCCCGCCGTTGGGCTCGTCCCTGGTCGGCGCCCACCACGCGATGAGCTGTGCCTGGGCGCGCGTCATCGCGACATACATCAGCCGGCTGTCGTCGCTGGCCTCCTCCTCGCGGCCCCGCTTGGCGATCGCGTTGAAGTCGGCGCTGTCCGGCCCGCCGATGTGCAGGCACCGCGTCTCGCCCTCGTGGTAGAGGATCAGCTCGGGATCCTGCTTGTTGTTGTTGAACGCGAACGGCAGGTACACGATCGGGAACTGCAGACCCTTGGCGCCGAAGACCGTCATCACCTGCACCGCGGCGGCGTCGTTATCCAGTCGGCGGGCATGTTCGACGGCCGCGCTGCGCTGCTCACGCTGGGTGCGCAGCCAGTCCCGCAGCGCGGGGAGGGTGAGGTGCTCGCGGTGGGCGGCCTCCTGCAGCAACTGCGTCACGTGCGCGAGGTCGGTCATCAGTCGTTCGCCGCCCTCCCAGGACAGCACGCGGTCGCCCATGCCCGCGAGCTGCGCGGCCTCGAAGATCGCGGCGATCCCGCGTTCCCGGGCGTGGCTTGCCCACTCCCGCAACGTCTCTGCGACCCGGTCGGTGACCGCGTCGCCGCCGTGCACCAGCGACTCGGCTGTCTCGCCGAAGAACATCGTCGCCGCCGCCGCCCGCACCACGCCGGGCCGGTGGGGCTGGTCGAACGCCTCGAGCAGCGCCAGCCAGTCGTCGGCGGCCTGCGATCGGAAGATGTTGGTGTTGCCTGCGTAGACCGCGGGGATGCCGGCGTCGCACAACGCTCTGTAACAGGCGTCGGCGTCGATGTGGCGTTCCACGATCACCGCGATGTCGCCCGCGCACACTCGCTTACCGTCGAACGTCGCTCCGGAGGCGAGTAGCAGGCCGATGTCGGAGGCCAGATCCTTGGGGATATGACTGCGCAACTCGCCGATCGCGATGGTGTTGGTTCCGGTGCGGCCGAACGCATCCCGCCGCACCACCCGCAGCCGGAACGGATCTCCGCTCGGCGCGCCGACAAGCCGGGAGCCCTGGTGTTTGGCCGCGACGTCGTGCACGACGATCCGCTCGTGGCCCAGCTGCGTACCACCCAGCACGGCCTGTAGCCGGTCGAGCAGCGCGGCGTCGCTGCGGTAGTTCGTGCCGAGCGTCATCTGCGTGCCCGCGGTCTGCGACGCGGACAGATAGGTCACGATGTCGCCGCCGCGGAACGCGTAGATGGCCTGCTTGGGATCGCCGATCAGAATCAGCGTCGAGCGGCCGCTGAACGCGCGCTCGATCACCCGCCACTGCACCGGGTCGGTGTCCTGGAACTCGTCGACCATCACGATCGGCCACCGCCGATGCATCCGCGACCGCGCGGCGGAGTCGTCGGCGGCCAGCGCGTCGGCCAGCCGGGTGAGCAGGTCGTCGTAGCCGAGGATGCCCCGCTTGCGCTTGCGGGTCTCCAACTCCGCCATGACGTTCTCGGCGAAGGTCAGGCACACCGCGGCGCGGGAATCCGGCTCCGGGTCCTTGGGCCGCAGCTCGGTCGCCGGATGGTTGACCACCTCGCGGGCCAACTTCAGCGCATCGGGATAGGACAGGACCGGCTGCTTCTCGCGGCCGAAGTGGCGCAGATACAGGTCGTCGACGATCTCGGTGACCAGGTCGTCGAGGCTCTCCACCAGCTCGACGCCGGTGTCGGTGTCGCCCGCGACGCCGAGCGATCGCAGCACCAGTTGGCAGAACTGATGCGTGGTCGCAATGGTCGCGGCGTCGAACGCGGCGAGTGCGTCGCGTAGCCGCTGCTTTCGGGCGTCGCGCTCGGCTGTCTCCGCATTCACCAGGTACTGGAGCACCTCGTTGTCGCCGACCACCGACTCGTCATCGAAAGCGTGTACCGCATCGACGATTTGGCGGCGCACCCGGTCGCGCAGCTCCTGGGTGGCGGCGCGGCTGAACGTGATCAGCAGCATCTGGTCCAGCGTCGCCTCGCCCTCGGCGATGTAGCGCGTGACGAGCCCCGCGAGCGCGAACGTCTTACCCGTGCCCGCGCTGGCCTCCAGCACCGTGGTGCTGTTCTTCGCGGGTAGCTCGCCGAGCAGATCGAACGGTTGCATCACGACCCCAACGCCCGCAGCAGCGGCAGCCACAACCGCCGCGCGTAGGTGTCCAGGCCGCGGTCGACGAGATGGCTCAACCGGGTGTTCCGGCCGAACGCCAACTGATAGGCGGGCTCGTCCTCTTCACCCGGAAAACGGTCGGACCGCCACTTGTAACCGGCCCGGTACGCCGGATCGCCGTGACCGTGCACGGCTTCGGCCCACGCGAACGACGTCTTGACCGGCAGCGGCAGCGGTGCGCGACGGCCCTCGTCGTACATCGCGACCAGATCGGCGAGCAGGTTCGCCGCGCTGTCCTGCGGACGGCCCATCGTCTCCACGCGCGGGTTGTCGCCACGCGGTGGCCTGCCGATCGAGATCGCCCGCCAGTCGCGCCTCGGATCGTGGGCGTGCAACGCCAACAACAGGATCCACGGTTGCAGCAGATGCCGGCCGTCGAGCTTGGAGTACGTTACCGAGACCAGCTTGTCGCCGTACACGGGTTCCACGGTGCCGGTGAGCCGCCGCCCGCCGAGGTCGATGTCGACGTCGACGGCGGTGGGGTCGGCGGCTCGGTAGGGCCTGGCGGCGTCGGCGATCGCGGTCGCCCGCTCGCAGATCTTGATGGCCTTGGGCCAGCCCATCTTTCCCGGCGGCAGCGTGCCGCGCCGCCACTCGGCCTCGCGTGCCTGCTGCGCATCCATGCCGCGCAGCATGTCGTCGAGCAACCGGGCGCCGACGGTCCACTCCTCGAGCGCGTCGATCTCGACGGGCATCGCGTCCTCGACGCCGTCGACCTCCCACGGCAGCGTGTACTCCATCGCGCGGAAGAAGCCCTTCACCGGGTCGCGGAAGAACGCGACGAGATCGGCGAGCACCACATCGTCGGGCGGGGGAGCGGGCAGCAGCCCGGAGATGAACGGCGGCTTCTCGGCCCGCCTGCCCGCACGGGCCCTGGCGGCGTTGAGCACCGTCGAGTCGAACGTGAACGGCACAGCCGGAATCAACTTGCCGGGAACGACATTCGCCGTATCGAACGGTTGCAGCGGATGGTTGACGACGATGCTCTTGCGCACCGGTGACTCCGTGGTCACGTCGAGGGTGTCGAGCAGCTCGGCCAGCGGGACCGCGGGCGGGCGCTGCTGGCCGGTGTACTCGTTGGCGCCGGTGTAGGTGATCACCAGCGTCTCGGTGGCCGCGCCGATCGCGTCGAGCAGCAGTTGGCGGTCCTCGGAGCGGACGTCGCGTTCCCCGGTCATCGGGTCGCGGGCGAGCACGTCGTCGCCGTCGACCGCACCGACCCGCGGGAACACCCCGTCGTCGAGCCCGACCAGACACACCACCCGATGCGGCACCGACCGCATCGGCACCATCGTGCACACCGTCAGCGTGCCGGTGCGGAAGTTGGCGCGGGTGGGCCGTCCGGCGAGGTGACGGTCCAGCAGCGCCCGGACGTCGGACAGCCGCAACTTTGTGTCGGCCCGCGCACCCGCGCTCTGCAGTACGTCGCCGAACTCCCGCTGCAGCTGGCTGAGCTGCCACGCGTCGTCGTCGTTGACCTTGGCGAGCAGCTCGATCCCGGTCTCCAGCGCCGCCAGCCAGTCCTCGAGCGTCCTTGTGCCCGTGAGGGATTCGACGACACGCTGCAGCCGGTCGACGTACTCGGCGAGCTGGCCCGCCAGGTCGACGCGGTTGCTGCCGACGTCGTCGAGCGGCAGCGTCTTGTCCAGCCAGCCGTGCGAGTCGTCGGACATCGCCACCCCGGCGAGCACCCGGTCGATGCCGAACCGCCAGGTGTTCTGCAGGAAGTCGACGCCGTACGGCTTGCGGTGCTCGGCGTCGAAACCCCAGCGGATGCCGGCCTGGCGCACCC
>Ga0182793_1002319_pt1 | contig 11032 bp, 10 predicted proteins | sample Passage237A_FD_130498 | JGI IMG/M metagenome (GOLD analysis project Ga0182793, IMG submission 130498) | Cellulose adapted compost microbial communities from Newby Island Compost Facility, Milpitas, CA, USA - Passage2 37A (version 2) (version 2) ...
CGCCCCCCCCCCCATCCCGGAGCCGAGCCCCCTCGCGCTGATGGCGCTGCCCCTCCTGGGCCTGGCCGGCGGCAGATGGCGAGCGGGCCGCCGCGCCCGCAGGGATTGCGGCGGTAGGTAGCCGCCCTGGTGCACTACGAGGGGGCGGGCGGTGGGGAGCGTTTTTTGCCGTGCGGCACCGTTTTCGGGGCGCTTTCTCCCTCTGGTGTGTTATCCTGAGCGTGACATGTTGACACGCGTTCTCGGTCCCCTCATCAACAACTCTCCCAATCTAAAGCGGACGCTCTGGCGACGCTGGTACGAATTCCTGGCCCGCGGCTACCCCCTGGACGACTGGACGTTCATGAACTATGGGTTTGCCCCGACCCGGGAAAGCAACCTCCCTCCCCTCGTCCTCGATGCCCAGGACGAGCCGGACCGCTGCTCGATCCACCTGTACCACCGGGTCGTAACCGCTGTGGATGTTCGCGGAGCGCGAGTCCTTGAGGTCGGCTCGGGGCGCGGCGGCGGGTGCTCCTACATCGCCCGGTACCTTGGCCCCGAGGCGGTCCTGGGCATCGACTTCTCGGATAACGCGGTGGCGCTGAGCCGCCGTCGCCACACCGCACCGGGGCTGAGTTTCCAGCAGGGCGATGCCGAAGCGCTGCCGTGTGAGGACGCGACGTTCGACGCGGTGGTGAACGTGGAGTCGTCCCACTGCTACGGCTCTATGGAGCGGTTCCTGGCGGAGGTCGTGCGGGTACTGAAGCCGGGCGGCCACTTCCTGTGGACGGACATGCGGCCGAAGGGGGAGCGTGCCGCGGTGCGCGAACAGTTCCGCGCGGCGGGTCTGGAGATGGTCGAGGAGGAGGAGATTACGCCGTATGTGCTGGCGGCCCTCGACTACGTCAATGAGCGCAAGCGGGAGACGATCTCCCGCCACGTGCCGCGATTCCTGATGCCCTGGTTCGAGGACTTCGCCGGCGTCCGCGGGACGCGCGTCTACGAATCGCTGCGGGCGGGAGACGTCGAATACTGGCGCTGCGCTCTGCGCAAGGTCTGAAAGGAAGCGATGCCGCCCTCAGGACGAGGGCGGCACGTTTTTCCGGCGGCGGGCCAGGAAGCGCGCCCGCTTCGCGGGCTTCGAGCGCCACCCCTCCGCCGTGACCAGCGTTCCCAGGCAGACATCCGCCAGCGGGATGAAAACGTTCAGGTTGCGGAGCATGTACTTGTGGTGCAGGCGGTGGTGCTCCCGCAGGAAGCGGAACCAGCGGAATCGCTCCACGAAGTGACCGCGCGGGACGTGCATCAGGTAGTGGGTGTACTCGTAGCCAACGAAGTACACCGTAGCGCCGGCAATCGCTCCCCAGAAGATCGGCCAGCCCGTAATCCACTGCAGAAACGCCAGAATCGGCACGTGGAACAGGAGCATGCCCGGGAAGGCATACCAGCGCAGCATGACGTGCGGCGGGCGCCCCTTGGTCTTCGCGAGGAAGTTCTCGCCGTGATAAATCTGGTGGTGGACCAGCGTGTGCCCCCGGAACGCGTCGTGGAGTGGGAACCGACGGACGTGCATGATGTGCCGGTGCACAAACCACTCGAAGAAGCTCGCGTACGTGAAGAAGACAAGAAAAGAGAGAAGTTGCGCACCCAATTCCATAAAGTGATATTCTTTCAGTTCCAACTGTGCGGGTGTCCGCCGATGCCCGGACCCGACCCGGAAGCGGCCGGCCGGTAAGGGCGATGAGGCTGCCCCTATCGCGGTCCCATTCGGGGTGAGACCACAATATTCCTGCCTCTCTATCCTACCTGCCGCGGGTGTCCGACGCCCGATTCCAGACTACCGCTCGAAAAAATAAGCCCCGCACGCCGGGGTCCGTCCCGAGGAGAGACAAGCAAAAATGACTCGTCACGTTGGTTTCCTGCATGTGGTCTACTTCTGGCCACCCGAAGGCGCCACACCGGAGGCCGCGGCCGAAGCCGCTACGCGCCTGGCGGAGGGATGCCGCAAGCACCTGCCCAACATTCCGGGCGTTCTCCGGCTGGAGGTCGGCTTCCCTGCAGGCACGGCACGTGAGGTCGTGGACAACTCGTACGCCGTGGTGCTGCTGGTAGAGTTCGCAGACGCCGCGGCGCACGATGTGTACCAGGACCACCCGGACCATCACCGGTTCATCGAGGAGTGCCGCACGTACTGGTCGCGTGTCCAGGTCTACGACTCCGTCGTCGCCCCGGCCTGATCTTTCCCGAGCCGAACGCCCGACCGGCGCGCCCTTTTCACAAAGGGCGCGCCGGTCGCAAACGCAGCCTACGGACCAACCTGCTGCAGCCCTCCGGAGGTGCCCTCGGTAATCGCCTCAATCACAAGCACGGCCTGCTCGTCCCGAAGCAGGTCGCGCGCGTTTTGAGGCAGTTTGGCCGTCGGCATCAGGCTTTCCTGCCGCGGGTCACGCACCACCGCGCGGAACTGGATGATCTGTCCGGTCCGCAGGACGGGGCTGTTGTTCTCCGTGAAGCTGTTCCCGAGGACCGCCATCAGGCGACGGCCCGGTTCCGCGGGTAGCCCGCCGGACGACGCGACCCCGCCCGCCGAGGCCGCTCCGGTGGTAGGCGTCAGGAAGAAAACGCGGTTGCCCACCGTCTCCCCCACCCGCCCCGAGCCCACGACCGTGCGGTTCAGGAACCCGGCCGGCGCGGAGCCCACTGTCTCCACCGGTACCACCTCTTCGGCGCTCCCCGTCGCGACCGCGGGAGTCGCAGAGTTAGCGCCCCGAACATCTACCGTCGTTCCCTCGGCCCTACCCGGGTCTCCCGGGGCCGCCCCGGGCGTCGGGGCGCCGGGGCGGTCCACTCCGCTCGTCGAGGTTCCAAACCCGCCCATAGCGCCCCCCAGAGACATGGGGAGGCTCATCGCCGCCACCCGGATGTTCATCCCCTGGGCCATATCCAGAATACTCTGGGTGTGCTGGCGGAGCGCGGGGAGCGAGGCGAGCGCATAGCCCGAAACATCCGGGTCACGCGCCAGGTTCGCCGCGCTTTCAAACAGGGAGACGGCCGTCAGGTGGTCGCGCACCTGCGCGGCGATGAACATCCGGTCGAACTCCTCGTCGGAGGCCGCCTGCAGGCGGCTGGCAAGCTCCCGATGCAGAGGGTCGGGCTCGGAAGGCAGGCTGCTCATCCCGTTCCGCTTCGCAATCTGTTGGAGCTGCGCCTGCGCCTTTGTGTGGTCATCGATCAGCGTCTGGGCGATGCGGCGCACGTCTTCGTTGCGGCTCTTCTGCAGCGCGATCCGTCCGGCGCTAATCTCAGCGGCGTTGGAGCGGGAGGCCGTCTCCATGAAATGCCGGCCCGCGGCCGTCGGCCGGGCCGTATTCCCCGTGCCGCTGCTACGCGTGGCCGACGTAACCGGGGTCTGCGGCGATGCGCTCGCGGAAGTTCCGGCGGCACCGAGCGTGGCCATCGCGACGGTAAGGGCGACGGCGAACGTCTTGCCGCGGGGGGCGCCCTCGTGGAGCCGCCCGCGTAAGGCTGTCGTACGTTGCATGGTTGTGTGCCTGTCCTTTTTCGTCTTTCATCCGGTAAGGGGAGGCGCGCTCCTCGCGCCTCCCATAAGTGTCCCGAGTGTCCCGCGAATGTCTCATACCCGTAGCAAAATCTCTACATACCCAGCAGGGGGCATTTTCCCGACAGCCAGGGCAAAGCGCGGGGGAGCGTAGCGGCCCCTTCTGCCGGAGGAAAACGCTCGGGACGGAACGAACCAGGCCAGTAAACGAGGTACCGCTCCTGCGCCCCCTGCTCTCTCGCCTGCTGCTGGCTCTCGTAGCCTGGTTTGTCATCTCCGCTGGACTCCCTGCCCCGGCCCCTGCTGCCCCGTCGGTCGGCGCGGCTCCGTATGAACTCACCATTTCGGCCGACGCCCGCACACCGTGGAACCGCCGTATCCCGGTGCGCCTGACGCTTCCCGCGCGGCCGGGCCCCCTCACCCTGGTCTATCCCCGCTGGCTGCCCGGTATGCACGCGCCCCAGGGCCCGCTGGAGAATGTGGCACGGCTTGCGCTCTGGGCGGACGGGCGCCCGCTCACCTGGTCGCGCGACCCGTACGACCCGTACCGCATACGTGTGGAGGTGCCGCGGGGGGCACGAACGGTGGAAGCCACGTACGACTATGTGCCTCCGGCGCGCAGTGGCGGAGAAGTTTTCTATGGCGTGGCGGCAACGCGGTCCCTGGCAGTGCTCAATCCGTCCGCCTTTGCGCTCGCGCCGGTGGGCGATCCCCGCACCTTACAAACAACCCTGCATCTGCGCCTGCCCCGGGGTTGGACGGCGGCCAGCGCCCTGACCCAGGTTCGCTCCCCCGTTGCCGGGGGCGCGGGAGAGGAAGAGAATACCGTCACCTTCGCGCCGACACCTCTCTACACGGTAATCGACTCGCCGATCCTGGCGGGAGCGCATCGCCGGACGATCACCCTGCCCACGCCCCCGGGCGACGTGCCGCACACCCTGGACCTCTTCACCGAGTCGCCGGAAGGCCTCGCGCAGGAGTCCTACATCTCGCCTCTCTTCGCGCGGATGGTGCGAGAGAGCGCGGCGATGTTCGGCACGCGGCACTACCGGGCGTTCCACTTCATGCTGGCGCTCACCGATCAGGTGCCGCGCAACGGACTGGAGCACCATGAGAGCGTGCTGTATGTCCTCTCGCCGCAGGACTTCAGCCCGCGGGGCTTTGCAGGAAGCGCCTGGAGCGCGAACCTCATCCCGCACGAATTTGTCCACTCGTGGAACGGCAAGTTCCGCCGGCCATACGGGGAGGCGGTCGAGAGCAACGTCGCCCCGCAGTCGTCGGACCTGATCTGGGTGTACGAAGGTCTGACGGAGTACCTGGGCGAGGTGCTGATGGTGCGCTCCGGCTTCCGCTCGGCGGAGGACTGGCGGCGGGACATGACGGAACGTATCGCCGCGCCGCGCGACGGCTCCGGGCGAGACTGGCAGAGCCTGGCGGATGCTGCCCTCGCCGCCCCACACACCTACGTCTACGGCCCCGGCACGAGCCTGCGCCCGGTGGAGGATGTTTACTACGACAGCGCGCAGGTGTGGCTGGAGGTGGACGCCATTATTCGGCGCGGAAGCCTCGGAGCGCGCTCCCTGGACGACTTCTGCCGCGACTTCTTCGGCGGTCCGAACCGCGGTGCGGAGGTAGTCTCCTACACCCGCCGCGATGTCACCCGCGCGTTGAACCGCGTGCTCCCTTACGACTGGGACGGGTTCCTGGAGACGCGCTTTTATCGCGTCACCCCGGGGATGCCTCTACAGGGAGTGCGCGCGGCCGGGTGGGACCTGGTTCTGGGCGACGCGCCCGAGTACGCCGCGGCAACGGCCCAGGCTGACTACCGCTTCTCCCTGGGGACGTACGTCTTCTCGGACGGCCGGATCGGGCCGGTGCGGGAGGGCTCCCCTGCGGACCGCGCGGGCCTTCGGGAGGGCGGGTTCATTATGGGGGTTGCTGGCTTCCGCTTCTCCCCGGCACGTCTGCGCGCCGCGGTGCGGGAGACGAAGAACGGCGGTGCCCCGCTGGAACTCCTGATCGTAGAGGGGGAACGCTACCGGTCGGTGCGGGTCGAGGGACTGAGCGGAGAGCGCTACCCGTCGCTGGTGCCCATGCCGGGGGGGCGAGACGTTCTGACGCGCATTACGACACCCCGGTCCCCCGGCGCGAGCGCGCCCCGTCTGCCGGAGTGGGTGCCCTGGTGGTGGCGTTTGTAGCGTTGTCCCGGGGGATAGGACCTACGCCGCGGGGTACTCGCCGCGGACGATGCGCCGCAGGACGCGGTTGTCCGCAATCTCGTCCTGCACGCCCTCCATGTAGCGCATATTGAAAACGGCGCTGAGGAGGCCGTATGCCGGGGCGTCCCGGCGCAGGCGGTACAGGCTCTTTGCTGCGGCGATCAGCACGCCGCGCAGGGCCGGGGCCAGGGGGGGGGCGGTCAGCGCGAGCCACATCAGGACGCGGGTGATGCGATTCCGCTGGGAGTATCCGTGCTCCACGGTGTACCAGGAGGTGTCGCCCCGCTGGGCCCGGACCACATCCAGACGGCCATAGGCGTACGGCACCTTGAGCCACGATTCGAGGGTGCGCAGCGGGCGGTGGCGCCCAATCGCCGCCGCCTCGAAGACGAAGCGGACGCCCCGCTGGCTCTCCAGGCGGTACGCCATCTCCACATCCTCCTGCCGGGTGAAGGACTCATCGAAGCCGTTCACCGCCAGCAGGTGCTCCCGCCGCACGGAAGCGTTGCCGGAATAGAAGTGGTTCGGGCCGGCCCCCAGCCACTCGCCCGTCCGGAAGCAGGTGTACTGCTTCTCCAGCATGGCGTGCTCCCAGGCGATCCAGACGGGCTCGTGCGGCCGATTCTCCGGGTCCGGAGACAGCGGACCGATTACGGCAACGTTAGCGTTCGCCCGGTGGTGCTTGAGGTGGGTCTCCAGAAACTCGGGAACGGGCACAACATCGTCGTCAATGAAGACCACGACCTCCCCACGGGCCTCCAGGATGCCTCGATTACGGGCGCGGGATGGCCCTTGGTTCTTCTGGTGGAAGATGCGCAGCTGGTAGCCGTTATCGCGGGCTGCGTACTCCTCCAGCATCTCGTGCGTGCCGTCGGTCGAGCCGTCGGAGATAACAAGAACCTCGCACCGGTCGAGGTCGGCGAAGTCCTGCCGCGACAGTCCGTCGAGCGTCCGGCGCAGGCTGTCACGCCGGTTATACGTCGGGATGATGATGCTGGCGGCGACAGGCATTTCTGATGGGCCTTCGAGTGGCGGCGTCAACTCGGATCGTCCTTCGGGGAGGGTGGCCTGGGGTTGGAGCCGGACGCCTTCGCCGACGCTCCAAAAACCCTGCATTTTACGTGCCACCACCCGAGGACAGGCTACAGCACCGCCTGCCCCTTTGTCAACGATATTTACTAAATATTTTGTTGAATTTTACCGCGAGCACACACGAAAGCGCGGTGGCAGGAATTGGCGGTCAGGCCCGCGAAGGTAGAGGCGGTTTCAGGGACGACGACGACTACACCGCTCTGACGCAGGAGGAAACCATGCCCAAATTCGCCATCACCTACCACCTCAACGGCTCCGAGATGACCCCTTCCGAGTTAATCGAGGCGGAGAGCATCCAGCAGGCGGCCAAAATCGCCGGTCTGAAGTTCGGAACTGACGACCCCAATGGGGCGATTGTCGTGCCCTACGACCAGGACATGTATGCCATCCCCAAGCAGAGCGTCGCGTACTGCCACATCCGCACCGTGATCGAGCGGCGCCGCTCGTCCGGTATCAACTACGACGAACTGGATGCGGAACTCCCTGCTGCCGAACCGGCGTAGCCGGGAACCGGACGCGCGAAGGGCGGGTCGGGGGTGTCCCGGTCCGCCCTTCCCTTTGCGTCCTATGCGGCGAGCCGTCTAATGGCGGCGGCCGACCCGCGGCCCGCTGAGGTCGCGCGGGGATCCCGGGCGTTTGCCGTCCCGCCCTTTGGCCCAGCGCGTATCCCGCCGGCTGTCCCGGCGCGGGTCACAGTCCCGGTCATCGCGGCGGCGGTCCCGATGGGCATCTCTGTGGTCGTGGTGCCGATCTCGCCGGTCGTCGCGGCGCACCACGATCACCCTCTTCTTCTCGTTCTTCTTGCGCCACCCATGGGCGGGCGCGTGGCGCGGCGGGTCCGCCTTCGCGGGCGTCGACAGCGCCAGCACGCCGCCAAACGCGGCAATCGTGCCGAGTGCGGCGATAAGTGCGCGCCGCGGCCCCGTATAGTTTCGTGTCATGACTTTCAACCCTCCGTTCGCGCGGCCCGTAGGTTCGGATCGCGTCTCCTTTTCTCAACGCCATCCCGAGAAAACCCGTGACATACGTCGGTCATCACGTCGCCCGAGCGGCCGCGCCGCCCTGGTTGCCCGGGCGCTGCTGCGCGGCGTCGGCGCGGTCCTCCTCCTGGCGTTGCTGGCGGCCGGGGCGTACGCCCTCTGGTACTACAACCGCCCCCAGCCCGAGGCCGTCGAGCGTCGCCTGTTCGAGGGCGTCACCTACCGAAGAGAGGCACGGCGCACCCCGCGGCCGCTCGTCATCCACGTTCTCACCGTGGACCTGGACGCACCTGGAATCCGCCTTCGGGTCACACCCGGCGACCCGAAGGCGGCGCGGCCCCTGAAGGGCCAGACCACCTCGCAGTTCCTGCGCGAGTCCGGCGCGCAGGTCGCGGTAAACGGCGACTTCTTCTACCCGTGGCGCTCTAACCACCCGCTGGACTACTACCCGCACGTGGGCGACCCGGTGAGCGTGGAGGGGGATGCCGTCTCGGACGGCGTTCGCTACGCGACCCGCGATCATAACCGGGGGCTGTCAACGCTGTATGTTGCCGACGACGGCCGGGTTACGATCGACGAACGGCCGGCGCGGGTCCGACAGGCGATCGGCGGCCACCGGCTGCGGCTGAACCGCGCGCCGAGCGGCGCGGACAAAGGGGCGAAGCACCCGCGGACCGCGGCGGCGCTGGACCAGAAGCGGCGGCGGCTGTTCCTGGTGGTTGTGGACGGGCGGCAGCCGGGCTACAGCGAGGGGGTGACGGAGCGCGAACTGGCGGCGCTCCTGCGGGAGTTGGGCGCGCACTCCGCTCTCAACCTGGACGGCGGCGGTTCCTCGACCCTGGTGGTCGCCGACGAAAAGGGCCGTCCAGATGTCCTGAACAGCCCCATTGACCACCGTATCCCCGGGCGCGAGCGGGTGGTCGCGAACCACCTCGCCGTGTACGCACGCCCCCTGCCCCGCCGGTGACTCTTGCTTACTTCTCGTCCTCGGCCAGCACCTCGCGGATGCGCCGCTCCAGGCGGTCCAGGTCCAGCCCCCCCTCGTCCCGGGTGATGCGCCGGATCGTGGTGTTGACCGACTCCAGGTCCTGCAAGAGGTCGCTCAGGACGGCCTGCTGCTGCCGCGCCTGCGTCACCTCGCGCGGCTCCTGCGCCAGGTCGCGCACGATGGTATCCTCGGCGCGCGATGCGATCAGCGGCTCCGGCTTGTTATCGAGGTAGACCAGCGTCCGGCGGCCCGGCCCGCGGTCGTCTTCGATCGGAATGACCGCCGTCACGCGGTCCGAGCGGATATATTTACCAAACCCGAGGTGCACCAGCACCGACGGTTGAATCTTCATGCGTTCTCTCCTTCATGCATAAACAATGGTATCCATTGATATTTACACTCTGAGAGAACGGAAGTTCCGGAACAGGGCGCGTGGGCTTTTTCAGAACGGCAGCGCCCGCCGCCAGCGGGGGCGCAGCGCCTTCGCAACGACGCCCGCCGCGTTGAGCCCGGACGCGCCGAAGACGCCCCCGCCGGGGTGCGTGCTCGCGCCACAGAGGAAGAGGCCGGGGACGGGGGTGGCGTAGTTCGCCAACTCGGGCAGCGGGCGGAACGCAAACATCTGGTCCAGGCTCATCTCCACGTGCATGACGTTGCCCTGCACGAGCCCGAGCCGCCGCTCCAGCTCCAGAGGCGTCTGCACGTAGCGCTGCTGCTCGCCGATCTTCCCCCGCAGGTTCGGGGCGTAGGCGAAAAGCGTGTCGAACACCGAGTCCGCGAGTTCGCCCGCGCAGTCGTCCCACGCGCGGCCGTCCCGGCGCCGGTACGGAAAGTACTGGGTCCAGAGCGATAGGATGTGCTTGCCGGGCGGCGCCAGCGTGTCGTCGATCGGCGAGAAGGTCATGGCGAGCACCGGGGGCCGGCGGGACGGGTTGCCCGCGAAGTAGTCGGCGTACGCCTCGTGCAGGAACTGCTCGGACGGACACAGGAGCTGCATCCCGATATGGGTGTCGTTCGGCCAGCCCGCGCCGTAGTCCGGCAGCTCGTCCGCCACGCAGCGCACCGTCGCCCCGAAGCCGTTGCCGACGTTCACATGGGAAAGTCGGCGCAGCAGGTCCCCCGGCACATCCTCCGGGCGCATCAGGCTCCGGAACGTCGTCCACACGTGGCAGGCCGCGACGACCGCCTTCGCCCGCACCACCTCGCCGCCCGGGAGCACAAGCCCCGCGGCCCGTCCCCCCTCCACCAGGATGCGCTCTACCGGGGCGTCGGTCCGCACCACGCCGCCCGCCGCCTCCAGCGCCCGCGCGAGCGCCTGCGTCAGCATGCCGGAGCCGCCCTTCGGGTGGGCCGCCCCGGTCTCGTGGACCACGGCGTGCCAAGACGCGAACGGGGCGCTTCCGAGTTCGGAGGGCGGCGGCCCGCTCTGCGCGGCCAGCCAGGAGAGCGCCGCGCGCACCTCCGGCGAGGTGAACGTCTCCCGCAGCAGGCGCCCGTAGCCGGAGAGGATGCGCCGCAGCGACTCCTCAGTGCCCGGCGCCGGCCCCTTCGCCAGGACGAGGTGGCGACCCAGGCTCGCCATCGTCGGCGGGGCCAGGAACGCCTGGAATGTCCCGCGTGCTATCGCGGTCCAGTCGGCGATGAACTGCCGGTACGCGCGGGCGTCCTCCGCGGAGACCTGCGCGATGCTCTCGCACGTCCGCTCGACGCTCTTGTAGAAGCAGATCGTGCGCCCGCTCCGGTCCGGCAGCGGATAGGTCGCCCACGGGTCCATCGGGCAGTACTCCAGCCCGTGCGCCGTCAGGCCGAGTTCCTCCACGATGCGCGTCTGGTGCACCATGATGTGCACGCTGGACCCGACGTCGATCTTGCACCCTGGAAACAACTCCTCGGTGCAGACGGCCCCGCCGACGATGGGGCGCCGCTCGAAGATGGCGACCGAGTGCCCCGCCCGCTGGAGATAGTTGGCGCAGACCAGCCCGTTGTGCCCCGCCCCGATAACCGCAACATCGACCGTCACGGGACGACCGCGGCCAGGGGTTCGGAGGCGAGGGTTTCCAGGGTGAGGTCGGCGGCATGGCCCGCCTGGAGGTGGTAGTAGCCGGTGGCGGCGATCATGGCGCCGTTGTCGGTGCACAGGGCAGGCGGCGGGTAGAACAGGGCGAGGCCCGCCGCCGCGCACGCCTCCCCCATTCGCTCCCGCAGGCGCGCG
>Ga0182793_1002321_pt1 | contig 11021 bp, 9 predicted proteins | sample Passage237A_FD_130498 | JGI IMG/M metagenome (GOLD analysis project Ga0182793, IMG submission 130498) | Cellulose adapted compost microbial communities from Newby Island Compost Facility, Milpitas, CA, USA - Passage2 37A (version 2) (version 2) ...
CCCGAAGAAACACTCGGCGCCGGCTACATCTTCGATCTCAACGAAGCCGGCCGGCTCGCCATCCAACACGGCGAACACATGGTGCGCCTCTGGCTCAACGGCCAGGTTCCGCGCAGCGTGATGCTCACCGCGGTCGAACTCGCCAACGAAAAGCTCGACTACCTTCTCCAACGTCTGCGCGAACCGTGTCCTCACGGCCGCCGTCTCGATCTCCACGTGTCGCACGACTGGAACATTCTCATCCTGCGCGAACTTCTCTGCACCCTGCGCCACGAAGATGTCGGCTGGCTCAACTTCCTCGATGGCGTCGCGTTCACGCCTTCGAATGACAAGCTGATCGTCTCCTACCGCGATCGCGTGATCACCGGCGCGCTGCCGTGGCAATTCCCCGCGCCCGCCGCCTGAACTCCGTCCGGTATCACAAAATCCGCACGGCATGTCCGATCTGGGCCGGTCCATTCGTTGATAGAACGAACACGTTTCAACTTCGCCCACCATGAGCACCACGACCACCGCCTCCCCCGCCCAGCCCGCCTCGCGCGGCTTTGTCCGCTACCTGCCCGCCATCGGCCGAATCCTGCTCGGACTTCCCTTCGTGATTTTCGGGCTCAACGCCTTCCTCGACTTCATTCCACCGCCTTCGACGCCGCTTCCCGACGGCGCTGTCGCCTTCATCACCGCGCTGATGGAAACAGGCTACATGTTCCCGCTCATCGGCGTCACGCATCTCGTCGTGGGTGTGCTGCTCGTCACCAACCGCTTCGTTCCGCTCGCGCTCGTGTTGCTCGCGCCCTTCCTCGTTCACAGCGTCGCATTTCACCTGACGCTTGAACGTTCAGGACTGCCGATGGCGCTCGTCTTCACCGCGCTCACGCTCGCGCTGGCGTGGCACCACCGTCGTGCCTACGCCCCGCTGTTCATCGCGCGCGCTTCTTAAGCGGCCTCAGGACCCGTCGGCTTCGCGATACGCGCGAATCACCGCGCGTTCGCCCTCGGCGCCCGGCATCGAGTTGCCGTGCTCCATGCCGACCACGCCGGCGAACCCCTTCTTCTTCAAATGACCGAAAACGTTTCGGTAATTGATCTCGCCCGTGCCCGGCTCCTTCCGCCCCGGATTGTCTCCAGATTGGAAATACGCGATCTCATCCCAGCAGCGATCGATGTTCGGGATCAGATTCCCCTCTGAAATCTGCTGGTGGTAGATGTCGAAGAGAATCTTGCACGCGGGGCTGTCGACCGCCTTGCAGAGCGCGTAGGCCTGATCCGACTTCTGCAGAAACGTCCCGCCGTGGTTCGCATACCAGTTCAACGGCTCCAGCACCATCACCAGTCCGTGCGGCTCCAGAATCTCCGCACACCGCCGCAGCAGCGCGATCGCGTTCGCCGTCTGAAATCCTTCCGCCAGCCGCGGTCCGCCGTAGCGATTCCAATCGCCGTATTCCTTCGTCTGCTGATGCACCGATCCCGGCACGACCGTCATCCACCTCGCTCCGCAGCGTTTCGCCACGTCGACCGCATTCCGGATCTGCCGCAGGATCTCGTCCTGCCGCCCGGCATCCACCGTCACGAAGGTCGGATCCGTGAAATTCGCATACGCCACAAACACGCCCATCTGCATCTTCCGCTCCGCCAGCACGCGCCCGATCTCCTCCTGCTCCGCCGGCGAACGCCCCGCCATCCCGTTGTCCTCCCACGCCGTGAACCCCTGGTCCGACGCAAACTTGATCTGATCGATCACATTCGCCCCGCCGAGTTCCTTGAACATCCCGGGGTGCGGCGCATATCCGAGTTGAAACTTGCCCGTCGCGGCCCCCGCTGCGTTCGCGACCTGCGCCGCAAGGCGATTACCGGCCAACAACGTTGCGGCGCTCGCCGCCAGCGAGGACTTCAAAAAGGCGCGTCGATTCATGAGGTTTTGGGGACTAAGTTTTCGCGCACGCTACAACCCCCTCGTCATTTGCCAAGCGCGACCCTCCCGCGCGCCGGCAATCCTCAGCGTTTCGTCGTAAAATGCAGTGTCGGCCCCGCGTCGCCGCTCTCGGACGCGTAGATCGCCGCCGCCATCGCGCCGAGCGGACGAATCCCCAAGCCCTTCGTGCGCCCGTCGATCAGCCGCTGCATCACCGGTCGCGGCAGCGTGAGATAGGTCTTCTCCCCGCGTTTCGGCGCCAAATCCAGATCGATCGTCGTCTGACTGTTGAACACATCCGCCGGATCCTTCCCGTCCAATAAATTCCGATACGTGACCGTCCCCTGCTCCCACGCCGGATTCCCCGCGAGAATCTCGAACACGCGGATCTTCCCAAACTCGATGCCCAGATCCTCGCCATACGCCTGCACATAATTCCCGCCGCGCGGCGCCGCCCAGGTCGTCACTTCCAACACCCCCGCTCCTTCCACTTTCGCGCCGCGATACGCCGACAGGTCCCCCCGCAACACCGCCGCTTGCGTTCCCCCGATCGCCAGAATGCGAACCGCGCCGCGCTCATCCTCCACCTGCCAGTCGTTGAAATTCACGTCGGGGAAATCCGTGTCGACCACGCTGTCCTCCGCCACGCTCACATGATGGGCGAACCGCGCCACGTCCCCCACCGGCGGATGATAAACGAGTGGTTCACCGACATCCGGCTGCGCTTCATCGCGCCGCACGACGTCCGCGCGATAATAATCCACGTCGACGTGATACTTGCCCGCGCCCCAGTCCGTCGCCGCCAGTTGCACGAACAACGTGTCGCCCGGGCGCGCGTCGAGATCCCGCGTCGTCATGCTGATCGTATGCCAGCCATCGGTGTCCGGAATATCGTATTCGCGCAGATGCTGATGAAAGTCGGTCGTGCGCTGCGTGTTGATCATGAAGTTCAACCGCCGCGGCGCGTGACTCACCCGCACCCTCGCCTCCACGCGCAACTCATACGCCGGATCTTGCAGCTTCTCCAAATCCACGAAGCGCGTCACGTCCCGCTTGATCAGCGTCCACCAGACATTGTGTCGATCGGCCGTTCCATCGATCTGCATCCGCGCAAATCCGTCCCGCGGCACGAACTCGATCTTGGCCGCCCCGTCGCCCGTCATCGTAAACCAGCCTTCGATTTTCGTTCCGTCGAACGAATCGAAAAACTGCGCAGCCGCACCCGCGGCCGTGCACAACGCCATCGTCGCAACCAAGAGCTTTTTCAAACGATTCATGAGATTGGGGGATTCCGCAAAATGCCCCCGCCCGCGCGGAGCGCAACGCCTGCTTCGCCTGACCGTCACCAAACCCGCGCCGCCACCACGCGCTCGATCTCGACTTCCGTCGCGTCGTCGAGATCCGGCAGAAAATCGAGCCCCGTCCGCCGCTCGATTTCATCAATCGACGTGAGGTAGCGATCCGCCGACATCTCCGACGAAGCCTCCTGCGGGATGATGAACGACAGCGTCCGCAATTTCCCCTCGTGCTCGTCCACCACGATCAAGAAAAACGCCTCCGGCACCTGCACCACCCCGCGCAGCTCCTTCGGCCTTTCGCCAAAGATTGGCCCCGCGATCGCCCACACTTCCTCGTAGCGCGCCGGATAGCTCGTCGCGATTTTCATCTCCAACTGCTTCCACACGCCCGCGTTCAACGCATGTCGCTGCGGCGTGATGTTCGACATCAAAAACGTTTCCTCCTGCGCGTCACGTCCGTGGCGCAGCGCGATCGCGTAATTCGGCGCCATGTGCCCGCGGTCATACCCGCTTCCCGTGTAAACGTCCGGATCCACCCGCGCCACCGTCCGCCGATCCACCGAAAACCGCTCCGGCCTCGGCGGCGTCTCCGGCAGCTTCGCCAGATCGCGCACGCGATACGCCGCCCACGCGGGATTTCCCCGCGCTTCGTTGTAGCCCACCACGAAACCGCGATTCACCAACACCCGCAGAAACGCCGCCTCCGCGCCCGACGGCGTGCGCGGCGTTCCCCCATAGAGATGCGTCTTGTCGCCTGCCGCGATCCGTCCGCTCGCCGGATTCGCGTAATAAAGCTGCCAGATATCCCACGCGACATCGACCGCCGACACGCCTTTGTCGCGCTGCCAGGCCGCCGTCACCAGCCGCCGCATCTCCATCTGCCGCTCCGCCGGTTGAAAAAAATACCAGCCGCCCAAAACCGCCGCCACCGCGACATTCAAATACAACAACCAGCGCGCCGGCAGCGGCAGGCGATTTCTACGCGAGCGGGAGGAAGAGCGACGTCGGCGCGCCATGATCGCCACGATTACCATCGCCTTCGCCGCGTCGCACAAGCCCGCGCTGCCACACCTCGAGCTTGCCGCTTCATCACCACCGCGTTGCGTTCCTCGAATGAGCGCTCCCGAAATTGCGATCATCGCCGATGTGCATGGCAACGCCCGCGCCCTCGAAGCCGTGCTCGCCGATATCGAACGGCGCGGCGCGAAAACCATCGTCAATCTCGGCGACAACGCCAACGGCCCCCTCGAGCCCGCCCGCTGCGTCGAACTGCTTCGCGCCAGCGGCGCCGCCCACGTGCGCGGCAACGGCGATCGAATGACCGGCGAAGCCGGCCCCGACGCGCGCGGTTCGGCCTTGTTCGCGCGCGAACGCCTCGACGTCGACGCACTCCGCTGGCTGCGCGAATTGCCCGCTCTCGTCACCGGCGACGACTGGACCGCCTTTCACGCCACGCCGCGCAGCGACGAAGATTACTTCCTCGAAGCCATCGTTGACGGACGCACCACGATCGCCCCGACCACCCACATCCTCGCGCGCCTCGGTCCCATCGATACCTCATTGATTTTCTGCGGTCACACTCACCTTGCGCGCCTCGTCCGCTTGCCCGATGGGCGCATGATCGTGAATCCCGGCAGCGTCGGTCTTCCTGCTTACGAAGATCAAACGCCCTCCCCGCACGTGATCGAGGCCGGCAGCCCGCATGCGCGCTACGCCACCGTCCGTCGCGCCGCCGGCGAGTGGCACATCTCTTTTCACTGCATCCCTTACGATTGGACGGCCGCCGCCGCAACCGCACGCGCCGCCGGCTGGACCACGTGGGCCGCACAACTCGAAACGGGCCGCTGCTGAACCGGCTCAACGCACCGCTGCACCGGCCTCCATCTCGTCCGCACCCGATCGCGGCTCGCCCCTGAAGTCGCCACGCCGCACGTCGGCCCAGCGTTGAAGCATCGCGCTTCTCCGCCAGAGCCGGTTGCCCAACGCCGCAAACCGATTCTCCACTTGCTCCGTGCACACCCGCGCCACCGCCAGCGCCGCAAGTCCACTCACGATCGCAAACACGCACCACCTCGAGGCCGTGCTGAAATCTCCGCCCGCCTTCTGCCAGACGAGCATCACCACCTGCTGCACCGGGATGTGCAGCAGATAAAGCGAATAGCTGACCGCCCCGACCGGCGCCAGGCGCCGCTCCAGCGCCAGCCGCGGCGTGCGTGACAGCAGCATCGCCTCGAACGCCGCACCCATCAGCACGCGAATTGCGAGCCATTCGACGAACGGCACCCCTTGGGCCCGCGCCGCCACCAGCGCCGCCGCCGCCGCCAACATGATCCATCCCGGCCGCGGGAAAAGCCGCGCGCCCGCCAGATGCCGGTCCGCCAGATACACGCCCAGCGACCACTCCGCCCACCACCGCAACGGAAAATAGCGCAGATACGTCGCGTCCGTGAACTGCGGCACCACAAACATGAACGTCATCGAAACGATCCACGCCACGCTCACTGCAAACCCCGCCGATCGCCTCGCCACCATGAACAGGAAAACTGGATACAGCAGATCCAGTTGCCACTGCACCGCCACATACCAGTGGGCATGATTGATCGAAAAGAAGTAGCCGGGCCAGAGCGTCTTCAGCAGCGAGGCATTCACCGCCAGCTTCCTCAACCCGTCCCAACTGAACGGCTCGCTGAAGTTCACGAAATACGAAAACAACAGCGCCACCCAAAACACCGGCACCAGCCGCCAGAATCGCCGCCACAGGAAAAATTTCACGAACGTCCGCCGCGACCGCCGGCTCTCCGTCAGCCGCGATCGTTGATAGGCCCGGTAGCCAAAATAGCCGGCCACCATGAAAAAAATGATCACGAACTGCTCCACCCGCGGCAGCGCCGCCGGCAGCACACCGAACAGCGATTCGTCCAGCCACGCGGAGCCGGCCATCGCGTTTCCTCCGCCGAACGGAACCGTGAACGCGTGAAACAACACCACGCCGACAATCGCCACCGCGCGCACCGTGATCGCTCGATCCAAGCGGATCCGCAGCGGCCCTCTCGACGGCGAAATGTTGGAACGGAGCGTGGACACGGAAGCTGGAATGGCCTTCCGAGACTTCCATCGGCAATCCCGGTGGCGGCGCCGCCCGGAGATTTTACCCACGACGCAGGTTTTCCCTGAGTCCGCGCCGCATCACGGTTTCGCCCGATCTCTCGCCCGGATCAGCGATTCCACGACCGCGAAATAAGCCGGCTTCGGCCGCAGCGAACGATCGAACAGCAACGCGTGATTCGTCCGGTTCCTCACCGGAAAATAGTTCAGCCACGACCGCCCGTCATGCGATCCCCAGAATGTGATCATCTCCACGACACCCGGCTCGAGAATCGCATCGAAGATCTCCTCGTAACGCCGTGCGAGCTGCTGCTGCACGTCGTCCGGCAGCTCGTTCGGATACGGGTTCGGCCCGTGCTCCACCGTCTCCATGTTCGCCCCGCTTACGGTTCGCGGCAGCACGTCGACATCCAGTTCCGTGATCATCACGCGGAATCCCGCCGCATGAAACTCGCGGATCGCATCCGTGATCACCTGCGCCTTCGGCTTGTCGGAATCCAGCATCCAGTGCCCCTGGATTCCCACCGCATCCACGCGCGCGCCCGCCGCCCGCAACTCGCGCAGCAGCCGCAGCGTCTTCGCCCGCTTCGCCGGCAGCTCGATGTTGTAATCGTTGTAATAGAGCTCGGCATCCGGATCCGTTTCGTGCGCGAACTCGAATGCCCTCAGGATGAAATCGTCCCCGATCGCGCGCCGCGCCGGGATGTCTCGCAGATACTCGCCCTCCTCGTCGCTGATCGCCTCGTTCACCACATCCCACGCCTTCACCTTGCCTTTGTAGTGCCGCACGACCGTTTGGATGAACCCTTTCATGTTCGCCAGCGCCTGCTCGCGCGGCAGCGGATTCCCGTCTTCGTCCTCGTAAAACCACTTCCGCGTCAGGTGCTGCCACACCAGCATGTGCCCGTAAAACGCCATCCCGTTCTCCTCCGCAAACGCCGCCACAGCGTCGCCCGCCTCGAATGTATAGCGCCCTTCATCGTCGACCAGCAGCGCCGGCATCATGTCGCGATGCGCCGTCAACGCACTGAACTGCTCCCGGATCAACGCCGCCAGCGGCTCGTTCTGCAGATCGAGCGCCGACGCCGCACCTCCGATCACCAGCCGCTCGCCGGCCGCTTCGCGCAGCGTCACCTTCGCGACATCCGCATCCGCCACCGCCGGCGCCAGCCCGACCACCGTCGCCGCCAATCCCAAGGACATGATTTTCCGGGGTAACATGCTTCGACTGTCGCCAGCACCGCTCCTGACACAAGGCTGTCATCTCCACCCCCTACCGTCGTTCCATGTCTCGTCTCCGCCCATCCGCCATTCCGCGTCTGTTCTCGTCCCAGCTTGAAATCGTCGCGCCGTCGCAACTTCGATTTCCGCCGATCACCGCGTCGATGGACAAAGGCGGCTCCCTCACCTCGCTGCTCGACGACACCGCCGTTCGCTGCCTCGCCCACAACCTCGCGCTTGCCTGGCCCAGATTCGATGCCGCCCGATTCCGCCGCAGCGCCCGCAGAGAACTCGACGCCCTCTCGATCATGCAGCGCGGCCTCCATCTCGCCCGCATTTTGCGTCAACACCTTCCTCCGCGCTACGAAGACGCCGTCGCCGTCCTCCTGCGTTCGCTCCCACCGCCCGATTCCGCCACGTCCGACCGCGGCCTCGGCGTGTTCTTTTTCCTGCCTCACACCTCCTTCATCGCGCTCTACGGCCTCGATGCCGAACACAACGCCGGCGTCGATCCCTTCCCCGTTTCGATGCACGCGCAATACGAGCTCACGCGCCGCTTCACCGCCGAGTTTTCCATCCGCCCCTTCCTCATCCGCTGGCCCGAGCGCACGCTCGCCCAACTCCTCGAATGGACCCGCGACCCCGATCCGCACGTCCGCCGCCTCTGCTCCGAGGGCTCGCGCCCGCGCCTGCCTTGGGCGCAACGGATTCCCGCCTTCGTCCGCGACCCGCGCCCCACCCTGCCGATCCTCGAAGCGTTGAAGGACGACCCGTCCCTCTACGTCCGCCGCAGCGTCGCCAACCACATCGGCGATATCGCCAAGAACCACCCGTCCCTCGCTTTCGACCTCTGCCAGAGCTGGCTCAAAGGCGCCTCGCCCGAGCGCAAATGGCTCATCCGCCACGCCGTGCGCCATCCGGCCAAACACGCCCATCCCACCGCCCTCCGCCTCCGCCGCCTCGCCGCGTAAACCCACCATGGCGTGGAGGGCGTCGCTCCATCGCTGCCAGCGAAGGGCAACATTCCCTTCGTAACCTTTCTCCCGCAGCCCGGTTTTGTCGGAAGCCTCTCCGCTCATGCTTTCCGACCTCCGCCTGTCGCTGCGCACGCTCGCGAAATCCCGCGCCTTTGCCCTCATCGCCGTCCTGACGCTCGCCGTCGGCATCGGATCGACCACCGCCACCTTCGGCGTGCTGCGCGCCCTGGTCCTCTCGCCTTTTCACTACCCGAACGCCGACCAACTCGTGCACGTCTGGTCCGGCGATAGCTGGTCCCTCTCGCCCGCCGACTTCCTCGATCTCCACGAACAGTCAACGAGCTTCAGTTCCTTCGGCGTCTACCAACCTCAATCCGTCAACGTGGGCGCCGAAAACGCGCAGTCCGTCACCGCCGTCGCCGGCACCGCCGACGTGCTACGCGCCTTCGGCGTGCAACCCATTCTCGGACGCCTCTTCGAGCCCGCCGACGATCGCCCCGGCGCCCCGCCCGTCGTGATCCTCGCCGAATCGCTCTGGCAGCAGCTCTTCGGCGGCGATCGCTCGGTCATTGGCCGGACCGTGCGGCTCAACGGCGTCGACACCACCGTGGTCGGCGTCATGCCGCGCACTTTCGAATTCGCCTCGCCCTGGCTTCGCACGGTCGACTGCCAGTTGTGGACGCCGCTGCCGTTCCACGACGAGGACCGCACGCGTCGCGACAGCCATTACCTCCTCGGCGTCGCCCGTCTCCGCGACGGCGTGAGCGTCGCCACCGCCGACGGCGAGATCAAGACGATCGGCCGCCGTCTCGCCGAGTTGTATCCAAACTCCAATACGCGAAAGGCCTTCCTCGTCCGTCCGCTCCGCCACGAGATGACCAGCGATCTCGGCGCCCGGGTCTGGACCCTCTTCGCCGCCGTCGGTCTCGTCCTGCTCGTCGCCTGCGGCAACGTCGCCAGCATGCTGCTCGCGCGCAGCTCCCGTCGCCAGGGCGAGTTCGGCGTGCGCATCGCGCTCGGCGCGTCGCCCGCCAACCTCGTGCGCCTCGCGCTCACGGAGAGCCTCGTTCTCGCCTCCGTTGGCGCCGTCCTCGGCATCGGCCTCGCCTATGGCGGCGTGGAGATTCTTCGCGCGATCTCTCCCGTCACCGAAGCCCGCAAAGCCGCCATCGCCGTCGATCTCGCCGCGCTCGGCTTCGCGCTGGGCGCGACCCTGCTGACCGCCTTGCTCGCCGGCGTGCCTCCCGCGCTCGCGGCCCTGCGCACTTCCGTCGCCGGCATCCTGCGAGCCGACGCCCGCGGTGCCGTCGGCTCGCCCACGCGCCATCGCCTCCTGCGCGCGTTGATCGTCGCTCAGGTCGCCCTCGCGTTCCTGCTCGTCAACGGCGCCGTGCTCTTCTCGCGCGGCTACCTCCGCCTTCTCGACGAAAACCGCCTGGTCGCGACCGATTCCGTCGTTTCCGCTCAGGTCGCCCTGCGCGGACCGCGCTACGATAAAAACGAGGACCGCGTCCGTCTCTGGTATGCGCTTGAAGAGCGCCTGAAGGCGCTGCCCGGCGTCTCGCATGCCGCGCTGACGTCGAAGCTCCCGCTCGAAGGCGGCAGCAACACGAGCGCGCTCGTGAACGACGAAACCTACGATCCCACGCAACGCCGCCTGCAGGTCGAGCGTTCCTCCGTCACCGAGGATTACTTCAACGCGATGGGCTTGCGCCTGCTCAAGGGCCGGGGGCTGAAGCCGGAGGACCGGGAAGGCGACATCCGCGGCGTGGTCGTGAATCAGAAACTTGTGGACGCCGCGTGGCCTGACAAAGACCCGGTCGGCGAAATCCTCCGCGGCAACAATCCCGGCAAGCCATGGTATACCGCGCGCGTCGTCGGCGTTGTCGACGACGTGAAACAGTGGGGCGCCGAGGCCGAAGTGCAGCCCGAAATGTATACCACGCCCGAAGGCCACTGGAACAATCATGTGCACCTCGTCCTTCGCACCACGCTGCCCCCCAGCCAACTCGCCCCCATGATGCGCCGCGAACTCGCGGCCCTCGACACCGATCTGGCCCTGCGGGATGTGCGCACGATGCGTCGGGTCGTCGACGACGCCACCCAAGGCCAGCGAGCCGTCGCCGGTCTCGTGAACTTCTTCATGGCCACCGCCCTCGGGCTCGTCGCCGTCGGACTCTACGGAACGTTGTCGTATCACGTGCAGCAGCGCACCCGCGAGATCGGCGTGCGCGTCGCCATTGGCGCTTCGAAAGCCAGCATCGTTCAACTCGTCTTCGTGCAAGGCAGCCGCTGGGTCGCCACCGGATTGCTGCTCGGTCTTGCCGGAAGTCTTGCGCTTTCTTCCGCCTTGAAATCGCTCGTCTACGGCATGGAAGGCGTCACGACGCTTCCTCTCGCGCTTGCCGTCGTGGTGGTCGGTGTCGCCGCGACCGCCGCCTGCTGGCTCCCCGCCTGGCGCGCCGCCCGGCTCGACCCACTCGACGCCCTCCGCGCCGACTAAAATCTCGC
>Ga0182793_1002322_pt1 | contig 11018 bp, 10 predicted proteins | sample Passage237A_FD_130498 | JGI IMG/M metagenome (GOLD analysis project Ga0182793, IMG submission 130498) | Cellulose adapted compost microbial communities from Newby Island Compost Facility, Milpitas, CA, USA - Passage2 37A (version 2) (version 2) ...
GAGAACACCGTCGGCACCGCGGATCGCGGTGATCGTCAGCCCCTCGCCCACCACCGCCCCGCCGGCATTCGGCTGGGCGTAGAAGGTAACGCGCAGGATATACGAGGGCACCCCGTCCGGAGTAAAGGTCACGGGCGTCGGTGAGTCGTAGGTCTGAGTGACCTCGCCCAGGTTGTTGGGATCACGCTCCACGGTGAAGGAGGCGATGGGCGCATCGTTCGAGGCGGCCCGCACCAGTTCCACCTTCGCCGACAATGCCGAGGAGAGCTGCGAGGCGTTCATATTGCGGCTGCGCGCGCCCCAGGTGATGTTGACCTTGATGCCGCGTGTGATCGGAGCGGGCGGCGAGAACGTCGGGGTCGGGGTGGGCGTCGGTGTGGGGGTAGGCACGGGTATCGATGAGTTCCCGCCGCCGCACCCCGCCAGGTACGGCATCAGGCTGCACGCGGCGATGATGCCCCCCGCGGCGAGAATCGGCCGGATTACCGGCCTGAGATTTTGGCGCATGTACGGTCTTCCTTTCCCGGGACGCGGGCGCCGCGGTCGGCGCGGGGCCGCGTTTTCCGCCCCGGACAGGCATTAGGGTGTCGTGACGAGTGAGCAAGCACGGGCGTTACCCGGTAGTCCTTGTCAGTGTCCTGCGCGCGGGCGCGCAGACGGGTTCAATCGTTCGGATGCCGAGTCAAAGTTCGGGCCGATCCCGCGGAGACTTCCCGCAGGTCGCCCGTCCGCGGCTTCGGCGGGCCGTCGGGGACATATTCCAGTAGTTCGCCGACAGTACACTGGAAGTAGGCGCAGAGCCGGTCGATGGTGTCGGTGCTGATCTGGGCGAAGTCCGAGTGGATAACCCGGTTGATGACGCCCGGACTGAGCCCCGTCTCGTGGGAGATCACGCGATAGGTAAGTTTCCGGCCCTCGCGCTCCTCCTTCTCCAAGCGGAGCCGCTTCAATCGGCTGCGGATCATGAGGCTGCCTTTCTCGCAGTTCCAAATGGACGTGCGGGGAGGCGGCGCGGCAGACGCCTACGCCGCGTCAGGCGGCGAGAGCCGGGGGAAATGAAAGCGGAATAAGAGCGGCGGGCGGGGGATTATCCTGGGGCAAACACATGAGCTGTAATCCTTTTCACTCCGTCAACAGCGTGGTCAACTGACCGCTACCGCCTGCGCAATCGTATGAATAGCGAGGCGAGGCAAACCAGCGATGTCTTCGTGTCAACGGTGACCCGAAATCTGTTGATGCCACCTACCACCGGTCCGCAGGCTCTCCGGACCCGGGGGAAGGGTGGCCTCTCTTAAACGCGAACCTACTGCCATATCCCTGAGCCTGAACGCTTCCCATTGTAACCGAAAAAGTCGCATTCTCGCGAAATTTATCTCTTGCACCGTCGCTTTTTTTGCCAGACAGGCTTAATTCTCCGTACAAGAGCTATAAAGAACCCATTTAAAGCCGTTTTGTATCCGAGCATAGATACAAAATCTACACCCCAAGCAATTACCCGGAGAATCGGAGCACCGCAGCGCAGCTCATGACCTCTTGTACCTTCCCGATGTAAAAAACCTGCGCGAGTTTTTAAGATAACTTCACCACACCGTACCGGCGGGGAGGCTCAGGATACCAAAGGCGAGAAGGAGTTCCGGTCTGCGGGCGCCAACACCTTCCCGGAGTATCCAAGAGGAGAGGAAACGATCATGACCGCTGCGGTCACCTGGGAAACGGGCTACGTCGAGGCGGAAGGGGGCCTGCGCCTCCACTACACGCGTGCCGCGGGCGGCGCGGGCAAGCCGCCGCTGGTGCTTGCGCACGGCTTCAGCGACGACGGGCCGTGCTGGACCCTGCTGGCCGAGGTCCTGGCGCCGAACTACGATGTGGTGATGCCGGACGCCCGGGGCCACGGCAAGTCCGACGCCCCGGAGGAGGGGGCGTCCGGCCTGATGGAGCGGGTTGAGGACCTGCGCGCGGTAATCCTCGCCCTCGGACAGGAGCGCCCCGTCATCCTGGGGCACTCGATGGGCGGCGCCACCGCACTGGCGCTTGCCGGCGCTTACCCGGACCTGCCGGGCGCCATCGTAGTGGAAGATGCCACCGCCTTTGGCCTGAACCCTACGCCGCCCGCAACTCCCCCCGCGAACCGCCCGCCGCGGCCCCACTGGGTAACGACCTTGAAGCGCAAGACGCACGCGGAGCTGGTCGCGGATCAGCGCGCGGCAACGCCCCACTGGGCCGAGCGGGAACTGATTCTCTGGGCGGAGTCGAAACAGCGCATGAGCCCGCTGCTCGTCTCCCGCCCCGCAGCGGAAGCGCCGGACTGGCGGGCGCTTCTGCCGCGTATCGCCTGCCCTGCCCTGCTGCTCACGGCGGACCCGGCGCGGGGCGCTCTGGTCAGCCCCGAAGGCGCGGAGCAGTTGCGGTCGCTGGTCCCGCACCTGCGCGTCGTCCACATCCCGGACGCTGGCCACTGCATCCGCCGTGACCAGCCCGACCGCTACCTCACCGAGATTCGCAGTTTTCTGGCAGAGGTAGCGCGGTCGTAGCGCCGTCGTAGCGCCGTCGGCCCCGGGAAGCCCCTCGTGACCACCGCGCCCAGTGATGCCCCCCTCCTCGATTTGGTCCGCCGCGCCGTAGAGCGCGGGCTCTCCGAGCGGTTCGGCGGGGCGCCCGTGCGCGTCGCCGCGGCGCACCGCTTCCCCTACTCCCGCGTCTTCCGGTGCACTCTGGACGCGGCGCCGGGAGCCATGCCGGCTACCGCGATCGTGCGGCTCCCGCGCGAGGGCGACGAGGATGCACGCGGCGGCGCCGCCCCGCTGGAGCGGGAGCGGGCCGCGCTGGAGACCCTGGAAGCGGCGGCGGGGCTCCCCCCGCTCGCTCCGCGCTGCTACGCAGGCGGGGCGGCGGACGGCTTTCTCGCTTCGGAAGACCTGGGGACCGGTCCGTCGCTGCTCGACGTGCTGCTCGGTGCGGACCCTGGCGCGGCGGCCCGAGCGGCGCTCGGGTTCGCCCGCGCCCTGGCCGCTCTCCACAGCGCCACCACCCAAGCAAGCGACGCTCTGCCCTTCGCAGCACCGCCCATCGCGGACGACTGGCGCCGGGTGAGCGCAGCGTGCGCCGCGCTAGAACTTCCCACGCCGGACGTAGCAGCGGACCGGGATGCCGACCAGATTGTCCGCACCCTCTCAGCGCCCGGCGCCACCCTCCTCGCCCTCTCCAGCGGCGACCCGTCGGTGGTCAACTGTAAAGCCGGAGACGACGGCACGGTGCGGTTCTTTGACTTCGAGGGGGCGTGCCGGCGCCACGCGCTACTCGACGCCGCCGTGGCTCTGCGCTTCCCCTACCCTACCGGCGGCCCGCCCTGGCGCCTCCCGCCCGAGGTCACCTCCCGGATAGAAGCGGCGTACCGGAGCGAACTGGCGCGGGGTTGTCCGGCGGCCGAGGACGATACCACCTGGCATATGGGGATAGCGGCGGGCACCGCCGCCTGGGCAGTCGCGCGTTTATTGCGCCTCCCCCGGGTGGACGCTGGGCCGGACCGCGACGCGTGGCCGCTCGTGCCGCCGGACTGGCCGGGGCCGGTCCCCGAGCGCTCCCGGCGCCGCCAACTGGTAGCGATATTGGAGACGGCGCTGGCGTCGCCCGGCTTCCCCCCTGGCCTCGCGGCCTGGTTCGCGCGCCTGGCGGACGCCCTGCGCGCCCACTGGCCCGAGGCCGCGGAGCCCCTGCCGCTCTACCGGGCGTTCGTGGCTGGAAGCCCGCCGCCGCAGCCCGGTGGCTGAACCTACTCGCCGAGAGTGGCGAGGAGCCGGGTGGCGCTGCGAGCGGGAAGCAGCAGCGCGGCGGTGCGCGGCGCGAGCGTCAGGGTCAGGTGGGTGTCCCCCGCACCAACCGGGAGTTTCCGACCCGCGATGGCCTCGACCAGGGCGCCTGTGCCAGCACGCGCCCGAAGTGGGGCGGGCAGGGCGATGCGTACACGACGCGGCCGGTCCGAGCGGTTCAGGACGAGCACGGCGGCGTCCGGCGCCGCTCCGGGCAGCACCCGGGCGTAGGCGAGGGTCCCCGCGGCGTCATCGGTGAACAGGATCTGCGGGTCGCCGGACTTCAGGGCCGGGCTGGCGTTCCGGGCGGCGATCAGCCGCTTATAGTAGCGCAGCATCGCGTTATCCGGCGTGGCCAGGTCCCAGCGCATGCCGCGCCGGTTGTCCGGGTCCGGGCCGCCCTCCATGCCCAGCTCCTCGCCGTAGTAGATCGACGGTGCCCCGACCCAGGTGAACTGGACCGCCGCCGCCAGCCGGTGCCGCGCCGCATCGCCTCCACACTGCGTCAGGAAGCGGGGCGTGTCATGGCTGGAGAGCAGATTCATCAGGTTGCGCGACACCTGGGGGGCGTAGCTCTCGTAGACCCCCATCAGGCGCGCCAGAAACTGCGACGGCGTCTCCTTCTCCTCCGCGAAGAAGCGCAGGCAGGCATCGCGGAACGGGTAGTTCATCACCGAATCCCACTGGTCGCCGCCCAGCCAGGGCGTGCCATCGCCCCAGACCTCGCCCACAATCCACATCTGCGGGTCGAGTCTCTTGGCCCGCTCCCGTAGCAGCCGCCAGAAGCGCGGATCTACCTCGTTGGCGACATCCAGGCGCATCCCCGAGAGCGCCACCTCTTTGTCCCAGAAGTCCACCAGCCCGAGCAGGTAGTCGCGGGTCGGCGGGTGAAGGACGTTCATCTTGGGCATCGCCGCGTAGCCATTCCAGCCCACATAGTTTGGGGCGCCCGGCCCGTCGATGCGGACGGGGTACTCGCGCACAAAGAACCAGTCTTTGTAGGGCGATGCCGGTCCCTTCTCGCGGACGTCCGCGAACGGCCCGAACGTGGTGGCGCTGTGGTTAAAAACAAAGTCCATCACCGTGCGGATGCCGCGCTTCTCCAGGTCCCGGGTGAGCGACGCGAACTCGGCGTTGGTGCCGAACTCGGGGTCGATGCGCCGGAAGTCGGCGGCGTCGTAGCGGTGGTTAGACGGCGAGGCGAACACCGGGTTGAAGTACACGGCCGAGACGCCGAGGCTCTGAAGGTAATCCGCACGCTTGCGCACCCCGGCGGCGTCCCCGCCGAAGCGGTGGAACCACTGCGGCGCGGTGTCCCACGGGGCCTTCTCCTTCGGGTCGTTCTCCGCGCTGCCGTTGTCGAAGCGGTCCGGGAAGATCTGGTAGAACACCGTCTTCTCAACCCAGCCGGGCACCGCGAACGGCTGGAATGCCTTTGCGCTCAGTACAAAGGGCTTCGGGGTACCCGCGGAAACGCCGGCCGCGCCATAGCGGATGATCTTCGGGCCGTCTGCCACCTCAAACCAGTAGGCCAGGTCGGTCTTACGGTCCCAGGGCAAGCGCGCGACGAACCGGGTGTATAGCTCGTTCGTGCCGCGCGCAACGGGCCGCAGGGGAGTACGCTTCTTTGGCTGCTTCCCGGCGCCTGAGACCAGCGTCACCGCGCGGACATCCCCCGGACGCACCCGCAGCGACAGGGTCAGGGCGCCCCGGTCGTAGTTGCGAAATGGGACGCGGGTTTCGTGCAGCAGGGCGCTTTTGGCCGTCACGCCGTCGTTCGGCCGGGCGGGTCGCGCGTAGTCCGGCGGGAACAGAACGAGGACGGAGTTGATGTTGCCGTTGCCGTCGTTCTCGCTCTTGGCGGCCGGGTCAGTGACCCAGGTTTCGCCGTCCAGCACGAACTTGTAGCGGTGGCTGCCGAAGGGCAGCGGCAGGGTCACGCGCCAGGTGCGGCCGTCCGCGTCCACCGTCATGGGGGTGACGCCCTTGTTCCAGTGGTTGAACGTCCCCGCGAGGTGAACGGTCGTGAGCGGGCGGTCGGCACGGTATACGAACGCGTGCCGAGCGGTGTCCTGCTGCCGCGCCGCGGTGGGCAACGGCGTCTGCGCGCGGGCAGCGGACGGAACGGAGAGCGGGGCGCCGCCGAGAGCGACAGCCAGGACGACGGCGGCAGCGATGCCAGTAGATCGTACAGTGACCCTCATATCCCCATCATACGACAGGGTGGGGAAAAAACCGAAAGACCCGGCGCGCCTGTGGCACCGGGCCTTATTACCGTAACCGTTTACCGTAACCGTGGCTGCTACGCAGCCTTGCGGCGCCGGGCCACCAGCACAGCGCCCGCCAGCAGACCGGGCGCCAGCAGCGCCAGCGTCCCCGGCTCCGGCACCGCCGCGGCAGCACTGAAGGTGACGGTCAGATTATCGATCGCCATCCCATGATCGGTACCCGCGTTGTCAGGATCTGCCCAGCGAATCCAGAGTTCCTGACCGGCCGCCAGATTGATCGCCGTACCCGCCCCGTTGCTGATCGACGTCGTAGAGATAGGGGACGAGACGCCGCCGGTCTGGGCGGTGCCGGAGCCGGTCACGGCGTAATCGAGGGAGTCAATGCCGGTATAGCCGCCCCCCGTGATGCTCCCAGCGCCCGCGTCGAAAATGCCGAACTCGAAGTCGATGGTCTGCGTAGCCGTCACGTCCGTCAGGCGCCACAGTTCGCCAGTGTAGGAGACCTGGAGATTCGTCAGCGAGATTGCGCCAGTGTTGACGAACCGGAACCCGTAGTATACGGTGCCTGTCGTTCCCGAGGCGATGGACCCGAGCGCCCGCTCCCCAGAACCGGTGCCGCCAAAGGCGTAGAGTGAGCCATTGTTCGTGGAGCCGTTGGACGCCCGGATGATCTCGCGGTTGCTGTATAGGCCCGTGATCGTGCTGTTGTTAAGTACTTACGCGAAATTTATGCGGTACTGGCTGCCGACCTGATCCAGAACTCGGAGGACGCTGTGGCAGAGCGCCGGGAAGTCGCGGTAGGCGTCGGTCGGCAGCCAGCGGTACTTGACGCTTCGCCACAGCACCTCAATGGCGTTCAGGTGCGGACTGTAGGGCGGCAGGAACAGCAGGCGCAGGCCGCGCCGCCGCCACTCTTTGCGCTTCTCCCGCACGGCCTTCGCCCGGTGCACGCCCGCGTTGTCCAGCACCAGGACGGTGGGCCTCTCCATCGGCGCGCCGCCCTCGGGCAGCAGCGACTCGATGCTGTCGACCACGTGCCGGGCGGTGAGGCGCTCGGTCGTCGGGAAGTGCCACAACCGCCCGTCGCTTTTTCGCAGCAGCCCGAACACGCTCAGGCGGCGGCTGTGCCCCTGCACGGGTAGTCCTCCCGACGCCTGCCCCTTCCGCTGCCACAGGTACGGCAGACACGGCGCGAGGCAGAAGCCGCTCTCGTCGCCGAACAGTACCTGGCAACGTCCGGCCTGCTCCAACCGTTCGAAGCGGGACAAAGCTCCCTCAAAGCGCGCCCGCACTTCGGCTGGAGGCACCTTGGGCGGAATGCGGCGTGCCCGGCGGAACGAGTAGCCCCACCGCCGGAGCGCCCGGCGCACCGTCGCCCAACTCAGCCAGACCCCCTTTTTTGCAGCTCCGCCATGATGACGGACTTCAGGTCGGGGCCGGGGTTCTCCAGAATCTCCCGCACCGCCGCCTCCGCCACCGCGTCCAGCTTGTGCGGGCGGCCGGAGCGCGGCGCGTCCGACAGGCCGCCAAAGCCCTCCCGCTGCCAGCGGTCCAGCCAGCGACTGACCGTGTCCCGGTCCGCCCCGAGGATGTCGGCAAGTTGATCCAGGCCGTAGCCGCGCGCGGAGAGCAGGATCGCCTGCGCCCGCTGCCGCTCCCGGTGCGTCGCCCCCTGCCGGTAAACGACCTCCAGAGCGCTGCGCTCGGAATCTGACAAAGCTCCCGCACTCTTCATCCTCTTCATGACCAGAGTCTACCGCGCGAGGCGCAAGGCCCGATGATCTACCGCAGAACTTTTGATCAGTCACTTAGTAAACGTCAGGTTCGTGTTGACAGGTTCATTGGGCAAACTGTCAAAGTTCTGCGTATACGTTAGCGGGTTCGCGCCGCCGATGTTGATCTGCGCGGCGGCGGGGCGGGCAGCCAAGACGAGGGGCAGAGCGGCGAGAGCGAGCGCGCCCAAAGCGGCGCGCGCAGTGGTGAAACGAGAGTGCGGCATGTCCGTCGAATTCTCCTGTACGTAACCGGTAGATGCAGGCGGCACACCCTCGGACCGCCAGTACGGGGCCGCCGAAAGCGAACAACCCCGCAATTACACTGCCAGTTATAATACTGGCTAGCAATTACACCGGCATGATACCAGCATTATCGCCGTTCAACCGGGCGCCCCTGAAAAACCAGGTATTTTTGCCATACAGCACCTATCGCTCTGCCGCACTCTGCGTGGGAATGAACACATAAGGAGGTGGGGCATGGTCGCCCCGCCGGGCGCTTACCACGAGAGGGAACACCACCATGGGACGTTCAGAAACCGAGGGGAAGGCGCGCGCCGCGACATTCGCGGCGGCAGCCCTGTGCGGTCTGCTGGCGACGGCGGCAGCGGGGCCAGTGGCAGCGCGTCAGGAGGCCGTCAAAGACCCGAAGATGGCACCACAGTCGCAGCAGACCATGATGCAGAATATGGCGCAGGACGCGCGAGAGATTCGTAAGCTCCAGTGCGAGGACCGGGAGCGCACCTATCTCACGAAGATGATGGATCACCACCAGAGCGGGATTGAGATGGCCCGCCTGGCGCTGAAGAGGTCGCAGAGCACGGCGCTCAAGGCTGAGGCGCGCCAGATCATCCGCGAACAGACGGCGGAGATCAACCGGATGCGCCGCCACCTCGCGAGTTCGCACCGCGTCAAGGTGACCGCAAAACCCGATCCACGGATGCAGCCCACGATGGAGAAGTTGGAGCGTCTCTCCGGCGCGGAGTTCGACCGGGCGTTCGCGCAGGAGATGTCGGTGCATCACCAGGGCGCCATCGACATGTCCTACGCCGTCATTGAGGGCGGGGTGCCCCACCGCTCGGTCAAGACCATGGCGAGCCGGATCGTCCGCGGCAACCGCAAGAGCCAGAAGGACCTGGCCCAGGCTGTGCGCGTGCCGCCGCGGACTGCCCGCCTCTGACGCTCGACCGAGGGGTGCGCCGGCGCCCCTTAGCGGGTCGGGGGCGCTGGAGACGGGGCGGCAGCCGTGATGGTCGCCCCGTCCCAGTGCTCATCTGCCTTGCCGTCCTTGATGCGCCACATGTCGAACCAGGTCGTGGTGTAGGTTTCCCCCTTGCGAACCGGGTGCGGCAGTGTGCGCACCGTCGCCACCACCACCAGATCGCCCTCGGCCAGCACCGCCACCACCTTCGTGCGCCAGCTCTTGCGGTCGGGGATCGGACGCTCGGGCATGCCGGAGAAGAAGCGCATCACCGGCTCCAGGCCGGACGCCACGTTCGGGTTGTGCTGGATGTAGCGCTGCGTCAGGTACTTCGGGGCGTCGGACCAGCGCCCCGCCTCCAGCAGGTCGCGCACGATGTGCAGGACCACCTGCTTGTTGGCGTGCAGCTTCGGATCAGGACTCGTAAACAGCGCCTCCGGGTCCGCCGCCCCGGTGACCGGCGCCTGGGGAGCGGCACCGCGGGCGCCGGCGCCGCCGAGGGCCGGCACGCCTACAGTCAGCGTGAGAACGAGAGCGGCTGCCGCCGGGGTGCGGCGGCTCTTGGGAAAGTCAGGCAAGCTCAATCTTTACCTCCTTACGGCTCCACGCGGATGCGGCTCCAGTAGCCGCCTTCGTAGCTCCAGGGGCTGCCGCCACCCGCGGCGTTCTCCAGACGCAGGCGCACCGTGCGGCCCGCGTAGCGCGACAGGTCCACGGAAACGTTCCGCCACTTCCCGGGCGAGTGGATGACCTCGCGTGCCACCTCGTTTCCATCCGCCAGCACCCGCAGTTCCCAGTCTGAGTTGGAGGGTTCGGGCCAGCTGGCGACGCTCAGCACGAGGCGCGGGCTCCCCTTCGGCAGCGTGACGCGCGCCTCCAGCGCCGCCGGCTCACTCTGACTGACCGGATGGGTAACCAACACCGACGGCTCCCCGAACAGGGGCCGCAGGCCCGGGTCCATCTCGGTGCCGGTCTTTATCAGCCGCCACCCGGGCGCCCACTCCCCCACCGGAATGCGCGCGACCAGCGCCTCCCGGCGCTTGCGCTCGAAGTCCGCCGCCCAGGCGCGCCGCTGCTCCTCCGAGAACGCGCGCACCTGCTCCAGCCGCTTCGGCGGCTCCGGGCGCTCCGCGGGCAGGCGGAGCGAACCGTCCTCGCCCACCTTGCCGCCCCCGGCCGCGACCACGCGCCGCGCTACCGCCTCGCTGGCGTCCACCATCCCGTCGAAGTCGTAGTCCGTGTGGTCGAACTTCCGCCCCTTCAGTGCGGCGATGCCCGCGGTGTACTCGGACGGGATGCGCTTCAGGCCGTAGAGTGCGCCAAGGACCCCGGCGGCGTTGGACGGGTTACAGTCCGCGTCCTGCCCGCAGCGAGTGGAGATCTCCAGGGTCTTCGCCCAGTCGGCGCCACCGTACAGCAGCCCGATGACGATATAGGCGCCATTCAGCTTGGCGTCGATGTTGAACGGCTTCCCCACCCCGTCCGGGCAGGTGTCTGTGCCCGCCCAGCGGTCCTCGATCTCCTTCCAGGTCGCCCGCCAGTCGTCCGGATGCTTCCGGTAGCCGTCGAACACATCGCGCACCACCGCGGCGTAGTCACTGTCCGCCGGGATGGCCGCGAGCCCGGCCAGCACGCACCGCTCCACCGCCGCGGGAGTCGGCTCGGGTTCGCGGTAGGCATGGGCGTACATTGCGGCCACAAAGCGCCCGCCGTACACACCGTCGCCGTAGTTCATGATGCCGCCGAACGTATCGCACAGGCGGCCCGCCGCCCGCGGCATCCCGGGCGCGATCAGGCCGAACAGGTCGGCTTCGATCTGGAAGTCGATGTCGTCGGCGTGCGGGTTGGAGCGCGGGTGCCCGCTCTCGGGCGGGTGGATGCCCCGGCGCAGGTTCTCGCGCGCGGCATCGTTTGCGTGCCACAGGGGGGACTTGCTGGCAGGGAACCCCGCCCCCGCCTGCCGCGGCGGGGGGGGGGGGCGGGGCGCGGCCGGGGGGGGGGGGGGGGGCCC
>Ga0182793_1002325_pt1 | contig 11008 bp, 11 predicted proteins | sample Passage237A_FD_130498 | JGI IMG/M metagenome (GOLD analysis project Ga0182793, IMG submission 130498) | Cellulose adapted compost microbial communities from Newby Island Compost Facility, Milpitas, CA, USA - Passage2 37A (version 2) (version 2) ...
ACCGGCATCGGCAGAGACCGGGCAGGGGGCGGCTGACATGTCCGCCCGGCCGCTGCTTGCCTTCGAAAACGTGTGGAAGACCTACGGCTCGGGCGAGGCGAAGGTCGACGCGCTCGCTGGCGTGGATCTTGCCGTCATGCCCGGCGAGTTCGTCGCCATCATGGGCCCGTCCGGCTCGGGCAAGTCGACCGCGATGAACATCATCGGCTGCCTCGACACGCCGAGCGCCGGCACCTATCGCTTCAACGGCATCGATGCCGGCCGGCTCGACCGCGGGCGCCGCGCGCTCTTGCGCAATCAGTTCATCGGCTTCGTCTTCCAGGGCTACAACCTGCTGCCGCGCACGACGGCAGTCGAGAACGTCGAATTGCCGCTCGTCTATCGCGGCGTGCCGGCGCGCCAGCGCCGCGCGCTCGCGCTCGAGGCACTTGCCCAGGTGGGGCTCGCTGGCCGCGCGGACCACACGCCCGCCGAACTTTCTGGCGGCCAGCAGCAGCGTGTGGCGATCGCGCGGGCCATCGTCACCCGCCCTGCTCTGCTGCTTGCCGACGAACCGACCGGCAATCTCGACATGGCTCGCAGCCACGAAATCATGGAGCTGATCACCGGCCTCAACCGCGACGCCGGGCTGACCGTCCTGATGGTTACCCACGAGGCCGACATCGCCGACTATGCCGAGCGTGTCGTCACTTTCCTCGACGGAAAAATCGTCTCCGACGACGTGAAGGCGGAGGCGGCCTGATGTTCTGGGAAACCGTCCGCCTCGCCATGCGCTCGGTACGCCGCAACGCGCTGCGTTCGTTCCTCACATTGCTTGGCATCGTCATCGGCGTCGCCGCGGTCATCGCCATGATCACCATCGGCTCGGGCACCACGGAGAAGGTCAAGCAGGACATCGCCAAGCTCGGCAGCAACCTGCTCGTCGTGCGTGCGGCACGCCCGCCACGCGGCGGCGGCGTGGACTTCACACCGCGCGCACTCGACCACAAGGACGTGCAGGCGCTCGAAACCGGCCTTCTGGATGCCCAGGCGGTTGCGCCCGCGGCATCGCGGCAGGCGCGCATCGTCTATGGCGCGCAGAACCTCGCGGCCGAGGTGACCGGCACCACGGTGGACTACTTCGCCGCGCGCGACTGGGACGTGGCGCTGGGGCGCCTGTTCACCGACGCGGAGGTGCGCGCCGGCACGGGCGTCTGCGTCATCGGAGAGACGGTGCGGTCCACCTTCTTCGGCGCCGGCAATCCGGAGGGCGAACTGATCCGCGTCGGCCGCACGAGTTGCCACGTCATTGGCGTGCTGGAGCCGAAAGGCACGTCCGGCTTCGGCCAGGACCAGGACCAGGTCGTGATGATGCCGCTCGCCGCTTACCAGCGGCGCATCGCCGGCGACCGCGACATCGACACCATCTATGTCGCCGCCCGCGACGGGGTTCCGACCAGCGTCGTCCTCGAAGAGGTCGAGAAAATCCTGCGCGACACACGCCGCATCCAGCCCGGCGAGGAGGACAATTTCGCCGTCCGCGACATGACCCAGGTCGCCGATGCAATGACCAGCACGACGACGGTGATGACCGGCATGCTCGGCGCGCTCGCCGGCGTGTCCCTGCTCGTCGGCGGCATCGGCATCATGAACATCATGCTCGTGTCGGTGACCGAGCGGACGCGCGAGATCGGCATCCGCCTCGCGATCGGCGCGCAGGAGAAGCACATTCTGATCCAGTTCCTCGTCGAGGCCACCGTGCTGTCGATCCTCGGCGGCATCATCGGCATCCTGCTCGGCCTTGCGATCGCAGGCGGCGCGACCATGGCGCTGGCGATTCCCTTCGTGCCCAGTATTGCCGTGATCGCACTCGCCGTCGGCTTCTCGGCGCTGATCGGCATGGTGTTCGGCTTCTTCCCGGCCATGCGCGGTGCCCGCCTCGATCCGATCGAGGCGCTGAGGCACGAATAGGCGCGCTGCTTTACTGCGCCAGATGGCTTCCGATGAAGTACGGCCACACGACGATCGCGAGCACACCCCACCAGAAGCCGAGCTTGAGATAGCCGATGGTGAACAGCCAGCCGGCAAACCAAAGCGTGCCGACGGACGAATGCTGTGTGATGTTGATCCTGCTCGTCATTCTCCCCTCCTGTACGGGTCAGCAGACCTGTGGCAGCATCCGCCCGCAGCCACCTTGATCCAGATCATGCCGCTCCTGTGGCCCGTCCGGGTTTAGGCAGGCCTGGCCGCGAGCATTCGTTCGACCAGCGGCTTCACCGTCAGGCCCTGCACGACGATGCTGAAGATGACGACGGCATAGGTCGCCGCCAGCAGCACGGGCTTGTAGTCGCTGTCGGGCAGCGACAGCGCCAGCGCCACGGAAACGCCGCCGCGCAGCCCGCCCCAGGTGAGGATTGGAATGGTACCGACGCCGAAGGACTTGCGCATCGGCCCGAGCACGAGCGGGCTCGACACCGAGACAAGCCGCCCGACCAGCACCGCCGGAATGGCGACGACCATCAGCCGGATGTCGGCCGCGCCGAACGCAAGCACCAGCACTTCCAGCCCGATCAGCAGGAAAAGCACCGAGTTGAGCACCTCGTCGATGATCTCCCAGAACGCGAACATGTATTCGCGCACCTTGTCGCTCATCGCGAAGCCGGCGCCGCGGTTCCCGATCACCAGCCCCGCGACGACGACGGCCAGCGGGCCCGAAACGTGCAGCCGCAGGCTCAACGCATAGGTCACCGTGCAGGCGGCGATGGAAATCAGCACTTCGACCGCGTGGTCGTCGATGGAAGCCATCGCGCGGCAGGCGATCCAGCCCATGAGGAGCCCGAACAGAAGGCCGCCGAGAGCCTCCACGAAGAACAGCTCGGCGATGTGCGAAATGGTGAACTGGCTTTCCGCATCGGGGTCCGTGGCAACGGCGGCCGCCACGAGCAGCGAGAAGGCAACCACGGCCACGCCGTCGTTGAACAGGGATTCTCCGGCGATCTTCGCTTTCAACGATTCCGGCACGTCGATGGTCTTCAGCAGCCCCAGCACCGCCACCGGATCCGTGGGAGAGATCAGGGCGCCGAAGACCAGCGCCCAGGCGAACGGGATGTTGATGCCGACAAGCCAGGACACCGACCACAGGGTCGTTGCCACGACAACCGTCGAAATGACGACGCCGCCGGTCGCCATGAAGGCGATCGGCCATTTTTCGTTGCGCAACCGCCCGAAATCGACATGCAGCGCGCCGGCGAACAGGAGAAAGGCCAGCAGGCCGTTCATGATCGTGTCGTAGAAATCGATTTGGCGGATCGCGGCTTGCAGTTTGCTGGTGATGTCCGGCCCCGGTACGATTCCCTCGATCAGCAGCAAGACCACCGACGAGCCGAGCCCGATGAGCAGCAGCCCGATCGTATGCGGCAGGGCGAACCAGCGCACGTTGAGCCAGCCAAACAGCGCCGAGAGCGCAAGCAACAGCGTTCCGAGTTCGAATATAGAGAGCATGGCGGCCCCTCTTCCGCCGATTCGCCATGTTTAGACTAGAGGCGACTGCCGCAGGGCCGCAACGCGGCCCGGCGCCCGGCGAATGACGCCAGTGCCAACTCGCCCGGCTCGCGATGTCAGGCGGCGGCGCGCTTGCGCCGTCGCCCTCCCGCTGTCAGCGACTCCGCATCGCCTCGGCTTCACGGTAGAAGCGCTTCTCCCACTCCTTGTGGTTGTCCATGCCCTCGCGGATGAAGGGCGTGAACACCGCGATGTTCATCAGCAGCCAGTTCACGAAGTTGGCGGGGAAGCGGAGCGGCTTGACGAAGTCCACGAACAACACCACCCGCGTCTTGTCGCTGTGGTTCCAGGCTTCGTGCTCGTAGGCGTCGTCGAACACCAGCGCCTTGCCTTCCTCCCAGTGGCAGACCTGGTCGGCGACGCGGATAGCGATCTTCTCGCGCGGCTCGGGCACGATCAATCCGAGGTGGAAGCGCAAAACGCCATTGTAGGGTCCGCGATGCGGCGGCAGGTGCTTGCCGGGCTCGAAGATGGAGAACATCGCCGTCTTCAGGCCCGGGATTTTCTGAACGATCCGCCAGGTTTCCGGGCACTGTTCGACGTTCTTCTGGGCCTTCACCCCGAAGCCGATCAGGAAGAAGGTCTTCCAGTGCTTGTCGGTCGAGATCGTCTTCACGTCGGTGGAGATGTCCTGGAAGCTCGGCAGTTCGTCCTGTCGCGTCAGCACCTTGTCCAGTTCGGCGCGAATTGCCTTCCACTCCTTCTCGATCTCGCGCACCCACGGAAACGTCGCGGAATCGTAGACGGGTGGATTCCCCACCTTCGAGTACTTCAGGTTGAGCCGTTCGGCCCACGCAACGATGCCCATCAGCATCCGGGTGATCCGGCTCGGCCGGTCCATCGGCGCGAGACCCGCCGTGCCGAAGCTCTGCTGCACTTCAGTCTTTTCCATGGCGTTCACGTTTGCTGCTCCCGTCGATCCGCGCAGGCGCCCAAATCGGTGCCTGCCCTGTTCCCAAGCCGAAAGGCGGGGCACCGGTCGGGACCGGCCCGCCGATCTACGCCCGCGAAGACGCGTCTTGCCCGGAGAAGTGCCATTCGATCAGTGGTCGCATGTGGGGCGCCAGCCGGTCCGGTAGGTCGGCCGCGCCACGGATGATGACGGGGCCCTCGATCTCGGGATCGCTTTGCGCGGCCACGAAGCGCCTGATCTTCTCGGCCAGTTCCTTCGCCGTCTCCTCGAGGTAGAACCGGCGCACGATAACCGTTCCGCTCGTCTCCGAAAAGGCGTGGAAGCCCGCTTCGCCACGGCGGCCGGTGAGGTCGAGCCCCGTTTCCTCCCGCACCTCGCGGATCATGTTGGCCTGGATGTCGACCTGTCCGTCACGAAAATCGGCCGGCTCGAACGAGCCGGAGGAGAAATACGCCTTTCCGGCGTTGGCGGTGTGCGCCCTCATGCGGATCGCTACCAAAGCGTTGTCCGCGCTGACCGGTATTGCGTTTGCGAAGATGTGTTCGGCTTCCGCCACTGGTCGGCAGCGGCGCCAGTGCATGAAGGTCGAAAACCGCACCGGATGGCACGTCGCACTGATCCGGCGGTGTTCATGGACCAATCGCGACAGCAGGATCACCTCGCCGTCGAACAGATACGGATTGGCGGCCGTCTCGGCTCGCCAGTTCGCAGCGATCGCGTCGGCCTTCCCGATCTCCCAGGGATGCGGCCCGGGCTCGACCGCGATCGCCACCTCGTCGGCGGGGAAAACCACATTGCGCGGCAGGTCGAACACGGGCGGTCCGTCAGACGAGGTCGAGCGTTATCGCCACCGGACAGTGGTCCGACGCCTTCGGCCGGTCCCAGCCGGTGCGCGGATAGCGTTCCACCTCCTGCCCGGGCGGAAAGATCGTCCGGTAAGGCTGCCCCTGCCGCACGATGTCCGGTTTCGTCAACGCGTTGGTCTCTGCAAGCCGCCTCGACAGCAGGATGTAGTCGAGCTGGCACAGGTGTCGCTCCTGCGGACCGCGCGTATGATAGAGCGTCCAGCGCTCCATCTCGGGCAGCCGCTCGACGACGTTCTCGCAGAAGCCGTCCTCGGTCAGCACATTCACGCAGGATGTCTCCTCCACCGCATGGCGGAAGCTGTGGACGCTGCGCGCGCCGCCCTCGATGATGATGCGCTCGCGATAATCGTTGAGGTCGCCGCAGATCGCCCAGTGCCTGTTCACCGCGTGGTCCTTTCCGAAGCGGTCCTCGATGATCCGGCGCACCGCCCTGGCCTCGGCGACGCGCACCGGCATCGTCAATTCGCGCCCGGAAATACCGTTGCGCTCGCTGCCCATCGACTTGAAGTGCACGCAATAGATCGTCAGCGGATGCCCGCCGATGCGGAAATCGATTTCGAGGCAATCGCGACGGAATACGCGCTCGTTTGGCTCGATGCCGAGCGCGGCTAGCTCCTGCGTGTGCAGGCCGTACTGCGCGTAGGTGACCGGTGCGTGGCTGGTCATGCGCACGAACTCGATCGGCTCGCCGTCCGTGGTTTCCCGGCGCGTCATCACCGCCACGTCTATGCCGCGCCCGTCATTGCCCGGCGACAGATACTTTTCCCGATAGCCCGAGCCGATCATCTTGAACAGGTAGCCGTACTCGAACGCCTTCAGCGCCTCGAGATTGTCCACCTCCTGCATGCAGACGATGTCGGCGTCCGTCGCCGCGATCGCGAGAGCCGTCAGCTGGCGCGCATCGTCGGTATGCGCGATCGCCCGCGCAGCCTCCAATATCTCGTACTGCTTCTCGTCCCTGATCTCGTAGAGCGCCATCGCGCGGTCCTGTTGCAGTTCGTTCCGGAACCCGGAAAAATCGAACCGGTTCATCAGGTTCTCGATGTTGAAGGTGGCGAGCCTCAGCGACATTCCGGCAGCAATGCCCGCCTTCCGCTCCGAATACAAGCCGCGCCGGGCAACCATGGCCGATCGTCGCGCGTTCGTGGAACAGCCGTGAGATTTGAGTTAAACTATTCGCGTCTTCCGGATGCGGGGCCGCGGAGCAGCGTTGGAGGCTTCGATGAAATCGAGACTGTCGTCGGCCGGCTTGATCGCAGGCGCTGTCGCGCTTGCAGCTGGTCTTGTTTCCGCTGGCGTGGCGAGCGCTGGCGAGAGCGAAAATGGCGGCCCCGTCGCCGGGCCATATGCAGTGCAGCCGAACACGCCGGGTTTCTGGGGCCCCTGGGCGGGCCCGCGTTTTCCGTTCTTCGTGGCACCCGGCGTCAGCGTGCACGTCGGACCTCCGGTGCCGCGCTACCACCACCGTCACTACCCTCGCCGCTACGTGCACACGGTCGATGCCCACATCGAATGGTGCTACGGCCAGTATCGGAGCTACCGCGAATGGGACAACACGTGGAAGCCCTATCGCGGGCCGCGCCGGCAGTGCTTCTCGCCGTTCGGGCCGTAATCCGGTAGTACCTTTGACAGGAGCTGTGCTGGCGATTGCCGTACCGCGGCAGTGATTGCCCGTGCCAAGAAGGGTGCCGAAGCCGCGCCGGCGTTACGGCAGACGAGTTGCCAGCGCGACTCCGGCAGTAGGCGCTTGTGACGCCTATTCGAACGAAACGCCGACGCGCGTGTCGCGCCGCCAGCGCACGCTGGCGGCCCGCCATTCCCCGGCAGGACCCACACGTAGATCGAATTGGGACGGGACGGCTGCGGTGTCCCCGAACACCAGCAGCGCGCCGCGCTCCGACACATCGCGCACGACGCATTCCAGCGCGCCGTATCCGCGATTGAACCTCAGCACACCGCCTTTGAATATCCTCTGCCGGTGTGCGCCGCGCCTTTCGTCGGTCGGCTGGGCGCGGCCTGCGATTGTCGCTTGCTGATTGTGCATCGTCCGTGCCTCCTTCGGATGGGAGGCACGGAGCGAATTTCATGCCACTCGATTCTGTCCCGAAGCGGGACAGGAGCGCGGAAGCCTAGTTCCGCGCCTTGTCGACCAGCTTGTTCTTCGAGATCCAGGGCATCATGGCACGCAGCTTCTCGCCGACCTCCTCGATCTGGTGGCTGTCGTTCAGCCGCCGCGTCGCCTTGAAGCGCGCAAGGCCGGAGCGATACTCCTGCATCCACTCCGACGTGAACTTGCCTGTCTGGATGTCCTTCAGCACCCGCTTCATCTCGGCCTTGGTCTCCGCGGTGATGATGCGCGGCCCCGACACGTACTCGCCCCATTCGGCGGTGTTGGAAATCGAGTAGTTCATGTTGGCGATGCCGCCCTCGTAGATGAGATCCACGATCAGCTTCACCTCGTGCAGGCACTCGAAATAGGCCATCTCGGGCGCGTAGCCGGCCTCGACAAGTGTCTCGAAGCCGGCGCGGATCAGCTCGACCAGGCCGCCGCACAGCACCACCTGCTCGCCGAACAGGTCCGTCTCGCACTCTTCCTTGAAGTTGGTCTCGATGACGCCCGAGCGCCCGCCGCCGATGCCGCTGGCATAGGACAGCGCGAGGTCGAGCGCATTGCCGGACGCGTCGTGATGGACGGCGACCAGGCACGGCACGCCGCCGCCCTTCTGGTATTCGCCGCGCACGGTGTGGCCCGGCCCCTTCGGAGCGATCATGACGACGTCGACCGTGTCCTTGGGCTCGATCAGGCCGAAATGCACGTTGAGCCCGTGAGCGAAGGCGATTGCCGCGCCGTCTCGGATGTTCGGCGCGATCTCGTTTCTGTAAATGTCGGCCTGCAGCTCGTCGGGCGTGGCCATCATCATCAGGTCGGCCCACTTCGCGGCTTCTGCCACCGTCATCAGCTTCAGCCCGTCGGCCTCCACCTTCTTGCCGGTCGCAGAGCCGGCTCTCAGCCCGACCGCCACCTCCTTGACGCCGGAATCCTTGAGGTTGAGCGCATGCGCCCGCCCCTGGCTGCCGTAGCCGATGATGGCGACCTTCTTGCCCTTGATGAGGTTCAGATCCGCGTCGCGATCGTAATAGACACGCATGGTACTTCCCTTCCCTGCTGGAACTATTGATTTGAAACCTGGGACACGCCTGCCCCGTAAAGTTGCAAGAACTGCTCGGTCGCGCGCCGCGCGTCGCGCGCGATCTCCATTTCGCTGAGCTTGAGGGTGTCTCCGAGCAGCAGCCTGATCTGAACATCGCGGCCGACCAGCCCGAAGAAGGTGCGAAACGCGGTCTCAGCGTCGTCGAAGGCGAGCAGGCCCGCAGCGCGGCCGGCCTCCAGCAGCGGCTTCATCCGCTCGCCGATGGCGAAGCGGCCGTTGGCGAGCACGATCTCGCCCAGATTGCTCTTGTGCGAGGCTGCGTGCGACACCGCCACCCGGTTGAGCGCGATAGAGGTGCGACTGGAAATCACCCTGAGCCAGTTCGCGGCGAAGCTTTCGAGGCTCGCGCGCAGTGCGGCGGCGTCCAGATGCGCCTTGTCGTAGCTGCCTGCGCGCACCTTCGACGCCTGCCAGCGCACGGTCGCCGTCAGCAGCCCGTCGCGGTCGCCGAACCACTTGTAGAGCGTTTCTTTCGAGCAGGAGGCGCGTCGCGCCACCGCGCTCATCGTCAGCGTGTCGCTGCCCTCCACCAGGAGGTCCAGCACCGCATCGAGCACCTGGCGCTGCCGTTCGGTCGGCGCCTCCTCATGCCCGTTCTCTGCCAATGCTGCCAAGCTCACCGCCGTACCGTACGTTACGGTTCGGTCGTCTATCGCGGTTCCGCTGGTCGCGCAAGGGCGCTGCCCTCAATCGGCGTTCACGACGCCGAGCTCGATCAGGCTGTTCGCCGAAGCGACGATCGCTTCGCGCGGCGTCCGGGCCGTCCAGCCGAGCAGGCGCTGCGCCTTCTCGCTGGTCGCGTCCTTCTTCTTGCCGAGCTCGGGCACGGTGGCACGCGCGGCGGGCATGAACAGTCCGAGCACCCGCACCAGCCAATCGGGCATGACTCGCGTTGGCGTCCGCCGCGCCGCGTTGCCCATCTCGGCGCGCAGCATCCGCGCCATGTCGATGACGCTGAGAAAGTCTCCGCCGGTCGCGATGAACCGCTCGCCCTTGGCCGCGGGACTTGTCATCGCGCGGACGTGGAGGTCCGCCACGTCGCGCACGTCCACCACCCCGTACCAGGTGCGGGGTGCCGCGGGCACGGCGCCCACCAGCAGGTTCCGCAGCAACTCGACCGACGACGAAAGATCCTTGCCGAGCGCCGGCCCGAGAATGCCGACCGGGTTGATCACGCTGAGTTCCAGCCCGCCGCCCTCTCGCTCGATGAAGTCCCACGCTGCCCGCTCGGCGATCGTTTTCGACTTGACGTAGGGCGTGACTCCCGGCCCATCGAGATTGGTCCAGCTCGTCTCGTCGAAGGGCGTGTCGCGCTCGGGGTGACCATAGCCGATCGCCGCAAATGAGGAAGTCAGCACGAGGCGCTTCACGACCGCGTCGCGCGCTGCCTTCAGCACACGCAGCGTGCCCTCGCGCGCCGGGCGGATCAACTCATTCTCGTCCCTGGGCTGTGTGACCGGAAACGGCGATGCGACATGCAGCACATAGGTGCAGCCGGCAACCGCGTCCGCCCATCCGGCCTCCGACATCAGGTCAGCGGCGACGAACTCGACCCGCTCGCCAGGCTCGGCACCGCCTCGCCGCAGCATCTCGCGCACTTGCTGCTCGCGGCTGGGCGCGCGCACGGTCGTGCGAACCCGATAGCCGTCGGCAAGAAGCCGCAGAATGCAGTGCGTTCCTAGAAACCCCGCACCGCCCGTCACCAAAACCAGTTCGCCGCTCATGCCTGCATCCCCTCGCCCTGAACCACAAGAGCACCGCCGCGTATGCGGCAAGCTTACCACATTATCACGCGATCCGGCGCGTGCCTTTTGGGCCGGAAGCGGCTAGAAACTCGCGTCGTTTCATCCAGGCCGGAATTCAACCGTGGAAAGCACAGTCACCGAACGTTTCCTGCGCTACGTCGCCATCGACACCCAGTCCGATCCGAAGTCCAGGAGTCAGCCGTCGACCGAAAAGCAGAAGAACCTCGGCCGCCTGCTGGTCGAGGAGCTGCTGGCGATCGGCCTGAAGGACGCGCACATGGACGAGCACGGCAACGTCTATGCCACGGTGCCCTCAAACACCGACAAGCGGGTGCCCGTGCTCTGCTTCTGCGCGCACATGGATACCGCGCCCGACTTCTCCGGCGCCGGCGTCAAGCCGCAGATCGTGAAGAACTATCAGGGCGGCGACATCCAGCTTCCGGGCGACCCGCGTCAGGTCATCCGCGTTGCCGAACATCCCGAGCTCACGAACCAGATCGGCAACGACATCATCACCACTGACGGCACCACCCTGCTGGGCGCGGACGACAAGGCCGGTGTCGCGGAAATCGTCGCCGCAGCGCAGATCCTCATGCAAAACCCCGACATCCGCCACGGCGCGGTTCGCCTTCTCTTCACCACCGACGAGGAAATCGGCCGCGGCGTGGACAGGGTCGACCTCAAGAAGCTCGGCGCCGAGATCGGCTACACCATGGACGGCAGCACGGCCGG
>Ga0182793_1002327_pt1 | contig 11003 bp, 10 predicted proteins | sample Passage237A_FD_130498 | JGI IMG/M metagenome (GOLD analysis project Ga0182793, IMG submission 130498) | Cellulose adapted compost microbial communities from Newby Island Compost Facility, Milpitas, CA, USA - Passage2 37A (version 2) (version 2) ...
AGCAGGGCCGCCAGATCCCGGTCGCGCGGGTCGCGGCGATGCACGAGGGCAAGCGGCGGGCGCGCGCCCGACGGGCAAGGAGCTAGACCGGCGCGACCCGGTCGGCCCACGGCACCGCCTGCTCGAGTTGCGCGGCGAGCCGGATCAGCGTCGACTCCCCCGCCAGCGGTGCGACGAACTGCACACCCAACGGCAACCCGTCGGCCGTCCAGTGCAGAGGAAGCGAAATCGCCGGTCGCCCAGTCAGATTCGCCAACTGCGTATACGGAATCCAGGCGAGATTCTTGTCGATCATGTCGTCGACGATCCTCGTGTACCGCAGCAGGCGCGCGGTGCGGGTCTTCAGCAGCACGTCCGCGCCGCGCTGCAGTGCGATCGGCAACTCGAATTCACCGATCCGCGGCGGGGGCAGCGCCAGCGTCGGCGTCAGCAGCAGGTCGTAGGACTCGAAGAACGTCGTGAGCTGGCGGGTGTACTGGTGGCGGCGCTGCACCGCGGCCACATAGTCGACGCTGGGGGTGGCCCGGCCGAGCGCGGCGATGACCCGGGTGTCGCGCTCGAACATGTCGTCGCCCGCGCCGCTGACGCGTTTGGCCTCATCGAGTTCCCACGCCGAGTAGACGAACCAGGCGAGCAAGAAGTCGCGGGCCAGCGCCGCGTCGTCGAAGGGCGCCTGCGGAAGTTCCTCGACGTCGTGACCGAGGTCGGTCAGCGCGCGCACGGCGGTCTGCACCGCCGCGTAGGCCTCGTGGTGCGGATTCGGGGTGATCGCCGACGGCACCCGCACGCCGATGCGCAACCTGCCGGGATCCTCACCGACACAAGACACGAACGGCTTGGCGGGCATCGCAGGCACGTAAGGGCCGAAAGGCTCACCGCCACAGATGATGTCGAGCATCGCGGCGGTGTCCCGCACGCTCCGCGACACCACTCCCTGCACCGCCGCCCCATGCATCGCCTCGCCGACCCCCGGGCCCGACGGGGTCAGCCCGCGACCGGGCTTGAGCCCGACCAGCCCGCAGCACGCCGACGGGATCCGGATCGACCCGCCGCCGTCGGAGGCGCCCGCGCAGGGCACGATGCCCGCCGCGACCGCGGCCGCGGAGCCGCCCGACGATCCCCCCGGGGTGCGGCTGAGGTCCCACGGATTTCGCGCCGGGCCCCACGCCTCAGGCTCGGTGATGCCCTTGGCGCCGAACTCCGGCACGTTGGTCTTGCCGAAGATCACCAGTCCGGCGTCGATCCAGCGCTGCACGATGGTCGAGTGCGCGGGGGCCGGCACGGACTTCAGCGCGCGCGAGCCCTGCGAGGTGGGCAGGCCGGCGTAGTCCTGGCCGAGGTCCTTGATCAGGAACGGAACACCGGCGAAGGGCCCGTCGAGGTCGTCGGACGGCGCCGCGGGCACATCGCGCACGATCGCGTTGATGCGCGGGTTCACCGCTGCGGCACGTTCCTGGGCGATCGCGAGCAGCTCGGCGGGCGACACCTGTCTGTCGGCGACGAGCTTGGCCAGGCCGGTGGCGTCGTACCGGCGGTATTCCTCGAAGTTCACGGTCAGTGACGGTAGCCGGTTCGGCGTTCGTGATGGTTCGTCCGTCCGTTTCCCCGTGATCTTGACGTCAGCAAAGTTACGATCGCGTCGATTACCTGAATCCACCGGTCGGGGAGGCCCCCATGGGCACTGCAAGGTATGTCGGTCGCGTCGGAGGACTTGCGGTAGCCCTCGGGATCGGCGCCGCCATCGTCAACAACCAACCCGTGGTCTGGGCCACCCCCGATTCGGGTGCGTCGGCCAATCAGGAGTCGGCGTCCAACACCGATCCGACGCCGAACGAGGGCGCGTCGACGGACACCAAGACGACCGAACCCGAGGGCGGCGTCGATGTCGACGCCGAAGACCCTGAGACGACGATCGCGGACGACGACTTCGCGGAACCCACGCCGCACAAGAAGTCTCGGCTGAGCCTCAACACATCGACCACCGAGACCGATCGGTCGATGAATATCATTCGTGCACAAGATGATTCCGACAACGAGGACGAGCGGCGGTCCATTGTCCCGGTAACCGAGGAGCCGAAGCCGGAACCCAAGGTGGAAACCGCGCAATCACCCGATACACGAACGGTCACGACGGAGAACACGCCGTTGCCGGTCACACCGCCACCGGTCACCGGACCGATCGTCGGGATGATCAACGTTGCCGCGCAACTGGTTTCCGGTTTCCTCAGCCCGTTCGCCAATCAGTCGCCGACCGCGCCGAGCACCACCCCGGTCGAATGGGTGACGCTTGCCGCGGTGCGCCGCGAGGTCGGTGTGGACTCCCTGGCGGCCGCGGCGGCGAGCGGCCCGATCGTGTACGTGCCGAACGCACAGGTGATCACCGACCCCACCGATCCGCTGTCGGGCGTGATCAGCAACAGTGTGGAGGGCACGTCGACGAGCGGTCTGCCGCTGGCATTCACCGTCATCTCCGGCCCGAGCGGCGGCGGCAAGGTCAACCTCGACGAGACCACGGGCACGTTCGTATTCCTGCCTGATGCTTCGACTTTCACGTCACCGAGCCGGACTGAGACGTTCTCGATCCTGGTGCATGAGGTGACGCCACTGGTGGCGGCGCTGTCCGGGCTCGCGGAGATCCCGCTGGTGGGCACGTTCGTCGACGATGCGCTGACGACGCTGTATCGGATCCCGATACTGAACTCGCTGCTGGCACCGATCATCGGCAGCTCGATCGTCACGCCGGTGAGCATCAACGTCGACGAGGTGAACCCCACCGGCAACCCGATCGCGTTCACCACGATGGTGACGTCGTTCGACGGCACGCGGATCAGCACGAACTGGTTCCCGGCGCTCGGGCTGCAGACCGGCCAGCAGGCGCCGACGATCTTCAACGGACCGGGCCTGGGCAGTCCGGGCAACACCGATCCGACCACGACGATCGATCCGGCGTCGGGGATCCCCGGGCTGGCGCCGTTCCGCGCGGCCGGCTACAACATGGTGACCTGGGATCCGCGTGGCGAATTCGCCTCGGGCGGCGTGCTTCAGCTCGACAGCCCGAACTTCGAGGGGCGCGATGTGCAGGCGCTGATCGGGTGGGCCGCCGGGCTGGCCGAGACCGAACTCGACGGGCCCGGCGACCCGCGAATGGGCATGGTGGGCGGCTCATACGGCGGCGGCATCCAGTTGGTGACTGCGGCGATCGACAACCGGGTCGATGCGATCGTGCCGACCATCGCGTGGCACGCGCTGACCGAATCGCTGTACCCGAAGCAGATTTTCAAGACCGCGTGGGGCACGCTGCTGCTGCTGGCGCTGGTGGAGACCGGCGCACGCATCAACCCGCAGATCTACACCGCCGCGCTGTTGGGCGACACGCTGGGCGTCATCCCGCGCAGCGCGGTCGCGCTGCTCGAGCGCAGCGGACCCGGCGACCTGGTCAGCCAGATCACCGCGCCGACGCTGTTGATCCAGGGCACGGCCGACGGGCTGTTCCCGCTGGCGCAGTCGGTGGCCAACGCCCAATTGCTCACGGCCAGTGGGGTTCCGGTCAAGATGGTGTGGTTCTGCGGCGGCCACGGAGTGTGCCTGGACCCAGGTGTCGACCGGGCGGAGCAGGCGGGTGCGCTGCTGGCCGCGCAGTTGGCGTGGCTGCAACAGTACGTGCAGCAGGACGGCACGCCCGCCGACGACCTGCCGACGTTCCGATGGGTTGACCAGCTCGGCGGGGTGTACACCTCGGACGTGATGCCGTTCGACGCGAGCTTCCGCGGGACGCCGGTGACGGCGTCGGGCGACGGCGGGCTGCTGCCGATCGTGCCGCTGCTGGGCGGCTCGGGCCCGCAGACGCTTCCGGAAGGAGCGCCGCCGCTGCTCGATCTGGCGGTGGCGTCGAAGGCCGACAACGCGATCAACGTCAGCGTGCCGGTCGAGGAGGGCACGCAGATTCTGGGCCAGCCGGTGGTGACGTTCACGTACTCGGGGCTGGGCACCAGCCGGGCGGTGTACGCGCAAATCGTCGACGAGGACACCGGGCTGGTGCTGGGCAACCTCATCACGCCGATCCCGGTGACGCTGGACGGCCGGTCGCACACGGTGGCGGTGACGCTCGGACAACTCGAGAACGTGGTCTACACCGCGCCGCCGGGCGGCGGGAACCTGACCCTGCAGCTGGTCAGCACGGCCACGCCGTACGAGAACGTCTTCACGTTCGGCGCGATCAACGTCTCCGACGTTGAGGTCACGCTGCCGACGGTCGCCGACGGCGTCGCCACGCCGGCCGTCATGCCGTTCGCCGCGGCGGCGACGGTGCCCATGACGCCGCAGCCCAGCCGCCTCTGGTGGTGATTTCGGTGTAGTTCGTAGCTCTCACCGCGACCAACTACACCGAAATCGCGGGAGAGAAGTGGTGGAGCTAAGGGGAATCGAACCCCTGACCTACTCGATGCGAACGAGTCGCGCTACCAACTGCGCCATAGCCCCTGGTACCGGAGACACAGGCTACCAGCCGCGCCGCGTGGGCCGAAACCGAGATGGCTACTGGCCCGCGGCGCGCGGCAGGTCGAAGTGCCGCGCGAACGGCGTGTCGTCCAGATGCTCGAAGATCGGGTCCTCGTCGTCGATCTCCAACACCACCGACCCCGGCCTGCGCAGCCGCGCGGGCACCACGTCGAACTCCCGGTCGTCGGTGTTCTCCACCCCGAGCCGCGAGCGCGCCAGCCGCTGCGCGCGACGCCGGCGCAACCGCTCCTCGATGCGGGTCTGCCTGCGCAGATAGGCCAGGTAGAGCACGGTGATCGCGCCCACGCCGCCGCACCCCCACCACAGCGTCGGGCTGACCAGCAACGCCGCCACCGCCGACGCGATCAGCGCCAGGCCCATCGCGGTGACCATCCGCTTGCGGAACTGGTACTTGCGCGCGCTCACCGCCGCCGCGGTGCTCGACTCCAGCCGCCGCCGGCGCGCGGCGCTCAGCGACTCGGCCAGGCCCAGGTCGGTGTCCGACGGCGCCTCCAGGCCCGACGAGTCGTCGACGTACTCGTACTCCTGCTCGGTGCCGTCGGCGTCCTCGGGCTCCTCTTCGGCCGCTACTTCGGCCTCGGCCACCGGCTCCTCGGCGGGCTCCTCGAACTCCAGCGCCAACTCGTCGCTCTGCCCCGCGGGCAGCGCCTCGGCGTCCTCTTTCACGACGTCCACGTCGAGGTAGTCCGGTTCGGCGTCCTCGACCACCGGGGCCGCCGCCACCACGACCGCCCGCTGCGGCCGCTCATCGTCTTCGGTTTGCTCGTCGAGGTCGTCGTCGAACAGGTCCTCGGAGGGTTGCCAGTCCGGGTCGCTGGCATGGCCGGCGGCCGGCCCACGCCGCCGCAGCAGCCGGGCGTTGCGACCGCTGTTGAGCACCCGCGTCGCCAGCGCCACGTCGCTGGTCCGGCGCACCGCGTCGCGCTTGTTGATCAGCATCGGGACCAGCACAAACAGCCAAAGAACGACGAGGGAGATCCACAGGAGTGATTGGGGGATGCTTGGCATGTCGCCGCTCCTTTCCCCTCCAGGCTAGGGCCGTGACCAGCGCATCCATCGGCGACGCGCCGACACAATTACACACCTGTAATTCGTGCCTGACAAGCACCATCAGTCACAAATGTCACATTGGTAACAGCCGGGCGCCCGCCCGAGCGCCTTTGCCGACGACCGCTAGGCCCAGCTGGCCTGTCCCGAGCGCACCAGCTTCGACGCCGCCGATCCGTCCAGCTCCTCGACCGTGAGCGCCACCAGCAGGTGGTCCCGCCACGCCCCGTCAACGTCGAGGTAGCGCCGCAGCAGGCCCTCCTCGCGGAACCCCACCTTGGCCAGCACCGCCCGGCTCGCGGAGTTCTCCGGCCGCACGGTGGCCTCCACCCGGTGCAGCCCGACCGGACCGAAGCAGTGGTCGACCCCCAGCGCCAACGCCGCGGTCGCCACCCCGCCGCGGACCGCCGTCGAGGCCACCCAGTACCCGATCCACGCCGACCGCAGCGCGCCGTGCGTGACATTGCCGATCGTCAGCTGCCCCACGAACGCACCGTCCAGCTCGATCACATACGGCAGCATCCGGCCCTTGCGCGCCTCCGACCGCAGGCTCGAGCACACCGAAGGCCACGACGTAATCGAATGGCGCACTTCCCAATCCACACCCGTCGCCGGCTCCCACGGCTCCAGGTGCTCGCGGTCGGCCAGCCTGATGCGGCTCCACTGCGAACCGTCGCGAAACCGCAGTGCACGCAGTCGCACCAAACCGCCGCGCACTCGCAGCGATCCCGGCGACTGGGGCCACCCCGGATGGGCGGAACTGGTGCGCAGCAGGTTCATCGCGGCCCGTCGATCGGGTCAGCCACGCTGCGCCAGGAACGCGACGTCGACGATCTCGCCGGTGCGGATCTGCTCAGCCTCGCTCGGGACGATCACCAGACAGTTGGCCTCGGCCAGGGTGGCCAGCAGGTGCGACGACGCGCCCGCCTCCCCGCCGAGGGCCTGCACCAGGTAATCGCCGGTGTCCTGGTCGCGCATCAGCTGGCCGCGTAGGAACCCCTTGCGACCCCGCACCGAACTGATCGGCGACAGCGTGCGCGCCTGCACGATGCGCCGGTAGGGCTGGCGCTTGCCCAACGACAGCCGGATCAGCGGCCGCACCATCACCTCGAACACCACCAGCGCGCTGACCGGGTTGGCGGGCAGCAGGAACACCGGCACGCGGTCGGGGCCGAGCTGACCGAACCCCTGCACCGACCCCGGATGCATCGCGATTCGGGTCACCTCCATCTCGCCGAGTTCAGACAGCACCGCGCGCACACCCTCGGTCGCCTCGCCGCCGACCGCACCCGCGATAACCACCACCTCGGCCCGATTCACTTGTCCCTCAACGACATCGCGCAGCGTCTTGGGATCGGAGTCGACGATGCCGACCCGGGTCACCTCCGCGCCCGCGTCGCGGCCGGCCGCGGCCAGGGCATAGGAGTTGACGTCGTAGACCTGCCCGTTGCCCGGCGTGCGGTTGATGTCGACGAGTTCGCCGCCGACGCTCATCACCGACAGCCGCGGCCGCGGATGCACCAGCACCCGTTCGCGGCCTACCGCGGCGAGCAGACCGACCTGGGCGGGTCCGATGATGGTGCCCGCGCGCACCGCGACGTCGCCGGGTTGCACATCGTCGCCGGTGCGCCGGACATAGGCGCCCGATCGCACCCCGCGCAGCACCCGCACCCGCTGCTCACCGCCGTCGGTCCAGCGCAGCGGCAGCACCGCGTCGGCCAGCGTCGGCATCGGGGCACCGGTCTGCACCCGCGCCGCCTGCTTGGGCTGCAGTCGACTGGGGGTGCGCGCCCCGGCCGGGATCATCCCCATCACCGGCAGGCTGATCTCGCCGTTGGTGGGGTTGCCCTCGTCGTCGGTGCCGCCGTTACCCGCGCCCAGCACGTCGACGCTGCGCACCGCGTAGCCGTCGATCGCGGCCTGGTCGAATCCGGGCAGCGGGCGCTCGGTGACGACCTCCTCGGCGCACATCAGGCCCTGGGCCTCCGCGATCGCCACCCGGACAGGCCGGGGTGCGACGGCCGCGGCGGTCACCCGGGCCTGCTGGTCCTCCACTGATCGCACGGCACCCCTATTCCTCGGCCGTCGTGCGAGTCAGCAGTCGATCAGCCCCAATCGCTCCACCAACCACCGCCGCAACTCGGGCCCGTAGTCGTCGCGCTTCAACGCAAAGTCAACCGCAGCCTTGAGATAGCCGCCGGGATTTCCGAGGTCGTGTCGATCACCGCGGTGCACGACGACATGCACCGGATGGCCCTCGTTGATCAGCAACGCGATCGCGTCGGTCAACTGGATCTCGCCGCCCACCCCGCGCGGCACCCGCTTGAGCGCATCGAAGATCTTGCGGTCGAGCACGTAGCGGCCCGCCGCGGCGTACGGCGACGGCGCGTCCTCGGCCTTGGGCTTCTCGTACATGCCCTTGACCCGCATCACGTTCGGGTTGTTGGTGTCGGGCACGGGTTCGACGTCGAAGACGCCGTAGGCGCTTATCTCCTCTTTCGGCACCTCGATCGCGCACAGCACCGAACCGCCGCGCTTGGCGCGCACCTTCGACATGGTCTCGAGCACGCCCGTCGGCACCACCAGGTCGTCGGGCAGCAGCACCGCGATGGCGTCGTCATCGGGCGTCAGCACCGGCTCCACGCAGCTGACCGCGTGGCCCAGGCCCAGCGGCTCGGCCTGCACCACCGATTCGACCTTGATGAGCGCCGGTGCGCGACGCACCTTTTCGAGCATGGTGTGTTTGCCGCGGGCCTCCAGCGTGCCCTCCAGCACCAAGTCCTCGACGAAGTGTGCGACGACGCCGTCCTTGCCCTCCGAGGTGACGATGACCAGCCGCTCCGCCCCGGCTTCGGCGGCCTCGGCGGCGACCAGCTCGATGCCGGGCGTATCGACGACGGGCAGCAACTCCTTGGGAACGGTTTTGGTGGCCGGAAGAAAACGCGTTCCGAGCCCCGCCGCCGGGACGACTGCTGTGTGCGGAATCGATACCTCGGTACGAGTCACAGGTCTCAGGTTAACCTCCTAGCGATCGTTAAACCCGGCGAGGCGGAGTCGGATCTGGTGAGCAGTCCGAAGGACCAGCTGCGCGCCGCCGTGCTCCGCCGACGCCGGGCACTCTCCGCCGACGACCACGCCGCCGAGGCGCGCGCGCTGGTCGCGCATCTGGCCGAGGTGGTCGCCGGCGCAGCAACCGTGTGCGGCTACGTGCCGGTCGGTAGCGAACCGGGCTCGATCGAGCTCATCGACGCGCTGCACCGCCGCGGCGTGCGGGTGTTGCTGCCGGTGGCGCGCAACGACGCCGCCGGCCGCCCACAGCCGCTGCGCTGGGGCGAGTATCGGCCGGGTGCGCTGGTGACCGCGCCGTTCGGGCTGCGCGAACCGGCCGAACCGTGGCTGCCCGCCGACGCGGTGGCCCAGGCGGCGGTGGTGCTGGTGCCCGCGCTCGCGGTGGACCGCGCCGGGGTCCGACTGGGCCGCGGCGCCGGGTTCTACGACCGCACGCTGCCGCTGGCCGACCCGTCCGCCCGCCTGGTCGCGGTGGTCCGCACCGATGAACTGCTCGACTCGGTCCCCGAGGAGCCGCACGACGTGCGGATGACCCACGCGCTCACCCCCGGCGGCGTCGTCGCCCTCGGCGGTCGGGCATGACGAGCGCCACGTAGCGGTTTTGGCACTTGACCCGCTAGAGTGCTAACTAGTTAAACCATCTCGGAGGTTTCTCGTGCCCACCTATTCCTATGCCTGCACCGAGTGCGACCATCGCTTCGATGCGGTTCAGGCGTTCAGCGATGACGCGCTGACCGACTGCCCGAAGTGCACCGGCCGCCTGCGCAAGCTGTTCGGCAACGTGGGAGTGGTTTTCAAGGGCAGCGGCTTCTACCGCACCGACAGCCGGGAGTCGGGCAAGTCGTCGTCCAACGGCTCCTCGAGCTCGGAGTCGAGCTCGGAGTCGGGCAGCTCCGCAAGCTCCTCGTCCAGCGATTCCAGTTCCAGCTCGGTACCCGCCGCAGCGAGCAGCTAGCAGTTATCCACAGGCCGGGCACATGCCCGGCCCATCGCTGTCTGTGGCCGCTTAACGTGGCCGCATGGGGGACTCACTGAATCCGCGCTGGCTGACGCGGCTGCGGGAATCGGCGCGGCCCGACTGGTCGCGCACCATGGCCGCACGCCGCACGGCGGCGGCCGCACTCGTCGTGCTGGCCGCGGTCGCGGCGTTCCGCGGCGATCCGGACGACGACCGCACCCACGTCGTCGTCGCCGCGCGCGACCTGGCACCCGGAGCCGCGCTGACGGAGTCCGACGTTCGCCTCGAAAGCCGCCCGGCGGCAACGGTTCCCGAGGGTGTGCGCACCGACGTCGGCGCCGTGGTGGGCGCGACGCTGGCCGGTCCGGCGCGGCGCGGGGAGATGATCACCGACGTCCGGCTGCTCGGCTCCCGACTCGCCGAGGCGACGGCCGGACCGAACGCGCGCATCGTGCCGCTGCGACTCGACGACACCGCGCTGCTGGACCTGGTCCGGCCCGGCGACGTGGTCGACGTGCTGGCCGCACCGGCCGAGGACACCGCGCGCCCGCAGGTCGTCGCGACGAACGCGGTCGTGGTGCTGGTGTCCGACAAGCCCGGCGGGACCGCGGCGGGCGGCGATCGGGTGGTGCTGGTGGCCCTGCCCGCGCACTCCGCAAACGAGGTCGCCGGCGCGACGCTGGTGCAGACGGTCACACTGACCTTTCATTGAGGTGTCGACTTGTCCGACCACGCCAGTTGCCCCGCCGCGAGGACTAACGTCAGCCCTGTCGGCCACCGAAACGCAAAGGAGTTGTGCGCATGTTGAAGGGCTTCAAGGAGTTTCTCGCGCGGGGCAACATCGTCGATCTGTCGGTCGCGGTGGTCATCGGCACCGCATTCACCGCGCTGGTCACGAAGTTCACCGACAGCATCATCCAGCCGCTCATCAACCGCATCGGCGCCGGCGGCGAGGCCGACTACGGCATCCTGCGCATCGACATCGGTGGCGGGCAGACGATCGACCTGAACGTCCTGCTGTCGGCGGCCATCAACTTCATCCTGGTCGCCGCGGTGGTCTACTTCCTGGTCGTGGTGCCGTACAACCGGCTGCGCAAGAAGGGCGAGGTCGAGCAGGCCCAGGACACCGAACTGTCGCTGCTGACCGAGATCCGCAACCTCCTGGCCGGCACCGACGGCAAGCACGCCGCTCCGGGTGCGGGCCCGAGCCCCGACACCGCGAAGACGACGAGCGCCGACAGGTCCTGACAACAACACGGCCCCCGGAACTTTCCGGGGGCCGTCTCATGTCGGTGTCAGTTCATGTTCCAGGGCTCGCCGTAGGTGGTGACGCTGTCACCGGCCGACGAGATGAGCCGGGCGAACGGACGCAGCAACACACCACCGGCCGCACCGGTCACCGTGCCGTGGG
>Ga0182793_1002328_pt1 | contig 11003 bp, 10 predicted proteins | sample Passage237A_FD_130498 | JGI IMG/M metagenome (GOLD analysis project Ga0182793, IMG submission 130498) | Cellulose adapted compost microbial communities from Newby Island Compost Facility, Milpitas, CA, USA - Passage2 37A (version 2) (version 2) ...
CAGTCGGCCTACATGCCGTAGGCGATTTTGCCCGCCACGGTGGCGTCGAACAGCATCACCGTCTGCCCGACCAGTGCGATCTGCCTGCGCAGGTCGACCAGGCGGTACTCGCTCATCGGCACCCCGGCCAGGGTGATGCGCCCGCTGCTGGGCTCGTAGAAGCGCGGCACCAGCCGCACCAGGCTGGTCTTGCCGCTGCCCGAGCGCCCGACGATGGCGGTGACCGTCCCCGGCCGCGCGGCGAAGCTGATGTCGTCCAGGGCGAAGCCCGGCTGGTCGCGGTAGCGCAGGCTGACCCGGTCGAACACCAGGTCGCCGCGGGCGCGGGCGATGGCGCGGGTGCCGGTGTCGGCCTCCTCCTCGCTGTCGAGGATGGCGAACAGCCGCTCGGCCGCGGCCACGCCGCGCGAGATGGCGGTCTGCACGCTGGTGACGCGGCGCAACGACGGGATGATGCCCATCATCGCCGTCATCAGGCTGACGAACTGGCCCGCGTTGAGCCGCCCGGCCAGCGCCTCGCGCGTGGCCACGGCCACGATCAGCGCCAGCGCGCCGGCGGCCAGCAGCTGTACCAGCCCGGAAGCGGCGGCGCGGGTGGTCTCGACCTTCATGTTCAGGCCGAGGATGCGGTTGGCCAGCCCTGCGTAGCGTGAAATCTCCGACTGCTGGGCGCCGTGGATCTTCACGTCCTGCTGCGCCGCCAGCGACTGCTCGGCGCTGGCGGCCATGCGGCCCATGCCGTCCTGGATGCCGCCGCTGATGCGCCGGTAGCGCTTGCCCACGTACCAGACGATGACGCCGATCAGCGGCGTGATCAGCAGCATCGCCAGGGTCACCTTGACGCTCTGGTACAGCATCAGGCCGAGCAGCCAGACGATGGTGAGGCTGTCGGTCACCAGCGCCTTGAGCGCCTCGGAGCTGGCCTGGGTGACCTGCTCGGTGTCGAAGTTCAGGCGGCTGACCATCACCGGCGTGGCCTCGGCGTCGAACTGCGCCGACGGCAGGCGCAGGTACTTGGCCAGCACCTGCTCGCGCAGGTCGCGCACCACGCTGCGGCCGGTGCGGGCCATGCCGTAATCGGTGACGAAGGTGGCCAGGCTGCGCAGCACGAACAGGCCGACGATGGCCAGCGGCAGCAGCACCGCCATCTGCGGCTTGGGCTCGACGAAGCCGTCGTTGGTCAGCGGCTCCATCAGCCAGATGAAGGCCGCCCCCGCGGTGGCCTCCACCAGCATGCCCAGCAGGGCCGCGGCCAGGAACAGCCGGTACCTGCCGGTGTATCCCAGCAGGCGGCGGTAGATCGGCCACACCGGCTGTTGCCGGCCGCTCAAGGCTGACGCTCCGGCGCGGTGGCGATGGCGATGCGGCGGAAGCCCAGCTGCGCGAGCGCGTCCTGCGCGGTGACCACCGCCTGGTATGGCGTGCGCGCGTCGGCGCGCAGCATCACCGGCTGTTCGCGGTCGTCGCCGGCGGCCTCGGCGATGGCCTGCTTGACCGCCTCCACGTCGGTGCGCAGCACCTCGCGCTCGCCCACGAAGTAGCGCCCGTCGGCGTTGACCAGGATGTTGAGCGTGCGCGGCGGCGCCGGCTGCTGCGGCGAGGCCGTGGGCAGCTGCAGCTGCAGAGTCGAGCGCAGGTCGAAGGTGGTGGTGACCACGAAGAAGATGATCAGCACCAGTACCACGTCGATGAGCGGCACCAGGTCGATGCTCGGTTCGTCGTAGGCGCGCTGGTCGCGGATGCGCATGCCGGCCTCAGGGACGCGACGGGACCGGGCGCGCGGGCGCCGGGCGGGCCGCCGGCGCGGCCGGCGCGGCGGCCGGTGCCGCCGGGCGGCTGTCGAGGGCGTCGAGCAGCGCGGTGGCCTGCTCCTCCATCTCGATGACGTAACCGGCGATGCGGCTGCGGAAGTAGCGATGGAACACGAGCGCCGGCACCGCCACGATCATGCCGGTGGCCGTGCACACCAGCGCCTTGCCGATGCCGCCGGCCAGCTGGTTCACGTCGCCCAGGCCGTGGTCGAGGATGCCCAGGAACATCTGGATCATGCCCACCACCGTGCCCAGCAGCCCCAGCAGCGGCCCGGCCGAGGCGATGGTGCCCAGCGCGCTGAGGAAGCGCTCCATGCGGAAGACCAGGTGGCGACCGGTGTCCTCCACCCGCTCGCGGATCAGTTCGCGCGGCCGGTGGCGCACGTCCAGCGCCGCGGCCAGCAGCGCGCCCAGCGGCGAGTTGCGGCGCAGCGATTCGATGTGGGCCGGGTCGAGCTGGCCGCGGGTGGCCCAGTTGCGCACCTCCTCGCCCAGGCGCGGCGGCATCACCTCCACCCGGCGCAGGCTCCACAACCGTTCCAGGATGATCGCCAGGGCCAGCAGGCCCAGCAGAATCAAAGGCAGCATCGGCCATCCACCGGCCTTGACCAGCTCCCACACCTGAATCACCTCCGGCCCGCGGCCGCTTCCATGATCGCTAAGGATGACCGCAGAGCCTGCGCGGCGCCAGCCCGGCGCGGCCTGCCCCCGCGGCGTTCACCCCGGGGGCGGCGGGCGGTCCCACAGCCGCGCGCGCCAGGGCCGGCGTTCACGCACGCCCAGCCCCTCCCCGTCCAGCCACACCCGGATCGCGCCCGAGCGCGGGGTAGCCAGCACCTCGGCCCCGGCATGCTGCCAGCGCGCGACCACTTCCGGGCGCGGATGGCCGAAGCGGTTGCCATGTCCGGCCGAGACCAGCGCCAGGCGCGCGCCGGTGGCCGCGACGAAGGCTGGCGAGGATGCCCCGGCGCTGCCGTGGTGGGCCAGCACCACCACCTCGGCGCGCAGCTGCGCCGGCGTGCGCAGCAGGCGCGACTCGATCACCTCGCCGATGTCGCCGGGCAGCAGCACCACGCCATGGCGCGACTGGATCCGCAGCACGCAGCTGGACTCGTTGCGCAGGTAGGGGAAATGCACCGGCGGATGCAGGAAGCGGAAGGACACCCCGTCCCAGTCCCAGCCCTCGCCCGCCCTGCACGGGGCCTCGTGCCAGGTGGGGGCCTGCTCCGGGGCCAGCGCCAGCTCCACCGGCAGCGTCTGGCGTACCGCCGGCCAGCCGCCGGCGTGGTCCTGGTCGCCGTGGCTGATCACCACCCGGTCCAGCCGGGCCACGCCCAGCGCGCGCAAGGCCGGGAGCACCGCACGCTCGCCGGCGTCATAGCCGTCGCGCACCGCTGGGCCGGCGTCATACAGCAGGGCGTGGTGGCGGGTGCGCACCAGCACCGACAGGCCCTGGCCCACGTCCAGCACGTGCAGCTCCACCCCGCCCGCCGGTGGCAGCTCGCGCGGCGGATGCAGCAGGGGCAGCCATAGCAGCAGGGCCAGGCCGCGCCCGGGCAGGCCGCGCGGCAGCAGCAGCCAGAACGCGCCCAGCAGGGCCAGCGGCAGCGCGTGGTCGCGCGCCTCCGGCAGCCACCACAGGGCATAGCGGCCCTGCGCCAGGCGCTCGAACAGGGTCCAGCTGGGATCGAAGCAGGCCGCCGCCCAGCGCCAGGCCCAGCCGCCGGCGCCCTGCCCCAGCGCCTCCAGCACGGTGCCCAGCAGGGCCAGCGGCACCACCACCAGGCTCCACCAGGGGATGGCCAGCAGGTTGGCCAGCGGTCCGGCCAGCGAGGCCTGGTTGAACAGGATCGCACCCAGCGGCAGCAGGCCCACCGTGGCCACGCCCTGGGCGGAGAGGAAGCCGGCCAGCAGCCGCCCCTGCCCGCCCTGCGCCGGCAGGCACCACAGCAGCCAGGCCACCCCGGCGAAACTGAGCCAGAAGCCGGCCTGCAGCGCCGCCAGCGGATCGGCCAGCAGGATCGCCAGCAGGGCCAGGGCCAGCACCTGCCAGCCCCCGGCCGGACGGCGGCTGGTGCGGGCCAGGGCCACTACCGTGATCATCAGCGCGGTGCGCACCGTGGGCAGGGCGAAGCCGGCCACCGCCGCGTACACCCAGGCCCCCAGCCCGGCGCAGGCCGCGGCCGCCAGCACCCGCGGCCAGCGTCTTCCCAGGCCCGGGCACAGCCACCACAGGCCCATGCCCAGCCAGGCGCAGAACCCGGCCGCCAGGCCGACGTGGAAGCCGGAGATGGCCACCAGATGGGTCAGCCCGACCGCGCGCAGCACCTGCCAGTCGGCGTCCTCCAGCGCCCGGGTATCACCCAGGGCCAGGGCCTGGATGAAGCGCGCCGAAGGCCGCTCCACGACCTGGGCGATCCGCCCGGCCATGTGCCCACGCCAGCCATCCAGGCCGCCGCCGGGCGCCAGCTCGCGCGCCAGCGCCGGGTTGCGCACGTAGCCGGTGGCGGCGATCCCCTGGGCCAGGGCATGGCGGCCGAAGTCGGCGCCGCCGGGGTTGGCCAGCCCGCGCGGGGCGCGCAGCCGCGCCCGCAGCTCCCAGCGCGCGCCCGGGGCCAGGCCCAGGCGCGGCCCCGGCGCCTGGGCACCGTAGTCGTCGTACCAGGACAGCTGCAACAGGCGCCCGCCCCAGGGCTGGGGCTGGTCGCGGTCCACCCGCAGCTGGAAGCGGGTGCGCCGGGCCTCGTGCGCCGGCAGGCCGACGATGCGCCCGCGCAGCTGGGCGTCGGCCCCTTCCAGGGCCGGCGGCAGCTGCCGCTCCAGCGCCCAGCCGGCGTGCAGCCCGGCCCAGGCGAAGCCCAGCAGGCAGGCGCCCAGGGCGCGCCCGCGCCAGGGCAGGATCCAGCCGGCCAGGCCCAGCAGCAGGCCCAGTCCGCGCAGCGGCGCCGGGACCAGGGCCGGGGCGAACAGACAGGCCACCACCCCCAGCAGCAGGGCCGCGGCACTGCCCGGGCCGGCCCAGGGCGGCGTGGCCGCCCCCGTCCGCCGTCGCGGCCACGCCCGTTCCAGGACTGCCTCCATGCCCTGCCCCGCACCTGCCCACCGGCACCGAGCATGGCCATCGGCCACGGGCACGGCCATCGCCGGCCGCGTCCGCTGGCTGTAGGAAAGCCGCCCGGCAGGCGTGGGATCGGCGGGAGGGCGGCCGCGGGCCGGGATGGGGAATGCGGCGCCCGGAGACGGCGCCGAGGCCGGTCAGCCGGCCTGCAGCGCGCCCGGCGCCAGTTCGCGCAGCCGGCCCTCGTACAGCTCCAGCACGCGGTCCAGGCGCGCGGCCAGGCGCCGGTCATGGGTGACCAGGACCAGGCTGGTGCCCTGGGCACGGTTGAGCTCGAGCATCAGGTCGAAGACATGGGCGGCGGTCTTCTCGTCCAGGTTGCCGGTGGGCTCGTCGCCCAGCACGCAGGCCGGGCGGTTGACCAGGGCACGGGCCACCGCGGCGCGCTGGCGCTCGCCGCCGGACAGCTCGCCGGGCTTGTGGTCCAGGCGCGCGCCCAGGCCCACCGATTCCAGCAGCGCGCCCGCCCTGCGCCGCGCGTCCTCGATCTCGCCGCCGGCCAGCAGTACCGGCATCATCACGTTCTCCAGCGCGGTGAATTCCGGCAGCAGGTGGTGGAACTGGTAGACGAAGCCCAGCGCCTGGTTGCGCAGGCGTCCGCGCTGGGCGTCCGACAGCGCCGACATCTTCTGCCCGGCCACGTAGACCTCGCCCGCGGTGGGCGTATCCAGGCCGCCCAGCAGGTGCAGCAGGGTGCTCTTGCCGGCGCCGGAGGCACCGACGATGGCCACGGTCTCGCCCGCGGCCACGCGCAGGTCCAGGCCGTCGAACACGGGGGTGTGGAGCTTGCCCTCGGCATAGGTCTTGCCGAGCTTTTCCGCGCGCAGGGCCTCGCCCCCGGCCAGGATCTCATTCATAGCGCAGGGCCTCCGCCGGCTGGGTCCGGGCCGCACGCCAGGCCGGGTACAGGGTGGCCACGAAGCTCATGGCCAGGGCCACCACCAGGGTGGTGACCACGTCGCCGGCCTGCATGTCGGTGGGCAGGCCGGTGATGTAGTACACGTCCTCCGGCAGCAGGGTCACGTCGAACACGGCCTCGATCCCGTCCAGGATCCGCTCCAGGTTCCAGGTCAGGGTCACGCCACCGATGAAGCCCAGCACGGTGCCGATGATCCCGATCAGGGTGCCCTGGACCATGAACACCTGCATCACCCCGCCCGGGGTCAGGCCCAGGGTACGCAGGATGGCGATGTCGGCCTGCTTGTCGGTGACCAGCATCACCTGCGAGTTCACCAGGGTGAAGGCGCCCATCAGGATGATCAGCGACAGCAGGATGCCCATCACCGTCTTTTCCATCTTCAGCGAGTGGTAGAGGTTGGCGTTCTCCTGGGTCCAGTCGCTGACCCGGTAATAGCCCGGCAGCTGCAGGGCCAGGTCGCGGGCCACCTCGAAGGAGCGGTTCATGTCGTGCAGCTTCAGGCGCACGCCGGTGACCCCGTCGATCCTCAGCAGGCGTTGCAGGTCGGCGATGTTGACCAGGGCCAGGCCGCGGTCGATCTCGTTGTGCCCGGCCTCGAACACCCCGGCCACGGTGAAGCGCTTCATCCGTGGCAGCGAGCCCATCGGCGAGCTCTGGCCCTCGCCCAGCATCACCAGCACGGTGTCGCCCACGTCCACGCCCAGCCACAGGGCCAGTTCCTGGCCGATGAGGATGTTGAAGCCGCCCTCGGCCAGGGCATCAACCGAGCCGCGCTTGATCTTCTCCGACAGCACCGAGACCGAGGATTCCATGACCGGATCCACGCCACGGATGATCGCCGGCTGCTGGCGCGGGCCGCTCAGCAGGGCCTGGCTTTCCACGTAGGGGGCGGCACCGGCCACCCGCGGGTCACGCGCGGCCACGTCCAGGGCCTGGCGCCATTCGGTCATCGGCACCCCGTCGGCCACCACCGTGGCATGGGCCGCGAACTGCAGCAGGCGGTCGCGGATTTCCTTCTGGAACCCGCTCATCACCGCCATGGTGGTGATCAGCACGGTCACGCCCAGGGCGATGCCCAGGATCGAGGCCAGTGAAATGAAGGAGATGAAGCCGTTGCGGCGCTTGGCCCGCAGGTAGCGCAGGCCAATGGCCACGGGAACGGGTTTGAACATGGGCCTTTTGGGTCCGTTGCCGGCTGCCCCGGCGTCGTGGCCGCCTATGGTGCCACCGCCTGCCTGCGCCGCGAAGCGCCGGCGCTGGCGGCGGCCAGCCGCAGTTCACGCCGCGCCCTGGCCGCCAGGGTGTCCGGCCACCAGGCCAGGCGGATCCGGCGACCCTGCATGTCCAGCAGGCGCAGGAAGGCCAGCGGCCCGCGCCAGGCCACTTCCCAGGCCTGCAGCGGCTGCCCGTCCAGGTACCCGGCCGGGCCGCCCCCTGGACCCTGCCAGGCCGCGGCCGGCGCCAGCACCAGCTCCCGTCGCCGGCGCCGGCCCTCGCGCCAGGCCAGGCGCAGTCCATGGACCCAGGCCAGCAGCGCCAGCGGCCAGGCGGCCGGCGGCGGCAGTTCACACAGCAGCAGCGATGCGCCCGCCAGCCCGCCCAGCGCGGCCAGCGCCGCCTGCAGCCAGCGCGAGGGCCGCCATTCAAGACGGCAGGGCGCGGATCCTGGCGATGAGGCCGGCGAGCTCGGCATCCGGGCAGTCCTCGTAGCCCATGAACCAGCGCCACAGCCTATCGTCCTCGCAGTCCAGCAGGCGTAGGAAAACCCGGTGCTCCGCCTCGGAAGCCTGCGGATAGACATGGGCCAGCCAGCGCTCGAACAGCTGGTCCAGCTCGCGCATGCCGCGCCGGCAGCGCCAGCGGATCCGGCGCAGCTCGGCGTCCGCGTCCGGAGCGGGCCCGGCGCCGGGTTGCGGGATCGGGGGCAAGGACTGGCTCATGGCATCACGAAGGTGGAACGGGAGCGCCATTGTCGCCGCTCCCGCCCCGCCCGTGCAGGCCCCCTGCTGCCTCAGGCGGCCTTGCCGGCGGCCTCGCGCTGCTTGATCGCGCGGTTGACCAGCAGCGCCGCCAGGGTCGACAGCGCGCCCGACAGCAGGTAGGCGCCCAGGTAGGCCAGGCCGAAGTTGGCGCACAGCCACAGCGCCACCAGCGGGGCGAACGCTGCGCCGATCAGCCAGGCCAGGTCCGAGGTCAGGGCCGCGCCGGTGTAGCGGTAGCGCGAGCCAAAGTTGCGGGTGACCGCGCCGGAGGACTGGCCGTAGGACAGGCCCAGCAGCAGGAAGCCGGCCAGGATGAACACGTCCTGGGCCAGGTCGTCGCCGCCCAGCAGGGTCGGGGCGAAGCCGCTGAACATGGCGATGGCCAGCGCCACCGCGCCCAGGGTCGGGACCCTGCCGAAGCGGTCAGCGATCACGCCCGAAGCCAGCACCCCGGCGATGGCCAGGAAGCCACCGGCCACCTGGACCATCAGGAACCCGGTCACCGACTGGTGGGAGAACAGCAGGATCCAGGACAGCGGGAAGATCGTCACGATGTGGAACAGCGCATAACTGGCCAGCGCGGCAAAGGCGCCGATGACCACGTGCTTGCCCTTGGTCGAGAACAGCTCGCCCAGCGGCACCGGCTCCAGCTCGCGCTGGCCCATCTCCTGCTCGTACTCGCGGGTCACCACCAGGCGCAGGCGCGCGAACAGGGCCACCACGTTGATGGCCATGGCGGCGAAGAACGGGTAGCGCCAGCCCCAGGAATAGAAATCCTCCTGGCTCAGGCTGGAGTACAGGAAGGCGAACAGGGCCCCGGCCACGATGAAGCCCACCGGGGCGCCAAGCTGGCCGAGCATTGCGTACCAGCCGCGCCGGTGCTTGGGCGCGTTGAGCGCCAGCAGCGACGGCAGGCCGTCCCAGGAGCCGCCCTGGGCCAGGCCCTGGGCCAGCCGGAACAGGGACAGCAGAACCACCGCGGTCATGCCCAGGCTGGCATAGCCGGGCAGGAAGGCGATCCCCGCGGTGGCCGTGCCCAGGCCGAACAGGGCCACGGTCAGCTTGGTCCCGCGGTCCCAGCGGTCCTGGATCCACATGCCCAGGACCGTGCCCAGCGGCCGCGCCAGGAAGGCCAGGGAAAACACCGCGAACGAGTACAGGGTGGCCTGCAGCGGGGCGGCGAAGGGGAAGAACACCTTCGGGAACACCAGCGCCGAGGCGATGCCATACACGAAAAAGTCGAAATATTCGGAAGCGCGGCCGATTACCACGCCGACGGCGATTTCGCCCGGGGCGACCTCGCTGTGCGGCTCGGAATCCTGGCCGTGGACGGAAACGGTACTGCTGGACACGGGAATCGCTGACATCACGTGGCGTACTCGCTGCTAGATTGTGGTCCCCGGCCTGGCCCGGCCGGGCGGGGGCGCCGTCGCGCCCCTGGCCCGAGAGTAGCGGGAAAGACCCTGAACACCAATCCCCCGCCGGGCGCCATTGGACAGATTGTCCAATCGCCCCCTCACGCCACCAGGACTACCATATCTGGTCGCTGCGCTTCCCCCGCCAGAGTCGTAGATGAACCTCTTCAAGTCCCTGTACCGCCTCAGCGCGGTTGCTGTCGTTGCCTCGTTGCTGGCCGGCTGCAACACGCTCGTCCTCAACGCGCCCGGTGACGTCGCCCGCCAGCAGGGCAACCTGATCATCATCGCCACCGTGCTGATGCTGCTGATCATCGTCCCGGTGATCGCGTTGACCCTGTTCTTCGCCTGGAAGTACCGTGCTTCCAACACCAAGGCGACCTACAAGCCCGACTGGGACCACTCGACCCAGCTGGAGCTGGTGATCTGGTCGGCGCCGCTGCTGATCATCATCGCCCTGGGTTCGATCACCTGGATCACCACCCATACCCTGGACCCGTACCGCCCGCTGGAGCGGATCGCCGAGGGCAAGCCGATCCCGGAAGGGGTCCAGCCGCTCGAGGTGGAAGTGGTCTCGCTGGACTGGAAGTGGCTGTTCATCTATCCCGAGCAGGGCATCGCCACGGTCAATGAGCTGGCCACCCCGGTCGACCGCCCGATCAAGTTCAAGCTCACCTCCTCCACGGTGATGAACGCGTTCTACGTGCCTGCCCTGGCAGGCATGATCTACACCATGCCCGGCATGCAGACCGAGCTGAACGCGGTGATCAGCACCCCGGGCGAGTATCACGGCCTGTCCTCCAACTACAGCGGCGCCGGCTTCTCCGGCATGCGCTTCGCCTACCACGCCTACGAGCAGGCCGACTTCGACGCCTGGGTGGCCAGGGTCAAGTCCGCCGGCCAGAGCCTGGGCCGCGAGGGCTACCTGGAACTGGAAAAGCCCAGCGTGCGCGAGCCGGTGCGCTACTACGCCAGCGTTGACGCCGAGCTGTACCAGGCCGTGCTAAACCGCTGCGTGGACCCGCGCCGCATGTGCATGCACGAGATGATGGCCATCGACGCCGGCAACGGAGCCGGTCGCACCGGCATGGAAGGCCTCGAGGTCCGCAGCCGTGGCGACGTGCGCGGCCGCAAGTTCGTGCAGTCGGCCATGTGCAGCTCCGACGACGCCCCGGCCGCCGGCCTGGCCACCACCCTCTCCCGCTCGGCTCCCTGAGCGTGCCAGCCGTCGCCTGTCCAAGGGCGACGGCCTGATGCAGGAATCCCTGAAACATGTCCGCTCCCCATTCCACCTCCGCGCCTTACAACCCGTTGACCGGTTATCTCGGCTGGGAATCGTTCCCGCTGCATGACCCGGTCATCCTGTCGGCCTTCGTCGGCACCTGCGTGGCCGGCCTGGCCGTGCTGGCCCTGATCACCAAGTACAAGCTCTGGGGCACCCTGTGGCGCGACTGGCTCACCAGCATCGACCACAAGAAGATCGGCATCATGTACATGGTGCTGGGCCTGGTGATGCTGCTGCGCGGCTTTTCCGACGCGCTGATGATGCGCGCCCAGCAGGCGATCGCCTTCGGTGACAACCTGGGCTACCTGCCGCCGCACCACTACGACCAGGTGTTCACCGCCCACGGCGTGATCATGATCTTCTTCGTGGCCATGCCCCTGGTGACCGGCCTGATGAACTACCTGGTGCCGCTGCAGATCGGCACCCGCGACGTCGCCTTCCCGTTCCTCAACAACTTCAGCTTCTGGATGACC
>Ga0182793_1002329_pt1 | contig 11002 bp, 5 predicted proteins | sample Passage237A_FD_130498 | JGI IMG/M metagenome (GOLD analysis project Ga0182793, IMG submission 130498) | Cellulose adapted compost microbial communities from Newby Island Compost Facility, Milpitas, CA, USA - Passage2 37A (version 2) (version 2) ...
CCCGAAGCGTCCGTTGCTTGCAACTACCTCTTCACCGGAATCCGGGTGATTGCCCAGGGTGCGAGGCAGAGAAAGCAGCGCGACGGCCTGGTGGAGGTCGACGGATTCCTTGGACATGCCGGGGAGCAGGGAAGCCATCTTCGGCTTCTTGTCGTCTCCACCGTCGCCGAGCTGCACATAAGGTCCGTAACGGCCTGCCTTCAGGTACACGGGCTCGCCCGTCTCCGGGTGGTTGCCCAGAGGTTCCCCTTCGTTGCTGGAGCTCGAAAGCAGCTCCTCCGCTCTTTCGGGGGTGAGTTCGTCGGGAGCCATTTCTTCCGGAAGGCTCGCGCGGCGCTCCCCATCTGTCAGAAAAGGACCGTACTTGCCGATACGGACCTCGTACGTAGCGTTCTCCGGCCGGTTTTCCGGCACAAAGCGGCAGGCGACGCGGGGATCGATGGTTTCCTCGCCGGTTTGTACCAAGCCTTTGAGGCCCGGGAACTCGCCGCCGAAATAGAAGGACTGGAGGTATTCCTTGTTGAGCGCGGCGCCTCGGGCGATTTCATCCAGGTCGTCTTCCAGCTTGGCCGTGAACTGGTAGTCCAGCAGGTTCTTGAAGTGGCTTTCCAGCACCCCGACCACCGCCATGGCGACGAAGGTGGGTACCAGAGCCGTCCCTTTCTTGAAGGCGTAGGAGCGGCTGAGCACCAGCTCGACGATGGTTGCCCAGGTGCTGGGACGACCAATTCCCAGGCGCTCCAGTTCTTTTATGAGACTGCCTTCCGTGAATCGCGGAGGAGCCTGCGTGGTCTTTTCCTGCGCATCCACCTGATGGCTGCGGAGACTCTGGCCTACGTTGAGTTTCGGGAGCACCCGCTCCTGGTCTGCCAGTTCCGCTTCGGGATCGTCCGCGCCTTCCACATAGGCACGCAGGTAGCCAGGGAATTCAATGGTCTTACCAGATGCCCGCAGCTTCAAATCGCCTTCGGCGACGACCACGTTCACGTAGGTTCCCCGAGCATCCGCCATCTGACTGGCTACGGTGCGTTGCCAAATGAGCAGGTAGAGACGGTATGCCTCGTCTCCGAGCTGGGCGCGGACCGTTTCCGGAGAGGCAAACTCGTGTCCGGCGGGACGAATGGCTTCGTGCGCTTCCTGGGCGTTCTTGACCTTGGTGACGTAGCGGCGCGGTTCCTCGGGCAGGTATTCGTTGCCAAAGTCGCGCTGAATCAGCTTTCTGGCGGCACGCAATGCTTCATCGGACAGCGTCGTGGAATCCGTACGCATGTAGGTGATGAAACCGTTTTCGTACAGCTGCTGTGCGACGGTCATCGTGCGCCGTGCGGAAAGGCGCAACTTGCGGTTTGCCTCCTGCTGCAGCGTGCTGGTGACGAAGGGAGCCGAGGGCTTGGTGACAAATGGTTTTTCTTCAACGGACTCGACCTGCGGCGTGCCTTTTTCCAGGCGTTCCTTCAGGCGGAGGGCTTCCTGCTCGTCCAGGCGCAACAGGTTCGCGCTGGCGCTCAACTGGCCCGTGGTGGGATCGAAGTCCTTGCCGGTGGCGACGCGACGTCCGCCGACATGAGTGAGATCCGCTTCAAATTCACTGGCGGCGCTGCCGTCGGTGTAGCGTAGTTTGGCTTTGATGGACCAGTAGTCGGCTTTGCGGAAGCGAATGCGTTGCCGCTCGCGTTCCACCAGCAGGCGCACGGCGACGCTTTGTACGCGTCCGGCACTCAGGCCGGGAGCCATCTTCTTCCAAAGCAGCGGGCTGACCTCGTAGCCGTAAAGCCGGTCGACAATGCGGCGGGTCTCCTGTGCCTTCACTAAGTTTTCGTCGATAGTGCGGGGATTTTTCAGGGCCTCTAGGATAGCTTCCCGCGTGATTTCGTGGAACACCATGCGGTGCACGGGAACCTTGGGCTTCAGGGTCTGCACCAAATGCCAGCTGATCGACTCTCCTTCGCGGTCCTCGTCAGTTGCGAGGTATACGGCCTTGGCGTCTTTCAGTCGTTCCTTCAGCTGCTTAACATGCTCTTTCTTATCGGCCGGAATGACGTATAAGGTTTCGAACTGATCGTCGACGTTTACGCCCAGGCGCGTCCATCCCTCTTTTTTCAAACTGGCCGGAATTTCCGACGCGTTGTTGGGAAGATCGCGAATGTGCCCGTTAGACGCCACTACATCGTAATCGTTCTGTAGGAACTTGGATATGGTGCGGGCCTTTGTAGGACTCTCGACAATAACTAGGTTTTTGGTTGACATGAACGCAATTCTGAGGCCGCTGAGGCCCACTCTTTTTCGGGTGTCGCCCGGCACTGCTTCGTTTGCCAGCAAAAAGCACTTTACCCCGATGCGTGGCCGCGAGAGCCGTCTCTCCAGACGATGACGTGTTTTTCGACGCCATCTTTCACGATAGCGCAGGGATAGCGGAAGACCGCAACGCCTGCCATAACCAGCCGAAGGTGCGAATTTTCACTGGTGCTTCCAGAACGCTACTAAGACTAACACCAAATTCTTGTGTATCGTTGGCCAACGTCTTGTCTTACGTAGCCTTCCATCTCCAGTTGGAAGAGCGCGGAGATTATCTCCGAAGAGCTCATGGTGGGGATTTGTTCGATCAGTTCGTCCAACAGTCGCCCTTCGTCAGGACGGAGCTGGGCGAGCACCTTGCGATGAAGGGGGTCGATGGCTGGTTCCGAATCGGGGGCAGCAAGCGCGGGACCTTCATCCTGGGGGTGCATCTTGCGGTAGAGCTGTACACGCAGCTGGCTGGGCAGCTGCGTGATGACGTCGTTGGCGTTCTGTACCAAGGTGGCCCCTTGTTTTATCAATAAGTTAGGGCCAAGACTCATTCGGGAAGTGATATTCCCCGGAACCGCGAATACCTCACGGCCGTGCTCCATAGCCAGGCGCGCCGTGATGGAGCTGCCGCTGTACTGCGAACCTTCCACGACCAGGACTCCACAACTCAGGCCGCTGACAATGCGATTCCGCAACGGAAAGTTCTGCGGATAGGCAGGGGTGCCCATGGGAAACTCCGACAAGAGCAGCCCGGAATCTGCGATTTCGGATGCGAGATCGCGGTTTTCGGCGGGATAGACCATATCGACGCCGCAGCCAAAGACGGCGATGGTTTTGCCACCGACATCGAGCGCCGCACGGTGGGCTGCGGTATCCACACCCCGGGCCATGCCGCTGACCACGCAGACTTCCAGTTCAGCGAGGTCACGAGAGAGTTTGTAGGCAGCAGCCTGGCCGTAGGCGGTAGGGCGGCGAGTGCCGACGACGGCCACATTCACCTCGTTGAGCAGTGATGCCTCCCCCAAACCGAAGAGCACCAGCGGGGCATCGGGGAGGTCGCGCAACTGCTGGGGGTATAGATGGTGTTGATAGGGAAGGATATGGCAGCCCATCGAGAGGGCGCGCTCGTGTTGGAGCAGAGCTTCATCAAAGGTACAGCCGCTCGCTATGCTCTGCGCCACGCTACCGCTGAGCCCGGCATTTTCCAGGTCTTTTCTGGAGGCATGGAAAATCTCCCGGACATCCGGCCATTCCTCGATCAGGCGGAGGCCTCTGCGCGGGCCCAGGCCGGGCGTGAGCGTGAGGGCGATCCAGCAGAGTTCCGCTTCTGCATCGATGTGTGGCCTTTGGGGTACAAGCATGGGAAGGGAAGGTTGAAGGGGCGGCATGACCGAATCTGTGTACGGTAATTTAGTAGCGGACCTGGAGAAAAATCTCAGAGAATCAAGACAGGACCATCTTTCACAGACCCTCACGGAAGAATCGATTGCGGCAAGATCCCAGCTATTTCGACGACCAGGAACTGGTGCTTATCCATATCGCCAAACGTCTGAAGGAAGCCCTAGCGGTGGAAGAACATCTGACCACGGCAGGCATATCGTTCTGCGTGGAATCAGATGAATACGAAGGAGGGTTTCTATTCCGTACGACGCGGACCGGAGCCTTCTTCTATGTCGCCGCGACGGATGAGGCCGGTGCCGTGGAAACGCTGGAGCAGAAGGGAATTCGCCCCCTGCCTGTTGAACTTCGCACCCACCACTAAGCGCCCGAGTACTACCTGCCGAGTTCGACTAACGTGCTTAGGATCAATTGGTTAGAGAACGAAGTACCGGCGCTGTGGCTTCACGTTGGCACGCTTCCGGATAGGAAGTTCCAGAGCCCTTGTGACCTTGACCCCTCGGGAAGGTGGCCGCACGATGAAAGTACCTTCAAGCACCGCCTAAGATTCTGCTGGCATCGCTTGAATTTGCTGCGTTCGCAACGAGCAGACCTATATCCGGCTTTGACGGCGACATGTCCGCATCATGCCGAAGTCGAAGCCGGTATAGCGTATAGCCAGTCTGATTGGTTCGTAAACCATCATCTGTCTCATATCATTACGATCGTAGACTTGGCTTTTCTTCGGGGTCCGGAAGTTCCGGGCCCCGTTTCTTGTCCGTTACGGATTCCGAAGGAAGACTAGGTGCGTTCGAGCTTGCGGATCTTTTCCAGCGTCTCCCGGCGATGGATCTCCAGGATCGCGTTTTCCTTGCCTTCACTTTGTAGCTGGCGAAAGATGTCCATTGCGCGCCGGTATGAGGCCAGCGACGCGGACCGCTGGTTCATTGCCAGCAGGCAATCGCCAATCAGCATGTGCGACTCGCCGATCTCGCCCTGGGCTCCGGCATTCATGGGGTTTTCCGCGGCAAGTTCGGTCCGCATCTCCAGCGTGCGCTGCACCAAGGGAAGGGCTTCCGGCGCTTCTCCGTTGGCGATCATGGTGCGAGCCAGCCGGTACATGGCAGATGCCAGCAGACTACGGTTTCTAGCGTCGAGAGGGTCTTTTTGCGCCAGATCCTCATGAATCCGTATGGCTTGGCGAAAACTCTCCTTGGCCTCGTGGTAGCGTCGTTCGTCGTGGAGCAAGCCGCCGAGGGCCATGGCGCTAGCGGCGACATCGTTCATGTTGCGCGCGTCCAGGGAGTTCTCGCGCAGCATTTCCTGAGCGATAGCCAGAGCCTTGCGGAAGTGTTCTTCCGATGACTTCTGATCCTTCAGCATCAGGAGAATGCCGCCTAGGCGACGGTGAGCCAGACAAAGACCGCGCCGATCCTCCAGATTCGTTGAACCAGCAGCCAGAATCTCTTCAAACATGCGGAGGGCTTGCCGGCGGGTTTCGAGCACGCCGTCCCAGTCACCGACCTGCGACAGGCCACCGCCCAGGGCGGTGTATGCCGAAGCTACCTGGCGGCGATACTCGATGCTGAGCGGATCGAGCGCCAACATCTCCTGATACATACGGAGCGCTTCGCGGTCGTACTGGAGTCCGCTTTGGTAGTCGCCCATCAGCTTCATCAGGCCGCTGAGCCGGGAATAGGTTTGTGCGACTTCGGCCTTGGCCTGAAGGTTGGATTCATCGGCGCGGCTGATTCCCTGGCGGATGGACAGAGCCTTGCGGTAGCACTCCAGTGCCAGCGCCGTATTGCCGATGTTTGCCACCGTTGGGCGTCCCTGCACGTCGCCCAGACGTTCGTACGCCGCTGCAAGTTCGCGCTCCAACTCGCGATTTCCAGATGACTCGTGCGAGAGGCGGTCCAGGTATTCCAGCGAGCGTTCGACCAGCTTTCCCCGGATGCCCGTGGCACCGGGAAGACGCGCGAGGTCGGCGTCCAAATCGAAAATCAGCGAGCTGGCAAGCTGGCGGACATCTTCGAAACGTGCCTCGGCACGTTGCCGCTCAAACTCAGCTGTACGGGCAAGATGGACCGAGGTTGCGATGCCTCCCATCAAGCTGGCCACGGCAACCATACCCACAAGCACGGCCACACGGTTCCGTCGAAGGAACTTGCGCGTACGATAGATCGCGGTATTCGGGCAGGCGGAGACAGGCTCGTGATTCAGAAAGTGGGCAACGTCCTGCGAGAACTGGTTGGCGGTAATGAAGCGGTCGCCGGGCCGGGCCTGCATGGCCTTGAAGATGATGGCGTCGAGGTCACTCTGGACTCCCGGCAATGTGGAGATTTCACTGGGCCGGGGAGCCTTACCTGAAGAAATCTTCGAGAGAATGGCCAGGGGGTTGCCGGGGTCAACCTCATACGGCCGGCGGCCGCACACCATTTCATAGAGCAGCACTCCCAGGGAATAGATGTCACTGGCGGTGCTGAGCGACTCGCCGCGCAGCTGTTCCGGGCTGGCGTAGGCGGGGGTGAGTGCGTTGCCGCGGGATTCGTGTACGCCGGTGCGTTCCTTCCCTTCAGGATCGAGCACGCGAGAGATGCCGAAGTCGAGCAACTTGGGCATGCCATCCTCCATGATGAGGATGTTGCCCATCTTGATGTCGCTATGGACTACCAGGTTCTGGTGCGCGAAGCTGACGGCCGAAGAAATTTCGCGGAATAGCTGGAGCCGCGCCGCCAGGTTGGGTTTGGTGCGCTGCAGATACTCATCCAGGGGAATGCCCTGGATGTACTCCATGACGAAGTAGAGCAGTCCTTCCTTCGTGATGCCGCCGTCAAAGATTCTGGCTATGAAGGGGTGATTGAGCCGTGCGAGAATCTGGCGTTCCAGCCGGAAGCGCTCGACAATGTCGTAGCCGCCGGAGGTGCGATGCAACACCTTGATGGCCACCTGCATGCGGAATTCGGCATCCTCGCGGACGGCGAGATACACCGAGCCCATACCGCCCTCGCCGATGAGGCTTTGGACGCGATAGGAACCAATCACGCTGCCGATAATGGAATCGCCACGATCCCATTCGTCGCGAACCTGTTGAACGACGGGGCCTAGGGAAGGGAGATGGTTAGGAGTATCGAGAACTTCAACGTCCTCGGCGCTGGCTTCCAGGAGGCTTTCGACCTCCTCACGCAATGCGGGATCCCCCGTGCACTGGGAATTGAGGAATTCAGCACGCGCGGATGGCTCCAACAAGAGAGCCTGCTGGAACACTTCCTTGACCTGTGCCCAGCGAGCGGCGGTCATCCAGAGGCGCCCCCCTTCAACTCGCGCGCCAGCCAGGCGCGGGCCATCACCCAGTCGCGTTTCACTGTTGCGGGTGATACGCCAACGACACCGGCAGTTTCTTCAATGGAAAGGCCCGCAAAGTAGCGTAGTTCCACAATTCGAGCCTGTTGCGGATCGAATGCGGCCAAGCGTTCCAATGCCTCGTGAAGGGCAAGAACCTCGGCAACATTTTCAGACTGCGAGGAAGCTTCGGGCTGGTCTTCCAGGAAGATCTTCTGCGCACCGCCACCACGCTTTGCGGCGTTGACGGCACGTGCGTGATCAACGAGTACGCGGCGGATGACCTGTGCGGCGACGGCAAAGAAATGCTGCCGGTTGTGGTACTCGCTGGAGTTACCACCAAGCAGGCGCATATACGCCTCGTGAACCAGAGCCGTGCTTTGAAGTGTGTGATCCCGGCGTTCCCGCGCCAAATGACGACGAGCGATGCGCCGCAACTCGTCATAGACAATGGGAGTCAGCTGCTCCAGGGCATCTGAGTCCCCAGAACTCCAACGTGCCAGCAGGGTGGTGACATCTGATGTTGGCATAGAAGAGTCCAGATAGTTTGGCCAAGCCACGGATTAAGGCACCCGGCACCAGGCAAGATTCGTCGTCGATGAAGTATAGCGCGCGGGTGTATCCAGAAAGATCACTCGGTAGCGAAAACCAGGCATCTCCAGCGTCTGGAATTTATTCACTATATCACCTCCAATAGCGCTTCCGTATGGCGTTCCGGAGGTTGGAACTTGCAAGACGGCATAAAACAGGAATGGAAGGACTTGTAGGGGATTTTCCAGCTTCATTCTTTCGGTGATTTCGGAATTTTTTTTAGGGGAAGTTGTACTAGATTCCGTTTTTTTTGCGCTTTATTTAGGTATAGGTGTGAGGATCACACGCAGTATGAGTAACCCAGCGCCAATAGATAATGCATACGTACCGAGACCTCAGGACCGAGGCAGTGCAGCACTCGGATCAGCGAGGGTCCACTTGAGCGGTGTCACGTCAACAAATGCCTTTTCCATCGTTGAATTTTCCAGTACTCCCGGGCACGAACCGCCCACGACTACCTACCATACCGAGGATCGCTTCTTCTGTTTGCTTGAGGGAGAGTGGGACGTCAGAGTAGGGGGGGAACAGTTTCGAGTAAAGGCCGGCGGCTCTTTTTTCGCCCCGAGAGGGGTGGAGCATCAGTACCGGATACTATCCCCTGTCGGACGAGCGGTAGTGCTGATTACCGCTGGTCGCCGCCAGCAAGGATAGGGCAACACATCATTTCTTAGCGCTCAGCGCAGATCCAGGACGAGACGGCGCGCTGAGCGCTTCCTTCCAGATTCTTCCTACCGAACTCCGCCTCTGTTAAGGGCCTGTCGACCCTTTCGCCGCAAGCGCCATGCTTTCCATTCTGCCGAGTTGTTCCTGGAGTCTGGTAATATCCGCTCCCTCGGGCTGCGTCTTGATGTAACTGCGCATGAAGTTGGCTGCCTCATCAAACTTGGATTGGTTAGCCAAAATGACTGCGAGGAAATAGTCCAAACGATTAAAACGATTCCCAGGATCCATTTTCTTGGCTTCTCTGGCGCTTTCCTCTGCCTGTTCAAACCGCTGTAACTGCAGATTTCCCAGTGCATTCAGGTAATAGGCGTAGGGGAAATCAATGGGATTCAGCTGAATTACCTTGGCAGAATATTGTTCGGTCTTTTCCCAATTCTGCTGGTTTGCCGCCATAGTGGCTAGCTGGATGTAGGGAGAAAGATACTTTCCGTCTGCTTCGATGGCCTTGTTATAGCTGGCTTCCGCACTCTCGAGGTCATTCATGCCCTCATGGGCCTGACCAATGGCGTACCAGGCGACAGCATACTTCGGATATTCCGCCACTGCCTTCTCCAGGTGGGGTATCGCCTTGGAGTACTTCTCCTTCTTCAGCTCCTTTACCCCCCGCTCGTAATTCTTCCGGGCCTCTTTGGGGGCCTGCAGGGTGGTGGCGCTAATCGTAAGCCCTTCCACTTTAGCGAGCCTGGTGAGCACGAGCGTGCCGATGTCGGGATTGTCGAGGCTGCGGCGACCGGCGAGCGACACCACGTTGGATCGATATCCGGGAAGAGTGGCACGAATTTCACAGGACATCAGGGAGCGTTCGTCGACATTTCCACCCGGGCCCTGGCCGGGATTGCCACCACGTCCGCCCATCTGGCTGATGTCGTTCATCCCCCAGCTGCTGGTACTCGCGTCGCTCATCATCTGCTGGCTGCGGCCCAACTGGACGTTAAACTCGCCGCGGGAGTTCACGTAGCCCTCGGGAATTACCTGTCCAGTACACACACGTTCAATAACGGTTTCGATGGGCGCGGGGCCGCCCGTGTCGAGAACCACCTTGCCCGTGAGGTAAATCGGCCGCTGCGAGAAGGGATCCCGTGTGCGGGAGAAAGGATCGTCCTGATCTTGCCCGGGGAAGCGGGGAACGGTCTGTCCTGGAACACGATCGCGGCCTCCGCCGCCCGGGCCGGGCACTGAGGCACCAAGTCCCTCGGTGCTACCGCCACCGCCGCCTCCGCCACCTGGCCCTGGTGCGGAGCCTCCGCCCGACGAGCCTGCCCCGCCACCACCACCGCCTCCTCCAGCCTGAGCCAGCACCGGCAGTGAGGTTGCAGCCATCAAGACGCACAGACTCAACAGGCAAGTGATGCCGTGAGAGAGGCGCGAGAGGAAGGAAAAATTCCCAGAACCTAAGCCCATGTGAGCCACCTCGCTTTGGTGAACCATAATACCCCACCAAGCGTTTCAGAACATCCGGGGAAAATCGAGTTGACAAGTGCGCTAGCTCCTTCGTTTTGATGCCGATAAGAAGTGTCCGTTCAGGGAGTGGGCGAGCAGCTTCACGCACAGGGTGGTTAGAATGGAACAGAACCGCAACTCCACGAGGTACCGAATACTATGTCTGCTTCCCGCCGTGGCTTTCTACGCGACGCAGCCAGTGCATCCATGGCACTGCCGGCTCTTGCGGCGCGTGGCGCAGTTTCTCCCAATGACAGGGTGCAGATTGCGACTATCGGCATCGGCGGCATGGGCTTTGGGGATACGCGCAATGCGTTGAAGGACCCGGATGTCGAACTCGTGGCTGTATGTGACCTCTATACAGGCCGGCTGGAACGGGCCAAGGAACTCTTTGGAGACGGTATCGCCACCACGCGAGATTACCGGGAGATTCTTGCCCGCCCGGACGTGGACGCCGTCATTATCGCCACGCCCGATCACTGGCACGTTCCCATTGCAATTGATGCCCTGCGGGCTAAGAAAGACGTCTACCTACAAAAGCCAATGATCCACAAGATCAGCGAAGGGAAGCCGCTGATTGAAGAGGCCAAGAAGAGCGGCCGGATTTTGCAGGTGGGCAGCCAATATGTGAGTTCGGCGATCTATCGGAAGGCCCGCGAAATTATTCAGAGCGGCCAGATTGGGCAGCTTACGATGGTGGAGGCGTGGCTGGACCGCAATACCGCGACTGGCGCGTGGCAGTACACGATTCCGAGCGATGCCAGCCCGGCGACCGTGGACTGGGATCGGTTCCTGGGTTCCGCGCCCAAACGCCCCTTCGATGCCGAACGCTTCTTCCGCTGGCGGAACTTTAACGACTACGGCACAGGGCTGGCCGGTGACCTGTATGTTCACCTGCTTTCCGGCTTACACTTCGCGACCAACTCGAAGGGGCCCCGGAGCGTGTACTCCACAGGCGGGCTGCGCTATTGGAAGGACGGCCGCGATGTGCCGGACGTGATGCTGGCGCTATTCGACTACCCCGAATGCTCGGAACACCCGGCCTTCAACCTCGCGTTGCGTGTGAACTTCAAGAGCGGCATTCCCCAGGAGCGCTTTGGTTTCCGATTCTCGGGCACAGAGGGTAGCTTTACCACCAGTTACGACACGCTGGAAATGGTGCGGACGCCAGAAGAAGCAGCTCCCGGATATACCATTGGAACCTTCCCGAAGGCGGCACAGGATGCCTTCCTGAAGGAATACA
>Ga0182793_1002331_pt1 | contig 10990 bp, 9 predicted proteins | sample Passage237A_FD_130498 | JGI IMG/M metagenome (GOLD analysis project Ga0182793, IMG submission 130498) | Cellulose adapted compost microbial communities from Newby Island Compost Facility, Milpitas, CA, USA - Passage2 37A (version 2) (version 2) ...
AGGGCCGGCCACGTCCACCGAGAAGGTCGCAACCTCCTGGATACCCGGACCGTTGCCCAGATCCGCCGAGATCGACACACCCGGGAACAGGTTCGGCGTGATCACCGAGCTGAACGGGTCCAAGCCGGACAGGTTGCCGTCGTCGATCAGGATGTTCGGCGTGGTGTAGCTGAAGTTGATGCCCACACCCAGCGACCACGGGAAACCGATCTGGTAGCCCAACTCGAGGGTGCCCTCGAAATCCTCGGCGCCCGGGCCGGCGACGATGTACTTCGCCTTACCGCTGTGGAACCACTCGCGGGTCAACCGGTTGCGGTCCAACGGGAACACCCCATTAAGGAACGTGTCCCACTGCTGAATCGTCAGCGTCCGGTCCTGGCCGTCAACAAGGCTCAACTCGTTGTCCAGCCCGGCGTGAGAGGTGCCAGTGCTCACGAACAGCGACGCGATGGCCATCACCGCCGCGATCAGCACCCGACTGAATACCTTCATGTTCTCCCTAGCTATGTCGACGGGCCTCGGGCGAGACCCTGTGTTTGTTGGTTCGTGCCTGGCCCTACTGCTCCACCACACACGACGCACGAGCCTCACGTGTCTCAAATGAGAATCCTCACATGGTGCTCTTACGTTTGCCTCATCGTTGTTGACAGGAGGAACATAACGGGGCGGCATCCGCCCGGCAACGGATGAGTCGCGAAATCACACTTCGCGTCACCACGATGCGAAAGTTTGCTGGAGCGCTAAGACTCGCGGCGCCCGAAAACCTTTACCCCGGCTTTGAAATTTCCCCGGAGAAACACGCCCGCGGCGGCGCGCCGGCCGCGCGATCGTAAGTCGACTTGTGGATAACTTCGGCGTTTGCCGCGTTCGAGCAGAATTTCCTGGTCAGCCGTGGTGTGGAGGAATGTTCTCCCGCAGCCAGCGGTCGCGCTCGACCTCGTCGTCCGGCGAAACACTGTCGCGCTCGTCGATTGGCACGTCGGACCAGACATCGTCCCGCCAAGCGTTAACTGGCCGCTTTGGGCCGGATGTGGGTTCCGTCACCTGTTGTGATTAAGATCACACCCTCGGTGGGAAGGCCGTTCACGAGCCTGTAACCGGGCCGTCACCGGCGTAAACGTGTGCGCAGGGGGCATTACTGAGGACGCCGATGAACCGGCGTCGCCTCGGTGCCGCCCTTGAGAGCGCACTTCGTTAGATCTCCAAGCTGGATAGCTGGCCGATGATCTGCACGGCCAGCGGATTAAGCGTGGCCATCCCGTCGCGCACCGCGGCGCGCGAGCCGGCCAGGTTAACTACCAGGGTGCTGCCCGAGATTCCGGCCAGCCCGCGGGAAAGTCCGGCGTCGACGATGCCCGCCGACAGCCCGGACGCGCGCAGCGCCTCGGCGATGCCGAGCAGCTCCCGGTCCAGGATGTCGCGGGTGGCCTCCGGGGTGACGTCCCGCGGGGTGACCCCGGTGCCGCCTACGGACACCACCAGGTCAACACCGCCGATGACCGCGGTGTTGAGCGCGTTGCGGATCTCGACCTCGTCGGCGGCGACCACCACCACGCCGTCGACGACGAACCCGGCCTCCCCGAGCAGTTCGGTGACCAACGGACCGCTGTGGTCCTCCTCGCCGTGCGCAGTGCGGTCGTCGACCACCACGACGAGCGCCCGACCGACCAACTCTCCTGGCTGTTCCATGTACCCAACCGTATATCCGCGGGCGGACAGCGGCCCGGCGGTTCGCAGGGGCGTGACGGTCACTGCTGGGCCTTACCGAGCGTGACCTCCAGGGTCTGCGGCTTGCCGGCCGGATCCAGGAACGTCAGCGTCACCTTGTCTCCGGGCGCCTTGGACCGCACCGCGGCCACCAGCGCATCGGCACTGTTGATGACGCGGTCGTCGACCTTGGTGATCACGACACCGCTGGGCAGACCCGCGGCCGCGGCCGCCCCGCCCTCGGTGACGTCCACGATGCGGGCGCCGTCGACGGTCGCGTCGTTGCCGACCTGCACGCCCAGTGAGGCGTGCGCGGCGGTGCCGTTGGCGATCAACTCGTCGGCGATGCGCTTGGCCTGATCGATCGGGATCGCGAAACCCAGCCCGATCGAACCGCCCTGCGCCTGCGGCCCGGCGCCGGCGCCCAGGGTGGCGATCGCGGAGTTCACGCCGATCAACTCGCCGTTCATGTTGACCAGGGCGCCGCCGGAGTTGCCCGGATTGATCGCCGCGTCGGTCTGGATCGCGTCGAGCACGGTGTTCTGGGCGCGGGCGTCACCGCTGGCGGCGACCGGCCGGTTCAGCGCGCTGATGATGCCGGTCGTGACGGTGCCCTCCAGGCCCAGCGGCGAACCGATCGCCACCACGTCCTGGCCCACCCGCAGGTCCGACGAGGTCCCCACGGTGATCGGAGTCAGATCGGACACGTTGTCCGCCTTCACCACCGCGATGTCGCTGCTCGGGTCCGTACCCACGACGGTGAACGTCGTGGTGCGACCGTCGGAGAAGTTGACCTTGGTCTTCGCCCCCTCGGGGCCCACCGGGCCCTCCGCGGCCGCCGCGGCCACCACGTGGTTGTTGGTCAGGATCAGCCCGTCGGAGGACAGGATGATGCCGGAGCCCTCCTCGGACTGCCTGCCCTGCTTGACCTCGAGTTTGACCACGCTGGGGACCACCTTGGCGGCGACCTGCTCCACCGAGCCGGCGGGCAGGCTGGCGGCGGGCACGCTGGGCGCCGCGCCCGAGGCCGACGAGGTGGCCGTCTGCTGATCCGGCGCCACCATCGTCGCGACACCGCCGCCGATGCCGGCGGAGACCACGGCGATCGCCAACGCACCAACCGTCAAAGCGCCTGCGCGGGAACGCTTTTGAGGAGGAACGGGCGGTGCGGCCCGGTACGGGTCGTACTGGGGACGAAAGGGCGTCTGCTGTTGGGTCGCGTAGCGCCAGTCATAGGGTTGATAGGGCGCCGACCGCTGTGCGCCGGGGTAACCGGGCGCCGCGTGCTCATAGCCACCGGGCTGTCGACCCGGCTGCTGTGGCGGCGAATACCTCGGATGGTTCGTCATGTCGCTGCGGTGCTCTTCCTATGAGTAGGTTCCGTCGTACTAGACAACGTTCGCTGCGTCTTCACGGTGCCCATCCGGGCTGAGAATCCACTTAGAGAACGTTCGGGACATACACAGACTTCCCGAGAAGTCGCCCGGTCGATCCCGTTATTTATTCTCGCCGTTGAATGCGGGTAAGTCCACGTCAGCGGGCGCGTGTCGGCGCTCGGGCGGCTCCGGGGGCAGCGCCCGGCCGGGCAGCACCACGTGGATCGACGTGCCCGGCGGCTGCCCACCCGGCACCGTGTCCTCCACGCGCACGCTGCCGCCGTGCCGCAGCACCACCTGCTTGACGATCGCCAGGCCCAACCCCGACCCGGGCATCGCGCGCGCCGACGCCGAGCGGAAGAACCGCTCGAACACCAATCGCCGTTCGGGCGGCGGGATTCCCGGCCCCTGATCGGACACCACCAACTCGGCGTGCACGGGATCGATCTGCGTCAGCCGTACCCCGACACGTCCGTTCGGCGGGCTCCACTTCGCCGCGTTGTCAAGCAGATTCAGCACCGCACGTTCCAGCCCCCCGGCGTCGCCGTAGACCTGCCAGGGCGTGATCGACACGTCGAACTCGATATCGTTGCGGCGACGACGAACTCGCTCCAGGGAGCGATCGATTACCTCGGTGAGGTCGACGGGTTCGTGCACGACGACGCCCGCTTCGTCGCGAGTGAGGTCGACCAGATCGCCGACCAGCGTGGACAACTCCTCGATCTGGGCGATCACGTCGGCGCGCAGCCCGGCCATCTCCTCCTCGGGGATCTTCGGGGCGCCTGGGGTCGTCGAAGCCATCAGCAGTTCGACGTTGGTGCGCAACGACGTCAACGGGGTGCGCAGTTCATGACCCGCGTCAGCGACGAGGCGGGCCTGGCGCTCCCGCGATTCCGCGAGCGCGCGCAGCATCATGTTGAAAGCCTCTGTGAGCCTTGCGAGTTCGTCGCTGCCGAACACCGGGATGGGTCGCAGGTCGTCGGTGCGGGCGACGCGTTCGGCCGCCTCCGTCAGCCGGGCCACCGGCCGCAACCCGGCACGTGCCACCGCACCGCCGGCCATCGCCGCCACCACGACACCCACCCCGCCCACGATGAGCAGCACCGTGCCCAGCCGGCCCAGCACCGTGTCGGTGGGCGCCAGGCTCTTGGAGATCAACAGCGTGCTGTCGTTGGGCAGATGCAGCGCCAACACCCGCTGCTGGTTGACCGACCGCAACGACATCCACAGCTGGCCCGAGATCACCGCCTGTTCCGGATCGCCGAGCGGCAGCCGCTCGCCCTGCTGGTTGGCGGTGTAGATGGCGCGGCCGGGATTGACCAGCATCGCGTTGACATCCGAGTACGCGGTGCCCTCGATGGCCTTGGCGGGATCGGCGGCCAGCGAGCCGCTCTCGATGAGCAACCGGGCGCGGTTGTGCAGCTGGTTGTCGATGTCGTCGTACAGCGCGCGCGACACCACGGCGTACACGGCGACGGCCATCAGCACCACCACCATCGCCACCATCGACATCGCGAGCAGCATCACGCGCCAGCGCAGCGACAGCGAGCTGGTGCTCGGCCGGGCCGACGACACGGTGCGCATCGACAGCGTTGGCGACGAATCGGGCGGGGGTCCAGACCCGAACTGCTGCGGGGCGGACATCTACGGAGGGGTCTCGCGCAGCACGTAACCCACCCCGCGCACGGTGTGGATCAACCGCGGTTCTCCTTGTGCCTCGGTCTTGCGGCGGAGGTAGCCCACGTAGACCTCGAGGGCGTTGCCGGAGGTCGGGAAGTCGAACCCCCACACCTCCTCGAGAATGCGGCTCCGGGTCAGCACCCGACGGGGGTTGGCGATCAGCATCTCCAGCAGGGCGAACTCGGTGCGGGTCAGGCTGATCTCCCGATCGCCGCGCTTGACCTCGCGGGTCACCGGGTCCAGCGACAGGTCGGAGAACGTCATCACCTGGGATTCGCCGCTGTCGTCGGGGGTGGTGCGGCGCAGCAGCGCGCGCATCCGGGCCAGCAACTCCTCCAGCGCGAACGGCTTGGGCAGGTAGTCGTCGGCGCCGGCGTCCAGCCCGGCCACCCGTTCGGACACCGAGTCGCGGGCGGTCAGCACCAGGATCGGCAGGTCGTCGCCGGTGCTGCGCAGCTGACGGCACACCTCCAGGCCGTCCAGCCGCGGCATCATCACGTCCAGCACCAGCGCGTCGGGACGGTCCGCGGCGATCAGGTCGAGGGCCTCGACCCCGTCCTGGGCCAATTCGACGGAGTAACCGTTGAACGACAGCGACCGACGCAGGGACTCGCGCACGGCGCGATCGTCGTCGACGACAAGTATGCGCACCGCCACAGTGTCACGCCCCTATCTGAGAGTGACCTGAGAGACGCGCCGAACGGCGCGGGTGAAACGCCGCGGTCAGCGCCGGTCGAGGTCGATCAGGCCGAGTCGCGCGGCCTTCAGCAGTCGGCGCGGCACCTTGTGCTGCTGACCGGCGACGTTCACGCTCACCAGTTCCGGGCGCTTGGCCTTCCACTGCGAGCGACGGCTACGGGTGTTGGCACGCGACATCCTGCGCTTGGGCACAGCCATGATGAAGCTTCTCCTTTTGCGGGGGTGCTGCCGCGTCAGGCGTCGGCAATTGCCCTTCAGGATAGCCAACGACCTGCGTAGCCTCCAAAATGCGCGCTTCGGCCCCGCCCGGCGGGCATCGGTTGCGACAATCCGTCCTTGACTCGCGACCCTTCGAAGGCGCTAACCTACCGGTTGGTTGGGAGCGATCCGGCGATGGGAGGGCCCGCGTGACGTCTCGATCGGGGGTCGTGCGCATCGGCAACTGCTCCGGCTTCTACGGCGACCGGTTGGCGGCCATGCACGAGATGCTCACCGGCGGCGAGCTGGACTACCTGACCGGCGACTATCTGGCCGAGCTCACGATGCTGATCCTGGCCCGCGACCGGGCCAAATCGCCGGAGCGCGGCTACGCGAAGACGTTCCTGGTGCAGCTCGAGCAGTGCCTGGGTCTGGCCCTGGACAAGGGGGTGCGAATCGTCGCCAACGCCGGCGGCCTCAACCCGGCGGGGCTGGCCGATGCGGTGCGGGCGCTGGCCGAGCGGCTGGGCCTGCACGTCAACGTCGCGCACGTCGAGGGCGACGACCTGGCGCCGCGCGCGGCCGAATTGGGGCTGGGCACACCGCTGGCGGCCAACGCCTACCTCGGCGCGTGGGGCATCGTCGAGTGCCTCACCGCCGGCGCGGACGTCGTCGTGACCGGTCGGGTGACCGACGCCTCGGTGACCGTGGGCCCCGCCGCCGCACACCACGGCTGGCAGCGCACCGACTACGACCGGCTCGCCGGCGCCATCGCCGCGGGCCACGTCATCGAATGCGGCGCCCAGGCCACCGGCGGCAACTTCTCCTTCTTCACCGAGATCGCCGACCTCACCCATCCGGGGTTCCCGCTCGCCGAGATCCACGCCGACGGCACATCGGTGATCACCAAACATCCGGGTACCGGCGGGGCGGTCACCGTCGACACCGTCACCGCGCAGCTGCTCTACGAGATCGGCGGCGCGCGCTACGCCAACCCGGATGCGACGCTGCGGGTGGACACCATCGACCTCTCCGACGACGGCCCCGACCGGGTGCGGATCAGCGGCGTACGGGGCGAGCCGCCGCCGCCCACGCTGAAGGTGTCGCTCAACAGTGTCGGTGGTTTCCGCAACGAGATGACGTTCGTGCTCACCGGCCTGGACATCGAGGCCAAGGCGGAGCTGGTGCGCACTCAGCTGGAGACCGCACTGCCCGTCAAGCCCGCCGAGATGCAGTGGACGCTGGCACGCACCGACCATCCCGACGCCGACACCGAGGAGACGGCCAGCGCCTTCCTGCGCTGCGTGGCGCGCGATCCCGACCCCGCCAATGTGGGGCGTCGCTTCTCCTCTGCGGCAGTAGAACTCGCGCTGGCCAGCTATCCCGGCTTCACCAGCACCTCACCGCCGGGCGACGGTTCGGTGTACGGGGTCTTCGAGCCGGGCTTCGTGCCTGTCGATGCGGTATCGCACGTGGCCGTGCTGGCCGACGGCAGCCGGGTCGAGATCCCGCCGCCCGCGGAGGTTTTCGAGCTGGCCCCGGTTCCGCCGTCCGTTCTGCCCGAACCGCTGCCGGTCGGCGACACGGTCCGCGCGCCGCTCGGCCGCATCGCGGGTGCCCGCAGCGGCGACAAGGGCGGCAGCGCCAACGTCGGCGTCTGGGTCCGCACCGACGACCAATGGCGTTGGCTGGCACACACATTGACCGTCGAGAAGCTGCGGGAGCTGTTGCCGGAGACCGCCGAGCTGCCTGTCACCAGGCACGTACTGCCCAACCTGCGCGCGGTGAACTTCGTCATCGAGGGCATCCTCGGCAAGGGCGTGGCGTATCAGGCCAGGTTCGACCCGCAGGCCAAGGGGCTGGGTGAGTGGCTGCGCAGCCGGTACGTCGACATACCAGAGGAGCTGCTCACGTGAGCTTGTGGCACACCCCGGAACGCGAACAGCTGCGAAAGACGGTGCGCGCGTTCGTCGAACGCGAGATCCTGCCGCACGTCGACGAGTGGGAGGACGGCGGTGAGTTGCCGCGCGAACTGCACCGCAAGGCAGGCGACGCCGGGCTGCTCGGCGCCGGCTTCGCGGAGGAGGTCGGCGGCGGTGGCGGCGACGGCGCGGATTCGGTGATCATCTGCGAGGAGATGCACTACGCGGGCACGCCCGGCGGGGTGTTCGCCTCGCTGTTCACCTCGGGAATCGCGGTGCCGCACATGGCCGCGTCCCGGAATCCCTACCTGATCGACACCTACGTGCGGCCGACCCTTCGCGGTGAGAAGATCGGCAGCCTCGCGATCACCGAACCCGGCGGCGGTTCGGACGTCGGGCACCTGACCACCCGCGCGGACAAGGACGGCGACGACTACATCATCAACGGCGCCAAGACCTACATCACCTCCGGCGTGCGGGCCGACTACGTCGTCACCGCGGTACGCACCGGAGGCCCCGGCGCCGCGGGGGTTTCGCTGATCGTCGTCGACAAGGGCACACCCGGATTCGAGGTCACCCGCAAGCTGGACAAGATGGGCTGGCGCTCGTCGGACACCGCCGAACTGTCCTACACCGATGTGCGGGTGCCCGCGTCGAACCTGGTCGGCGCCGAGAACACCGGCTTCCTGCAGATCGCGGCCGCTTTCGTCGCCGAACGCGTCGGGCTCGCCGCGCAGGCCTACGCGAGCGCGCAGCGCTGCCTGGACCTGACCGCCGAGTGGTGCCGCAACCGGGTGACGTTCGGTCAGCCACTGATCACCCGCCAGGAGGTGCAGAACACGCTGGCCGAGATGGCGCGCCGCATCGACGTCGCCCGCGTGTACACCCACCACGTCGTCGAGCGCCAGCTCGCAGGCGATGCCAACCTGATCGCCGAGGTGTGCTTCGCGAAGAACACCGCTGTCGAGGCCGGCGAGTGGGTGGCCAACAAGGCCGTGCAACTGTTCGGCGGCATGGGCTACATGCGCGAGTCCGAGGTCGAGCGCCAGTACCGCGACATGCGGATCCTCGGCATCGGCGGCGGCACCACCGAGATCCTCACCGCGCTGGCGGCCAAGACGTTGGGATTCCAGTCGTGACGGCGCTGCGGTCCACCCTCGATTCGAGGTCGGACGCCTACACCGAGGCGGCCGAGGTGATGACGGCGAAACTGGCCGAGTTACAGGCCGAGCACGCCAAGGCGCTGGCGGGCGGCGGCGAGAAGTACGTGCAGCGCCATCACGACCGCGGCAAACTCACCGCGCGCGAACGCATCGAGTTGCTGCTCGACCCTGATGCGCCGTTCCTCGAGCTGAGCCCATTGGCCGCGTGGGGCAGCGAGTTCACCGTCGGCGCCAGCGTGGTGACCGGAATCGGTGCCGTCGAGGGCGTGGAGTGCATGCTGGTGGCCAACGACCCGACGGTCAAGGGCGGCACCTCCAACCCGTGGACGCTGAAAAAGGTGTTGCGGGCCAATCAGATTGCGTTGGAGAACCGGCTGCCGGTGATCTCGCTGGTGGAGTCCGGCGGTGCGGATCTGCCGACCCAGAAGGAGATCTTCATCCCCGGCGGGCAGATGTTCCGCGACCTGACCCGGCTGTCCGCGGCGGGGATCCCCACCATCGCGCTGGTGTTCGGCAACTCGACCGCGGGCGGCGCGTACATCCCCGGCATGTCCGACCACGTGGTGATGATCAAGGAGCGCTCGAAGGTGTTCCTCGCCGGGCCACCGCTGGTCAAGATGGCCACCGGTGAGGAGGCCGACGACGAGTCGCTGGGCGGCGCCGAGATGCACGCCCGCACATCGGGTCTGGCCGACTACTTCGCGATCGACGAACCCGACGCGATCCGCATCGGCCGCCGCATCGTCGCTCGGCTGAACTGGCGCAAACAGGGCCCGACACCCGGTCCGGTGACAGAACCGCTGTCCGACCCCGAGGAACTGCTCGGAATCGTGCCGTCGGACCTGCGGATACCGTTCGACCCGCGCGAGGTGATCGCTCGCATCGTCGACGGCTCGGAGTTCGATGAGTTCAAACCCCTCTACGGGTCGTCGCTGGTGACCGGGTGGGCCACCCTGTACGGCTATCCGATCGGCATCCTGGCCAACCACCGTGGCGTGCTGTTCAGCGAGGAGTCACAGAAGGCCGCGCAGTTCATCCAGTTGGCCAACCGCGCCGATACGCCACTTCTGTTCCTGCACAACACCACCGGGTACATGGTGGGCCGCAAGTACGAGGAGGGCGGCATGATCAAGCACGGCTCGATGATGATCAACGCCGTCTCGAACTCCACCGTGCCGCACCTGTCGCTGTTGATCGGCGCGTCGTACGGCGCGGGGCACTACGGCATGTGCGGTCGCGCCTACGATCCCCGCTTCCTCTTCGCGTGGCCGAGCGCCAAGTCCGCGGTGATGGGCGGGGCCCAGTTGGCCGGCGTGCTGTCGATCGTCAGCCGCGCCGCCGCCGAGGCGCGCGGACAGGCGTTCGACGAGGATGCCGACGCGGCCCTGCGGGCCGCCGTCGAGGCGCAGATCGAAGCCGAGTCGCTGCCGATGTTCCTGAGCGGGCGGCTGTACGACGACGGCGTCATCGACCCGCGAGACACCCGCACTGTATTGGGAATGTGCTTGTCCGCCATCGCGAATGGCCCGATCAAGGGGACGTCGAACTTCGGCGTCTTCCGGATGTGAGGACCGACATGATCACGCGGGTTCTGGTGGCCAACCGGGGCGAGATCGCCCGGCGGGTGTTCGCGACGTGCCGACGGCTCGGCATCGGCACCGTCGCGGTGTACACGGACCCCGACGCGGCGTCACCGCACGTCGTCGAGGCCGACGCCGCGGTGCGACTCGAGGGCACGCGGGGTTACCTCGATGCGGCACAACTGCTGGCCGCGGCCCGTGCCGCCGGGGCCGACGCCGTGCACCCCGGCTACGGGTTCCTGTCCGAGAACGCCGAATTCGCCGCGGCCGTCGCGGACACGGGTCTGACGTGGATCGGTCCGCCGCCGTCGGCGGTGGCCGCGATGGGCTCGAAGATCGAGGCGAAGAAACTGATGGCCGCGGCGGGCGTGCCGGTGCTGGCCGAACTCGACCCCGACAGCGTGACCGCGGCCGACCTGCCGGTGCTGATCAAGGCGTCGGCGGGCGGCGGTGGCCGCGGCATGCGGGTGGTGACCGAGTTGTCGGAACTGGCGGGGGAGGGCGGGGGGGGCCCCCCCGGGGGGGGGGGGGGGGGCGGGCGCCGCCCGCCCCCCCCCGACAGAAGAGGCGGCATGGAGGGCGCGGAATTCGATTCGGCGGGGGGCTAATTTGATAAAAAGGGGGCATTTTTTTGTTGGGGGGGGGGGGGGGTCGGTGGGGGGGGG
>Ga0182793_1002334_pt1 | contig 10987 bp, 5 predicted proteins | sample Passage237A_FD_130498 | JGI IMG/M metagenome (GOLD analysis project Ga0182793, IMG submission 130498) | Cellulose adapted compost microbial communities from Newby Island Compost Facility, Milpitas, CA, USA - Passage2 37A (version 2) (version 2) ...
AGCGACCGCGGCGCTCTACGGAGTCGTGATCCTTACCGGGCCGCAGCTTACGACCAGCGGCACATTGAAAGGGATCGATGCGGAAGACCCATCGGTCATGGAGCGCATCCGCCCCACCGTCATCAGGGGATCCCTTGATCGTATCGCGGAATCCGAACCCATGCCCGCCATTGTTCTCGGCTCCAAACTGGCCGAAAACACGGGCATGATGCTCAACAGCGTGGTGAATGTCATTAACCCTGTGGGGGAATTGACGCCCTTCGGGCCCCGACCGCTGTCCGTACGATTCCGCGTCGTCGGCATTGTGGAGACGGGCCTTTACGACATTGACGCCTCCTGGGCCCTCACTTCCCTTGGCAACGCGCAGCGTATCCTGGGCACAAGTGACGCCGTGAATGCCCTGGAACTGCGGCTTACCAATATCTTCGACGCGCCAAAGACCGTCGAACAGGTGGAACAGGTAGCTGGAGATTCCCTGGTGGCCCGCACCTGGATGGATTCCAACCGGCAGATTCTGAACGCACTGCGGATGGAGAAGGTCGTCACCGTGATTACCATCAGCCTGATTCAGTTGGTGGCGGCCCTGAACATCTTTATCGTGCTGGTGATGCTCGTGATGGAAAAGCACCGCGATATCGCGTTGCTGATGTCCATGGGTGCGAAATCCTCCCAGATCCGCCGGATCTTCATCCTGCAAGGGGTTCTGATCGCAACGGTTGGGATTGCCGCAGGGCTGACGGCAGGCTACACCATCAGCTATTTCGCCAACGAGTATCGTTGGATCACGCTCGACGCCGAGGTCTATGCGTTGGGCTATGTGCCCTTTGAGCCGCGTTTGCTGGATGCACTCTGGATCACCGGCATCACCTTGGCGGTTAGTTTTCTGGCAACACTGCCCCCGGCAGGGACCCCCGCTCGAATCCCGCCCGCCGAGGCACTTCGTTATGAGTAGGATCAGATTGATGCGGACAGCGCCAGAAGGGGGAACTGCGTGGCGACGCTAACGGCTCCACCCACTCATCCCCCTTCCATCCGTTACTGGTTGTTTCAGGTGCTCTATTCCCGACCGGAATGGGTGGTGCTGCTGTTTGCAGTGGCCATCTTCGGAGCTGGCATCGTCAGCCCTCCCTACCTGATGGATGACGTCGACTCCGTGCAGGCCGTGATCGCACGGAACATGCTGCGAGACGGCGATTGGGTTACGCCCTCCATCAACGGCATCGACTACATGGAGAAGCCGCCCTTCAAGTACTGGCTGATGGCCATCAGCTTCGGGGCGTTCGGCATCCATGACTGGAGCGCACGCCTTCCAGTGGCGCTCGGAGCCATCCTGCTCTGCTTCGTAACGGCACGCATGGGCCGCTGGGCCTTCGACGCGAAGGTAGGGCTCTATAGCGGGCTTGTCATCACCACCTGCGCGGGACTCTTTCTCTTCACACGCGTGATGATTTCGGACGTGCTGCTGACGCTCAGTATTCTGCTGGCGCTCTGGTGCTTTCTGCGCATCATTGACCCGGAGGAAACACACCCGCGCCATTGGGCGCTGGGCCTCGGGGCCTGCCTGGGTGTGGGTACGCTCATCAAGGGCTTGCTGGCCTTTGTCGTTCCGGTGGGTGCCATTGGGATTTATCTGTTGGTGACTCGCCAGGTATTTCGCTGGGCCATTTGGAAGCGCCTGCACATACCGGAAGCCGTGGGTGCCGCTGTCGTCATCGCTGCTCCGTGGCACATCCTGGCCGCCTTGGCGAATCCTCCGGTGTGGGTCTTCAGCATGGAAGCCGGGCCCGGGCAGTACCGCGGATTTTTCTGGTTCTATTTCTTCAACGAACACTTGCTCCGCTTTCTGAACCTTCGCTATCCGCGGGACTACAACACCGTACCGCGCCTGCAGTTCTGGCTGTATCACCTACTATGGGTATTCCCCTGGACGGCATGGCTGCCTGGGGTTGTCCGGCTACGCTTTCACGACGGCAATCGCGCCGCACGCACCCGCCTGCTCTCCCTTTGCGTGATCATTTTCGTGTTGTTGTTTTTCTCCTTCTCTACGACGCAGGAATACTACACAATGCCGGCGTATCCAGCCTTCGCCATCCTGGTAGGCTGTGCGCTCGCGGACGGGGAGACCAGAAGCGCCATCGCACGGCGGGCAACCGGAAGCGTCTTTGTGCTTGCGCTGCTGGCGATCATCTTCCTCCTCTCACAGGTTTGGAACATCCATCCGGAAGGCGACATCGCTGCCGCGCTCACGTCCAATCCGGAAGCCTACACACTGGCGCTGGGCCACTTGGAAGACCTGACCTTCTCCGCCTTCGCTTTCCTGAAGATGCCGCTTGCATTAGCGGGACTCGCCGCCCTGCTGGGCATCCTGGGAGCCTTCTTCTTCCGTGGATACCGGTCGGTTCTCGTGATCGCCGCAGCCATGGTGGTATTCTTCAGTGCGGCGCGTGCCGCGCTGGTGGTGTTCGACCCTTACCTCTCCACACAACCGCTGGCCGTTGCCTATCAGTCAGCCCCCAGGGGAACTTTGATTCTCGACGACCAGTTCTACGCCTTCAGTTCAGTGCCCTTCTATGCAGACACCAACGTGCTGCTGCTGAATGGACGGGTGAACAACCTGGAGTACGGCAGCAACAAACCCGGTGCTCCGAATGTTTTCCTGGATGATGAAAGCTTCGCCGCACGCTGGAAGAGTCCCGAACGCCACTACCTTGTAATCGCCGGACCCAACGTCGATCGTGTACGCGCCATTGCCGGCAATGAACTGTGGCACGTAATCTCGGAAAGCGGAGGCAAGTATCTGGTGAGCAATCAGGCACTCGGGCAGCAATCATCGGAGGCAGACACCACTGGGAATCGTCGATGAAGATCCTGGTAGACGCCTTCCCTTTCCTCTTACGGAGCGCCGGGGTAAAGACGGCGCTCTATGAATGGACCCGGGCTCTCGCCGCCATCGAAGGCATACATTGTGTGCAGTGCTTCCCTTGGCTGCAGCTGCCGCCATCGATCGACCACCAGCGTTCGCCGCTGCCCCGCCTGAACACCTTCGCGCGCCTGCTCTATGTGCATCTGTTCAACAAGATGCCTGCCGCCGTACGAAATGTCGCTACGGCTCGCGCCGATCTTTTCCATATCTCCATTCATCTGCGTCAACCACCCACGCGCATGCCCATCAGCACCACGATTCACGACATGACCTGCTGGGTGGTTCCGGAAACGCACATGCCCGCCAACGTGGCGGCAAACAAGGCTTTCGCGGAACACGTTTACCCCATGGCACGCGGGCTGCTGGCTGTATCGGAAGCTACGCGGAAGGACGCGTGCCGTCTGCTCCGGTTGTCGGAAGACAAGGTGGAAGTAGTCCCCAACGGCATTGCCCCGCACTACTTTGACGTTTCCGATTCCGAAGGCGAACGTGTCCGCAAGGCGCTCAACTTGCCCGAGCAGTTCGTGCTTTGCGCTGGCACTATTGAACCGCGCAAGAACATCGTTCGCCTCTTGAATGCCTGGGACGCGTTGCCTCCCTCCCGGAAAGAGGGCTGGGAACTGGTGCTCGCTGGCCCCATTGGATGGGCAGACACCCAGACTATCCATCGCGTGAAGAACAGCAACTCCGTGCGATACCTGGGCTATGTACCGGAGACAGACTTTCCGGGATTGTTCCGTGCTGCCAGCGTTCTTGCTTATCCATCCCTGTACGAAGGGTTTGGCTTGCCGCCTGCACAGGCGCTTGCGATGCGTGTCCCGGTGCTCACCTCCAACATTTCTTCGCTGCCTGAGGTGTGTGGCGACGGAGCGGTGTATGTTGACCCCTACAGTGAATCGGAGATTCGTAACGGGTTGGAACAGCTGATCGGGAACGACGAACTCCGACGTCAGCTCGGATCTGCGGGCCGGCGACACGTGCAGCAATTCACCTGGGAGAATGCCGCCATCAAGAGCCTCCGTTTCTTTGAGAGAATCTTGGCTTAACATTGGCAGCGATTCCCGTTCGCCCGGTCGCTACGATAGAAATCATGACAAGCGAAGACCTGCTGTCGCTTACCCGCAAGGAACTCGCCATCCCGGTTGGGCAACCCACCACTGCGTCCACGCAGCCAGCCTCCGCGAGCGACATGCCCGTGACACAGGAATGGCGCCAGCTCTATCGGGCTCTCAATGAACTGGAGGCCGGGGCGCAGGCGGTGGGAAAGATTCCGCAAGGCTATCCCAGGCATGTAGATTGGGTGATGCGGATTCTCCACGCGTTGCTTCCCTGGTACACGCGTCCGCTGCAGAAGCACGCGGAACACACCGTTGCCGTATGCCGCTCTGTTCGTGAAGTGCTTACCAGTGTCATCGCCACGCAACATCAGTTGGCAGCGCGGGTCGAACAACTGGAGCGGCAACATACATCTAGCCAGAACCCCGGAGCTCCCGCCGCATGATCGTTCATTCCGTGCTGCACAGCCTGCAGCCGCACGACGGAATGAGCGAATTCTGCCTGCTCTTTCGAGTACGCTGCGGGCAGTTGGGTGTCGAGAACCGTCTTTACGCCTACAACTGCCATCCTTCGCTTGAGAATCTTTGCCGTCCCTCATCGGAGATTGCTTTTCTTCGCAACCCGGACGATATCCTCATTTGGCATTGCGCGGATTCCCCGGAGCTCTACCTGGCGGAGCGTTTTCCAGGTCGGCGGGTACTCTTTCATCACAATGTGACTCCGCCCCACTTGTACCCGGCGGGTTCGAGGGAACGTGAGAGTTGCGAACAAGCCCTGGCTCGTCTGGCAGCGGTGCCGCAAGCCTTTCCTCTCGCTCTCGGGGCCAGCGATTTCACGCGTCGCGACCTTGCGGCGATGGGTTTCGAGCGGACCGGCGTGTTCCCACTCTTCTCGAAGGTAAGCGAACAGCAGGGAGCAACGGCATCCACGCCCGACGGGGCTATCACACTGGTGACACTCTGCCGTGTGGTGCCCAGCAAGAATCTCGAAGAGAGCATCGAAATCATCGCAGCCTTGAAGCAACGCATATCGGCCCGTCTGCTGGTCATCGGCAGCACCAGCCAGACGCCGCAATACGTCGAACAGCTGCATGCCCTTGCCAGGAAGAAGGGGCTGATCGCCGGAGAACACATCGAGTTCACCGGACAGCTCGACGAGGGCTCCATGCGGCAGCGGATGCGTGAAGCCCACGCCTATCTCTGCACCAGCCTGCATGAAGGTTTCTGCCTGCCGTTGATTGAAGCCATGGGCCTGGGGCTTCCGGTGTTTGCCACACCCCGCACTGCCATTGCAGAAACACTGGATGGCGCCGGTGTCCTGCTGCCTCTCGATAGCCCGGCAGCAGCGGCACAGTTGGTGTTCGACACCCTGATGGATCCCCGCAAACGCGACGAAACGCTCGAATCTCAACGAAGGAGGCTCCAGTTCTTCACACCGGAAAACGACCGCAAGCGCATCACGGCTCTGCTTCAGGAAGCCGAGGCTATACCGCTTGTACCGAGCGCGTCGTCGCCATCCGGCGTATCGGTCGTTGTGTGCACATGGAATCGCGTCCATCATCTGGAAAACTGCCTGGAAGCCCTGCAGCATCAGGTGCACCAGCCAATTGAAGTGATCGCCGTGAATGGCCCGTCCACGGATCACACGGAAGCCGTACTCGCTGGCTATGGAGATCGGATCAAGATAATCCGGAATCCGGAGCGCAACCTCTCGATCTCCCGCAATCTGGGGATAGCCGCTGCCAGCGGCGACTTCATCGCCTTTCTGGATGACGATGCGATTGCCCATCCCAAATGGCTGGCGGAGGGGCTGCATGTATTTCGTGACCCTCAAACCGGTGCCGTAGGTGGAGCAACATACCGTTTCACAAACGAAGAGACAGAGTTCTGCAATGGACTTCTTCTGCAGACGGGGCATCCCTTCGCAGTGCAGGAGTTTCCCGGCACACACTTCGATGGCAGAGGCGGCTTCTGGAATACAGTTCGTGGCAATAACTGCGTCTTTCGCGCGGATGCTCTGCGTGCGGTCGGTGGCTTCGATGAACGGTTCGAATATGCCCACGAAGAGGCAGACATCGGTCTGCGTCTTGGGCGGGCTGGCTGGCGCGTACGCCATGCGCCGCTTGCTGTGGTGCACCACAGCAACCAGCCCTCACACAACCGGCGATCGGAGTTCGATGTCAATTGGCGAACCAATCTGAAGAACACCGTCTATTGCGCGATGAGGAACAGGCCGGATGCCAGCAGTGCTCTGGGATTCCTCGCGAAGGTGCTTGCTGCAAACGCCAGGATCCGGCTGCGCGACGCCTCGGAATGGTGGTTGCAGCGACGGATCTCGTTTCCGCTCTTTCTGAAGATTGCCGCAGGCTGCCTGGTCGGCCTTGTGGAAGGCACAGCGAAGTCCCTCTTCCGGAAACCGGTCTATCTGTCACAACGAGCGGCGCCCACCCCGGAGTTCCGCCCCTTCGAGCAGAAAGATCCCTACGTCGCGTCTGTTGCCCATCTCACGCAGGAAGTACCCTTTCGTGCCCCTACCGGTGTGGGCTATTCCTCCATCTGGCTGGGCCGCGGATTGACGGAACTCGGTTACCGGAACCACTTGATTGCGCGTGGAGAGGAACCCAGCCGCGACGCGCGAGACTTGTGCTGGTTCCATTTCTCTCCAGATCGGCTGGAAGGCGCTGCCGCACATCTTTCGGAGTTCCCGGATGCTCAACGTGCCTTTGGACGGTCGCTTGCCGCGTGGCATTCGCTCCAGGAACTGGCCGTCCGGGACGGCGTGCGCACAGTGATTTCTCCCCTTTGGGAATCCGAAGGCCTGGTGGCCGCTCTTGATCCCAGGTTCATTGTCGTCCCCGTGGTCATTACACCGATCCACGAGGTCTGTCAGATTGAAGGGCGGCCACTAACTGGAAGCGCGGCTTGGCTCTCGGACTTCGAGCATCAGCTTCTGGAACACGCTGCAGCCGTGGTTGGCATCAGCCAATCAAGCCTTCAGGATGTGCTCGCGTACCACCAGGTGACCCCCAAGGTACAACGCGTCATTCCGCACGGACTTCCCGATCCGGGCTATCGCGCCCCGCGTACCCCTCCGGCCCCGCGAGTCCTGTTCGTAGGGCCGGCCTCGGCTCGGAAAGGCACGCCGGAACTCCTTGCCGCTATCCCGCAAATCTTGGAGCAGTGTCCCGATGCCCACTTTGATATCGCCGGGAATCTGCCATCGAATCCTCACTCGGTGGAGGCTAAGTGGATCGAAGCGTTCCGGCGCGAACATCCTGCTGCCGTTGCACGCACTCATTTTCTGGGCCGGGTGTCAGAGGAACAGAAAGACGCCCTGTACCGCCAGGCACGCGTGCTCGTGATGCCATCCCGCTACGAATCGTTTGGCATTCCCGCGGCGGAAGCCCAGGCTTACGGGCTCCCCGTGGTGGCCACCAGTGTTGGCGGCTTGCCAGAGGTGGTGGATGGCAATAGCACGGCTCTGCTGATTCCGCGTGAAGACCCAGCGGCCTTGGCGGAAGCTACCGTCCGCCTGCTGCGCGACGATGCCCTGTGGTTGCGGATGTCTCAGGCTGCACGCAGCCGGTATGAGGCCCGTTTTTCCATTCACCAGATGGCATCAAGCTACGCGGAACTCATCCGGGATCTGGAACGGCGCTACAACGAACACCAGCCCTTGCTGGCTGCGAAGGAGGCGCAAGACTGTCCACATTCGGCGGGCAGCGTATTGTGGCACGATGCACTCTACAACCGCAATTACCGTGTCCTGCCGAAGGGACGTCCGGGAGAATGGCTGCGGCTTGCAGATATCCCTGTTCCTGCTGAGGGGCGCTTCCGCATCGACATCTATTGCGGCGTTGGAACAGAACTGCTCAAGGACACCTCTCTCTGCCGTCTTCTGCTGCTGGATACGAGGGGTACGGTGCACTGGACCGTGCGACTTGGTGAACCAGACTTCCCGCCGGCTCCATGGGGAATTCTTTCGGCAACAGGAATGTGGAAGCACACTGTTCCGGAAAGCCTTTGCCTGGAAATCCAAGGCGCAGGAGATGCGGAACTGCGCATCCAACGTATCGAAGTGCGGCAGATTCCCTAGCCGCATAGACAGCAGCGCTAGTCCTTTTCCATCAGATCCAGCCCGACAATAATACGTTGCAGGTCTGCTTCCATGTCGTCCACTTGCTGCTTTGCCGCTGCAATGTCGACCCTGTTTTCCTTTGCCGCTTTCTCCAGCTCTGCGCTGACCTTCTGCAGAAACGTCGCACCGATGTAGCCGCTGGAGCCCTTGATGGTATGCGCTTCATTGCGTACGGTGTGGGTGTCCTGCACGGTCAGGGCCTTTCGAATCAGCCCCAGCCTGACGCCAATGTCATCCAGCGCGGGCCGGATCAAGTGGCTGTAGATATCCACATCCGAGCCCTCAGTCAGCTGTTTGAAGGTCGCGATTACCTTCGGGTCAAGCACGGGTTCTTCTCCGCCCGATCCGCCCATTTCTGTTTCCGGTGATGGCACTTGGTTGCTCCCTTCAGGAATACAGTACTTCGTAAGCATATCCCGCAGGGGCTCCAACTGTAACGGAAGTGGCAAAAGTTCATCGACACCTGCGGCTTTCAACGTTTGCTCGGCCTGCGGAGTGATGCTCTTCATCAGAGCCACCACAGCCGTACGGTGATTCTTTCCGCGTTCCAATCCGCGAAGGCGGCGGACGAAGCGAATCGCATCAAACTTAGGGTTCTCCACATCGAGCAGCAACACCGAGTACCGGCGAGACAACATGAGGCTTTCGCAGTAGTCCTCTGTACTCGCAATCTCGCCACGGTAACCCAGCATCGACAGCAGATAGATGGTGAGGCGTTGATGCACCCAGTCTGTTTGGGAAATCAAAATGCGTCCGCGAAATTCGACATCCGTTTCACTGGGGACCCGCGTCAACTGTGCCGCTTCAATACTCTCTTCCAACGGCAGATTCGGCGCGTATTCACGAATGGCTCGAAGCACGGCCTCTTGCAGTCGATTCGAGCGCAATGGTTTGGTGAGCAGGTCCGAAACCATCAAGTCCTTGAGTACCGCCCGGTAGGCATTTCTCTGACCAGGCGCGATCAGGATCAATCGAACCTCTACGTCGGTCGTCAGGCGGTTCAGGCTTGCGACTGTTCCTTCCGGGCTAGACGCCAGTGCCTCTGCCTCCGCGATCAGCACACGAACGGAGCGGCCCGACGAAGGCTTGTGCTCAAGGGCACGAATTACCTCACCAGGATCTTCGGGGGTCTGCACCTTCATTCCCCACGATCCCAACTGGCGGCACACTCCTGCTCTCAATGCAGGGCTGGTGGTGTAGACAAAGACGGGCCGATCCTGCAGCTTTCCGATGTCATCAAAGGTAACTTCCGCAGGGGGTAAGCCAAACTCGGCAGTGAACCAGAATGTCGACCCTTCGCCGGGCGTGGAGTTCACGCCGATTTCTCCGCCCATCAGCGTTACCAGCTCCCGGCAGATCGCCAAGCCCAACCCGGTGCCGCTATACTTCCGGCTGTTTGAATCGTCCACCTGGAAAAAGGGCTTGAAGATGTGCGCCTGCTTTTCGAGAGGGATGCCGATACCCGTATCACTTACTTCAAAGTGAAGCTTCGTCCGGCTCCCTTTGCTCTCTAGTGCGGCCACAAACACCTGCACCTGACCCTCGCTCGTAAACTTAAGGGCGTTGCCAATCAAGTGGTTCAGCAGCTGCCGCAGACGCCGGGTGTCGCCCACCACGCTGCGCGGCACTTCGGCATCCAGATGCAGGATCAGTTCAATGTTCTTGAGTTCCGCCCGTGCCCCGAAGTACTCCACAAGATCGTCGCACAACTGGTGAAGGTTGAGCCGCTCTACCTCCAGTTCAAGACTGCGGCTTTCGATTCTGGAGTAATCCAGAATTTCCGACAGCGATTCCATCAGCGCCAAGCCGGAGTTCCGCGCAATCTCCGCGTATTCCCGTTGGTCTTTCTGCAGATCGCTCTCAAGCAGCAGCCCCAACATTCCCACGATGCCGTTCATCGGCGTGCGAATCTCGTGGCTCATGTTGGCAAGAAATTGGGTCTTTGCCTCGATGGCTCCCATGGCTTCGTCGCGAGCTGCCATCAACTGTTGGGCGAGCTGCGTGAGTGAGGTAGCCTGCTTTTCCGCCTGCTCTCGAGCTTCCTGCAGGAAGGTAATCCGATCTTCGCGTTCCTCGCGCAGTCGCCGCCGTGTCTCAATGTCGGTTAGCATTCCGTAGACCACGGTGCCCCGTTCAGCGGGCGCATTACGATCAACGCTGGCGTGAAACTCACACCAATGTTCGCTGCCGTCTGTACTTAGGATTCGAAGTTCCTGGCGGATCGATTGGCGCTCACCTCGAAGTAAGGCCTGAAAGGCTTCAACAAAGGGTTGGGCATCGGAAGGACAAATGTACTCAACAAACGCGGTCTGCAGCGCTTCCGTGGCGGAGACTCCGGAATACTCCAGCCAGGCCTGGTTCACGAAGCGAAAGCGACCTGCTTCGTCCAGCTGAAAGATCACGTCCCGCAGCATGCTGAGCATGTGTTCCAGATTCTCGCGCGATAGACCTTGCTCCGCCGGTGGTATCTGCGTCGATCTCAGCCGGTAAACAGCGAGAGGAGGTTGTGCATCCCGAATCGTGCCCTCCGGAATCAGATGCAGCGCGCGCGCTGGGCCGTCCGCGCCCGAAACGATGGTGCGAAGAACGAGAGATTGTTCCACGCCGGGGCCATCAAAGGTGGAGCGCAGAAAAGCGGGCAGCCCGGGACACTCTTCCTCTGGAACTAGTGCAGTCAGCAACTGTCCGGACTTCGGATTCTCCGGAATCCCCAACAGAGAAGCTACCGCCTTGGAAGCAAAGAACACCCGGCCTTCCCTGTCGAGAACACAGGTCGCCTCGGCCACGGGCTCGCCACCCACTGAGTTCGCTCCATATGCAACTTCACCGGTCTCGGGTGAACTTTGTTGCGGAACTTGGGGAAGCGAATTG
>Ga0182793_1002336_pt1 | contig 10980 bp, 8 predicted proteins | sample Passage237A_FD_130498 | JGI IMG/M metagenome (GOLD analysis project Ga0182793, IMG submission 130498) | Cellulose adapted compost microbial communities from Newby Island Compost Facility, Milpitas, CA, USA - Passage2 37A (version 2) (version 2) ...
AGGACCTGGGCCTGGTCATCGTCGACGAGGAGCAGCGCTTCGGCGTGCGCCAGAAGGAGGCGCTCAAGGCGCTGCGCGCCAACGTCCACCTGCTGACCCTGACCGCCACCCCGATCCCGCGCACCCTCAACATGGCCATGGCCGGGCTGCGCGACCTGAGCATCATCGCCACCCCGCCGCCGAACCGGCTGGCGGTGCAGACCTTCGTCGTGCCCTGGGACGACAACCAGCTGCGCGAGGCCTTCCAGCGCGAGCTGTCGCGCGGCGGCCAGCTGTACTTCCTGCACAACGACGTGGAAAGCATGGGCCGGATGCAGCGCCAGCTGCAGGAACTGGTGCCGGAGGCGCGCATCGGCGTGGCCCACGGGCAGATGCCCGAGCGCGAGCTGGAACGGGTGATGCTCGACTTCCAGAAGCAGCGCTTCAATGTCCTGCTGGCCTCGACCATCATCGAGTCCGGCATCGACATCCCCAACGCCAACACCATCATCATCAACCGCGCCGACAAGTTCGGCCTTGCCCAGCTGCACCAGCTGCGCGGCCGCGTCGGCCGCTCGCACCACCGCGCCTACGCCTACCTGCTGGTCCCGGACCGGCGCTCGATGACCCCGGACGCGGAGAAGCGGCTGGAGGCGATCGCCTCGATGGACGAGCTGGGCGCCGGCTTCACCCTGGCCACCCACGACCTGGAGATCCGCGGCGCCGGCGAGCTGCTGGGCGAGGACCAGAGCGGGCAGATCGCCGAGGTCGGCTTCAGCCTCTACACCGAACTGCTGGAGCGGGCGGTGCGCAGCATCCGCCAGGGCAAGCTGCCGGACCTGGACGCCGGCGAGGAACCGCGCGGGGCCGAGGTGGTGCTCAACGTGCCGGCGCTGATCCCGGAGGACTACCTGCCGGACGTGCACACCCGCCTGACCCTGTACAAGCGCATCTCCAGCGCCCGCGACGGCCAGGTCCTGCGCGAGCTGCAGGTGGAGATGATCGACCGCTTCGGCCTGCTGCCCGAGGCGGTCAAGAACCTGTTCGCCATCGCCGAACTCAAGCTGCAGGCCGGCGCGCTTGGCATCCGCAAGCTGGAGCTGGGCGAGTCCGGTGGCCGGATCGTGTTCGAGCCGCGGCCCAACGTCGACCCGATGACGGTGATCCGGCTGATCCAGCAGCAGCCCAGGCACTACTCCATGGATGGCCCGGACAAGATCCGGGTCCGCCTGCCGCTATTGGAACCCGTAGACCGATTCAACGCCGCCCGCGGCCTGCTGGCGGCGCTGGCCCCCTCCTGATCCCGGCGCCCCGCGTGGCGCCACGACCATGCCCAACCTGGCCTCCGACCCCCTCCTTGCCCTGCACGGCACCGGCAGTTCCCTCTACGCGCTTACCGTGGCGCTGGAACAGCGCGACCCCTATACCGACGAACACTGCGACCGGGTCTGCGCCCTGGCCCAGCGCCTGGGCCACTGCTTCGACCTGGACCGCGACCGCCTGGCCAACCTGGCCCTGGCCGCACGCTTCCACGACATCGGCAAGATCGGCGTGCGCGACACCGAGCTGCTCTACCCCGGGCGCCTGGACCAGACCCAGAAGATCCGCATGCGCGCACATCCGGAGCTGGGCGAGAAACTGTTCCTGGCCACCGGCCGCGACGACGCCGTCAGCGTGGCCCGGCTGATCCGCCACCACCACGAGTCCTGGGACGGCAGCGGCTATCCCGACGGCCTGGCCGGCGAAGCGATTCCGCTGGAGGCGCGGATCCTGACCGTGGCCGACGCCTTCGACGCCATGACCTCGGTGCGCCCCTACCGTCCGCCGATGGCCGCGCGCACCGCCCTGGCCGTGCTCGAGCAGGAAAGCGGCGCGCAGGTGGACCCGGAAGTGTGCCGCCAGCTGCGCATGGTCCTGCGCCGCGATCCCGAGGTCTGAGCCCGGCCTAGAGCTGGGACTCCAGCGGCAGCCAGCCCAGCACCCGCGCCGCGCCGCGCCGCCAGGCCCCGGCCTCCGGCTCCGAGTCCCACAGCCGCGGCGGCTCGGCCAGCGGGTCGTGCCAGCGCAGGCGCCCGTCCACCAGCTCCAGCCGGTAGCTGGCCTCGGGCCGGGTCTGGCGCGCATACAGCCGCTCCAGCTCCGCGCCCAGTTCGGCGCTGTCGAACAGCAGGCCCATCTCTGTATTGAGGTTGACCGAGCGCGGGTCCAGGTTGAACGAGCCGATGAAGCCGCTGCGGCCATCGACGACGAAGGCCTTGGTGTGCAGGCTGGCGCCGCTGGAGCCGAACAGGCTGGCGTCGGTACGGCCCTGCGCGCGCAGTTCGTGCAGGGTGATGCCCTGTTCCAGCAGTGGCACCCGGTAGCCGGCGTAGCCGCTGTGCACCACCATCACGTCGTTGGCGGCCAGCGAATTGGTCAACACCCCCACCTCCACCCCGCGCCGGCGCAGCCGGCCCAGCCAGGCCACGCCCTCGCTGCCGGGCACGAAGTACGGCGAGACCAGCTTCACTTCGCGCTGCGCGCGCTCGATCGCCGCCACCAGCTGCGGGGTCAGCCAGTCCGGCCCCGGTTCGGCGCCCTCGGCCTTGGCCGGCGGGTCGGAGACGATCCGCGCCTGCCGGATCCAGTACAGCGGCCGCTTGCCCGCCAGCAGGTCGCGCAGCTGCGGCGACTGTTTCAGGCGCAGGGCATAGGGCCCGGCGCGGTCCGAACCCAGGCCGGCATCGAGACTGGCCCGCACCCGCTCCAGGTCCCCGGCCCCGGCCCGGGCCAGGGCCGCCAGCGGGATCGCGCTGGGGCTGTTCCAGTAGGCGTCGAAGACCGCCTGGGCCTGCTCCACCGCCGGGCCGACCACCGCCACGTCGGTATCGGCGAAGTTGATGTCGCTGGCCGCGTCGAAGTACTCGTCGCCGATGTTGCGGCCGCCGACGATCGCCAGCCGCCCATCGGCGATCCAGGCCTTGTTGTGCATGCGCCGGTTGAGGCTGAAGAAGCGCAGCAGCAGCTCGGCCCCGCGCGCCAGGCTGCCCTCGCGGGCGCGGGTGGGATTGAACAGCCGCACCTCCACCCGCGGGTGCGCATCGAGCGCGGCCAGCACGGTGTGGCGGCCATGCACGTTCATGTCGTCCAGCAGCAGGCGCACCCGCACCCCGCGGTCGGCCGCGCGCAGGACCTCGTTGTGCATCAGGTTGCCGGTGAAGTCGGCATGCCAGATGTAGTACTGCAGGTCCAGGCTGCGCCCGGCGGCGCGGGCACTAAGCGCGCGTACCGCGAACGCATCCAGGTTGTCGGACAGGACCAGCAGGCCGTTCTGCCCGGGGCGGGCCGCGGTGGCCGGCGCCACTGCCCGGTCGATGGCGGTGTCGTCGCCCGGTGCCAGGGCCTGGCTTTCCGGCCCGCGCGCGCCTTCGGCGAAGCGGCCATAGGCCAGCAGCGACAGCAGCGATGCCAGCGCCAGCAGCGCCAGGCCGATGCCTATCCATTTGCATGCCCTGCCGGCCATTTCCGGTCCGCTGCCTGCCCCGGCCGCGATTCTAGGCACCGCCGGCGGACAGGCCGCGTGAAGCCGGCCCCTCAGCCCCCGGCCCGGGTGCGGGCGATCCAGGCGCGGACCTCGGACTCCAGCACCGGCAGCGGCACCGCGCCCAGGCCCAGCACCAGGTCGTGGAAGCGGCGCTGGTCGAAACGGCCGCCCAGCTCGCGCTCGGCCTCGGCGCGCAGCTGGCGCAGGGTGCGGTAGCCGATGTAGTAGGACAGCGCCTGGCCCGGCCAGGAGATGTAGCGGTCGACCTCGTTGACGATGTCGGCATGGGCCAGGGCGGTATGCCGGGCCAGGTAGTCGATGGCCTGCTCGCGGCGCCAGCCGTAGGCGTGCAAGCCGGTATCGATCACCAGCCGCGCCGCGCGCCACATCTCGAAGGTCAGGCGGCCGAACTCCTGGTAGGGGGTCTCGTAGATCCCCATCTGCGTGCCCAGCCACTCGGTGTACAGGCCCCAGCCCTCGCCATAGCCGGAGAAGTACAGCTGCTGGCGGAACTGCGGCCGCTGCGGCGCCTCCAGCGCCAGCGCCGCCTGCAGGCTGTGCCCGGGCGCGCATTCGTGCAGAGTCAGCGCCGGCAGGTTGTACAGCGGCCGCGACGGCAGGTCGTAGGTGTTGAACATGCACGCCTCCAGCCCGCCGCGCCCGGAGGTATAGGTCGGGGCGATGTCGGCCGGCACCTCGACGATGGTGAAGCGGAAGCGCGGCAGGGTGCCCAGTACGTGGTTGAGCTGGCCGTCGATGCGCTTGGCGATGTAGGAAGCCTCGGCGACCAGCTGGTGCGGGGTGGTGGCGTAGAAGCGCGGGTCGGTGCGCAGGAAACGCAGGAACTCCTCGAAGCTGCCCTGGAACCCGGCCTGGGCCATCACCTGGCGCATCTCGGCCGAGATCCGCTCCACCTCGGCCAGCCCCAGCTCGTGGATCTGCTGCGGACTCATGTCCAGGGTGACGTACTCGCGGATCTGGCTGCGGTAGAAGCGCTCGCCATCGGGCAGGTCGGCGGCCGAGGTCGTGGTCCGGGTACGCGGCAGGTACTGCTCGCGGATGAACTGCAGCAACTGGCGGTAGGCCGGGATCACCGCCTCGCGCACCGCCTGCCGCCCCTCCTCGCGCAGCTGCTCGCGCACCGGCCCGGGGATGCTGGCCGGGATCTGCTCCAGCGCGGCCAGGAAGGGATTGGCCGCGTCCTCGCGGGTATAGGGCTCGATGGTGCTGTCGCGCCCGCCCAGGCTGGCGCGCGGCACGCTCCAGCCCCGGGCCAGGCCGCGCTCCATGTTGGCCTGGTGCTCGGCGAAGTAGCGCGGGATGTCGCGCATGCGCGCGATCAGCCGCCGCCAGGAGGCCTCGTCGCGATAGGGCGTCAGCGGCAGCAGTTCGCCCCAGAAGAAGGTGTCACTGTTGAACGGCGCCTCCCAGGTGCGCCACTGCGCGTTGTTGAGGCTGGCCTCGGTGGCGGCGCGGAACACCTGGGCATTGATCCGTTCCTGCGGCGACAGCCGCTCCAGCGGGATCGCGTCCAGGCTGGCCAGTGCCCGGCGCCAGTAGTCGATCCGCCGCTGCCAGGCCTCCGGCGTCACCGAGGGCAGGTGCGCGGCTTCTTCCCAGCTGCCATCGGCGTTGCGCTGGTAGCCGTACTCGGCCTGGCGCCAGGCGAACTCGTCGTCGTAGAGCTGGCGCAGGCGCGCTTCGGCCGAATTACGCACCGGTGGCAGCGCATCGCCGGGGGCCGCCGCGGCGGGCGGGAGCAGTGGCCCGGCCAGGGCCAGGACGGCAAGGACGCTGAGGAGGCGGCGGGTAGCGGCATGCATCGGACGGGGGCTCCGGTTATGGGACTGCGGGAACGCCGCCCATGATTCCAGAGCGGCGCGGCGGCGTGCACCCCGCCGCGCCCGCCGCTGGCTACACCGCCACCCCGAACAGCGCGCCCACGCCGGCGGTCAGGGCCATGGCCAGCGCGCCCCAGAAGGTGACCCGCAGCGCCGCCGCGCCCATCGGCGAGCCTCCCGCGCGCGCGGCAATCGCCCCCAGCACCGCCAGGCAGGCCAGGCAGCTGAGGCCCACGCCCCAGACCCGCCCGGACGCGGGCAGCACCAGTACCGCCAGCAGCGGCAGGACCGCGCCCACCGAGAACGCGGCGGCCGAGGCCATTGCCGCCTGCACCGGCCGCGCCGTGGTGATCTCGGAAATGCCCAGCTCGTCGCGTGCATGCGCGCCCAGCGCATCGTGGCGCATCAACTGCTCGGCCACCTGCCGGGCCAGTGCCGGCTCCAGCCCGCGCTTGACGTAGATGCCGGCCAGCTCGGCATGCTCCTGCTCGGGCAGGGTCGCCAGTTCCTCGCGTTCGCGGGCCAGGTCGGCGCGTTCGGTGTCGGCCTGGGAGCTGACCGAGACGTACTCGCCGGCCGCCATCGACATCGCGCCGGCCACCAGGCCCGCGCCGCCGGCGACCAGGATCGCACGCAGGTCGCCGCCGGCCGTGGCCACGCCCAGCACCAGGCTGGCGGTGGAGACGATGCCGTCGTTGGCGCCCAGCACCGCCGCGCGCAGCCAGCCCAGGCGCTGGGTGCGGTGCCTCTCCAGATGCCTCATGCCTTCCCCTCATGCAGGTGTGGAAACCGATGATAGGGGATCGGCTGGTCCATGGCCCGGCCCGGGCGCATTGGCGGCGCCGGCCAGACCTGGCGGGCCCCCTGTGCGGCCGCCCTGGCGGCCGGCGCACGGGGGCGCCCGGAGCCAGGCTCCAGGCGCGCGCTCTTACCTGGCCTTGCCCTGGTTGGCCACCGCCTCGGCCGCGGCGCGCACGGCGTCCGGATCGCCCAGGTAGCGGTGCGACACCACCTTCAGCTGGTCATCCAGCTCGAACAGCAGCGGGATGCCGGTGGGGATGTTCAGCTCCAGGATTTCCTCGCGCGAGACGTCGTTGAGGTACTTGTACAGCGCGCGCAGCGAGTTGCCGTGGGCGGCCACCAGCACGGTCTTGCCCGCCTTCAGCGAGGGGGCGATGGCGTCGTGCCAGTACGGCAGCACCCGCTCCAGGGTGGTGGCCAGCGATTCGGTGGCCGGCAGCACGTTGCGGTCCAGGCCGGCATAGCGCGGGTCGTTGGCCGGATGGCCCGGGTCGTCCAGTTCCATCGGCGGCGGCGGCACGTCGTAGGAACGGCGCCAGATCTTGACCTGCTCCTCGCCGTGCTTGGCCGCGGTCTCGGCCTTGTCCAGGCCCTGCAGCGCGCCGTAGTGGCGCTCGTTGAGGCGCCAGCTCTTGTGCACCGGCAGCCAGTCCTGGCCCAGCTCGCCCAGGGCGATGTTGAGGGTGCGGATGGCGCGCTTGAGCATGGAGGTATAGGCCACGTCGAACTGCAGGCCCTCCTCGCGCATCACCTTGCCGCCGGCCGCGGCCTCGGCGCGGCCCTGCTCGGTCAGGTCGACGTCGACCCATCCCGTGAAGCGGTTCTCAAGGTTCCATTGGCTCTGGCCGTGGCGCAGCAGGACAAGCTTGCGGGTCACTGTGGGGCTCTCCGGGGTATTGGGGTTCGGGGGGCAATTGTAGCGGCAGGCAGGCGTGTTCCCGGACACGGTTTTGCCTGCAACCGAGCCGCCCCGGACCCGCGCCTGCAGGCCTGGCCCGGGCATGCGATCCTGCGGCCCGGAGCGCAGCCGGAGGCGGAGATGACCACCCTGATCCAACCCCGTGTGCATGAGCTTGGCGGCGGCCTGCAGGTGCGGCGCGCGGTGCCCACCCTGCCGCTGCGCAGCGTCGGCCCGTTCGTGTTCGTCGACCACATCGGCCCGGCGCTGTTCGAGCCCGGTCGCGGCATCGACGTGCGCCCGCATCCGCATATCGGCCTGGCCACGGTGACCTTCCTCTGGTCCGGCGCCATCCAGCACCGCGACAGCCTGGACTCGGACCAGATCATCCGCCCGGGCGACGTGAACTGGATGACCGCCGGACGCGGCATCGTCCATTCCGAGCGCACCCCGGCGGCCGAACGCGCCGCTGGCGGCACCGCCCATGGGATGCAGACCTGGGTCGCCCTGCCCCGCGCCCACGAGGAAACCGCGCCCTCCTTCCACCACTTCGCCGCCGCGCAGCTGCCCCGGCAGGAGCGCGCGGGGGCCCTGGTCCGGGTGATCGCCGGCCGCGCCTATGGCGAGGAGTCGCCGGTCAGGGTATTTGCCGACACCCTCAACGTGGCCATCGACCTTGCCGCGGACGCGGAGCTGGACCTGGACTACGGCCACGCCGAGCGCGCCCTGTACATCCTCCAGGGCCAGGCCCAGCTGGACGGCGCCGACCTGCCGGAAAAGCACCTGGTCGTGCCCGGCGCCGGGGCAGGACGCCGGCTGCGCGCGCTGACCCCGGTCAAGGCCATGCTCCTGGGCGGGGAACCGCTGGATGGCCACCGCCACCTGTGGTGGAACTTCGTCTCCAGCTCCAGGGAGCGGATCGAGCGGGCCAGGCAGGACTGGGCCCAGGGCCGCTTTGGCCGGGTCCCCGGCGATGACGAATTCATCCCCCTGCCGCCCCGGTGAATTTGACGTCAATCACGTTTTAACACCCGGACCAGTAGCTTCCCCGCCACGCCCATCCCGGGCACTCGAATGGAGGTTCCATGTCCCTGACCAAGCGCCTGGCCGCCGAATTCCTCGGCACCCTGTGGCTGGTATTCGGCGGCTGCGGCAGCGCCGTGCTGGCGGCCAACTTCGGCGGCCCCGGCAATCCGCTGGGCATCGGCTTCGTCGGCGTATCGCTGGCCTTCGGCCTGACCGTGCTCACCGGCGCCTACGCCTTCGGCCATGTCTCCGGCGGCCACTTCAACCCGGCCGTCAGCGTCGGCCTGTGGGTCGGCGGCCGCTTCCCCGCCCGCGACCTGCTGCCCTACATCGTGGCCCAGCTGGCCGGCGCGATCCTGGCCGGCTTCCTGCTGCTGCAGATCGCCCAGGGCGGTGGCGGCTTCGCCATCGACCCCTCCGCCCCCGGCGCCTTCGCCAGCAACGGCTACGGCGCGCTTTCCCCCGGCGGCTACACCCTGGCCTCCGCCTTCCTGGCCGAAACCCTGCTTACCGCCATCTTCCTGCTGGTGATCATGGGCGCCACCCACGGCCGCGCCCCGGCCGGCTTTGCCCCGATCGCCATCGGCCTGGCCCTGGCCCTGATCCACCTGATCAGCATCCCGGTGACCAATACCTCGGTGAACCCGGCCCGCTCCACCGGCGTGGCGGTGTTCGCCGGCTCCGGGGCCATGGCCCAGCTGTGGCTGTTCTGGCTGGCGCCGCTGCTGGGCGGCGCGATTGGCGGCCTGGTCTACGCCTGGCTGCGCCCGGCGCAAGACTGAATACGCACCAGCCCCCGATTCCGGCGCCGCGTTCCCGCCCGCGCGCCGGGGCGGGTTTACACCCGGAGCGCGATCCGGTTTAGGATGGTGCAATGCAACACGGCAGCCGCAGGCGTGGGATCTCCATGCTCTACCAACTCCACGAACTGAATCGCGCGATGATGGCCCCCTGGGTCCATCTGGCCGAAGCCAATGCCCGGATCTTCTCCGATCCGTCCAGCTGGGTGTCCGCCCTGCCCGGAGCCGAGCGCGTCGCCGCCGGCAGCGAGCTGGTCCACCGCCTGGGCAAGGACTACGAGAAGCCGCCCTGGAACATCCACGAGGTCGAGGTGGATGGCCGCACCGTGCCGGTGCTGGAACAGGAAGTCCTGCGCCGGCCGTTCTGCCGGCTGGTGCGGTTCAAGCGCTACAGCGACGATCCGGCCACCATCGCCGCGCTGAAGGAAGACCCGGTGGTGCTGGTGGTGGCCCCGCTGTCCGGCCACCATGCCACCCTGCTGCGCGACACCGTGCGCACCCTGCTGCGCGACCACAAGGTCTACGTGACCGACTGGATCGACGCGCGCATGGTCCCCACCAGCGAAGGTTCCTTCAGCCTGGACGACTACGTGGCCTACGTGGAAGGCTTCATCCGCCACATCGGCGCCGAGGGCCTGAGCGTGGTCAGCGTCTGCCAGCCCACCGTGCCGGTGATGGCCGCGGTGTCGCTGATGGCCGCGCGCGGTGAGCCGGTGCCGCGCTCGCTGGTGATGATGGGCGGGCCGATCGACGCCCGCCGCAGCCCGACCGCGGTCAACAACCTGGCCCCCCGCAATCCGCTGTCCTGGTTCGAGAACAACGTCATCCACTCGGTACCACCGCCCTACCCCGGGCAGGGCCGCGAGGTGTACCCGGGCTTCCTGCAGCACGCCGGTTTCATCGCCATGAATCCCAGCCGCCACTTCATGTCGCACTGGGACTTCTACTCCGACCTGGTCAAGGGCGACCTGCAGGACGCCGACGCCCACCGCAAGTTCTACGACGAGTACAACGCGGTCCTGGACATGCCGGCCGAGTACTACCTGGACACCATCCGTACCGTGTTCCAGGAGTTCCTGCTGCCGCGCGGGGCGTGGAAGGTCAATGGCGAGCTGGTGCAGCCGGCGGCGCTGAAGGACACCGCGCTGATGACCATCGAGGGCGAGCTGGACGACATCTCCGGCCTCGGCCAGACCGCGGCCGCCCACGACCTGTGCAGCGGCATCCCCAGGTCGCGCAAGCAGCACCTGATCGTGGAGGGCGCCGGCCACTACGGCATCTTCAGCGGCCGCCGCTGGCGCGAGAAGGTCTATCCCCAGGTGCGCGGCTTCATCGCCAGATACGCGCGCGACTGAGGCCTGCCCCATTGGCACAACGGAAAGGCCGCCCCATGGGGCGGCCTTTCTTCCTGCAGGACCGCGATGCCCGGCTGCATGCTCACTGCGCGCTGATGTCCTCGGGCGCCAACCGGCGCACCACCTTGCCCGCCTCGTCCAGGAACTCGACCGCGGCGGCGCCGTCGGCGGCCACCCGAAGCACCAGCCGGACCCTGCCTTCGGCGTCCCTCAGGGACAGCAGGGAGGAGCGCTCGTGGTCCTTGCCCAGGAACACCCGCTGGACATGGGCCGGTCCGCCGGTGAGTTCGACCTGGCGTTTCTGCCTCTCGTCCGGCGGCAAGGCGTTCAGCTCCTCCAGATGCTCGAACATTGGCTCGGCCGATCCATCGGGCTGGTCCAGCACCGTGACTCCCGCCCAGCGGATGCCATCCCTTTCGTACTGACCGAACGTGGCCACCTGGTCCTGCTCGTACTGGTCGAAGGAAAAATGCCCTCCTGCATGGGGCTTTCCATCCGGACCGCGCGAGCCACCAAAGACCAGGCCACCGTTCTCCGTGCCCTCATCGTTGTAGAACAGCATGCCGGCGACCTCGCGCGGATGGCGGTGCTCCTTGCCACGGAAGATCAAGCCCGGGAAACGCGTCCGGTTCGCTACCACCAGGCGCAGCGTGCCGTCCGGCTCGCGCACGTTGATGCGCTGCACGTCGATCTCCTCGAAGCTGGCGCGCTTGCCCGGTGCGGCCGCGCCGGTCAGCAGGAAGGCGCATACGGCCAC
>Ga0182793_1002338_pt1 | contig 10978 bp, 9 predicted proteins | sample Passage237A_FD_130498 | JGI IMG/M metagenome (GOLD analysis project Ga0182793, IMG submission 130498) | Cellulose adapted compost microbial communities from Newby Island Compost Facility, Milpitas, CA, USA - Passage2 37A (version 2) (version 2) ...
CGCAGGACGCGTCCGTCGACGACGCTGCGACCGAGAGCGAGACCGCCGACGGCGAGACCGCCGAGGCAGGGGACGAGGACGCGGGCGGCGACGCGGGTGGCGAGCTCGGGACCATCACCATCGACACGACCACCTACCAGGTCCTCGAGTCGGTCAACTGCACGCCCGTCAGCCCGACAGACCTGGTCACCACCGTGCTTGATGTCCTGGCGGTCGCACGGTCACGCGATGGCGAGGACGCGCTGTTCTTCGCCTACACCGAGGATCAGTCCGGGGTGAGTGCGAACCACATCGACTACCAAGGTCCGGAGGGGACGTTGTCGACTCGCGATGGCAACGCATCCTTCAGCTTCGAGAGCGGAACCTTCTCCGGTGCGGGCACTCTCGTGGACGACGCCGAGACCAAGACACTGATGGCGCAGTTCAACTTCACGGTGCCCGACGAGCTCGTCGACTGCTGACGCGCCGGTGAGCTGCCTGGCGGCATAAAGGCTGACGGAGGAGCCCGCCGGATCTGACCCGCCGGTCAGCGCCCCATGCCTTCCAGCTGCGACACAAGCTCGACGACGGGGCGCGTCCCGTCGAGTCGCAGGACCGGGCACGGCACGGTCTCGAGCCAACGCTCGTGGCGTGCACGGGTGCGACCGCTGAACGTGGGGTCCTCGTACCGGCGCGCCCAGTCCATGAACTCCTGGTGGCCCGCCTCGAGGTCGCCGCCTGCCTCGATCCTCGCGCCGTAGCGCTGCACCTCTCGCGCGCGCAGCCGCTCGAGGCGGACCTCTGGGTCAACGGAGAGGAACACGACGGCGTCGAAGTGCGCGACGAGCGGGTCGCCCCAGCCCATCAGGGAGCCCGAGAGCACCCACGCGTCGCGGTCGACGAACAGCTCGCGCATGAGCCGGAGGCGATCGGCCGGATCGCGCTTGATGGTGTACGCGGGCGTAGTCGGTACCCAGAAGTAGTCGTCGGTGTCCGCGTGCGGCACCGACCACGCGGAGGCAAGGGCGCGGCCGAGCGTAGTGGTCCCGGTGCCGCTCGCCCCGATGATGTGCACTCGACGCGGAGTCATGTGCGCTCCCGGGGACGAGACGGGCAGGCTGTTCGATCGGGTGGAGCCAAGGGGACTCGAACCCCTAACCCCCTGCTTGCAAAGCAGGTGCGCTACCAATTGCGCCATGGCCCCTGGGGTCGGACGGCGAGGCCGCCGGCCCGGGTCACTCGAGGTTGTCGGTGACCTCTGCCCAGAGGTCACGCTCCTCGCGGTCCTCGACGTACTTGCGCCAGACGAGGTAGCCCACGCCAGCTGCAGTCAGGACGAGCAGCAACTTCTTCATGGTGCTCCTTGCGACCTCGGGGAGTGGGCCCAGGAGGACTTGAACCTCCGACCTCTTCGTTATCAGCGAAGCGCTCTAACCGCCTGAGCTATGGGCCCGTCGCGCTTGCGGGATCGCCGCAGGCGCCGGATGAGACTACCTCACGAGAGGCGCCGGAAGCCAACTGGCTCCGGCGCTGGTCACTCGTCGGTGAGGGTGACGTGCAGGCCGCCGACCAGGGCGGCGGTGATGTTGTACAGGAATGCGCCGATCGTCGACAGGGCCGTCAGCAGCACGACGTCGACGACGCCCACCAGGGTCGCGCCCGAGACGAAGCGCTCGAAGGTGAAGTACTGCATGATGTTCAGCTTGTCGGCCGACTCGGCGCCCAGGACCTCACGGATGAGCTGGTCCACCGAGGCGAAGACGCCGAGGCTGTCGATCATGGTCCAGGCCGCCACGGTCGCGACGACGATCATGATGCCGATCGCCACGGACAGCAGGAACGACAGCTTCATGACCGACCACGGGTCGACGCGCGAGAGCGCGAGACGCACGCGGCGCGGGGCGCCGACGGCGGCCGCGCTCGCAGCGGGCACTGCTCGCGGGGCGGGCCGCTGGGCCTGACCCGGGGCGGGAGCCGGAGCGCTCGGCGCTGCGGGAGCCGGCGAGTCGGCCGAGGGAGCGGGCTGGCTCTTCGAGCCGACCTTCTTCACGGCCTTCTTCGCCGGGGGAGCCTTCACGGCGCCGCTCGGCGGGATGCTCGCAGGTGCCTTCTTCGCGGGCGGGGGCGTCGGGACCGAGGTCTCCGAGGGCGTCGAGGTCGAGATCTTGGGTGCCTTCTTCGCGGCGGGAGCGCCCGCAGGGCGCTCGTCGGTTGACGTGCCAGGCGACGATACAGCGGCCTGGGCACCTTGCACAGCCTTCCGCACAGCCCCCTTGACCCCGGACCGGGGCTTCTTCGCGTCGCGCTCGGTGCTCATCAGTCCCCTTCGGTCGCCTCGGCGCCCGCCTCAGCGTCGGCCGGGGCAGCGTCCTCGCCCTCCACCGTAACCTCTTCGACCTCTTCGCGTCGCTCCACGTTCCGCGCGACGGCGATGATGCGGTCACCGGCGTCCGGCTTGGCGAAGATGACGCCCTGCGTCGCTCGGCCCGTCGCGGAGACCTCAGCCACGGCCGAGCGGACGATCTTGCCCTTCTCCATGATGACGAGCACCTCGTCGTCCTCGTCCACGACGAGGGCACCGACGAGGTCGCCGTTCGCCTCGGGCAGGTTGGCCACCTTGATGCCCAGGCCCGAGCGCTTCGTGACGCGGTAGTTGTCCGTGGACAGCAGGGTGCGCTTGGCGATGCCGCCCTCGGTCACGGTGAACAGGAAGGCGTCCTCGCGCACGACGTCCATCGCGAGCAGCGAGTCCTCGGCACGGAACTTCATGCCGGTGACGCCCGAGGTCGCGCGGCCCATGGGTCGCAGCTCGGCGTCGGACGCGGTGAAGCGGATCGACTGGCCCTTGCGGGAGACGAGGATGACGTCCTGGTCGGCGTCGACGAGGCGCGCGGAGACGACCTCGTCGGCCTGGCCGTGCTCGTCCTCGCGCAGGTTGATCGCGATGACGCCGCCCGAGCGGTTCGAGTCGTAGTCCTTGAGGGGCGTCTTCTTCACGAGGCCGCGCTTCGTGGCGAGCACGAGGTACTCGGCCTGCTCGTAGTCACGCAGCGTGAGCACCTGGGCGATGCGCTCGTCGGGCTGGAAGGCGAGCATGTTCGCGACGTGCTGGCCCTTCGCGTCGCGACCGCCCTCGGGCAGCTCGTAGGCCTTGGCCCGGTAGACGCGACCGAAGTTCGTGAAGAACAGCAGCCAGTGGTGCGTCGTCGTGACGAAGAAGTGGTCGACGATGTCGTCCTCGCGCAGCTGGGCGCCCTTGACGCCCTTGCCGCCGCGCTTCTGCGAGCGGTAGCTGTCCGTACGCGTGCGCTTGGCGTAGCCGCCGCGCGTGATCGTGACGACGACCTCCTCCTCGGGGATGAGGTCCTCCATGGAGACCTCGCCGTCGAAGGGAAGGATCGTGGTGCGGCGATCGTCGCCGTAGTGGTCGACGATCTCGCCGAGCTCGGTGCCGACGATCTGACGCTGGCGGTCCTCGCTCACGAGGATCGCGTTGTAGTCCGCGATCTCGCGCTGCAGCTGGTCGTAGAGCTCCTGGATCTTCTGGCGCTCGAGGGCCGCGAGGCGGCGAAGCTGCAGGTTGAGGATCGCCATGGCCTGCGGCTCGTCGACGTCGAGCAGCTCGATGAGGCCGTCGCGGGCCTCCTCGACCGTGGGCGAGCGGCGGATGAGCGCGATGACCTCGTCGAGCGCGTCGAGCGCCTTGAGGTAGCCGAGCTGGATGTGCGCGCGCTCCTCGGCCTCCTTGAGGCGGAAGCGCGTGCGGCGCACGATGACCTCGAGCTGGTGGTTCACCCAGTGGCGGATGAAGGCGTCGAGGCTCAGCGTGCGCGGGACGCCGTCGACGAGCGCGAGCATGTTCGCGCCGAAGGTGTCCTGCAGCTGGGTGTGCTTGTAGAGGTTGTTCAGCACGACCTTCGCGACGGCGTCGCGCTTGAGCTCGATGACGAGGCGCTGGCCCGTGCGGCCCGAGGTCTCGTCACGGATGTTCGAGATCCCCTGGACCTTGCCGTCCCGCACGAGCTGGGCGATCTTCTCGGCGAGGTTGTCCGGGTTGACCTGGTAGGGCAGCTCGGTGACGACGAGGCACTGGCGGTTCTGGATCTCCTCGACCTCGACCACCGCGCGCATCGTGATCGAGCCGCGGCCCGTGCGGTAGGCCTCCTCGATCCCGCGGCGGCCCAGGATGAGCGCGCCGGTGGGGAAGTCGGGGCCCTTGATGATGCCGATGAGCGCCTCGAGCAGCTCGGCGTTCGACGCCTCGGGGTGGTCGAGGAACCACTGCACGCCCTCGGCCACCTCGCGCAGGTTGTGCGGGGGGATGTTCGTGGCCATGCCGACGGCGATGCCCGAGGAACCGTTCGCGAGCAGGTTCGGGAAGCGCGCGGGCAGGACGACGGGCTCCTGCGTGCGGCCGTCGTAGTTGTCGCGGAAGTCGACCGCGTCCTGGTCGATGTCGCGCAGCATCTCCATCGCGAGCGGCGCCATGCGGCATTCGGTGTATCGCGGGGCTGCGGCCGGGTCGTTGCCCGGGGAGCCGAAGTTGCCCTGGCCTGCGACGAGCGGGTAGCGCATCGTCCAGTCCTGCACGAGGCGCACGAGGGTGTCGTAGATCGCGCCGTCGCCGTGCGGGTGGTACTTGCCCATGACGTCGCCGACCACGCGCGTGCACTTCGAGAAGCCACGGTCGGGGCGGTAGCCGCCGTCGTACATCGCGTAGAGCACGCGCTGGTGCACGGGCTTGAGGCCGTCGCGCACGTCCGGCAGGGCTCGACCGACGATGACGGACATCGCGTAGTCGAGGTACGAGCGCTGCATCTCGAGCTGCAGGTCGACGTGCTCGATGCGGTCGTAGGTGACCTCGGTGTTGTTCTCGCTCACGAAAGGGTCCTCGTCCTCAGATGTCCAGGAAGCGCACGTCGCGCGCGTTGCGCTGGATGAACGACCGTCGCTGCTCGACGTCCTCGCCCATCAGCACGGAGAAGATCTCGTCCGCGGCGGCGGCGTCGTCGAGAGTCACCTGCAGCAGGGTGCGGGTGTCGGGGTTCATCGTGGTCTCCCACAGCTCGGTGTAGTCCATCTCACCGAGACCCTTGTAGCGCTGGATGCCGGCTTCCTTGGGCAGGCGCTTGCCGTTCTTGAGCCCGTCGGCGATCACCGCGTCTCGCTCGCGGTCGGAGAACACGTAGTCGTGCGCCGCGTTCGTCCACTTGATGCGGTACAGCGGCGGCTGCGCGAGGAACACGTGCCCGCCCTTGATGAGCTCGGGCATGTAGCGGAAGAGCAGCGTGAGCAGCAGGGTGCGGATGTGCTGGCCGTCGACGTCGGCGTCGGCCATGAGCACGATCTTGTGATAGCGGAGCTTGGCGATGTCGAACTCCTCGCCGATGCCCGTGCCGAAGGCCGTGATCAGGGCCTGGACCTCGGCGTTGCCGAGGGCGCGGTCGAGGCGGGCCCGCTCGACGTTGAGGATCTTGCCGCGGATCGGGAGGATCGCCTGGGTGTGCGGGTTGCGCCCGCGCACGGCCGAACCGCCGGCCGAGTCACCCTCGACGATGTAGACCTCGCACTCCTCGGGCTTGTTGGACTGGCAGTCCTTGAGCTTGCCGGGCATGCCGCCGCCGTCGAGGAGGCCCTTGCGGCGCGTGGCCTCGCGGGCCTTGCGCGCGGCGATGCGGGCCGCCGAGGCCTGGATGGCCTTGCGGATGATCTCGCGCGCGTCGTTCGGGTGGGAGTCGAGCCAGTCGGCAAGGTGCTCGTTGACGACGCGCTGGACGAAGGTCTTGGCCTCGGTGTTGCCGAGCTTCGTCTTGGTCTGGCCCTCGAACTGCGGCTCGCCGAGCTTGATCGAGATGACGGCGGTGAGGCCCTCACGGATGTCGTCGCCCGTGAGGTTGTCGTCCTTCTCCTTGAGCAGGTTCTTCTCGCGCGCGTAGCGGTTGACCAGCGAGGTCAGCGCCGCGCGGAAGCCCTCCTCGTGCGTGCCGCCTTCGGTGGTGGAGATCGTGTTCGCGTAGGTGTGCACCGACTCGGAATACGCCGTCGTCCACTGCATCGCGAGCTCGAGGGACAGGCGCCGCTCGGTGTCCTCCGCCTCGATCGAGATGACCTCGGGGTTGACGACCTCGTTCTTCTTCGCGGTGTTGAGGTGCTTGACGTAGTCGATGAGGCCGCCGTCGTAGCGGTAGGTCACCGAGTGCTGCTTCGCGGGGGGCTCCTCGCCCTCGGCGCCGGCGACCTCGTCCTCGGTGTCGGTGTGCGCGGGGCGCTCGTCGGTGAGCTTGATGGTCAGGCCCTTGTTGAGGAAGGCCATCTGCTGGAAGCGCGAGCGCAGGGTCTCGAAGTCGAACTCGGTGGTCTCGAAGATGTCGCCGTTGGGCCAGAAGGTGACGGTGGTCCCGGTGTGGTCCGCGGCCTCGCCCTGCGCGAGGGGGGCCTGCGGGACGCCGTCGACGTAGGACTGGCGCCACACGACGCCGTCGCGGCGCACCTCGACCTCGAGCCGGTGGGACAGGGCGTTCACGACGGAGACGCCGACGCCGTGCAGTCCGCCGGAGACCGCGTAGCCGCCGCCGCCGAACTTGCCGCCCGCGTGCAGCACCGTGAGCACGACCTCGACGGCGGGCTTGCCCTCGGACTCGACGATGTCGACCGGGATGCCGCGGCCGTTGTCGATCACCCGCACCCCGCCGTCGGCGAGGAGGGTCACGTCGATCGTGTCGCAGTAGCCGGCGAGCGCCTCGTCAACGGCGTTGTCCACGACCTCGTAGACGAGGTGGTGCAGACCCCGCTCGCCCGTCGATCCGATGTACATGCCGGGGCGCTTGCGAACCGCTTCGAGTCCCTCGAGGACGGTGATGGCGCTTGCGTCGTAGCCGGTGTTGGGCGTCGTGCTCTCGTTCGCCACGGGGCTGGGTGCTCCTCAACGTCATTCAAGCGCGTGTCTCGGGGCCGGAGGCCGGATCAGTCCACTCGCTTGGATTTCCTGGCGTCACGGGCGGTCCGCGGCTCTCAGGAGGGTCGTTTCCAGTCTACCTGGCGAATGGGGAATCCCCCTCTTTTCCACACCTTGTGGGAGCGGTTTCGCGCTGGTCGTCAGACCCAGGTGTCTCGCGGTCCTCGGCCGCGCACCGAACGGGGGCCCCTCTTGAAGCTCGGACCCACCGGCGGGAGCACCGTGACCTCCTCGACGACCCCCTCGCCGAGGTCTGCGGCGAGGCGCGCGAGCAGCTCGGGGACGAGCAGCCGCAGCTGGGTCGCCCAGGCCGTCGAGTGCGCGCGGACCACGAGTCGGCCGTCCTCGAAGGTCTCGGGGGTGCAGTTCTCCGCGACCTGCTCGCCCACGACCTCCCTCCAGCGCCCGATCACGCCGCCGACGGCGACCTCCTCGGTCCAGCCGCGCTCCGCGAGCAGGTTCATGGCGGTGTCGCCCAGCAGCATCGGGTCGCGCCCCGAGCTCGCGAGCTGGGCCTCGACGAAGGGCTTGCGCCGGCGGCCGCCCGGGGCCCCGGGCTTGAGCCCGCGCTCCTTGGCCGCGACCTTCGCGCGCTCGAGCGCGCGCCGAGCCACGAGCTCGGGCGGGGAGATCTCGACGAGCTCGCTCACCGGGAGGGTCTCGTCCCGCGGGGGAGGGGGCAGCTCCTCGTCCGGGCTCTGGGGAGGAATCGACTCATCGGACACGTCGCACCTCCCCAGCCATGACGTCGACTCGCGCGCCGGCGAGGGACTCGGGCACGTCGGAGGGGACGGCTGCGGTGATGAGCACCTGGCCCGCGGGCTCGATGAGCGTGGCCAGGCGGTCGCGGCGGCCGGAGTCGAGCTCGGCGAAGACGTCGTCGAGCACGAGGATCGGCTCGGCGTCGTGCCCCTCGTCCCAGCCCGCGGCCCCCGAGGTCATGAGGCGGTAGCACGCGAGCCGCAGGGCGAGCGCGAAGGACCAGGACTCGCCGTGGCTCGCGTAGCCCTTGGCCGGCAGGCCACCGAGCTCGAGCAGCAGGTCGTCGCGGTGCGGACCGACGAGGCACTGGCCGCGCTCGATCTCCTTGGGGCGCAGTCGGCTCATCGCGTCCAGGAGCCGCGCCTCGAGGAGGGCGGGGCTCGCCTCGGTCGGGTCGACGGCCGGGGCGCCGTCCTCGTCCTCGGCCATGCGGTCCAGGGAGGAGGCGAGGCGGATGCTCGCGACGCCCTGGCCTGCGCTGACCTCCTCGTAGGCGAGGGCTACGTGCGGTGAGAGGGCCGCGACGAGCTCAAGGCGCGCGGCGAGGATCTGGGCCCCGAGGCTCGCGAGCTTGGCGTCCCACACGTCGAGGGTGCGCAGGTCGGCGTTGCCGCGCGAGCCCTTCATCGCCGCCGAGGCCGACTTGAGCAGGGCGGATCGCTGCTTGAGGACGCGGTCATAGTCCGCGAGCGCCCCGGCCATGCGCGGGCGGACCATGACGGTGAGCTGGTCGAGGAAGCGTCGCCGACCCTCGGGGTCGCCCTTGACGAGGGCGAGGTCCTCGGGGGCGAAGAGCACGGTGCGCACGAGACCGAGCACGTCGCGCACGCGCGCGACCGGGGACCCGTTCAGGCGCGCCTTGTTCGCTCGCCCCGGGGTGATCTCGAGCTCGAGCGCTGCCTTGCGGTCCCCGCGCTGGGCGCGGATCCGCACGATCGCTCGGCTCGCTCCCGCCCGCACGAGGGCCTGGTCCGAGGGGACGCGGTGGCTCGAGAGGGTCGCGGCGTAGCCGATTGCCTCGACGAGGTTCGTCTTGCCCTGACCGTTGGGGCCGACGAAGGCCGTGACCCCTGGCTCGAGCTCGAGCTCGGCCGAGGCGTACGAGCGGAAGTCCGTGAGGGCGAGGTAGGTGACGAACACGGCTCAGGGTGCCGGGCTCGCCGGCTTCGTCGCGTGACCCCCGAACTGGTGCCGCAACGCGGCGACGGCCTTCATCGCCGGGGAGTCGACCTGGCGCGAGGCGAAGCGAGCGAAGAGCGCGGCAGAGATGACGGGCAGGGGGACCGCGTGGTCGATCGCCTCGTCGACGGTCCAGCGACCCTCGCCCGAGTCGTCGACCCAGTCGTCGATCTTCGCGAGGGTCGGGTCCTCCTCGAGGGCCTCGACCAGCAGGTCGAGGAGCCAGGACCGGACCACGGTGCCCCGGCTCCAGGCCTTCAGCGTGCCGGGCACGTCGGTCACCACGCCGGAGGCGGCGAGCAGCTCGTAGCCCTCGGCGTAGGCCTGCATGAGTCCGTACTCGATGCCGTTGTGGACCATCTTCGCGTAGTGACCTGCGCCGACGCCGCCCGCGTGGACGAAGCCTTCCTCGCGGGGGCCCTCGGGTCGCAGCGCGTCGAAGACGGGCATCGCCCGCTCGACGTCCTCCGTCGAGCCGCCGGCCATGAGGCCGTAGCCGTTCTCGAGTCCCCAGACCCCGCCGGAGACCCCGACGTCGAGATAACCGATGCCGTGCTCGGCGAGGATCTCGGCGTGCTTCGCGTCGTCGACGTAGTGCGAGTTGCCGCCCTCGATCACGAGGTCGCCCTCGGTGAGGAGTCCCGCGAGCTCGGTCACCACGGAGCGGGTGATCTCGCCGGCGGGGACCATGATCCAGACCACGCGCCGACCGGCCGGCAGCTTCTCGACGAGCTCGGCGAGGCTCGCGACGTCGGAGACCTCGGGGTTGCGGTCGAAACCGGTGACCTCGAGGCCCGCGCGGCGAAGCCGCTCGCGCATGTTGGCGCCCATGCGCCCGAGGCCGACGATCCCGAGCTGCATGGTGATCAGCTCGCGAACCGGATGGGGACCAGGAGGTAGCGGTAGCTGCGGTCGTCGTCAGCGTCCGCCGTCTTCTGGCCCGTGAACTCGACCGGCTTGTTGGGGTGCGTGAAGGAGAAGCGCACGAAGGGGTGATCGATCGCCCCGAGTCCGTCGAGAAGGTAGTGCGGGTTGAAGGCGACCGTGATCTCCTCACCCTCGAGGCGCGCCTCGATCGACTCGGAGGCCTGGGCGTCGTCTCCCTGGCCGGCGTCGAGCACGACCTGACCCTCGGAGAAGGCGAGGCGGATCGAGGTGTTGCGCTCGGCGACGAGCGCGACGCGCTTGGCCGCGTCGATGAGGGCCTGGTTGTCGACGACGGCATGGATCGGCGTCTCGTCGGGGAAGAGGCGACGTACCGCAGGGTAGTCGCCGTCGACGAGCAGGCTCGTGGTGACGCGGCCCGCAGCTTCGAAGCCGATGAGGTCCACGCCGGCACCCTGCGAGAACGCGACAGTCACCTCGGGGGTCGATCCCATGGACTTCGCGACGTCGGACAAGGTCTTGGCGCGCACGAGGGCCGCGGTCGAGATGTCCGGGGAGGAGGGCCGCCAGTCGAGCTCGCGCAGCGCGAGGCGGTAGCGGTCAGTCGCGAGAAGCGTGACCTTCTCGCCCTCGATCTCCATGCGCACCGCGGTGAGCAGCGGAAGGGTGTCGTCTCGCGAGGCCGCAACGGTCACCTGGGCGACAGCCTCGGCGAGCTCGTCACCGTCGAAGACGCCGGCCGGCTCGGGAACTGCGGGAAGAGCCGGGTACTCCTCGACGGGCATGGTGAGCAGCGTGAAGCGGCTCGAGCCACAGGTGACGACGACCTTCGTGCCGTCGAGGGTCACGTCGACGGGCTTGGCAGGAAGAGCGCGGGAGATCTCGGCGAGGAGACGGCCCGAGACGAGGACCGTGCCGGGCTCGGAGACCTCGGCAGGGATCTGCGAACGGGCCGAGACCTCGTAGTCGAAGCTCGCTAGGTGCAGCACTCCCGCGGAGTCCGCCTCGATGCGCACACCTGCCAGGACAGGAGCAGCGGGACGGGTCGGCAGGGTCCGGGCTGTCCAGGTGACAGCTTCGGCGAGCACGTCGCGCTCGACTCGGAACTTCATCCTTCAACTCCTTCGTCCCACAGAGGATGACAAGACACTGCAGCGAACACTACGCGAGCGCGCCCACACGCAGTAGCGACACGGTTCTTGTCATCTGTGTGGAGGA
>Ga0182793_1002341_pt1 | contig 10972 bp, 10 predicted proteins | sample Passage237A_FD_130498 | JGI IMG/M metagenome (GOLD analysis project Ga0182793, IMG submission 130498) | Cellulose adapted compost microbial communities from Newby Island Compost Facility, Milpitas, CA, USA - Passage2 37A (version 2) (version 2) ...
GAGGCCCGCGAAACCATCGCATCAGCCCAATCCAGTTGACCAATCCGACGGTGCGTCATCCCGACCTCCCAGACACACAACACCTATCGAATCACACTCCCCTCACCCGCGCAAAGGTCTCCACCCTGAGCCTGTCGAAGGGGTGCGGTTAGTGCGGTACCCCGGACCGGCTCAGCCGGCGGCGGTCAGGGCGACCAGGGCCTCCAGGCTCTCCTCGAAGGTGCGTCCGGAGGTGTCGAGGGTGTCGTCGGCCTTGGCGTAGAGGGCGCCGCGGCCGGCCAGGATGGCTTTCAGATCGTCCATGGCCTCGCGGTTGTCCGCCATGGGGCGGAAGTCGCCCTGCTCCATCACCCGCTTCATATGCTCGGCCGGCGCGGCCTGCAGCCAGATGGTGCGGCAGCTCGACAGCAGCAGGTCGAAGGTCGCCGGCTCGGTCACCAGGCTGCCGCCGGTGGCGATCACCGCGGCCTCGTAGCGGGCCACCACGTCCTCCAGGCAGCGCCGCTCCCAGCGGCGGAAGCCGGCCTGGCCCGCCAGGTCGAAGACCTCGCGCAGCTCCATGCCGCTGGCCCGCTCGATCTCGCGGTCGAGCTCGACGAAGGGCACCCCGAGGCGCTCGGCGAGGTCCTGGCCGAGAGACGACTTGCCGGCGCCGCGCAGGCCGATCAGGGCGATCCGCCGACGGGCCGCCTGGGCGCCGACGCCGAAACGGTCCAGCAGCAGGCGGCGCGCCTCGCCGAGCTGCTCCGGGTTCAGCCGCTCCAGGATCTGCAGGGTCAGGGTGTAGTCCACCGGCCGCTCCGGCGCGTCGGAGACCAGGTCGGCGATCGGGATCGACATCGACTGGGCGATCTGGTGCAGCAGCACGATGGAGACGTTGCCCGCCCCGCTCTCCAGCTGCGCCAGATAGCGTTCGGAAACGCCCGACTGCTGTGAGAGGATCTTGCGCGACATGCCGCGCCGGGCGCGGGCGACCCGCACCCGCTGGCCCAGGGCCTGCAGGTAGCCGCGTTCGGACTCGCGGTGGCTGCGCGGCCGCTCGTCGGCCGGCACGCTCTTGTTCATGGCCTATCCGCTCCTTGGCGCCAAGCGATCATGTATTATATTGCAAAGTGCGCAAACCGTATGCATTATATTCCCAGGTCTGAGGCGGCATCTTGCCGCTCGCTGGTACGGGAGCCAAGGCGATGACGCAACGGGTGGCAATCCTGATCGGGACCATGACCGGCACCGCCGAGATGGTCGCCGAGGAGGTCGCGGAGACCCTGAAGGGCCGCGGCATCGAGTCCGAGCTGAAGATGATGGAGGATCTCGATCCCGCCGTCTTCCACAGCGGCGATACCTTCCTGATCTGTACCTCGACCTACGGCCAGGGCGACATCCCCGACAACGGGCGCGACTTCTTCGCCGCGATCGAGGCGGCGCAGCCCGACCTGTCCGACGTGCGCTACGGCGTGATCGGCCTGGGCGACAGCACCTACAGCCAGACCTTCTGCTTCGGCGGCAAGCGCTTCGACGCCCTGCTGCAGAAGCTGGGCGCCCGGCGTGTCGGCGAGCCCTTCCTGCACGACGCCGCCGAGGGCTCGCTGCCCGAGGAGGAGGCGGTGGGCTGGGCAGAGGGCTGGGCCGAGCACCTGCCCCAGGCCTGCGAAGCGGCCGCCTGAGCGGAACGATGCCCGAGACGTTGAAGAGCTATCTGGCCGGCGCCTGGGTGGAAGGCGCCGGGGACGGCAGTCCGCTCGTCGATCCGGTGAGCGGTGCGGTGCTGGCGACAGCCAGCTCGACGGGGCTGGACCTCGCAGCGGCGCTCAGCCATGCGCGCGCTGTCGGCGGCCCCGCCCTGCGGGCCTTGAGCTTTGGCGAGCGCGCCGGGCTGCTGAAGGCCGCGGCGGACGTGCTGACGGCGAAGCGCGACGACTACTTCGAGATCGCCCGGCGCAACTCCGGCAACACCAAGGTCGACGCCGCCATCGACATCGACGGCGGCATCGGCACGCTGCGCTACTACGCCCGCATCGGCGCCGGTCTGGGGGGCGCGCACCATCTGGTCGACGGCGACCTGCAGCGGCTGAGCAAGGAGGAGGGCTATCAGGCCCTGCACCTGCTGCTGCCGCGCCAGGGCGCAGCCATCCACATCAACGCCTTCAACTTCCCTTCCTGGGGCCTTTGGGAGAAGGCCGCGGTCGCCCTGCTGGCCGGCGTGCCGGTGCTGGCGAAGCCGGCGACGCCGACCGCCTGGCTCGCCCAGCGTATGGGGGCCGACGTGGTCGCTGCCGGCGTCCTGCCGGAAGGCGCGCTGTCGATCCTCTGCGGCTCGGCCGGCGACCTGCTGGACCAGGTCGCGCCGGAGGACATGATCGCCTTCACCGGCTCGGCCGACACCGGCGCCACGATCGCCGCCCACCCCCGGGTCCGCGCCCTCAACCTGCCGGTCAACATCGAGGCCGACAGCCTGAACGCGGCCGTGCTCGGACCCGACGCGGGCGACGACCTGCAGGCGGCCTTCGTGGCCGAAGTCGCCCGCGAGATGACCGTGAAGGCCGGGCAGAAGTGCACCGCCATCCGCCGCGCCTTCGTGCCGGCGGCGCTGGCCGACCGCGTGGCCGAGGCGCTGGCGGCGCGGCTGGCGAAGACGGTGGTTGGGGACCCCGCCGACGAGAGCGTCCGCATGGGTCCGGTGGTGTCCGCGGCGCAGCGCGACGGCGTCCTCGCCGGCATCGACCGGCTGCGCCGGGAAGCTTCGGTGGTGTTCGACGGCGGCCCCGGCTTCGCGCCGAAGGCGGCGGCGCCGGAGAAGGGCGCCTTCGTGCCCCCGACCCTCTTGCGGGCCGATCCGGCCTCGGCGGCGGCGGTCCACGAGCACGAGGTATTCGGGCCGGTCTCGACCCTGCTGCCCTATGCCGACGAGGCGGCCCTGTTCCCCGCAGTCCGGCGGGGCGGCGGCTCGCTGGTGGCCTCGGTCTTCAGTGACGACGGCGACTTCCTGACCCGGGCGTGGCAGGCGCTGGGCGACCGTCACGGCCGCCTGATGATGGTCGACAGCGCCACCACCAGGGCGCACACGGGCCACGGAATCGTCATGCCCATGTGCCTGCACGGCGGCCCCGGCCGGGCCGGCGGCGGCGAGGAGCTGGGCGGCCTGCGCGGCCTGGCACTCTACCAGCAGCGCACGGCGGTGCAGGGGCCGACCCCGTGGCTGGAGCGGCTGAAGGCGGACGGCGCACCCTTCGCCGGCTGACCTCCGGCGGCACAGACCCGACGAACGAGAGCGCGGTCCGGCACCGCCGGCCGCGCCAGAGGGAGGAGAGAGGCCATGACGGCAGCCGGCGACGAACGGGTGCAGTACAACGCGGCCGACGACCTGATCGGCCGCAATCTGCTGGCGGGGCGGGGCGACAAGGTCGCGGTCATCGACCGCGACGGCGCCTGGACCTATGCGGCCCTGGACGAGCGGGTAAACCGCGCCGCCAACGCCCTGACCGGGCTGGGCCTGCAGATGGAGGACCGGGTCCTGCTCTGCCTGCTGGACACGGTCGACTTCCCGGCCCTCTTCCTCGGCGCCATCCGGGCCGGCATCGTGCCGATCCCGGTCAACACCCTGCTGACGGCCAAGGAATACGACTACATGCTGCGCGACAGCCGGGCGAAGGCGCTGGTCGTCTCCGCGCCGCTGCTGTCGCAGGTCTCGCCCATCCTCTCCGACCAGCCCTTCCTGCGCACCGTGATGGTGGCAGGGGGCGAGCCGCCGCCGGGCATGGCGGACCTTTCCGGCCTGCTCGATCAAGCCGAAGGCAGCTTCCGGACCGCCCCGACCGGGCCGGACGACATCTGCTTCTGGCTCTACACCTCGGGCTCCACCGGCAAGCCCAAGGGCGCGGTGCACCTGCAGTCGCACCTGATCCGCACGGCGGAGCTCTACGCCCAGCCGGTGCTGGGCATCCGCACGGACGACGTGGTCTTCTCGGGCGCCAAGCTCTTCTTCGCCTACGGCCTCGGGAACGGGCTGACCTTCCCCTTCTCCGTCGGCGCCACGACCTGCCTGCTCGACGGCCGGCCGACTGCCCAGGCGGTCTCGGACATGCTGCGCCGCCACCGGCCGAGCATCTTCTACGGCGTGCCGACGCTCTTCGGGATGCTGCTCGCCAGCGAGCACCTGCCCGCGCGCGAGGAGCTGAACCTCCGCCGCTGCACCTCGGCCGGCGAGGCCCTGCCCGCGGAGCTGGGGCGGCGTTGGAAGGAGCGCACGGGCTGCGACATCCTCGACGGCATCGGCTCCACCGAGATGCTGCACATCTTCGTGTCCAACAGCCCCGGCGACATCGCCCTGGGCACCAGCGGCCGGCCGGTGCCCGGCTACGAGGTGCGCATCGTCGGCGACGACGGCCAGCCCGTGCCGCCCGGCGAGCCGGGCGAGCTGCAGGTCAAGGGGCCGACCAGCGCCGCCTTCTACTGGAACCAGCGCGAGCGCAGCCGCCACACCTTCCTGGGGGAATGGACCCGCACCGGCGACAAGTACCGGCAGACCGAGGACGGCCATTACGTCTTCTGCGGACGCAGCGACGACATGCTGAAGGTGGGCGGCATCTACGTCTCGCCCTTCGAGGTCGAGAACGCCGTGCTCGCCCACGAGGCCGTGCTCGAGGCGGCGGTGATCGGCAGCGCCGACCACGACGGCCTGATCAAGCCGAAGGCCTACATCGTGCTCGCCCCCGGCCACGAGCCTTCGCCGGCCCTGGCCGAGGACATCCAGGCCTTCGTCAAGCGGACCCTGGCCAGCTACAAGTTCCCGCGCTGGATCGAGTTCGTTCCCGAACTGCCGAAGACGGCGACCGGCAAGGTGCAGCGCTTCAAGCTGCGGGAACTGGACGCGATCGAGCACGCCGCCTAGAGGAAGGCCGAGAACCTGCCCGACCCAGCGCCCTGGAGTTTCCGCCGTTGACAGCCTTCGTGCAGGCGGCCGGCCGCCGCCTGGAAGTCCGTGATATCCCCGCCGCCGCGCCCGCCAGGCCGGCGATCGTCCTGCTGCACGAGGGCCTCGGCGCCCTGTCTCTCTGGCGGGACTTTCCCGACCAGATCGCCGCCCGCACCGGCTGCCGCACCATCGCCTACTCCCGCTACGGCTACGGCCAATCCGACGTGCTGCAGGCGCCTCATGGCGTCGACTACATGCACAGGGAAGCGCTGGAGAGCCTGCCGGACCTGCTCGCCGCCCTGGACGTCGAGCGGCCGGTGCTGCTCGGACACAGCGACGGCGCGTCGATCGCCCTGATCCATGCCGGCGGTGCCGCCCGTCCCGTCGCGGGGGTGGTCGTCATGGCGCCCCACGTCTTCGTCGAACCGATCTCCATCGCCTCGATCGAGGAGGCGCGGCGGGGGTTCGAGACGACCGACATGAAGGCGAAGATGGGGCGCCATCACGCCGACCCCGAACGCACCTTCCGGGGCTGGAGCGACATCTGGCTGCATCCCGACTTCCTGGCGTGGAACATCGAGAGCTACCTGCCGGGCATCACCTGCCCCGTGCTGGCGATCCAGGGACTGGCGGACGAGTACGGCACGCTGGCGCAGCTCGACCGGATCGAGGCCGGCGTGGCCGGGCCTTTCGAGCGCCTGGAGCTGGCCGATTGCCGCCACGCGCCCCACCGTGACCAATCGCAGGCGACCCTGGACGCGATCGCCGGGTTCGTGCGAAAGCTGACGGCGATATGAAAGAAGTGCTGACCTATCCCTTCGAGACGCCACCGGCCGGCGGCACCTTGATCGAGGTCGCGGACGGGGTCTTCTGGCTCCGCATGCCGCTGCCCTTCCGGCTCAACCACGTCAACCTCTGGCTGCTCGCCGACGGCGACGGCTGGACCGTCGTCGACACCGGCTTCGCCAGCGACGACACCCGCGGCCTGTGGCAGGCGATCTTCGATGGCCCGGCCAGGGCCCTGCCGCCCAAGCGGCTCATCGTGACCCACTACCACCCGGACCACTTCGGGCTCGCCGGCTGGCTGACGGAGCGGTGGGGTCTGCCGCTCTACATGACCCGCGGCGAGTGGCTGACCGGCCAGTTCCTCGGCACCTGCAGCGCCGAGCGCTATGCCGCCTCGGAAGCCGCCCTGCTGCGCCGGCAGGGGGCGCCCGACCGCTTCCTGACGGCACCCGGCGGCCGCGGCAATCCCTATGCCAGACGGATCGGCCCGCTGCCCCTCAACTACCGCCGCATCAAGGACGGCGACGGGCTGACCATCGGCGGGCGCACCTGGACGGTGGTCGTCGGCGAAGGCCATGCGCCGGAGCAGGCCACCCTCTGGTGCGAGGACCTCGGCGTGCTGATCAGCGGCGACCAGGTCCTGCCGCAGATCACCCCGAACGTGAGCCTGAGCTGGGCCGAGCCGGACGCCGATCCCCTGGCGGCCTTCCTGACCTCGCTGGAACGCTTCAACGCACTGCCGGCCGACACGCTGGTGCTGCCCTCGCACCGCCTGCCCTTCCGCGGCCTGCACCAGCGGGTCGACAGCCTGATCGACCACCACCGGGAGCGCCTGGAGGCGGCCGAGGCGGCCTGCCGCAAGGCCGCGATGAGTTCGGCCGATCTGCTGCCGGTGCTGTTCCGGCCGGATCTGGACGACCACCAGTTCTCCTTCGCCATCGGCGAAGCCAGCGCCCACGCGGTCTACCTGGCCGGCAGCGGGCGGGTCGGACAGCAGCTCGACGACCAGGGGGTGCTGCGCTTCGCGGCCTGACCGGCGGCGGCGCGCTCAGCCGAGGTAGCGGCGGCGCAGGTGACTCTCGAAGACGGCAGGGTCCAGCGCTTGGCCCGTCGCCGCCTGCAGCAGCTCGTCGGTGGACAGCAGCGAGCCCTTGCCGTGCACCTCCCGGCGCAGCCAGCCGACCAGCGTCGCGAACTCGCCGCGGCCCAGGTCTTCCGGGATGCCCGGGCAGGCCGCGCAGGCGGCCGCGAAGAGCTGGGCCGCCGCCATGGCACCCAGGGTATAGGTCGGAAAGTAGCCCCAGGCACCGTCGTACCAGTGGATGTCCTGCAGGCAGCCGAGGCGGTCGTCTGGCGGCGTGATGCCGAGCAGGCCCTGCAGCCCCTCGTTCCAGGCGCCGGGCAGGTCGGCGAGCGCGAGGTCGCCTGAGAGCAGGCTCCGCTCCAGCCGATAGCGCAGGATGACGTGGGCCGGATAGGTCACCTCGTCGGCGTCGACGCGGATGAAGCCCGGCTCGACCCGGCGGTAGAGCCGCTGCAGGTTTTCGGCGCTCCAGGCCTCGCCTGCGCCTCCGAAGGCCTGCGCGGCCACCGGCGCCAGCCAGGCGATGAAGGCGGGGCTGCGGCAGGCCTGCATCTCCATCAGCAGGCTCTGGCTCTCGTGCAGGGCCATCCCGCGGGCGGCGCCGACCGGCTGCCGGCGCCAGCGGGCCGGCAGGCCGGCCTCGTAGAGCGCATGGCCGGTCTCGTGCAGCACCCCCATGATGGCGCTGGTGAAGTCGGTCTCGTCGTAGCGGGTGGTCAGGCGGATATCGTCCGGCGTGCCACCGCAGAACGGATGAGCCGATACGTCGACCCGGCCGTGCTCGAAGTCGAAGCCGAGCCGCGCCATCAGCCGCCGACCCAGGGCTTCCTGGGCGGCGAGCGGGAAGGGACCGTCGAGGGGCAGCGGCGCCGGCTGGCCGGCCTGGCGCTCCAGCACCTCGCCGAGCAGCCCCGGCAGGTTGGCCGCGAGGCGGTCGAAGATCTCGTCGATGCGCGCACAGCGGCCGCCGGGCTCGTACTCGTCCAGCAGCGCATCGTAGGGCGACAGACCCAGCGCCGCCGCCTTGGCCCCCGCCGCCTCCCGGGTCAGGCGCAGGACCTCGTCGAGGGCGGGAAGGACCAGGGCGAAGTCCGCCTGCGGGCGGGCCTGCCGCCACAGGGTTTCGCACCGGCGTACGGCGCGGCTGCGCGCCGCCACCAGTGCCTCGGGGAGCGCGGTCGCATGGGCTTGCTGGCGGCGCATCTCGCGCAGGTTCGCCTGCTGCCACCGGTCGAGCCGCCCCGCCTCGTCCGCCGCCCGGGAGAGGGCATCGCCCACCACCGACTCCGTCAGCAGGCCGTGGGCGAGCACGTCGAGGGTGGCGAGCTGCTCGCCGCGCGCCTCCGCGCCGCCCGGCGCCATCATGGTGGCGGTGTCCCACTGCAGGACGGCCGCCGCCTCCTGCAGCGCGCCCAGACGGGCGAAGCGCTCCTCCAGGAAGGCATAGGCGGGCGGGGGGGCGGGAGTAGCGGTCTTGGCTTCGATGGTGTCGCTCATCTTCCCGAGGTTAGGCGGCGGTCGTCGCCGTGCCAATGCACCTCGGGCAGGGCTGCCCCGCGTGCTGGCGCCTTGCCGCGGGAACGCCTAGAGGCGAGGAAGCTGGCATGGCTGCCGCCCCTTCCGTCGCGCTGCTGCACGACGATCCCAACCCGCCGCTCTTCGGTTTCCTCGCCGGCCTCGCCGCTGCGGTCCCCTGGAGCAGCTATTTCGCCATGTCGCGCGTCGGTGTCCTCGGCGGGCTCGGCCCGGCCGAGCTGATGGTGCTGCGGTTCGCCGGCGTCTGCCTGATGGCGGTGCCCTGCTTCCTCTTCCTGCCGGGCTGGCGGCTGCGCGACCTCGCGGGTGTCGGCTGGCTGCGCTCCCTGGCCCTGGCCGCCTTCGTCGGCCCGCTCTACATGCTGCTGGCCGGAACCGCCTTCACCCTGGCCCCGCTGGCGCACGGCGCGGTCATCCAGCCGTCGACGGCGGCGACGATGACGCTGCTCCTGTCCATCGTGCTGCTGCGCGAGCGACCGCGGCCGATGCAGATCGCCGGCACCGGCGTCATCGTCTCGGGTATCGTCATCATCGTCGTCGGCGAGGCGGGGGCGGGCACCGCCGGGCCGAACGCCTGGATCGGCGACGTCCTGTTCTTCACGGTGGGAACGCTGTGGGCCATCTTCACCATGCTGCTGCGCCATTGGCGCCTCGACGGCCTGCGCGCCACCATGGCCTTCAGCCTCGTCTCCGGCCTGATCGGCCTGCCGGGCTACGCCCTCATCGTGGGCACCCATCCCCTGGCGGAAATCAGCCTCTCGATGCTGCTCTCCCAGCTGGTGGTGCAGGGGCTGCTGGCAGGCGGCATCGCCATCATCCTGTTCGGCAAGGCGGTGACCGCCCTGGGCGCCGGCAAGGCCGGGGTCTTCCCGGCTCTGGTGCCGGCACTCGCCCTGCTGGTCGGCATCCCCGTCGCCGGGGAGGTCCCGACCACCGTGCAGCTACTGGGCCTCGGCGCCGTTTCCCTCGGACTGCCCCTGGCGCTCGGCCTCGTCAGACGCCGGCGCTGAGGCCGGGGAACGGGGAGAGGCCGGGGAACGGGGAGAGGTCGGGGAACCGGACCCGGCCGTGCGCCGTTCTCCTCCCTCGCGCGACACGGAGAAGGTCCCATGAGCGACAACGCACCCCCGCTGTCCGATCCGGAATGGACGGCCCTGGAAGCCATTGCCACCTCGGAGGCGGGCGTCACCCTGGAGACCGCGGCCATCGCCAGCCTGGAGCGCCGCGGCCTGATCCGGAAGGACGGGGCCGGCTATCAGGTCACCATGGCCGGCGAGGCGCAGCGGGCCTCGCGCTGGACGACCGGCTGAGGCCAGGCAGCCGCGTCCGCAGGCGGGACACCCCCTTCCCCGCCCCGATCGACAGACCGACGAAGGAGACGCCGCGATGACCGGCGAGCAGGCCACGGCCCTCGCCGTGCTGGCGCTGACGGCCGTCTTCTTCCTGTGGGGGCGCTGGCGCCACGATCTGGGGGCGGTCGGCGCCCTGCTCGCCTGCGTCTTCAGCGGCCTCGTGCCGGCGGAGGAGGCCTTCGCAGGCTTCGCCCATCCCGCCGTGATCACCGTCGCGGCGGTGCTCGTCCTCAGCCGTTGCCTGCTCACCACCGGCGCGGTGGACCTCCTCGCCGGCCAGCTGCTGCCGGCGAAGTCCGGGCCGGGTCTGGCGATCGTCTCGCTGACGGCGCTGGGTGCCGGGCTCTCCGCCTTCATGAACAACGTCGGCGCGCTGGCCATGCTGATGCCGATCGCGCTGCAGGCCGCCCGCCAGCACGACCTGCCGCCGGGCAAGGTGCTCATGCCGCTGGCCTTCGGCTCGATCCTCGGCGGCATGACGACCCTGATCGGCACGCCGCCGAACCTGATCGTCGCCGGCTTCCGTGCGCGCCTGGGCGAGGGCGGCTTCGGGATGTTCGACTTCACGCCCGTCGGGCTGACGGTGGCGGCGGCCGGGGTGGCCTTCGTGCTCCTCGCCCGGCGGCTGGTGCCGAGCCGCCGGCCGGGCGGCGCCGAGACCTTCGAGACCGCGGTCTATCTGACCGAGGCCCGCGTCACCAAGGGCAAGGTCGTCGGCATGACCCTGCGCGAGCTCGAGGCGGCGCTCGAGGAGGCCCACGCCCAGATCGTCGGGCTGGTCCGCAACGAGGTGCGCATCTCGGCCTTCAATCCGCTGCGCCGGCTGCGCGAGGGCGACATCCTGATCGTCGAGGCCGAGCCCGACGCACTCGCCCCGGTGCTGAGCGGGCTGGGCCTGCGCCTGGAGGAGGCGGAGGCGCTGGAAGGGAAGCCGGCCGCCGAGGCCGAGACGGACGCCGACGGCAAGAAGCCCCAGGAGCGGTCGGCGGAAGAGCCGACGCTGACCGAGTTCGCCGTTCTCCCCGCCGCACCCCTGGCCGGACGCTCGGCCACCGAGATCGGCTTTTTCTCCCCCTCTTGCGGCAATTATCTGGCGGGGGTGGGTCGAGGGGACCCATCCCTATTCCCCCCGCCGCCCCCCTGGCCGGACGCTCGGCCACCGAGATCGGCTTGCGCTCCCGCTATGGCGTCAATCTGCTGGCGGTGTCGCGTCAGGGCGACCGCTCGATCTCCCGCCCGCGGACCCTGCCGATCCGCGCGGGCGACGGCCTGCTGATGAAGGGGGCGCCCCAGCGCCTGGCC
>Ga0182793_1002343_pt1 | contig 10970 bp, 7 predicted proteins | sample Passage237A_FD_130498 | JGI IMG/M metagenome (GOLD analysis project Ga0182793, IMG submission 130498) | Cellulose adapted compost microbial communities from Newby Island Compost Facility, Milpitas, CA, USA - Passage2 37A (version 2) (version 2) ...
CATGCCAATGAACAGCGCCCCCTTGGAGGAATTACCGAAACAGCCCCGTTTGTCGGAATTGCGGATGAAGGACCGGGAGATCAGTCAGGACCGCTGGGGTTCCAACTGGGCTTTGCCCATCTTATCAAGAAGATGTACGACTTTTACGCCGACCAGCGTATTGTAGAACGGTATTATGAAGCTGTACGTAAGCAGGTAGAATTTCTTCGTTCAAGAACTTCCAATCACTTATTTAACACGGATTTGGGCGATCACGAGTCACTCGAAGAAAAATCCAAGCCGCTGACAGCCTCGGTGTTTTATTACCAGCACGTGCGTCTTCTTGCCGATATGGCAGCGATACTCGGTAAGGACGATGACGCTTCACAATACAGCACGTTAGCACAGGCGATTCGGACCGCCATTGGGCACGAATTCGACCGGGGTAACGGCCGTTTTGCGAGAGGCACACAGTCAGATCAATTATTCGCTTTGTGGAGCGGGGCGGCTGAGGAGATCGACCGCAATGCGGCATGGGAGGTACTCATGGAGGCATTCAGACAGAAAGACTGGCATTTGTCTACGGGTATCTTTGGGACGAAGATACTGTTCGACGTATTAAGGACAAACAACCGGAATGATATCGCATACCGTATTGCCGATCAGCGCGATTTTCCGGGTTGGGGTTATATGATTGAAAACGGTGCGACCACGATTTGGGAAACATGGAAGGCATCGGACGATATGTTTTCCAAAAACCACCCCATGTTCGGTTCGGTGGGCGAATGGTTTTACCGGTCACTGCTCGGTATCAACGATGCCGCCCCCGGATTCAAGCGTATCCTCATACGGCCGCAGCCGGCCGGCGACTTGACACATGCGGAAGGAGCGTATCAATCCGTTTACGGGACTATCCGTAGTTCATGGCGTATCCATGACAAGGGAATGGACTTTGAGGTGGACATTCCGGTGAATACCCGGGCTGAAGTGTGGATACCCTTGTCGCATGGGACAACGGTAACAGAAAGCGGGAACCCTCTTGCCCAGGCTGAAGGAATTGCGCAGGTAGGAGAAAAAGAAGGTTATGCGGTGGTGAAAGTAGGTTCTGGGCATTATTCATTTAAAACGTTGCGATGAAGGTATTGACATATGTTTTCTTGGCAATACAACTCACGGCCGGGGGCGCATACTGCCAGTCTTTGCATATTATTCCTCGCCCTATGTCGATGGCGGCATCTTCCGGTTATTTTTCACTCGCCGGCAAGCCACCAGCTTATGTTACCATTAACAGCGATACGTTGAGGCCCATAGCCGATCAGTTGGTTGAGGCAATTCGGTCGTCCTTGGGGCTAGCCGTTAACGTACATACGCAGGCGAATCGCCCGGGAAGGGGAGAGATCAGGTTGATGGTGGATCCGGAAGCGGGATCCGGTCAGGAAAGCTACCGGTTGAAAATAACTCCAAGAGGCGTAGAGGTGAGGGCGCCGTCGCCGCAGGGCGTGTTTTACGGCATTCAAACTTTTATACAGCTCCTTCCCGTGGACGGGAGCACACAGGTGGCTTGTGTGCAAGTGGTAGACACTCCCCGGTTTGCGTGGCGTGGTCTTATGTTGGATGTAAGCCGTCATTTTTTTACGGTTGCCGAAGTGAAGCGTATGATCGATCAGATGGCTGCGTACAAGTTTAATTTGCTGCATTTGCACTTGACGGACGATCAAGGCTGGCGGATAGAAATCAAAGCGCTTCCCGAGCTTACCCGTGTGGGAGCGTGGCGTGTTCCGCGTACGGGACTGTGGTGGCAGCGGCAACCACCCCTGTCGGGCGAGGTTCCATCTTACGGCGGCTATTATACCCAAGATGAAATCAAAGAGTTGGTTGCCTATGCTGCGTCGAAATATGTGAATATTTTCCCTGAAATAGATGTTCCCGGACATAGCCTGGCGGCCATCGCGGCTTATCCATGGCTCTCCACCTCCAAAAAATTGTATCAGGTAAATCCCGGGAGCCCATTTTACGGCGAGGAGGACAATGCGCTTTCACCTATTCAGGACAGCACATATCTTTTTTTGGATAAGGTCTTTACCGAAATAGCGGCCCTGTTTCCATTTGGGTATATCCACATCGGAGGAGATGAATGTTTTAAGGGCTTTTGGCAGGCCGACAGTGCCACCCTTGCGTTTATGAAAGGAGAAGGACTGCAAGATGTTAATGAATTACAGAGTTATTTTGTAAAGCGGGTTGAACAACTACTGAAGACAAAAGGTAAGAAATTGTTGGGGTGGGACGAAATATTAGAAGGAGGGTTGGCCCCTGAAGCTACGGTAATGAGCTGGCGGGGTATGTCGGGTGGCATTACGGCCGCAAAACAGAACCATCACGTCGTAATGAGTCCCACAAATCACGCTTATCTGGATCTTTACCAGGGTGACCCGGCGATAGAGCCACCAACCTACAGTTCATTGCGACTGAAAGACGTGTATGCATTTGAGCCCGTACCAGAACAAGTAGATGCTTCGCTCATCCTGGGAGGACAGGGCAACTTATGGACGGAGAGTGTGCCTACATGGCGACATGCCGAATACATGCTGTGGCCAAGGTCGTTAGCGTTGGCGGAAGTGCTTTGGTCGTCCCCTGATGGGAAAGATTGGTCTGATTTTGTCGTTCGAACGGAAACGCATCTGGCAAGGTTTGCCAAACAGGATATCAATTTTGCACGGAGTTTTTATGATCCTATCATCGAGCCCATCCTGGACGCATCAGGCGTACTGACCATAAAGCTCTCTACGGAGCTCGATGGCTTGGAGCTGTTTTACTCGTTTGATAACACATATCCGGATCATCACAGCGCAAAGTACCGGACAGGTGAGCAACTTCGTATCCCAACGGATGCTGATACGTTTCGGGTAATTTCTTACCGCAATGGAGCACCATTGGGACGGATAATAACCGTTTCGGTAGAGGAACTGAAAAAGCGGGCAGGTTAACCGCTGAATAAAGAATTATGAAATATACATTGTTGTGTTATGCGTTGTTTAGTTTCTCCGCATTGTTACAGGCTCAAACCCCTACCCATATATTGTATAACCGGATCATTTGGGGAGCTGAAAACTATCCGGAGCTGTTAACCGGGGCTGCGGAAGCCCAGTTTATGGACGATGGATTGCATCTCGCAAAAAAGGGAAGCATAGTTAAGTTAAACTATTACTATGCCTTGGCTGAACGGATGATCCGATATCAGGTACGGTTTTCAGAAGATGTTACGGCGGTCTTTCAAAGCGATCAAGGTGATTTTAAAGCATTCGTCGATCTCGCCAATAAACGCATTTTTATTAGCACAGATCCTGTGATTGAGAAAACCGTGGACTTTCTGGATCCGACCCATGAATACATCGTCGAAGTGCAGCGCAACTATCAAACTTCTGGACTACGGATTGTCGACTTATTTACCGGTCAAGAATCAGAAATAAGGGCCACCATGGACGGCACCGGGGGGGTGGGGGCAGGCGCAGAGGGAACCGGCTTCTATGCGGGGCTTCAACACGATTACTATTGTTTCGGACTGGTGGAAGGTACGGAGTTGATAGTGAAGCAGATTTGCGTTTCAGCCAAAGAATCCGATCTGACGCTGCTGATTTATGGTGATTCCATCACAGAGCCCGAAGGACACTTTCCAACAGCGGACTTTCCGCAATCATGGACGCAGCTCATCATGAAGAATATATCAGGAAAGGCGATGTCGAGCGGTCGCGGCGGAACTACGATCAACGAGTTACTTGAACGGATAAAAAATGAACTTCCTTTTGTCCATGCTAAGTATGTGATGGTCACCATAGGCACCAACGGGGGAAATACCGAGGAAAACCTGAGTGAGTTGGTGGAATATATACGCTCGCAAGGTTCCATTCCTATTCTTAACAACATTCCCTGCAACGAAAGTGGTACCCAGATTCCCGTGAATGCAATGATTGAGAAAATCCGTCAGAAGTACGGTATTAAGGGCTGTAAATTTGATTTAGCCACCTCAGTTGCTCATGACGGTCAGGAAGTGGATCGCACCACCATGTATTTTGAAGACTATGACTGGGGTAAAATTTACCATCATCCGAACGTGAAAGGCTCGTTGCTGATGTACACGCGTACGCTGGTTGATGTGCCTGAAATTTATGAGTAACGGCGTGCCAGATATGGTTTATTACGTAAAATTCTGTACCTTCCGCGTTGTTAAGCCGAAATATGATGCGACTTGGTTTTTTGTTGTTTTTCCTCACGGTCACCTACGGCCATGCTCAGGAGCGGTTACCGTTGTATGAGGGGGAGGTACCCAATTCCAAACCGGCGGCCAATCGGGAGCGCGACGAACCCAATGCCTTGGTCGACACCCTGACCTTCGATGTGTCCTTGCCCAGCCTGACGGTTTACCTTCCGCCAGCCGGACATGCCAACGGAAGCGCCGTCATTATCTGTCCGGGAGGTGGATACCATGTGTTGCTGACGAAACGCGAGGGATCGGATGTTGCCAGGGAGTTCAACAAGTTAGGCATTGCTGCATTCGTACTTCGGTATCGGCTGCCCAACGACAGAATCATGGTGGACAAACCCATCGGACCCCTGCAGGATGCGCAACGGGCTATTCAGTTGGTACGCGAAAATGCCGGCATCTGGGGAGTAGATCCTTCAAAAATCGGCATCATGGGTTTTTCCGCGGGCGGTCACCTGGCGGCTACGGCCGGAACCCATTTTAACCGGGCGTATATTCCAAATCCACATACCACAAGCCTAAGGCCAGACTTTATGTTGCTGGTCAATCCCGTTATCAGCATGACCGATGAAATAGGTCACGTGGGATCGCGCGATAATTTGCTGGGTAGTAACCCTTCCCGTGAAAATATTTCCTTGTTTTCCAACGAGATGCATGTCGATTCGCTTACCCCGCCCACCTTTTTGGTGCATTCGGACGCAGACGAGGTGGTCCCGGTTGAGAACAGCGTGCGTTTTTATGAAGAACTCCACAGACAACGGGTACCTGCGGGCTTACACATCTATCCAACCGGCGAGCATGGATTTTTGACGGCTCCTTCGTTCGACGAATGGTTTGGACGGTGTGTGTTTTGGATGAGAGAAACAAATGTATTATAGACGAACAGTAACTTTTGTAACGACACGTTATGAGTAAACAAAAAATTGTGCACCCTAACCGGGCAGAAAACTTTGTAACGGGAGCGTATTCCGACGGCGTTATTGCCGGAGGGTTCCTATTTGTCAGCGGCCAGGCTTCGGTCGATTTCAAAACGTCGCAGTTTATTCTGGGTACGATCGAAGAGGAAACGCGACGTACTCTTGATAATATCAAAGCCATTTTGGAAGCAGCGGGAGCATCATTGGATGACGTCGTAAAGACAACAGTACACCTTACGGATATTGCTGAGTTCGATCGGTTCAATGCGGTGTATGCGACTTATTTTACGGGGGTCCGTCCGGCACGCACTACGGTGCAATCGGTTCTGGGTCAGGGGATTCGCGTAGAAATCGATTGCATCGCCAGGTTGCCCGAAGGCGTGTAGCAGGCAGACGATGGACAGCTGGTTTAATATTCGTAATGAAGATGCAGTAGATTCTCCCGCGCTGCTGGTCTTTCCCGAGCGCGTCAAACAAAACATAGCGCTGTTGAAAGCGATGATCAATGATCCGTCGCGTTTACGGCCGCATGTGAAGACTCACAAAACCAAGGAGATGACGCGTTTGCTGATGGATGCGGGGATAACCCGGTTTAAGTGCGCCACGTTTTCGGAAGCAACCATGCTTGGTGAATGCGGCGCCCCCGATGTACTGTGGGCATACCCCCTCTACGGGCCGAAGATATCCCGCTTCATAAGCTTACAGGTGCGGTATCGTCATACCCGTTTTTCTGCCCTGATTGATCATTGGGAAGCGGCGCAGGCGTTGGCCGATGAGGCAGAGAAAAGAGGGGAAGTTGTCAACGTTTTTATCGACCTTAATATCGGAATGAACCGTACCGGTATCGCCGCCGGGGACAACGCTTTGGCACTTTATCAAGCATGTACCCGGTTGCCGGGACTGTCGGTTCAGGGTCTGCACGCCTACGATGGTCATGTCCGGGAGAAGGATCTTGAAAAACGCGGAGTGATCTGCGCGCGCAATTTTGAGGCAATTGCCCTTATGTCGGAACGGATTAAACAGATGGGCTTACCGAATCCACGCGTAATCATCGGCGGCTCCCCATCGTTTCCGGTATATGCCGGTTATCCGGAGGTGGAATGCAGCCCCGGGACTTTTATTCTTTGGGACAAAGGATATGCCGATGCATTGCCGGATCAGGCTTTCCTGCCAGCGGCTGTGCTATTAACCCGGATTGTATCGATGCCCACAGACAACCGGCTCTGCGTAGACCTGGGTCATAAAGCGGTTGCGGCTGAAAATCCGTTGGAGCGACGGGTATACTTCCTGAATGCACCGGAACTGAAGCCGGTTAGTCAAAGCGAAGAACATCTGGTATTGGAAGCCCCCCATGGACATACCTGGGGTGTTGGGGATGTGTTGTATGGTTTACTTTACCATGTTTGTCCGACGGTGGCGTTATACGACTATCTGACGGTTATTGAAAATGGTAATTATATAGATCGATGGGCCGTGGCAGGCAGGGGCAGGACGGCGGTTGTCGGTGGGGAGTAAATCGTTACTTTTGGCATATGCAGAAAACTATACAAACCTTTTTACTGATCCTGTTGTTTGTGACCGGGCACCGTTACGCAACTGCCCAGAATCAGGGGACAGCCATACATCTGGACGACCTGAACGTCCGTGATCCTTATATTGTAGCCGATCAGGCGAGTAAAACCTATATTCTCTATAAGTCGGCGCCCGTTAAAGATAAGGACGGGAATGACGCGAGCGGTGTAGTTGCCTATCGTAGCCGGGATCTTCAGTATTGGGAAGGCCCGCATGTGGTATACGCTACGCCGCGGGATAATTGGATAGCGGGTACGGTTTGGGCTCCTGAAGTACATGTGTATCAAGGAAGGTATTACTTATTCGCCACGCTCAATTCGGACATCGAGTGGAAAAAACAACGCGAAGGTTATCCAAACTATTTCTTTAGGGGAACTCAGATATTTCATGCGGATGACCCCCTGGGGCCATTTTTGCCATTTGAAGACAAGATGCCCCACACCCCTATGGATCGCATGGCACTTGATGGCACACTGTGGGTGGAGAACGGAATACCCTATATGGTTTATTGCCATGAATGGGTGCAGATAGAAGACGGCTCTATGGAATTAGTGAAGCTGAAAGATGATCTCTCCGGAACGGAAGGCCGTTCCCTGACCCTCTTTCATGCTTCGAGTGCCCCTTGGTCGACCGGAAACCTCCATGATGACGGCTCCCGCAGTTATGTCACGGACGGATGTTTTCTTTACCGGACTGAAACCGGTAAGCTGCTGATGATCTGGTCAAGTTTCAACAAGGGAAATTACGCGATCGGTATCGCCGAATCCACGACGGCAAAGGTTACCGGACCCTGGAGACAGCAGGATAAATTACTATTCGACCAGAATGGGGGACATGGCATGCTATTTAAAACCTTCGACGGGAAACTGATGCTCACTTTCCACAGCCCGAATTCGCCGTCGGGCAGGGAACGCGCACAGCTTTACGAAGTGATCGACACCGGCGACTCGCTGATTTTGAAAAATTGATCCCTATCCATGAAACATCTTAACCGCCGACAGTTCCTTTCTGCAAATGCCGCCCTGGGAGCCTTCTGGTGGCTCAACCAATTATCGTTACCGGCATTGGGGGCGAGGGCGCAAGGCGCTGGGAAGGAGGCATTACAGGTACGTCATTTTCCCAACCCGCTTTATGCGTTCGTTTGGCGGAATTGGGGGCTGGTGCCGCTGGATCGTATGGCGAAAACTGTGGGAGCCAATCCCCGGCAAATATCTGACCTCGCTTTTTCGATGGGGCTGGGGGATGTCCCGGAAGTTACGGCCGACCAATGGGAGCGGAGCTATCTTACCGTGATCCGGCGCAACTGGCACCTGCTCCCCACGGACCAGCTACAGGCATTGTTGGGATGGGATGCGCAACAATTGGAGTTTACACTCAAAGAGGACGACTTTTTTTACATTAAGCTGGGCAGCATGAAGCCCGAATGTCGGCCGATTACGTATGCCGAAATGGCCACGCTTCGGGAGGACGAAAAAAACAGGTTTATCAGCTTGCTGAAGGCTGCCTTTCCTGACGGAATTCCTGCCGAGCAAACCCCCTATTTTAATTTCGTCAGGGATTTGTCGACCCCTGTGAAAACCAGGATAGCAGGGAGTCCGGCGTCGGCGGAAGGTTTCCATCCGCGTATTGCCTACCCATACTTCGCACTATTCGGCGATGCATTGCTGGATCCGGAGATCGAATCGTATCCCGATGCCTACCTCGAACGGCTGGCGGCCGCGGGCGTAGACAGCATCTGGATGCATATTGTTTTGAGCAAACTTACCCCCTTTCCGTGGGACGCTTCGGTAAGTACCCATTGGGAGCGGCGTTTGGCAAACCTGAAGATTCTTACCGAACGGGTGAGCCGGCACGGTATCGGTATTTATCTCTATCTTAATGAACCCAGGCACCAACAGGAAGCTTTTTTTGAGAAACACCCGGAGCTTCGTGGGCAGGGCAACGCGTTATGTACGTCCCATCCCGATGTGCAGGAGTACCTGGAAAATTCCATCGCTTTGATTACTGAAAGGGTGCCCCGGCTTGCCGGTTTCTTCTCCATCACTGCATCTGAAAATCCAACCCATTGCTGGTCGCACGGACAGGGCGGCAACTGCCCGCGATGTGCTTCATTGGGGCCTGACAAGGTGATCAGCACGTTGAATAACCTCTACCATCGGGGAATCCGCAGAGGCTATGCCGCCGCTACCGGAAAGGACGTCACCGCCGGGACACCCCCGAAACTGATCGTGTGGGATTGGGGATGGCCGGAAGGTTGGGCCGCAGGGATTATACCGGCGCTGGCCACCGACAATACGTTGCTGATGAGCGTCAGCGAGTGGGATTTGGAGATTGAGCGGGGCGGTGTAAAGGGTAAAGTGGGGGAATACTCCATCTCTGCAATAGGCCCCGGTCCGCGTGCCCGGCGACATTGGAAGATGGCACACGAACATGGGTTGAAAACCATGGCTAAAATCCAGGCTAATAACTCCTGGGAAATAAGCGCTGTACCGTATATACCTGCGCTTTTTAACGTGGCCACCCACGTGGACCGGCTGCGGCGAGAAGGGATCGAAGGGATCATGTTGAGTTGGACATTGGGAGGATATCCTTCGCCCAATCTGGAAGTCGTTTCGCTTATGGGCAACCACCGCGACCTGTCGGCTGAGGAGGCCATTCAAACCGTAGCACGCCGTCGGTTTGGGAAAGCTGCAGACGCCGTAGTAAGGGCATGGCGTACCTTTAGTACGCACTTCAGCACATTCCCCTATGACGGAAACGTGGTGTATCAGGCACCGTTACAATGTGGTCCGGCAAATCTGCTTTGGCCGGAGCCAACGGGCTATAAGGCGACCATGGTGGGGCTACCCTACGACGATGTAACGGGCTGGAGGTCGATGTATCCCGTCGATGTTTTCATCCGCTTGTTCCGTCAAATGGGTGACGCGTTTTCCGGAATCGTTCAAAAACTGAATGAAGAATGTGCCGCCTTGACACTCGGTACGGCCGAGCAAGAGGCGTTGAGGCAGGAGCGAAATGTCATCGAAACGATCGCCATCCATTACCAGTCCGTTGCTAACCAGGCGGAGTTTGTTACCCTACGGGATCAACTGAAAACCGCCGGAAACGATCACGGATCGACCAAACAGACACTCACCGCAATCCTGGAACACGAAATAGAGCTGGCGCGACGGATGGCGGCCCTGCAAATCAGTGATTCGAGACTCGGTTACGAAGCTTCCAATCACTATTTTTATACGTCCGCTGATCTGTTTGAAAAAATACTGAATTGCAAGTATTTACTGATGAATTGGGTAGGCCGTATTTCGACTGGTGAAGCGTCATTTTAGATATGTGTACCAATACTACGAGGATATGAACCCGAAAGAGATCGAAGTGGGTGTGGTAGGCCTGGGATTGATGGGAACGAGCATATGTGCCTGTTTGCTTATGGCCGGACACCGGGTAAAGGCGGTTGCACCCATCCCGTCGGACATGGAAACTGCGTCCGATCGAATCAGCAAACACCTGGAGCGCTCCCATCAAGAGGGCATCTGTAAAGAACCGGCAGAAACGTACCTGAAAAACTTGGATATTACGGAGGAATACAGCTCCTTGGCGGCGTGCCGGCTGGTTATTGAATGTACGCTGGAAAACGAAGCGATTAAGCGAAGTGTGTATGAGCAGGTCGAACGGTATCTTCCCGATGAAGCCATCCTTGCGAGCAATACTTCAGCCATACCCATCAGCGACCTGCAAAAACTGACCCGCCTGCCTCACCGTTTTTTTGGATTGCATTGGGCCGAGCCGTCCCATACAACCCGTTTTCTCGAAATTATCTGCGGTGCAGAAAGCGACCTGTCAAAAGGTGAGTACCTCTATGAGTTGGCACATCACTGGGCTAAGGAACCCACATTGGTCAGAAAGGATATACGTGGTTTTATCACCAACCGTTTGATGTATGCGATGTACAGGGAGGCTTTTTTTCTGGTCGAAAATGGATACGCCACAATTGAAGACATCGACCGGGCCTGCCGGAACAATGCCGGCTACTGGATGACCCTGGTGGGCGTATTTCGGTGGATGGATCTCACCGGCGTGGACGCCTATGGAAACGTAATGAAAGACCTGTTTCCTACACTCAGCAATCAGACGGAAGTGCCCAAACTGATGGAGGAACGTATGAAAGAGGGCTGTAAAGGCATTGCCAATGGCAAGGGTTTCTACACCTATACACCGGAAGAGGCCCGCATGTGGGAGGAGAC
>Ga0182793_1002348_pt1 | contig 10962 bp, 7 predicted proteins | sample Passage237A_FD_130498 | JGI IMG/M metagenome (GOLD analysis project Ga0182793, IMG submission 130498) | Cellulose adapted compost microbial communities from Newby Island Compost Facility, Milpitas, CA, USA - Passage2 37A (version 2) (version 2) ...
AGGATCCCGGCGAGGGCAGCCTCGGCAACCCGCCGAACGGTCAGGAGGGCGGCACCGGCGGCGACGGCGGCGCCGGCACACCGGGCAACTGACCGTCAGGAGATCTCGTCGACCAGCCCCCACCGCAGCGCGGTGGGGGCGTCGATCGTCTGACCGGACAACACCAGATACGCGGTGCGCCACCGCCCGATGCGGCGGGTGATGCTGACCGTGCCGCCCGCACCGGGCAACAGGCCGAGGCTCAGCTCGGGCAGTCCGAACACCGCGTCGGGATGCGCCACCACCCGCCCGCAGAACGCGGCCATCTCCATTCCGCTGCCGAGCACCTGACCGTGCACCTCGGCGCGGCAGTTCGCGCCGAGTCGCGCAGTCAACTCGTCGAGCACCAGCGCCGGACTGTAGCGGGTGCGCGCGAGGTGGGCGCTGGCCGGATCGGCGAACGTGCCGAACTCGGCGAGATCGCCACCGCTGCAGAACGACGGCCCGTTCCCGCTCAGCACCACCGTTGTGACCGACGGATCCAGGCGCGCGACCTCCAGCGCCTCCAGCAGCGCCGCACGGGCGTCGGTGGAGAACGCGTTATGCCGCTGCGGGCGGTTGAATCGCACATAGAGCACATCGCCGATGCGTTCGGCGACAACGGGATCCGCAATGGTCACCGGTTGCGCCGGTCCGCGCTCGGCGAGCCAGCGGCGAAACTCCGGACCTGCCTGCAGCGTCGAGTACGCCAGCGACTCGGTGATGACGCCTGGATAGGCCGGCGCGTCCGGATCCAGGGCACGCAGCACGTCGGCGCACACGGCGGCCGCGTGCGGCCAGCGTTCGCATCGTCTGCGCAGTTCGTCGAGCGCATCGTCGACCGACGGGACCGTGATCACCCGACGGTCCTCGCTTTCCGTCTCGGTGATCGTGAAAGTCGCGTCGTCCGTTGGGGATCCGAGCGCGACCGTGACACCGGACGCCAGCTCCACCAGATGCGTCACGAGTACTTCTTAATCAGCTCCTGCTTGTACAGCTTTCCGGTGTCGGTGCGCGGCAGCTGCGCCTCGAACGAGATCGACTTCGGGCACTTGTAGTGCGCCAACCGATCTCGCAACCAGGCCAGCAGTTCCTCGCCGAACTCCGGGGTGGCGTCGGCCGGGTCGATCGTCTGCACGACGGCCTTGACCTGCTCGCCCATCTCCTCGTCGGGAATGCCGAACACCGCCGCGTCCATCACCTTCGGATGGGTCACCAGCATGTTCTCGGCCTCCTGCGGATAGATGTTCACCCCGCCGGAGATGATCATGTGATGGCGCCGGTCGGTCAGGTAGAGGTAGCCCTCCTCGTCGAGATAGCCGACGTCGCCCACGGTCTTCCAGCCGTGGCGGTCACGTGACTTCGCGGTCTTCTCCGGATCGTTGAGGTACTCGAAGTCGGCGCCGCCCTCGAAGTAGATCTCGCCGGCCTGGTTCGGGCCCAGCTCGTTGCCGTCCTCGTCGAGGATGTGCACCGCGCCGGTCATCGGCTTGCCGACCGAACCGGGGGGCGCCAGCCAGTCCTCGGCGAAGATGATCGTCGAACCGTGCGCTTCGGAGGCCGCGTAGTACTCGTCGATGATCGGCCCCCACCAGTCCATCATCTGCTTCTTGATCTCGACCGGGCACGGCGCCGCTGCGTGCATGACCCGCTTGAGGCTGGAGACATCGTACGAATTACGCACATCCTCAGGCAGTTTCAGCATCCGAACGAACATCGCCGGCACGAACTGTCCGTGCGTGACGCGGTGGCGCTGGATGGCGTCCAGGCAGCCCTGCGCGTCGAACTTCTGCATCACCACGGTGGTGATCCCCGCGGCCTGGATCGTCATCGTCCACACCGACGGCGCGGTGTGGTACAGCGGTGCGGGGCTGAGGTACACGGCCTCCGGGTCCAGCCAGAAGTCCACCAGCGCCGACATCATCCCGGGCACCTCGGACGGCGGCTGGTGCGGCAGTTCGCGTTTGATGCCCTTGGGCCGGCCGGTGGTGCCCGACGAGTACTGCAGCAGATCGCCCTCGATCTCGTCGTCGATCGGCGTATCGGGTTGGTCGGCAACGCATTCGGGATAGCGGTGCCAGCCGTCGACGTCGTCGTCGGCGATGATCCGCAACACCGGCAGCGGATCGATGTCGACCAGGGTCTTGCGTAGCGCCGCGGAGCCGACGATCGCCTTGGCGCTGCTGTTCTCGACGATGTAGGCGGCCTCGGCCGCGGTCAGGTGGGTGTTGATCGGGACGTAGTACAGCCCGCAGCGGCGCGCACCCCACATCACGGCGTGGTAGTGCTCGTTGTTCTCCATCAGAATCGCGACGGTGTCGCCCTCCCCGAGCCCCTGCTGCCGGAAGAAGTGAGCCAGGCGGTTGGCCCGCGCCTCCAGCTCGGCGAACGTGAGGACGGTTTCCGACGGATACATGATGACGGCTGGCTTGTCCGGGGTGGCCTGCGCATGCTCGCGGATCTGCATGCGCCGACTCTACGACGTGCCCACTTGACAGGTGTCAAGTGGGCTGGGTGAACCGCCAAACAGCACTGTGCGCACGCTCATTAGGACCCGAGCGTGCGCACAGTGCGTGAAAGCCGGAAGCGGTTAGCTCTCCGCCTCGATGCGGTGCTTGAGGGCGTCGAACTCGTCCTTGATGCCCGTCGGCAGCTTCTCGCCGACGAACTCGAACCACTCCTCGATCAGCGGGATCTCCTGGCGCCACTCGTCGACGTTGACCTCCAGCGCGGCGTCCACGTCGGCCTTGTCGACGTCGAGACCGCTCAGGTCGAGGTCGTCGGCGCTCGGCACGATGCCGATCGGGGTGGTGCGCCCGTTGGCCCTGCCCTCGATCCGCTCGATGACCCACTTCATCACGCGGCTGTTCTCGCCGAAGCCCGGCCACAGGAAGCGGCCGTCGTCGCCGCGGCGGAACCAGTTGACGAAGAAGATCTTCGGCATCTTGGACTCATCGGACTGCTTGCCGATGTCGATCCAGTGCGCGAAGTAGTCGCCGACGTTGTAGCCCAGGAACGGCAGCATGGCCATCGGGTCGCGGCGCACGGTGCCGACCTTGCCCTCGGCGGCGGCGGTCTGCTCCGAGCCCATGGTGGCGCCCAGGAACACGCCGTGCTGCCAGTCGCGGGCCTGCGTCACCAGCGGCACCGTGGTCTTGCGGCGGGCGCCGAACAGGATCGCCGAGATCGGCACGCCCTGCGGGTCGTCCCACTCCGGCGCCAGCGTCGGGCACTGCGACATCGGGGTGCAGTAGCGCGAGTTCGGGTGCGCGGCCTTCTCGTCCGAGTCCGGCGTCCAGTCGCGGCCCTTCCAGTCGATCAGGTGCTGCGGGTCGCCCTCGAGGCCCTCCCACCACACGTCGCCGTCGTCGGTCAGCGCGACGTTGGTGAAGACGGTGTTGCCGGCCGAGATGGTCTTCATCGCGTTCGGGTTCGACGACCAGTTGGTGCCCGGCGCGACGCCGAAGAAGCCGAACTCCGGGTTGACCGCGTAGAGGCGGCCGTCCTTGCCGAACCGCATCCACGCGATGTCGTCGCCGATGGTCTCGGCGCGCCAGCCCGGGATGGTGGGCTGCAGCATCGCGAGGTTGGTCTTACCGCACGCCGACGGGAACGCCGCGGCGATGAAGTACGCCTTGTTCTCCGGGCTGATCAGCTTGAGGATCAGCATGTGCTCGGCGAGCCAGCCCTCGTCGTGGGCCATCGCCGAGGCGATGCGCAGCGAGTAGCACTTCTTGCCCAGCAGCGCGTTGCCGCCGTAGCCGGAGCCGAAGCTCCAGATCTCGCGGGTCTCCGGGAAGTGGCTGATGTACTTGGTGTCGTTGCACGGCCACGGCACGTCTTCTTTTCGGTGTCCTGACTCGTCTACCAGCGGCGCGCCGATCGAGTGCAGCGCCTTGACGAAGAAGCCGTCGTCACCGAGCTTGTCCAGCGCGGCCTTGCCCATCCGGGTCATGGTGCGCATCGAGACCACCACGTACTCCGAGTCGGTGATCTGCACACCCAGCTTGGGATCCTCGGCGCCGAGCGGGCCCATGCAGAACGGCACCACGTACAGGGTCCGGCCCCGCATGCAGCCGCGGTACAGGTCGGTCATGATGCGGCGCATCTCGTCGGGCGCCATCCAGTTATTGGTCGGGCCGGCGTCGATCTCCCGCTCCGAGCAGATGAAGGTGCGCGACTCCACGCGCGCCACGTCGGAGGGATCGGACAGCGCCAGGTAGGAGTTCGGCTTCTTCTCCTCGTTCAGCTTGGTGAAGGTGCCGGCCTTGACCAGCTGCTCGCACAGCCGGGCGTTCTCCTCCTCGGACCCGTCAGCGAAAACCACCCGGTCTGGCTGGGTCAGCTCGGCGACCTCCTGAACCCAGGCGAGCAGGCCCTTGTGTTTCGTCGGTGCGTTCTCCAGACCCGGAATGGTCGCTGCGGTCATCGATATCTCCTGTATACGATTTCTGCGAGGCTCGGTCCGCCGGAGCGCGCGCCCGCCAGGAGGGCAGCGCCGCCGGATGTCCCTGTATTACCGAGGTTAACGCGGGTGACTTATCCGCGGTTAATCGGGACCATGTCCGAATACTCACAGAAACGATTCAGAAACCCGTGGCTGCGCGCCGCCCGGCGGGGTTTCTGCTAACCGGTTCGCCCAGTTCGGCGCGCACCTGGTCGAGAGCCCGCCGCAGCGTCGGCAGCCGGGCGTCGCGCACCGCGGCGGTGCGGGCCAGGTAGCCGACGTGTTCCTGCAGCTCAGCGTCGATGCGGGCGATCTTGGCGGCCGCGGCGGCGCTCTCGGCCCGGACACGGGCCGCCGCCTCGGCGGTCAGCGCGGTCTCGGCGGCCAGCACCCGGGTGGCCACCCGCTCCTCGGCCGCCGAGCGCAGCACGGCGGCGACATCGCCGACCCAGCGGTCCAGCACCGCGCGCGCGTGCAGCAGTCCGCGGATCCCCACCACCCACCCGGTCGACAGCAGGCCCAGCGCCACGCCGACCGCCGGCCCGGACAACAGGCGCGTCAGCGCCAGCGCCACCCCGAGCCCGAAGCCGGCGCCGAGGATCAGCGTCAGCTGCGTCTCCAACCGCCGCGACCGCGGCGGCGCGGGAACGTCCGGCGGCCCGGCCGGGGCGGGGCGCGGCGGCGCGGGCAGGCTCAGGTCGGCGGCGACGTCGTCGAGATGCGCGGTGATGTCGGCCTCCAATTCGTCGAGTACCTCGCCGACGCGGGTCCGCGCGTGGGCCTCGAACTCGGCTAACCGCCGGCGGCCCAGCCGCGCGGCGTCCTCGGCCAGTTCGGCGCGCAGCGACGTGCAGCGGTTGCGCGCGAGGTAGCCGAGCCGCACCCGGGCCTGCTGGAACCGGCTGCGCAGCGCGAGGGGGTGTTCGGCGCGGGCCGCCCGGAGCTCCCGGGTGAGCCGTTCGCGGTGCGCACGCAGCGCGCCCATCCGGGCACCACGGTCGCTCCCGGTGTCGGCGATCAGCGCCTGCAGCCGCGTTTCCCGGCTGCGCAACCTGTTGCGCCGCAGGGCATCGGGGTCGGCGAGGCGTTCGCGCAGCAGCCCGACGAGCTCGTCGAGCCGCGGCTGGCCGAGGTCCGGGGCGGCCGCCGCGCCCACCCACGGCATCGACGCGTACCGGATCGCGTGGTCGGCGAGCAGCCGGCGGTTGTCGCCCAGCACGTCGCGCCAGGCGCGGTGGGCGTCGATCTTGGCGACGACGCCGACCACCAAATCGGTATCGCGCGCAACGGAGTCCAGCAGCGCGCGGTCGGATTCGCTGACCGGCGCGACCGCCGACACCACGAACACCACGGCCGCCGGTGCGTCCGATGATGCCCAGTCGTCGGCTTCGGCGAACGTGACGTCGGGCAGCCGCTCCCGCAGCGCCCCAAGCAGGGTGGTGGCGCCGGCCGCAGCCGGACCGACCACCAGTACGGTCACCGGGTCCGCCCCAGCAGGCGCAGCGACCCGCGGGTGATGTCGGCCGCGCAACTGCGGTGCAGCGCATCGACCGGGCCGCGGCCGTACCGGCGCCAGTGCACGGCACGGGCCAGGTGCGCGCCGGGGTCGTCACCGCGGTCGACGCACACCCCGGCCGCCTCCACCACGTCGACAGCCGCCGCCATCGTCGCCTGCACGGTGTCGTCGTCGGCCAGCAGATCGGTGAGCCGACGATCATCGGATTGCACTGCGAGCGTTCGGATTTCGGCTATAGCCGTCTTCAGCCTGTGGTATCGCACCGGTGCGCCCGCGGCCGCGACTTGCGCGACGACGCAGTCCACCTGGCTGAGCTCACGCCACAGCGACGGCAGCGCCTCGGCGTCGACGCCGTTGCCCAGCGCCAGTACCGCGTGCGCGATGCCGAAGCGGTCGAGGCGCTCGATCAGGCGGCGGCGCACCGGCACCGCCAACGAGTGAGCGCACTGGGTGAACGCGTCGGTGGAGGTCAGGTCGGCGGGTTCGGCGACCAGCACCCGCAGCACGCCGAGCAGGTCGTCATCAAGATCGGCCACCGCCAGCAGCGCGACCATCGGCACCGCCGGCACCCCGGTCCCGGCCCGCCATGCCGCGGCGAGCCGGTGCGCGACCGCCAGCGGTCCGCCCCCGCCGAAGCCGCACAGATCGGCCTTGTTCAGCACCAGCACCGCGGGACCGCCGCCGAGCAGTGCCTCGTCCTCGGGTTTGAGGACCTCGGCCGCCACCACGACGTCGACGTCGGCGGTGCCGTCGGCGCTCACCTCGACCCCCGTGTCGACACCCGCTGCCGCCAGCGCCCGCGCCACGGTGTGCCGGCCGACCCCGGGCCTGCCGTGCACGGCCACCCGCAGGGGTGCGCCGAGGCGCCGAGCGATCGCGGCCAGCCGGGGATTGCGGGTCTCGTCGGCCACCCGGGTCAACTGATCGACCAGAATCTCGCGGCCCCCTTCCGCGTTCTTTCGGCGTTCTTTCGGCGTTCTTTCGGCGTCCTGGTGCGATCGTGGCATCCACGCAGGTGCGGCGCGAGGGGCGTCGCCGCGGGTTGTGGACAAACCAGCCAACCCAAGGCAACTGTTGGGTATCAATCTGCACCACGATGCGGGTACCCGAGCCGGTATGCGCGACCATGGACCAATGCATTCGCCCCGGCCTGACGTTGCCGAAGTCGCGGCCCAGGGCGGCGATGCCGCGCGCTCGCACCGCTATCCGCGGGTCACGAGTTTCCGGACCCGGCGGACCACGCTGTCGGCCGCGCAGCAGGCGACCTGGGACCGGCTGTGGCCCGAACTCGGCATGCACGCGCGCGACGCCCACGGCCCGGCCCCGCTGCTGGACACCGCGGCGTGGTTCGGTCGCCAGGCGCCGGTCGTGCTGGAGATCGGCTGCGGTTCGGGCACCTCGACGCTGGAGATGGCCAAGGCCGAACCCGACGTCGACGTGGTGGCGGTCGAGGTGTACCGCCGCGGGCTGGCCCAGTTGCTGTCCGGTATCGACCGCGAAGGCGTCACCAACATCCGGCTCATCCGCGGCGACGGGGTCGACGTGCTCGAGCACATGTTCGGCCCGGACTCGCTGACCGGAGTGCGGGTGTTCTTCCCCGATCCGTGGCCCAAGGCCCGCCACCACAAGCGCCGGTTGCTGCAGACCCCGACCGTCGCGCTGATCGCCGACCGACTCCGCCCCGGCGGGGTGCTGCACGTCGCCACCGACCACGCCGGCTACGCCGAGCACATCGCCGAGGTCGGTGACGCCGAGCCGCGGTTGAAGCGGGTGTCGCCGGCGGATCCGCTGCCGATCTCGGTGCAGCGGCCCGTCACCAAGTACGAGGGCAAGGCGCGCCACGCGGGCAGCGCCGTGACCGAATTGCTGTGGGAGGCGCGATGAGCATCAGATGCAGAGGAGCTCGACCATGACCCTCGCCGAAGATGTGCAGCCGCTAGTGGCGGCGCCGCCACCGGAGGAATCCGCCCAGCCCGCGGCGACCGCGCGGGTGCTGCTGGTGTGGGACGCGCCCAACCTCGACATGGGGCTGGGCTCGATCCTCGGCGGCCGCCCGACCGCCGCACACCGGCCCCGGTTCGACGCGCTGGGCCGCTGGCTGCTGGCCCGCACCGCCGAGCTGTCGGCGGACCGCCCGCAGGTCACGCTGGAGCCGGAGGCCACGGTGTTCACCAACATCGCGCCGGGCAGCGCCGACGTGGTTCGACCGTGGGTGGAGGCATTGCGTAACGTGGGCTTCGCGGTCTTCGCGAAACCGAAGATCGACGAGGACAGCGACGTCGACACCGACATGGTGAATCACATCGCGCTGCGCCGCAGTGAGGGGCTGGCCGCGGTGCTGGTGGCCTCCGCCGACGGGCAGGCGTTCAAACTGCCGCTGGAGGAGATCGCCCGCGACGGCATCCCGGTTTCGGTGCTGGGATTTCGCGAACATGCCAGCTGGGCGCTAGCGTCGGATACCTTGGAATTCGTCGACCTGGAAGATATTCCCGGCGTCTTCCGAGAGCCGCTACCGCGAATCGGCCTCGATTCGCTACCCGAGCAGGGCGCGTGGCTGCAGCCGTTCCGGCCGTTGTCCTCGCTACTGACCTCGCGCGTAAACAACTGAACCGCGCAGGTCCAACAGATTTAGTAAGGAGTTCACGTGTTCGCCTGGTGGGGTCGAACGGTGTATCGGTACCGATACATCGTCATCGGCGTCATGGTCGCGCTCTGCCTCGGTGGCGGTGTCTACGGGATCTCACTCGGCAACCATGTCACGCAGAGCGGTTTCTACGACGAGGGCAGCCAGTCGGTGCACGCGTCGGTGGTCGGCGACGAGGTCTACGGCCGCGACCGCACCAGTCACATCGTCGCGATCCTGACGCCGCCGGACGGGAAGAAGGTCGACAACCCGGACTGGCAGACCGACGTCAAAGGTGAGCTGGACAAATTCGTCGAGGACCACCCGGACCAGGTCGTCGCCTGGGTCGGCTGGCTGAAGGCGCCGGATGCGGCCAGCGAGACCGTCCAGCAGATGAAGACCAGCGATCTGTCCAAGACGTTCGTCTCCATCCCGCTCAAGGGCGACACCGACGACGAGATCCTGAAGAACTACCAGACCGTCGAGCCCGACCTGGAGCAGATCAACGGCGGCAACATCAAGCTGGCCGGCCTCAACCCGCTGGCCAGCGAGCTGACCGGCAGCATCGGCGAGGACCAGCGGCGCGCCGAGGTGGCGGCCATCCCGCTGGTGTGCGTCGTGCTGTTCTTCGTGTTCGGCGGCGTGGTGGCCGCCGCGCTGCCGGGCATCATCGGCGGCCTGACCATCGCCGGCGCATTGGGCATCATGCGCCTGCTCGCCGAGTTCATGCCGGTGCACTTCTTCGCCCAGCCGGTGGTGACGCTGATGGGTCTGGGCATCGCGGTCGACTACGGCCTGTTCATGGTGAGCCGGTTCCGCGAGGAGATCGCCGAGGGCTACGACACCGAGGCCGCGGTTCGTCGCACCGTGATGACCTCGGGCCGCACCATCATGTTCTCCGCGGTGATCCTGGTCGCCTCCTCGGTGCCGCTGCTGCTGTTCCCGCAGGGCTTCCTGAAGTCGATCACCTACGCGATCATCGCGTCGGTGATGCTCGCGGCGATCCTGTCGGTCACCGTGCTGGCCGCCGCGCTGGGCATCCTCGGCGCCAACGTCGACGCGCTCGGCGTGCGCACCCTGCTGCGGGTGCCGTTCTTCCGCAACTGGAAGCCGATGCGGGTCTACCTGGAGTGGCTGGCCGAGAAGACGCAGAAGACCAAGACCCGCGCCGAGGTGGAGCGCGGCTTCTGGGGCAAGTTGGTCAACCGGGTGATGAAGCGGCCGGTGGCGTTCGCCGCGCCGATCGTCATCGGGATGATCCTGCTCATCATCCCGCTCGGCCAGTTGTCGCTCGGCGGCATCAGCGAGAAGTACCTGCCGCCGGACAACTCGGTGCGCCAGGCGCAGGAGGAGTTCGACCGGGTGTTCCCCGGCTTCCGCACCGAACCCCTGACGATCGTGATGGAGCGCGACGACGGTGAGCCGATCACCGACGCGCAGATCGCCGAGGTACGCAACAAGGCGATGACGGTGTCCGGGTTCATCGCCCCGGACGACGACGCGACCAAGATGTGGCAGGAACGGCCCGTCCAGGAGGGCGGATCGAAGGATCCGTCGGTGCGCGTCATCCAGAACGGCCTGGAGAACCGCAACGACGCCGCCAAGAAGATCGATGAACTGCGGGCGCTGACACCGCCGCGCGGGATAACCGTGAGTGTCGGTGGCACACCGGCTTTGGAGCAGGACAGCATTCACAGCCTGTTCGAGAAGCTGCCGCTGATGGTGACGCTGCTGATCGTCACCACGACGATCCTGATGTTCCTGGCGTTCGGGTCGGTGGTGCTGCCGATCAAGGCCGCGGTGATGAGCGCCCTGACGCTCGGCTCGACGATGGGCGTGCTCACCTGGATGTTCGTCACCGGGCACGGGTCCGGCCTGATGAACTACACCCCGCAGCCGCTGATGGCGCCGATGATCGGGTTGATCATCGCGGTCATCTGGGGTCTGTCCACCGACTACGAGGTGTTCCTGGTCTCCCGCATGGTCGAGGCCCGCGAGCGCGGCATGTCCACCGCCGAGGCGATCCGCATCGGCACCGCGACCACCGGCCGGTTGATCACCGGCGCCGCACTGGTGCTCGCGGTCGTCGCGGGCGCGTTCGTGTTCAGCGACCTGGTGATGATGAAGTACCTGGCGTTCGGTCTGCTGATCGCGCTGCTGCTGGACGCGACGATCATCCGAATGTTCCTGGTGCCCGCGGTGATGAAGCTGCTCGGCGACGACTGCTGGTGGGCGCCGCGGTGGATGAAGCGGGTCCAGGAGAAGCTGGGCCTGGGCGAGACCGAGCTGCCCGACGAACGCAAGCGGCCGGTGGTGGGCGAACCCGGGCACCCCGAGGGGCGGGGCGGCGGGGGGGGG
>Ga0182793_1002352_pt1 | contig 10947 bp, 11 predicted proteins | sample Passage237A_FD_130498 | JGI IMG/M metagenome (GOLD analysis project Ga0182793, IMG submission 130498) | Cellulose adapted compost microbial communities from Newby Island Compost Facility, Milpitas, CA, USA - Passage2 37A (version 2) (version 2) ...
GATCGCGTGCACGCTCCACGCCACCACGATCGTGGACACGACTTGGATCTTGTTCATGATCCGCCAGGTCGACCACGGAGACTCCGACCACTCGAAGTCGATCCAGGTCTGCAGCAGCCACACTACGGTCGCGATCAGAATCGCCACGATGGCCAGCACCACCAGCCAGCGTGGAGCGAGGCGGCGCTCCCCCAGCACCAGGACTGCGGCGAGGCTGGCGATCCCGACCACGATCAAGGTCACCGTGATCTTGCCGAGGGTGTCATTCCAGGAATCGGTGATCAGCCGATAGAGGCCGAGCAGCGCAGCCACCCCGAACGCCGCCAAGGTGGCATACAGCAGCGTGCGGCGTGCCTGCTGCACTGGCGTACGAACCGTCATGATGTCCCCGTTCTCCGCGTCATCGCGGCAAGGATTCGAGCAGGCTCAGCAGCCTAGACTAGGCCGACTTCTCGCGGCGAATCTCGGTGCGCGGCACGATCGTCGGTGCCGCGTTGCCAGCGACGGTGTCCTTGGTGATGACCACGCGCTCGATGCCGTCCGTCGACGGCACCTCGAACATGATCGGCCCCAGAACCTCTTCGAGGATGGCGCGCAGGCCTCGGGCACCGGTCTGGCGCAACACGGCCAGGTCGGCGATCGCTTCCAGCGCCTCGCGGTCGAATTCGAGGTGCACCCCGTCGATCTCGAACATGCGCTGGTACTGCTTGACCAGGGCGTTCTTCGGCTCGGTGAGGATCTCGATCAGGGCCTCGCGGTCCAGCGGGGTCACCGATGCGATGACCGGCAGGCGGCCGATGAATTCGGGGATCAGGCCGAACTTGTACAGGTCCTCCGGCAGCACCTCGTTGAACAGTTCGGCATCGTCCTGCTTGGAGTGCACCGGGGCGCCGAAGCCGATGCCACGCTTGCCGGCGCGGCTCGAGATGATGTCTTCGAGGCCCGCGAAGGCGCCAGCCACGATGAACAGCACGTTCGTGGTGTCGATCTGGATGAATTCCTGATGCGGGTGCTTCCGACCACCCTGCGGCGGCACGCTGGCGGTGGTGCCTTCCAGGATCTTCAGCAGGGCCTGCTGCACACCCTCGCCCGACACGTCGCGGGTGATGGAGGGGTTCTCGGCCTTGCGAGCGATCTTGTCGATCTCGTCGATGTAGATGATGCCGGTCTCGGCGCGAGCGACGTCGTAGTCGGCGGCCTGAATCAGCTTGAGCAGAATGTTTTCCACGTCCTCGCCGACGTAGCCCGCCTCGGTCAGCGCGGTGGCGTCAGCGACCGCGAATGGCACGTTCAGGCGCTTGGCGAGGGTCTGGGCCAGGTAGGTCTTGCCACAACCGGTGGGACCAATGAGCAGGATGTTGCTCTTGGCGATTTCGACATCCTCACCCTTGCGCTTGTCCGACTCAGTGACGGCCGCGGCAGCACGGATGCGCTTGTAGTGGTTGTAGACCGCGACAGACAGGGCGCGCTTGGCATCTTCCTGGCCGATGACGTATTCCTCGAGGAAGTCGAAGATTTCCTTCGGCTTGGGCAGGTCGAAGTCCACCACGCCAGCGGCCTTCGCCTCAGCCTGGCGTTCCTCAATCAGTTCGTTGCACAGCTCGACGCATTCGTCGCAGATGTAGACCCCCGGCCCGGCGATGAGCTGGATCACCTGCTTCTGGCTCTTTCCACAGAAGGAGCACTTGAGCAGTTCCGAGGATTCCCCAATCCTTGCCATCTCAGCCTCCTCCCGCACATTTCAGAGCCACCATGGCAATACCACTTGCATGAGAGCCTAACCCCTCACACTGACAGCGGCCGCGATATCCTCCCCCGCGCGCCGAATCCGTGCATGCACACCCCAATCCGTGCCACGCTCGGCTTAGATCAATGCTACCGATGGCGATTGGAAGGTGCCGACCATCTGCTTTTCAGTGTCCTTGTAGTCAATGTCGAAGCAGAGGCTGTCACCGACCTGGTTCACCGTGAGCGTGCCGCTGGCGTCCATGGAATTGCCCAAGTTGACGTTCTTGCGCTGCACGACCACACCAAACACCAGCTCACCATCGCCACCGCTCGGCGAGACCACCGTGCCCACTGGGATCGGCGCCACCTGCTCAGCACTGGCGTTGAACCGGGTCACAAACAGCGAGGCGAGCGTCGCACCCTCCCCCGGCGTCGGCGCCGTGGTCAGCGAAATTTCGCTCGCGTCCACCGGCTGATCGGACGCGAAGGCCGTGTAGGCAGCACCGTCCAAGAAGCTGACGGCCGCGCCATGAGTGAGCACCACCTGCGCGTTCGATGCCAGATCGGTGAACGTCAGATTCGTGGTGCAGCCTGCCGCGGCATCCCCGCCGGCACAGCCCGTGGCCAGGGTAACCACCGCCAGCGCGGCGAGGCCGATCCGACCGGTACGGGTCAGTCCAGACTGCATCATCTTCGCCTCCATATCGTCCACTGTCCCACGTCGGATCGGTGCGTCCAAGGTCCGTGGCAGCGAGTCGCAACCCGATGGCCAGCGCAGACCGATGGGTGACCCGCAGTGAAAATGCCGCAGGGCCGGGCACCGAATCCGGTGCCCGGCCCTGCGCGGGAATCGTTAGCGCTTCGCCGAGGCCTTGCGGCTGGTGAGCACCTGGTCGATCAGACCGTACTCGAGCGCCTCGGGAGCGGTGAGGATCTTGTCGCGGTCGATGTCGCGGCGCACCTGCTCGATGTCCTTGTTCGAGTGCTGGGCGAGGGTCTCCTCGAGCCAGAGTCGCAGACGGGCGATTTCCTTGGCCTGCAGCTCAATGTCGGAGGCCTGGCCGTGACCGGAGTCACCGGTGGCCGGCTGGTGAATCAACACGCGCGCGTTCGGCAGCGCCAGACGCTTCCCGGGCGAGCCCGCGGCCAGCAGCACCGCGGCAGCCGAGGCCGCCTGCCCGAGGACCACGGTCTGGATCTCGGAGCGGATGTACTGCATGGTGTCGTAGATCGCGGTCATCGCGGTGAACGAGCCACCGGGCGAGTTGATGTACAGCGTGATGTCGCGGTCCGGGTCCTGACTCTCGAGCACGAGCAGCTGGGCCATCACATCATCGGCCGAGGCATCGTCCACCTGCACACCGAGGAACACAATCCGGTCCTCGAACAGCTTGGCGTAGGGATCCTGACGCTTGAAGCCGTAAGCGGTGCGCTCCTCGAAGGAGGGCAGGATGTAGCGCGACTGCGGCATCATCGTGCGGTTCGCGGCCGCACGGAACGTTTCGAACTCACTCATCAGCGTCTCCTACTTGCCGCTCTTGTCGTCGGTGCCGCCACCGCCGGACACGTCCGTCGCCGAGGCGCGGATGTGGTCGACGAAGCCGTACTCGAGCGCTTCCTCAGCGTTGAACCAGCGGTCGCGGTCACCGTCAGCAAGGATCTGCTCGACGGTCTTGCCGGTCTGGGCGGCCGTGATTTCGGCGAGGCGACGCTTCATGTCGTTGATCAACTGCGCCTGGGTCTGAATGTCGCTCGCGGTACCACCGAAGCCACCGTGCGGCTGGTGCAGCAGCACGCGTGCGTTCGGGGGGATGTACCGCTTCCCCTTGGTGCCCGCGGTCAGCAGCAACTGCCCCATCGAGGCGGCCATACCGATACCGACGGTGACGATGTCGTTCGGTACGAACTGCATCGTGTCGTAGATCGCCATACCCGCGGTGATCGAGCCACCGGGCGAGTTGATGTACAGGTAGATGTCCCGTTCCGAGTCTTCGGCGGCCAGCAACAGCAGCTTGGCGGCGATCTCGTTCGCGTTCTCGTCCCGCACCTCTGATCCAAGCCAGATGATGCGGTCCTTCAGCAGCCGGTCAAAGACGCTCGGCGAAAATGGCGTGTCAGCCATGGTGGTGGACTCCGTTCTGCTTCCTGCATCGAATCTATCGGAGCACAACGCCGCTCGTGGCCCTGTTCGCCCTGGGCGTGAACCGTGGCGCGCTCGATTGGCAAGCAGGTACTGCGCGACGCCCTCCAACTCGGCGCCGATAGGCATCACGAATTCGGCAGAGTCACGCCCAGTCGCGGGGCGCGCCAAACCCGGCCGGGCGCACCCAGCGCGCCAGCGCGAGCACGATCACGATGCCACCCCAGGCGCCGCCAACCAGACCGCCGAAGACGACGGCGGTGCGGAAGGCCTCGCCCGCGTCCAGGCCCGCCAGCAGCAGGCCAAGGAACAGCGCCGCCAGATAGGCCAGCAGTGACCCGAGGACAGTCAGGCCGTAGCCCGCCCAGCCGCGCTCGGTGCGGCTCCCCCACCACAGGATCACCCCGACCGCGATGCCGAACACCACGGCGGCCGCGATCCAGACCGGCGCGGTCCAGGCAATATTCGCGATCTCGGGGACCTGCCGAAACTGCAGCAGGGCCGGCAGGCCCTGCGTCGCCCACATCAGCACGGCCGCGATAACCCCCGCCAGCACGAATTGCCAGCCGCGAGGCTGTGGCCGCGATGGCAGCCCAGCCCCGGACGCTGCCGCCGCATGCTCCGCTGCCGCGTCCATCGCCTCGTCGCTCATGTCCCGAGCATGGCACCGCCGCGCGTCCCGGTCAATTCGTGGCGGACTGCCACGCAACCCCGAGGCTGCCCCGACATGCGAGTGGGCCCGAGCAGCAGCGCTGCCCGGGCCCACTCGGGGAATGCTTAGTGCTCGTGACCGTCGTGCTCGGCCTCGGCGGCCTCGTTGGCGGCCTTCAGCGATGCGGCGATCTCGCTGGTGTCCACGGCCTTGCCGTCCGAGTCGACGACGGTGGCGTTGACGACCAGGAAGGTGCCGGCCTTGCTGCGGGCGATGTCGCCGACGAGCTGACCGAGCTGGCCCTGCTCACGCAGTGCGGCCACGAACTCGTTCGGGTCCATGCCGTACTGCGATGCCGACTGCAGCACGTAGTCCGAGATCTCCTGCTGGGCGACCTGGAAGTTCTGCTCTTCGGCGATCTGGTCGAGGATAACCTGCACCTTGAAGTTGCGGGTGTCCGTCTCGCGCACCTCGGCCGCGTGCGGGTCGTCCATGGTCTTGCCCTCGCGCTCGATGTGGGCCTTGACGCCCTCCTCGATCAGCTCGGTCGGGACCGGGATGTCGACGGTCTCGATGAGCTGGTCGATCAGCTTCTGGCGGGCCTGAGCGAGCTGGTTGAAGCCCTTCTGCTTCTCGAGGCGCTCCTTCAGGTCGGCGCGCAGTTCGCCGATGGTGTCGAAGGGGCTCGCGATCTGGGCGAAGTCGTCGTCCGCGGTCGGCAGCTCGCGCTCCTTGACCGAAACCAGGGTGACGGCGATCTGGGCGGTCTCGCCCTCGTGCTCACCACCGAGCAGGTTCGACTCGAAGGTGGTCGACTCGCCAGCGGTCAGGGTCTCGAGCGCCTCGTCGATGCCCTCGATCAGCTCACCCGAGCCGAGCTCGTAGGTGACCTCGTTGGCGGTGTCCACAACGACACCGTTGATGCTGGCCTCGAGGTTGACCACGGTCAGGTCGCCCTTGGCGGCCGGGCGGTCCACGCTCACCAGGGTGGCGAAGCGCTGACGCAGCTGGGTCAGCTCGTCCTCGACCTCGTCCGGGGTGACAGCGATGGCGTCAACCTCGACCTTGAGCGAGTCGTAGGCCGGCAGCTGCACCTCGGGGCGGATGTCCACCTCGACGGTGACAGTCAGGTCACCGCTGAAGTCCTTCTCGTTCGGCCAGACGGTGACGTCGGCCTCGGGGCGCGAGATCGGGGTGATCTTCTCAGCCCGCAGGGCCTCGCGGTAGAACCCGTCCAGGCCCTCGCCGACGGCCTGCTGCAGCACGGCCTCGCGACCGATGCGCTGGTCGATGATGGCCGGCGGCACCTTGCCCTTGCGGAAGCCGGGGATGTTCAGCTGGTTGGCGATGGTCTTGTAGGCCTCGTCGATGGCGGGGCGCAGTTCCTCGGGGGTGACGACGAGGGTCAGCTTCGCGCGGGTCGGGCTGATCTTGTCGACCGTGGTGTTCACCATGACGTGGCTCTCCTGCAGGGTGTCTCAATGATTGTGGTTCGATCGCACCGAAAGTCTCGGTACTGGTCGGGGCGACAGGATTTGAACCTGCGACCTCCCGCTCCCAAAGCGGGCGCTCTACCAAACTGAGCTACGCCCCGGTATGCATGTGCCTCAAACGAGTCGCCGAACGCACACGACACCATCGGCCGCTCGCTCGGCCCCGGCAAGTCTAGCGGACAAACGCCGGGGCAACACTGCACAGACTGCACACAGACCGGCGGATTTCCGCCACGAATCCTCGGCGAGGCGCAGAGCGCACGATTGCGACGCGGGGCGATGCTGCACGCACGCCCGATGCAGACCCGCTAGTCTTGATGCTGCTGGTACCCAGATATGGGCGCCTGCGGGGCGGTAGCTCAATGGTAGAGCCTCAGTCTTCCAAACTGATTACGCGGGTTCGATTCCCGTCCGCCCCTCCAATATGACCGTCTCACTTCCCAGCGCGGTCAGCTTCCAGCAGGCGCGAAGCGGTACTTCGCGGGGCACTGCCCTAGCGCCCCACATTCCAGACAACTAGAGTCGTGGGCGATACCTGGGGGAACAATGTCTTCGCAAGATTCACTGCAATCCATCGCCGATACGTTGGCGCGCGGTTACGTCGCGCATCCGCGCGGGCGCGCCAACTGGAAGGTCCTGCGCGTGCTGAGCGCGCTCTATGCGGAGGAGGGCGGAGTCTTCACCTTCAACCTGACGACCGGCAAGCCTGACCCGCTCGCCGTCGTGATGAAGAGCCTCGCGGCGCACCTGCGCGTCGATTACTTATCCGCGCTGGCCATGTACGACGTGGACGAGTCGAGCATCGCTGAAGCGACCGTCGACGTGGAACTGGACGACCCTGAACGCGGCGAAGAGTCGCGCCTGATGGTTTGGGTTACTCTCTCCGATCACGACGGCGACCGGCGCGAAGGCCACGCCGAGGTCACGCTCGTGCCCGAGCCGGCCAACCCGTTCGCATACGCGGCACTGCGCACCAAGCTCGCCATCGCACTGCGTCACCCGGCAGCACCCGCGAAGCTCCGCTAAGCCCTGCCCTGCGCCCCGGCCTAGTCGGTGTGGGGGCAACCACCGAAGTGCTCGGCGCGGGCGGTGTCGTCGGTGCCGAGGGCGAACTGGTGCGGGTCGAGGAAGGTGGCTGCGTAGCCACCGGCAGTGAGCGCGAGTGCGACCAGGATGGCTGCGACCGGTGCTGCGCTGCGGACCGGACCATCGCCTCGCCGCGAAATCAGGCTGCGGAAGGCGAGCGCTGCGGCGAGCGCGAGCAGGCACAGCAGGATTGGGTGCAGCCAGTCGAAGTCGATCATGGCGTGGGCCAGCAGCATGCCGGTCGCCACCAGGGCGGCCCAGCCCGGCCAGTCGCGCGAAATCGCGACGAAGCGATCCGCGGCGGGCAGGGCCCGGTATCCGGCGACGACGCGCAGGCGGCGCAGCCCGGCCCAGACCGCGGCGACCAGCAGCACCAGCGGGGGCAGCACGCCGATGACGCCGCCCTCGGCCCAGGCCTGCAGCCACTCGTTGTGCGCGTGCACGGTGTCCAGCTTCGGCCCGAAGCAGCGCGCCAGGTAGCGGTAGCTGCCCCAGCCGCCGCCGGCGAGCGGGTTCTGCAGGCCGATCTGGATCGCGTTCCACCAGAACTCGATACGGGTCCCGGTGCTGTTCTCGATCGGGTAGCGCCCGGACAACACCGCGGTCGGCGCGGCACGCAACCCCGCCAACCACCACGGCAACTGCACGAGCAGCAAGCCGAACGCGACACCCAAGCCGATGCGCAGCAGCCGGACCAGCACCCAGCGCCGCAGCAGCCACCACCCCACGACCGCCAGCAGCAGCCAGGCCGCCACCAGCAGAATCAGAGACGCCCGCGAGCCGGTGAGCAGCACCCCGACGAAGAGGACCCCAGCCACCAGCGCAGCCAAGCGCGACGCAAGCCCCACTGCCAGCACCGTCCAGGCAGCCAGCAGCACCGCCCCGACAGCGAGGAAGATGCCGAGCTGATTGTGCCAGCCCATACCGCCCGCCATCCGCAGGCCCGGGTCACCAATCGCGAACCAGTCCAGCCACGAAATGACCAGGTCGACCAGCATCACGCCCGCGACCATCACCACGAGCGCGACGCGTCGGCGCAGCGACGAGGCCCAGGCAGCGACGCCAAGGAAGGTCAGGGCCGCAGCCGCGGTCCAGGTCACGCGCACCACCCCGGCAGCGTCGAATCGCACCAGGGCCGCGAGCGCGACCGAGCCCGGCAGCGCGGCGACCGCAAGATGCAGCCAGAGCGGCAGTCGCCAGCCTCGGCCGAGCAGGTACAGCGGCAGTCCCGCCACCAGCAGGTACAGCCCCGAGTAGTCCTGCAGGCCGCCGCCCATCCGCAGCGCCCCGATCCAGCACACCCCGATCAGTGCTAGGGCGAGGGCGTGCAGCCAGGGGTCGTCCCAGAACGGGCGTGGCGCGGTCGCGGCCGCATCGTGGATCGACGTGGGCGCAGCGGATTGGGCCGCTGCTCGGCTCGACGCTGACCCCCGGGAATTCACAGCATAAGCGTAGCCTCGGCCCACCCTTTCTGGGCCTGCACCGCGTAGCGTCGGGACTCCGAGGAAGCAAAGGAGCACCCATGCCCACGAAGTCGACCACTGCCAAGCCGAAGACGCTCAGCGCGGACGCGACCGCCGCCGTCCAGCAGGTGCTGGAGCCCGTCGTGGTGAATCTGCAGGCCCTTGCCACCGATGGGAAGCAGGCGCACTGGCACGTGCGGGGACCAAACTTCCAAGCGATCCACGAACTGCTGGACGAGGTCGTGAGTCGGCTGCGCGACAGTGCAGACCTGGCCGCCGAACGCATCGTGGCGCTCGGCCTCCCGCTGGATGCTCGCGCCCAGACCGTCGGCACGCAGACGACGACGCCGAAGCTGAGGCCGGGGTTCCAGCAGGCCGACGCTATCATTCCCCAACTGGTTGCCGGGATCGACGCGACCCTGGAACTGGTGCGCGATGCCGCCGACACCCTCGAAGAACTCGACGGCGCCAGCCAGGACGTCGCGATCGCGATCGAGCAGCAGCTGGTCAAGGACCGCTGGTTCCTGTCCTCGCACCTCAGTATCTAGTTCGAGCGGTGCCGCCCGGCCCGGCCGCATCGCGGCACGGGCCCCTGGCACTGCCCTACTGCTGGCAGTCCGGGCACCAGTACAGTTTGCGCCCGGCCACCTCGGTGAGTGCGATCGGGGTGCCGCAGACTCGGCACGGCAGCCCGGTGCGGTGGTAGACCCAGTGCCGGTCGTCGCGGCTGGCCATCGCCGCACGGTAGGCATCCTCGTCGAGGCCGTCCATCGTGATCATCTGGCCGGTGCGGATGCCCTCTGCCAGCAGCTTCGCCCAGTCGCGCCAGAGCGCGCGGGCCTGCGCCTCGCTGACCTGGTTCCCCGGGATGGACGGGTTCAGGCGCGCTCGGAACAGCAATTCGGCGCGATAGACGTTGCCGATACCGGCCACGACCGACTGGTCCATCAGCAGCACGCCCACCTGGGTGCTGCTGCGACGCAGGCGGCGGACGAACTCGTCCTCGGCCTCGGGGGTGTTCTCATTGGCGGGATCCGGTCCAAGGCGCAGCAGCACCGACTCCACACCCAGCGGTCCCAGCACCTCGCACGCGGTCGGTCCACGCAGGTCCGCCACGGCATCGTCGGTGAGTAGGCGCAGCCGCACCGCGCCGACCGGTTCCGGCGGGAAGGTGTCGTCGCCGGCCTCGCCGACCTCATCGACCCGCTCCCCCTCCGAGATGCGCAGCCGGGTGCGCCGGGGCGCCCCGATACTGGTCAGCGAGTCCTCAACCCCGTACAAGCCGTCCGGCAAATCCAAGGACGCTGGCAGGTTCAGCAGGTCCGGGTCAGTGCCGCGCTGGTTGGTCTGGCCGATGCGGCCGCCCGCCGAGGCGAGGGTCGCATCCACCGTGATCTTGCCGGCGAAGTCCCACGCGCCGTACAGGCCCAGGTGGACCCGCAGCCACTCGTCGTGGTCGAACTCGAGGAACAGGTGCTTGCCGACCGCGCGCGCATCCGTCATGGTGCGCCCGTCCAGCATGGCCGCGCCGTCGACGAAGCGGCCCTGCGGGCTGGAGGCAGCAACGACCTTCCCGACGAAGTTCGCGCGGAACTGTCGGGCGATCCGGTGGATCGAATGTCCCTCAGGCATGTGGGGGCGGTGCCTGCTTAGTCGATCGAGTGGCCCGCGATGGCGCCGGTCGTCTCGTACTCGGCGAGCTGGGCGATGCGGCGCGCGTGGCGCTCCTCACCCGGGAACGGGGTCGCGATGAAGGCGTCGATGAACGAGATCGCTTCCTCGACGGTGTGCTGGCGTGCCCCGATCGAGATCACGTTGGCGTCGTTGTGTTCGCGGGCGAGGGTCGCGGTCGACAGGTTCCAGACCAAGGCGGCACGGATGCCTTCCACCTTGTTCGCCGCGATCTGCTCGCCGTTGCCGCTGCCGCCGAAGACGACGCCGAGCGCCTCGACACCGGCACGCTGGTCACGCACGACGGCGCGGGCCGCCGCGATGCAGAACGACGGGTAGTCGTCCAGCGGGTCGTAGGAGGTGGGTCCGTGGTCGATGACCTCGTGGCCGGCGCTGGCCAGGTGGTCCTGCAGGGTCCGGCTGAAGTCGAGGCCGGCGTGGTCCGTGGCGATGTGAATCCGCATGAGATCAGTCTAGTTTGCTGTGAGCCGGTGCCTGATCGCCAATCGCTGGCCTGGTCCTGCATTTCCCCGCCACCCTTGCCCTGTGAGCCATGGAAGGCGTTAGAAAGGGGCGACGCCTACCAACCACCTGTCTGGGGATGAACGATGACTGACCCGAACCGCGCTGCCCTGCTCGAGATCCTCGATCGCAACCCGGAGGTGCTCGCCTCGCTGCAGGAGTCCGGCGACGACGGATCGGCGGTCCGCCCGA
>Ga0182793_1002354_pt1 | contig 10946 bp, 8 predicted proteins | sample Passage237A_FD_130498 | JGI IMG/M metagenome (GOLD analysis project Ga0182793, IMG submission 130498) | Cellulose adapted compost microbial communities from Newby Island Compost Facility, Milpitas, CA, USA - Passage2 37A (version 2) (version 2) ...
ACGGGTTGCGTCGAGAGGTCATCGAGGACTTTGAGCCGGTAAGTCGGTCCTACCTTTCCCGTTGCAACTTCGTGGAACAAGGGCAGCTTGAGATCTGTTATTTGCCCGGGTGGGACAGCACGCGTCCTTTGTTGGACCAGTTGGAAGAGCGATATCTGCGGGATGTAGCGGTTGGTCATACCAGCCTTGGCCCGCACAAAGCGGATATCCGTTTTACCTTCAATAAAAAGCCTCTGGCGGAGCTGTTTTCCAGAGGCCAGCAGAAGTCGGTGATAGCTGCCTTCTACCTTGCGCAGCTGAATGTTTTCCTCGCCAAACGTGGCCACGAATGCATTTTGCTGCTGGATGATCTACCTGCGGAGCTCGACGAAGCCAATCTGCATCGGGTTTGCGATTGGATTAGCGAGCTGCAGCGAGTACAAACATTTATAACCGGGATCGATTTGGAAGCCATTTCGCGTTCTTGGCCCACATCTGTCGATGACACGACAGGGGATTACAAACTGTTTCACGTGAAACAGGGTCAAGCGACAGAACAACCATGCCAGTGGAGTAAACCATGAGTGAGAATAAAGATTACGATTCGTCGAGTATTAAAGTCCTAAAGGGTTTGGACGCAGTCCGCAAAAGACCTGGGATGTATATCGGCGACACCGACGACGGCACAGGTTTGCACCACATGGTGTTCGAGGTGGTGGATAACTCTATCGACGAAGCCCTGGCGGGTCATTGCTCGGAAATTCGCGTCACTATCCATCCAGATGAATCCGTATCAGTGACTGATAACGGCCGTGGTATTCCGACCGAAATGCACGAAGAGGGCGTGTCCGCTGCGGAAGTTATCATGACCGTTCTGCACGCTGGCGGTAAGTTCGATGACAACACCTATAAGGTATCCGGCGGTCTCCACGGCGTGGGTGTATCAGTGGTAAACGCACTCTCTGAAACTTTGCGCTTAACCATCCGCCGTAAAGGCGAAGTGTTTGAGCAGATCTATCACCACGGTGTGCCGGAAAAGCCCCTCGAAGTGATTGGCAGAACCGACGCGCAGGGGACGGAAATTCGCTTCAAGCCCTCCAGCGAAACCTTCACCAATATCGAATTCCATTACGAAATCCTGGCTAAGCGTCTGCGGGAACTGTCGTTCCTGAACTCGGGTGTACGCATCGTTCTTCAGGATGAGCGCAGTGGCAAAAAAGAAGTATTCCAATATGAAGGCGGGCTGAAGGCATTCGTGGAATTCCTCAACGTCAATAAAACTACCCTCAACAAAGTCATGCACTTTACTACCCAGCGTGAAGACGGCGTCGGCGTGGAAGTGGCCATGCAGTGGAATGATGGTTTCCAGGAAAACATCTACTGCTACACCAACAATATTCCCCAGCGCGACGGCGGTACACACTTGGCCGGTTTCCGCGGTGCATTGACCCGCTGCCTGAATAACTACATCGAGAGTGAGGGCTTGGGTAAGAAAGAGAAAGTTTCCACTACAGGAGATGATGCCCGCGAAGGTCTGACTGCCATCATCTCCGTGAAAGTGCCTGATCCAAAGTTCTCCTCACAAACAAAAGACAAGCTGGTGTCATCCGAAGTTAAAACCGCTGTGGAACAGGAGATGGGCCAAGCTTTCAATGACTACCTGCTGGAAAACCCGCAGGATGCCAAAGCCATTGTCGGCAAGATGATTGACGCGGCTCGCGCCCGTGAAGCTGCACGCAAAGCCCGCGAAATGACCCGCCGAAAAGGTGCGTTGGATATCGCCGGATTGCCTGGCAAACTGGCGGATTGCCAGGAAAAAGACCCATCGCTGTCTGAACTCTACCTGGTGGAGGGTGACTCGGCGGGAGGATCCGCCAAACAAGGCCGCGATCGCCGCACTCAAGCAATTCTTCCCCTGAAAGGTAAGATCCTTAACGTGGAAAAAGCGCGCTTCGACAAGATGTTGTCATCCGCAGAAGTGGGCACCCTGATCACTGCTCTGGGTTGCGGTATCGGCAACGCCGAATTCAACCCAGATAAGCTGCGTTACCACAGCATCATCATCATGACTGACGCCGACGTGGACGGTTCGCACATTCGTACTCTGTTGCTGACCTTCTTCTTCCGCCAGATGCGTGAACTGGTGGAGCGCGGCCATGTGTATATCGCCCAGCCGCCGCTGTACAAAATCAGTAAAGGCAAACAAGAGCAATATCTGAAAGACGACGACGCTTTGACTCAATTCCTGACCAACGCTGCATTGGATTCCTGCGCTCTGCACGTCAACGAAAACGCGCCCCCGATTTCCGGCAGCCAGCTGGAAAGCCTGGTGCAGGAATTCCGCAAAGGCATGGGCATCGTGGATAAAATTTCCCGTGTGTACCCGAAAGAAGTGCTGGAAGAGCTGATTTATCTACCTACCCTAAGTAAGCAATCGATTACTAACATAGAAGATATTTCGTTGTGGAACGAGTTGCTCAGCGCTCGCCTCAACACCCTGAGCGAATCGTCACGCACTCATCGATACACCGTGACCGTACACCACGACACCGAGCGCAACCTCTATCTGCCGGAGCTCAAAATCATTGCTCACGGCGTATCCTCCAACGTGCGCATCAGCCCCGAGTTCGTTGAATCCAACGACTACCGCAACCTGCGCACTTTGGGTGAAAAACTGGAAGGACTGCTCGAGCCCGGCGCCTACGTCACCAAAGGCGAGCGCAAACAACCGGTCTCCAGCTTCAAAGAAGCCTTGGATTGGATCATGGCCGAGTCGAAAAAAGGCTACGCCATCACCCGCTATAAAGGTCTCGGCGAAATGAACCCGGAACAACTCTGGGAAACCACCATGGACCCCGGCGCCCGCCGCATGCTCAAAGTCACTATCGAAGACGCGATTGCAGCGGACCAAATCTTCACCTGTTTAATGGGCGATCACGTGGAACCGCGACGGGAGTTTATTGAAACCAATGCGCTTTATGTTTCGAATTTGGATGTGTAGGTTTTGATAATAATTATCTGAGGTTAAATCTCATTTGAATGAGATGCTCATACCTCGAGACTAACCAAATGCCTGCTGCAGATTTCTGTAGTGGGCATTTTTGTAAGAGGTAAATGCATCTGGAGGGGGATGCCAGCTCTAGATCGCTGTTTAACTAAGTAATCAGGCCAGTTGGTGAATTTATTGACAATCAATTAAAATAATGATCTATTTTGTTCATTGAACATGAACAATGAACACAAACCATGGAAATAAAACCGCTCGATATCGTCATTGCTTTATGTTTGGGCCAAGTGAAACCACGCGGTTCGAACAAAGAGAGCAGCCTATCGTTATACACAGTCCGCGACATGGCTGAGTTTACCGGCGCTGCGGTCGGCTCAGTGGCGGCATCCCAAAACCGGTTGCTGGCTTTTGGTTTGATTGCCGAAGTTCCTGATTTTACTTCCACAAAGCCCGCATCCATGCTGTCCTTGAATCGCCGCGCCATAGCGGAGTTTCTAATGTACGGTGTGCGCTATTACAGTTTGGGAGAACGTCATGGGGTTGGGATCGGGTCTGGGACCGCTTGGTCCTGCCCAGTGCTAAAAAGCCCGATTTTGCCCCCTGAACTGCCAATCGTTTGGGAAAATCCACAAGGCTCACAGCGCGGCGAATTGTTACGCCCGCTGCATGCTTCCGTTATTCCTGTGTCCATGAAAAGCCCCGTCCTCTACCGCCAATTTGCTTTGATTGATGCGCTACGCATTGGTCAAGCGCGAGAAATAAAAATCGCACGCGAGTTATTAATGGACAGCCTGGGAATTACGAACCATGAGTAGAAACATACAGCAATTATGTTATGTCGCCGAGGCTCTGGAAGAACTTGTGCACGAAGTTGTTTTTCTAGGCGGGTGCACCACTGCTCTCATGGTCGAAGAACTTGCCGCCGCTGAAGCCAGAGCGACAGAGGACGTCGATTTTATTGTGGATTTGACGGCTTGGGTCGAATACAACCGGTTGGTGAACCAATTGAAATCCAAAGGCTTCTATCAGTCTATGGACGATACGATAATTTGCCGCATGCGATGTGACTTTAATGGCATCCCGCTTATTGTGGATGTCATGCCTACAGATGAATCAATTTTAGGATTTTCTAACCCCTGGTACGCCGAGGCATTTAAGACCAGTCATCGCGTGAATTTGCCCAACGGTATTGAAATTAGGATTCCGCCGAGCCTGCTATTTTTGGCTACTAAGCTGTGCGCCTGGAATGATCGAGGGAAGGGAGATGTTTTACTGTCTCAAGATTTGGAGGATATTGTGTATGTCCTTGAGAACCGCCCACGGTTGCCGATCGAGTTTAGAGAAGAGAACAACGAAGCGGTAAAAGCGTATATTGCCCAAGAGTCGAAAAGCTTATTAGCGAACATAGATTTTTTAAGCTATTTGCCCGGCACGGCTCGACGAGATTCGCGCAGAGTAATAAATAAATTGCCTTGAATTTTTTTCGCGTCATAATTAAAACAAAGCTTTTCCCTTACCAGAGAATGCGCACTAATATCTTCAATTTTTCCTTCAGTTGCGGCTGTATTGCCACCAATTACCCTTCATCCAAATTGGTTTAGCATCTCTGTCTAGATTAATTTAGTTATCCTTCAGCCGAAATTCGATGAAAGTCGCGAAATCAGCAATTTGATGACTCTACCCATTTAAAAGCAAAAAATTCTGTTCATAGGATTTTGACCTTAGTTGCATTTACTTAAACCTAAATAACTAGATTTATCCCGCTTTATACCCGACATCTAATTTGAATTTACACCAGAAATCCTGACCTAAATAAAATCGTCAGCTGGCAGTGGATTGTGCGAACGTCAGATTGAACTGAGAATCGTTCGTCCGAACCACGAATGGGATCTCGTCAATTATATACACCACTAGTGTTCTGACTGATTACTAGATCGGTTTAATTAACATTCCATGTCGAATTTACAGCTTCTAATTCGACTAAGTCGTGAAGAGCGGAAAGAGCGACCAACCCCAACCGAGCTATACCTTGATCAGCTCTTCCCAATTAATCCTGAATTCAAGCGAGGACAACCCCATGCCCCCCAAAAACACCATCTGCCTCTGGTACAACGATTCAGCTCTCGAAGCCGCGCAGTTTTATGCGGCGACTTTTCCGGATAGTTCTGTTGGTAGGATCTTTCGCGCTCCGTCGGATTTCCCTTCGGGGAAGGCGGGGGATGTTTTGACGGTGGAGTTCACGGTGACGGGGATTCCTTGTCTTGGGTTGAACGGCGGGCCGGCGTTTCAGCAGAGTGAGGCGTTTTCATTCCAGATTGCGACGGATGATCAGGCTGAGACCGATCGTTTATGGGATGCGGTTATAAGCAATGGCGGGCAGGCGAGCGCTTGTGGCTGGTGCAAGGATAAATGGGGCGTGTCCTGGCAGATTACCCCCAGGGTGCTGACGGAGGCGATTGCCGATCCTGATCCCGCGGTAGCCAAACGAGCGTTTGAAGCCATGATGCAGATGACTAAGATCGACGTTGCGACCATCGAGGCTGCCCGGCGCGGCTGATGTTGAAATTGTGCGGTATTGCCGGGTTAGTAGTGCCTGACGTGCTGTCCGTCGGCGTGCGTCTTCGGTTCTGGGTGCTACAATGCTGCAGAACTATCACCTACGGCCTTTAGCTGAGGGCCACCGGGCGGGTGATTAGAGCGTAAGACCAATAATTAATAATAATCATAGACAGCATGACTAACTTCTATCGCACGACAGCACTGACCGTGTTAGCGCTTTTATTCTTCACCGCTGCGGTGATGAGCGCGGCTGTGTGGTTTTCAGTTCAGAAAACTGCGTTGTTGCCGAGCAGCAAAAGCGTATTCGACTGGTATCACCGCACTGAAAATTTGGGGCGCGATAACAAAATTATCGTGCGCAACAGCGGTGAGCGAACGGAAGAGGTGAATTTCGATTTCATTCTGCTAGAGGAGGATCCCATGCCTTATGCCTCCTTTATTTTCTATTTCGCCGATCCCAAAACCGTTGCTGATTTAGTGGATTTGTCCGAGTTTTCCGCCCTCAGTTTTCACATTCGCTGTGAACCTAAAAACGTGCTGATTTTTGCGATGTACACCTATGTTGAAGGTGTTACCGATATTGAGCGGCCAGAAACTTACCGAGTCAGCCTGGATTTTTTTCCCTGCGAAGCGGAAGAAACCGAGGTCACGTTTAAATTGCGCGAAATGGATTCAGTGGATTGGTGGTTGGAGCGCTACGGTGTGGCCTACACCAATCGCGCCAGTGATTTAACCAAAGTGCACGGCTTTGCCTTTAATAATTCATTGCAAAGTCCCAAGGGCGTTCCGATCAATGTTGTGATGACGGAAATGGTGTTGATCAAGGACCGGCAATATCCCATTTATATCGGCTTGGGCATCGCATTTTTGGCTTGGCTGATCGCCGCTTATTTTCTGGTAAAAGCCTATGTGCGCGAGCAGGTTCGTTTTTCCAAAGCTCAGGTGGATGCCAACCGGCCGTTGATCGCTTATCAGAAATTAACGCTGACCCAGGAATCGGACACTTTAGAAGCGAAACTGCTGCGGCATATCGCGGTGGAATATGTAAATCCGGATATCAATATTGAGAGCACCGCCGCGAGCCTCGGCACCACGCGAACGCAGATTAATAAAATTCTAAAATCCGAACTTGGCCTTACCTATACCGCCTATATCAATAAGTTGCGACTGACGGAAGCTGCGCGTTTGTTGACGGAGGAGCCAAATTTAAGCGTTAAGCAAATTGCGCTTGGGGTGGGTTTTGCGAATGTGACTTACTTTAATCTGCTGTTTAAAAAGGAGTACGGTTGCGCGCCGAAAAGTTTCCGCACCAACACGCCGGAAGACGAAGCAGAAGAATAAAAAGCTGTTTTTCAGGGGCAATCCGTTGCCTCAGATAAGGGGTTGCACAGGCAACCCCAAGTCCCCGCAAATTAAAGTTTGCTGCGGAACGGCTCTGCCGGCAGTCCTTCTTTGTCCTGCAAATTGGCGTCTTCCGGGTTGTCACTCCAGGCGTAACGCACAGCGGTAGGTTTGCTCATATCGGCGAGCGGCAGTATGACGGTATTGCCTCTTATTGAACCGGTGACAGGCTTAAATTCTCCAGCGGCATCGGCAATTTCAAAACCGTTTACCTGCTCACCGCCACCGCGTATTGCCAAGGATTTTGCGGTTTTGAATTTCACAATCAGCTGATTCTTTTTAACGGAGGCTGATTGCAAAACTGGCCCGCGAAAATGCACTTTGCTTTTGCCGTAGGTTTGATTGAGCGCGATTCGCGCAAGGCGCTCGCCGACGGTTTTTTTGTCGCGCGGGTGAATATCCTTAGGATTGCCGATATCGATGGTGATGGCTTGGCCGGTATTTTTTACCGCTAAAGTCGCGGTTTGCGCCTCGCGCAAAAACGGCCATTTTTCCGAGCCGGAAATAAAATTCGCCAATTGCACCCAATAAAACGGCATTTTGGGATTGTTCCATTGAGCACGCCAGTCGTTGATCAGGCCGCCAAATTGGCTGCGATAATTTTCCGCATCTTCTTCGGAATAGGCATTGGATTCGCCCTGATACCAAATCACGCCTTTTACTGGAACCTGGAACAACGGGTTGATCATTTTGTTGTACAAGGCGGTGCCGGTGTTGTGGAATGAATCAGAGACCGTCACGGTTACCCGGTCCGCTTTGATTTTCCATTCGCCTGCAAGGGCATAACGTTTGCCATTGGCTGTTTCCACATACAGCAGATCGTCATCGGAATAAATTCCGCCGCCGCCCTGGCTGTCTTCCACGCGAACCGCGATTTGATTTTTTCCGGGCTTTAAGAATTTCGCTGATACTTTATAAGTGCGCACTTTGTCGTAGGCATTGGTTTCGCCAACTTTATTGCCGTTGATCCAGGTGGTGTCGGCGTCGTCGATTCTGCCGAGGCCGAGAGTAATATCCTGTTTGGCTTCCGCAGCGCTGAGTTCGAAGGTTTTGCGATACCACATCACGCCATCGACACCGGGATAATCCTGCTGCTCCCACAAACTCGGTGCGTGAATGGTCAACCAATCTTGCTCATTGAGATTTGCTGCGCTCCAATCGGCAACGGCGCTGTCAATTTGCTTAACCAGTGAACCGGGCCAGCGCTGTACCAGTTGGCGGACTTTATCGGCTTTGGCTTCGCCGGTAGCGACCATCTGCTGCAGCGTTGCCTCAGCTTCCTCGGAGGAAATGCCGAGATTTTGCGCGCTCATCCAACCCTCAATGCGGCTGCCTCCCCAGGTGGAATTAATCAGCCCCACGGGTACTCCGGTTTCGCTGTGAATCACCTTGGCGAAATACCAGCCCACTGCGGAGAAATCGCCGAGATTAGCGCTGTTGGCCGGTTGCCAGTCGCCGCCTGCCAGAGTGGTGGAAGGCTCCACTGCCCAGGAGCGCGGCACTTTGAAATGGCGAATCTGTGGATGGTTGGCGGAGGCAATTTCAGCATCGGCACCGTCGCTATCGCGCACCACCCATTCCATATTGGATTGACCGGATGCAACCCAGACATCGCCAACCAATAAATCATTTACGGTGCGGGAAAATTCGCCGCTGCTGATGTTGAGTTCGTAAGGGCCGCCGGCTTTGCGTGCCGGAAAGACCGCGCGCCAATTGCCTTGGGCGTCCGCCTGAATTTGCCGCTCTTCTCCGGCGAAACGCGCCACTACCTGCGCTCCGGCGGGCGCCGTTCCCCAAATGGGAATGGGGGCATTTCGTTGCAGCACAGCGCCGTCGCTCAATAAATGTGGCAGCTCGATATTGGCATTAGCCTGCACGGCGGCCAATGCGAGCACAAATAAACTGGAAATGCGTTTTAGTGTTTTTGCGATCACGCCAGTATCACCTTTTATTTTTTTAGGAGGGGAGAGATTACGCCATTTTGTTATGGCGGTGTGTGCGCCGTGTCGATGTTGAATTTTTGCTTCGACGCCTTGGCGGGGGTTATTGCCAGTCCTTCAGGCCGTATTTATCCAGAATATTTTCCAGTTCGCCAGAGGCGCGCAGTTCCCGCGTGCCATCAGCAATTAATTTTATGTACTGCACAGAAGAGGCTTTTCTCGGTGTGCAGGCGACATAGAGATTTTCCGGCTTGGTGATGGAGCCGGCAAATTCAATGTGGTGACTGAGATGCATCTCTTTGAGCTTGGCATTGAGCACGGCGGGAGATTCCAACACCACGTCGATGCGGCTGCTTAATAATTTGCGAATATTTTGCTCCAGCGCGTTCTCGCCGCTGAGCAGGTGCACGCGCTCGGGATTGGCGGCAATAAAAGTGTCAATTTCCTTGCCGTAACTGTAGCTGGCAACCGCGCCCACATTTACGAGCTTCAGCGCATCCAAGGTGGTGTAGCGCCAGGTGGAGCCTTTTTTGACGAAGGCGGCGGTGCTGGCGGCGCCCTGGCTGATATTCGGAAACAGCAAATTCGGCGCATCGCTTTTATAGGCGCCGACGACACAATCGATCTCGCCATTTTTTACCTGTTGCAGCGCGCGCGCCCAGGGCACCAGCGCGTAATCCACCTGATGACCGGCTTTGCTCAGCGCGTAGCGCGTAATTTCAATCATAAATCCGGGATTGGGATCATTCGGGTCGCCGTTCATGGGATACCAGCGGTCGGCGCGGATGACCAAGGTATCCGCCTGCGCTGCGGCGGTTAGCAGCGCTAGTGGCAAACACAAAGAGCGAAAAAATGCGCGAGGAGAAACTACAAGACGGCGTGCGAAGGTCACTACATGTGAGCAGCGGAGCATCCAAGTCGAGCCTGATCAGGTTGAACGAATTACCGGACAACGGGACCACGCATTCCCACGGGGACGTGGTGAAAGGCGGGTCTTATAAAGAATAGATGCTCGCGCGATTTTCTTCTAACGGGTTTACACCACCAGACTCCACAACCAGACAGTGGCGAAGGACAGAATCAGGCTGTAACCGATGATGGTGGAAACCATGCGCGGTGCCAGTTGATACATCAGCGCGAGGGCTCCGGTGGAAATCATCGCCGGCATGGCCGCTTCCAGCACTATGGTTTTGGCGACTATGGGTTCCAGGTGGAGCAGGGTGACCAAGCCCCAGGCGAATAGCGGCTCGACGCCGAGAATAAAAATAATGGCGAACAGGATATAGCGCAGCTCACTGCGCTCAATGCGCAAACGCCATTGCAGGCCCACCGCCACCATCACCACCGGAACCAGCGTAGCGGCGAGGCGTTGCAGTACCTCGTCGAGATAAACCGGCAGCGGAAAAAAATGCAGCACAAAGCCAACGAGTAAAGCGCCGAAAGGCGGGAATTTCACAATTTTCCGCCACAGGGGTTCGGCATTGGTTTGGGTGCCGCCGGAGTAGTGAGTGGCGAAGGCAATGCCGAGAATATTGAGCGCGAGAAAGGTGCCGAGCTGGTCGTACAGAATCGCGTAGGGCAGGGCGGGAGCGCCCAGATGCGCATCGATCAGCGGCAAGCCGATAAAACTGGTGTTGCCGAGGGTAATCACCAACAGCAGCGCGCCGGTGGTGGCGGGCTGCCATTTGAACAGACGCGAGCACAGCCAGGTGGCCCCGGCGCTGGCGAGCATAATGATCCAGGCGCACAGCACCGGCGCCAGCACATGCGGCTCCAGCGGCACTTTTGGAATTTGCACCAGAATCAGCGCTGGCAGCGCTATGTAAATGACGTAGGAGTTGAGGGTCAGCGCTGAGCTCTCCGGAAACTGCCGCACGTTTTGCAGCAGTTTGCCGAGTCCCAGGCAGAGAATAGCGAGCAATATGTTGGACATGAGGTGCAATTACATCAGGCGGGGAAAAAATTGGCGTGCCAGTGGCGGGGGGGATTCACCCCCCGACACACCCCAACGCCATTTTTTTTCTGCCCCTAAGCGGGAGAAAACCGGGGGGGCGGGGGGG
>Ga0182793_1002355_pt1 | contig 10946 bp, 9 predicted proteins | sample Passage237A_FD_130498 | JGI IMG/M metagenome (GOLD analysis project Ga0182793, IMG submission 130498) | Cellulose adapted compost microbial communities from Newby Island Compost Facility, Milpitas, CA, USA - Passage2 37A (version 2) (version 2) ...
ATGCGCTCCTAGAGTGCGCGCAGGTGGTAGGACTTGACGCGCGTGAGCATGTGATAGCCGTAGATGGATAGTGAAATGCCGTGGCCGGTGTGCTTGACGCCGGTCCAGGCCAGGGCCGGGTCCAGGTAGTCGCAGCGGTTCATGAACACGGTCCCCGTCTCCAGCTGCTGCCCCAGGTGGCGGGCGGCATCCATGTCCCGGGTGAAGATCGCCGCCGTCAGGCCGTAGCGGCAGTCGTTCATCAGCGCCACCGCCTGTTCGTCGGACGCCACCGGCATGATCCCGACCACCGGGCCGAAGCATTCTTCGTTCATGACCGGCATCTCGTGGCTGACCTGCGTCAGGATGCTGGGCGCCAGGTAGGTGCTGCCGGGCAGCGCCATGGGAAAGCGTCCCGGGTCCACGCAGTCGCGCGCGCCCATGCCGATCGAGCGGGTCAGCGTGGCGCGGATTTCCTCGGCGGCCTTCAGCCGCACCACGGGCCCCAGGTTGATGTTGGGGTCCAGGGGGTTGCCCAGCCGGTATTGCTCTGCCAGGGCCACGGCCCGGTCCACGAAAGTCCGGTAGTGGGACTGGTGCACGTAGATCCGCTGGATGCCGCAGCATGACTGGCCGGAATTGAAGAAGGCGCCGTCCACCAGGGTTTCGACCGCCTGGTCCAGGTCGGCGTCCTCGCGCACGTAGGCGGGGTCGTTGCCGCCCAGTTCGAGTCCCCGGCCGATGAACCGGCCGGCGGCGGCCTCTTCCACCGCCGCGCCGCCGCGCACCGACCCCGTGAAGGCCACGTAGTCGACGGCTGGCGACTGGATCAGCGCGCGGATGGTGTCGTGCGTTGCATGGACATACTGGAACAGCCCTGCGGGCAGGCCCGCGTCGGCAAAGGCCTGGACCATCTGCTCGGCGCACAGGGGCGTCTGATCCGAGTGCTTGAGGATGACGGCGTTGCCGGCCGCAAGCGCGGGCACGATGCTGTTGACGGCGGTCAGCAGCGGGTAGTTCCATGGCGCGATGGTCAGCACGACGCCGACCGGCTCGCGCTCGATCGAGCGGTGCAGGTTGTCGCGCACCGGCAGGCCCAGCGGCGCCAGGGCTTCTTCGGCGATTGACAGCATGTAGCGGCCGCGCTCGGCGAAGCCGCGCAGTTCGCCCGGCGACTGGCTGATCGGCCGGCCCATCTGCTCGGTGATGGAGAGGGCGAATGTTTCCGTGCGCGCCACGACCTGGTCGATGGCCTTTTCCAGCAGCGCCACGCGCGCGGACAGCGGTTGCTGCGCCCAGTCGCGCTGGGCCCGCCGTGCCGCCAGGGTGATGCGTTCCAGGTCGGCGGCGGTGGCGTGCGGCCGGCGCAGCAGTTCTTGCCCGTCGATGGGGCTGATCGTGATGAGTTCGCTCATGGTGGGGCGCCTGCTCGGCTCAGATGATTTCGAAATAGCGCTGGAGTTCCCAGTCGGTCACGTACTCGCGGAATTTGCGCTCTTCCCATTCGCGGGTGGACGCCAGGTGTTCCACGAACACGTCGCCGAACAGCTCCCGCGCGGCCTGCGACCGGCGCAGGCGCTGGGCGGCATCCCAGAGCGTGTGGGGAAACTTGATGTCGTCGGGGAACTGCTGCGCGTAGGCGTTGCCGGAAGTGAAGGCGGGCTCCAGTTCCTGCTCGATGCCCAGCAGTCCCGAACCCAGGGCCGCGGCCAGGGCGATGTACGGGTTGGCGTCGGCCGAGCCGATGCGCACCTCGATGCGCTGGGCCTTGGGGCTGCCCGGGATCACCCGCAGCGCCGTGGTCCGGTTCTCGATTCCCAGGCTGGCTTCCAGCGGTGCCCAGTATCCGGGCACCAGGCGGGTGTAGCTGTTGATGGTCTGCGCGTACATCGCCATGAATTCGGGCATGTAGTGCTGCAGGCCGGCGGCGAAATGCCGCTGCGTGCGACTCATGGTGTGCTCCGCCGCGGGGTCGTGGAAGACGTTCCTGCCGGTTTTGCGGTCCGCCAGCGACAAATGGATGTGGCCGCTCTGGCCGGAGCAGTGATGCGACCATTTGGCCATGAAGGTCGCCATCAGGCCCTGCTGTTCGGCCAGGGCCTTGGTGAATGTCTTGAACAGGAACCCCTTGTCGGCTGCCTGGCCGATGCGGTCCACGGCGATGGCGGCTTCCAGGACACCCGGCCCGGTCTCCGTGTGCAGGCTCTCGATCGGGATGTCCATGCGTTCGCACAGGTCCATCAGTTCTTCGTAGAAGTCCGCATGGACGGTGCTGCGCAGGACCGAATACCCGAAGTTGCCGGGCGTCCAGTTCCTCAGGTTGCGGTATTGCTTTTCGCGGACGGAATCGGGCGTCTCGTCGAACATGAAGAATTCGTATTCGAGCGCGGCGTAGGCATCGAAGCCCATGGCGGCGGCGCGGTCGATCACGCGATGCAGCAGGCGGCGCGGGCAGACGCCGGCCGCGGGGCCGTCGAGTTCCGCGATGAAGAACAGCATGTCCTCGCCCTGGGCGTTGCGCTCGAGCGGCAGGCGGCGGCAGGAACGCGGGTCGATGCGGGCGGGGGCGTCCGGGTAGGCGGTGTGCCAGCCGGTGAAGGCGGTGTTGTCGTAGAGCTCGTCGTTGGAATCCCAGCCCATCACGACATCGCAAAAGGCGAAGCCGTGCTTCAGCGAGCTGATGAACTTGTCCTTGCGCATGTACTTGCCGCGGATGACGCCGTCGATGTCGGATAGCCCCAGCTTGATGTGCGTTAGGCTGCTCTGCTCGACCAGCGCAATGGCCTCGTCTATGGTCTGGATGGATCGCTCTTGCATGATGCACCTTTGTGCCGTGTCGATGAACCGGGGGGCGTCGCACGGGCAGCCCCCCGGACCTGAAGATCGGAATCAGGCGAAACGGTACGGAGGGCCGGCCTTGGCCATGACTTCCGTGTATTGCTTCAGGATGCCGATGACCTTGGCATCGCGGGGGCTCTTCTGGGCGATTTCATCCCAGAACTTGTGGGCCTCGGTTTCCACCGCCTTCCATTCCGATTCGGGGATGGTGGTCAGTTCCAGTTTCCCGCCCTGGGTGCGGTAGTGGGCCTCGCCCCACCAGTACCAGTGCTGGCGGTAATAGTGCGAACTGTCCATGCACAGCTGGAACAGGGTCTTCAGGTGGTCGGGCACCGCATTCCACTTTTCCGTGTTGGCGATGTAGGAGCCCGCCCAGGCGCCCGATACGTTGTTGGTCAGGTAGTATTTGGTGACGTCCGCCCAGCCCACGGTATAGACCTCCGTGATGCCCGACCAGCAGACGCCGTCGAGCTCGCCGGTCTGCAGCGCGACCTGCACGTCCTCGTAGGGCAGGGTCACCGGCACGACCCCCAGGCGCGACAGGAAGCGCCCGCCGGTCGGAAAGGTATACAGCCGCAGTCCCTTCAGGTCCGCCAGCGATTTGATCGGCCGGGTCGTCGCCATGTTGCAGGGGTCCCAGGCGCCCGTGCCCAGCCAGGTGACGTTCTCGACTTCGCTGTAGGCTTCCTTCCAGATGTCGTTCAGGCCGTACCAGTGCCACAGGGCGGGCACGTCCAGGCTGTAGCGCGACGCCAGGGGGAAGTAGGCCGCGAAGATCGCGACGTCGACCGGCGCGGCCATGGAATCGTCGTCGCTCTGGGCGGCGTCGATGGTGCCTTTCTGGACGGCGCGAAAGAGCTCGCCCTGCGGGACGAGCTGGTCGGCCGTGTAGAGCTCGATCTCCATCTGGCCGTTGGCGGCCTGGTTGAAGGCGTCGATGGACGGCTTGATCACGTGGGCGGCCAGGGCCGGGCCGGCATAGGTCTGCAGCCGCCACTTGATGGGGGCCTGCGCGCGCACGACGGCGGGGGCCGCGATGGCGCCGGCGCCCAGGGCGGCGCCGCCGGCCAGCTTCAGGAATTCTCGTCTTTGCGTCATTGTCTCTGTCCTCCGGAGGGTAGGGGCAGCGCGCCGCGCCGTGCTGTCCCGCGTGATGACCCAGTGCTTCGCCGGCGTTTGCCTAGCGGGCGCGGTTGGAATAAAGATCGGGCAGCCACAGGGCGATATCGGGTATCCACATGATGATTGCCAGGGTGATGATCATCAGGATGGCAAAGGGCACGATCGACTTGTAGATGTCGACGATGGTGATTTCGGGGGGCGCCATCGCCCGCATCAGGAACAGGTTGTAGCCGAAGGGCGGGATGATGTAGGCCAGCTGGCAGGTGATGGTGTACAGGATGCCGAACCAGATCGGGCTGAAGCCGAGCGCCTTCACCAGCGGGATGTACAGCGGCGCCACGATGACCAGCATCGCGGTGTCGTCCAGGAACATGCCCAGCACGATGAAGGACAGCATCATGATGATCAGGATGGTCCAGCGATCGAAGCCTAGCTGGCTCAGGAACAGCTTCTCGATGGCCTTGATCGCGCCCAGCCCGTCGTAGACGGCGCCGAAACACAGGGCGGCCAGGATGATCCACATGAACATGCAGCTGACGCTGAGCGTCTGACGCAGGCAGGATTCCATGACCTGGCCGTTGAGCCTGCCCTTGAAGGCGGCGGCGATCGTGGCCAGGCCGGCGCCCAGCGCGGAAGTCTCCACCAGGCTGGTGACGCCCGACATGAAGCAGCCCATCATGATGGCGAAGATCAGGACCGGCAGGATGCCTTCGCGCAGCAGCCTCCACTTCTCGGGTTCTTCGGCCCTGCGTTCGTCTTCGGACAGCGGCGGCCCGAGCTTCGGGTTCATGCGGCAGCGGATGTAGATGTAGACCGTGAACAGCGCCGCCATCAGCAGTCCGGGCAGGATGCCGGCGATCCACAGCTGCAGCACCGGCTGGCGGGCGATCATGGCGTACAGCACCAGCACGATGCTGGGCGGGATCAGGATGCCCAGCGAGCTGCCGGCCTGGATGACGCCCGTGACCATGACCTTGTCGTAGCCGCGCTGCATCATCTGCGGCAGGGCGACACTGGCGCCGATGGCCATGCCGGCCACGCTCAGGCCGTTCATCGCCGAGATCAGCACCATCAGGCCGATGGTGCCGATCCCCAGGCCCCCGGGCAGGGGGCCCATCCAGACGTGGAACATGCGGTAGAGCTTGTCGGCCAGTCCCGACTCGGACAGCATGAAGCCCATGAACACGAACAGGGGCAGGGTCAGCAGGGCGAACCAGTTCAGCACCGTGAAGGTGGCATTGAACGGCATTTCGATGTCGTTGCCGCCCCACAGGAAATACGCCGCCGTGGCGCCGATGAAGCCGACGACCCCGTAGACGCGCTGCCCGGTGGTCATCAGCACCAGCAGCGATGAAAACATGGTCAGGGTGATCAGTTCGTGGCTCATTCGATGGGCTTCCCGATCGCGGTCGCCAGGTCCCGGAAGAACGTGGCCAGGGTCTGGAGCAGCATCATGAAGATGCCGAAGGTCATGATGATCTTGATGGGGGCCAGCGGTGGCGCCCAGGCGGTGTAGTTGCGCTGGTCGTTGACGAGCGCGTATTCGGTGCTGGATATCCCGCCCAGCAGCAGGAAGGCCAGGAAGACGATGACCAGCCAGATCGTGATGGCGTCCATGCAGGCCCGGGTGCGCGGGCTCCAGCGCGAATACAGCAGATCCATCCGCACATGGGCGTCCAGCTGCATGGAATAGCCGCCGCCCAGCAGGTAGTAGGCCGACAACAGGAACTGGGCGCTTTCCATCATCCAGTTGATGTACACGTTGAAGGCCATCCGCATGATGGTCGAATACAGGAACCCGGCCATCATGACGAGGACGAAATACATGGCGAAGCGCCCGATGAACCGGTTCACGCGGTCCACCCAGCGCACATAGAGCTTGATGATGCCCGGCACGTGCCTCCTCCTGGGGCGGTCCGGCCGTGGCCTGCCGCCGCTTTCTGATGAGGCCTATGATTGCGCGTGCCTGGGGCAGCGCCTATCTGAAAATGGCACTGCTCTATCGGGAATCGGCAATGCCTTATCGGATTTCGGCAAAACCAGGGTTATTCCCGATGCCCTTCGGGGCAGGGCCGTTCAGCCGTGCGTGGGGATGTGCTTCAGGGTGGCGGATGGGCATTCACCGAACAGATGCCGGTAATCCTGGGAGAACTGGCCCAGGTGCTCGAAACCCCAGGTGGTGGCGGCCTGGGTGACGCGGCCGGAGAAGTCCTGCGCATTGCGAAGCCGCCGCCGTACCTGGTTCAGTTTCAGGATGCGCAGGTAGGCCAGCGGGGACAGCCCGACGGCGGTCTGGAAGCTGTATTGCAGGGTGCGCCGGCTGATGTGCAGCTGGCGGCAGATGTCGGCGATCGACAGGCGGTGGCTGGCCTGGGCCAGGACCAGTTCGCGGGCCTGCTGGACGATCTGGCGGCTGTGGCGGATGCGGGAATAGTGGGGATCGGGATCGGGCCGGGATCCCTGCGCAATGGCGGTCCAGAGCAGGTCCAGCACGGTTTCCTGCAGGGCTTCGGCCGTGGCGCCGCCGGCCGGCAGGGGCTCGAACAGCGCGTGGCCCAGGGTCTGGGTCATGCGCTGGTACAGCACGGGCGCGATCGTCAAGGTGCCGCCTTCGCCCAGCATGTCGCTGATGTCCTCGTCCTGCGGCGTCAGGTGCTCGCGCAGCAGGTCCTGGTCCAGCACGATGCCGAAGATGTTGTAGTCCTGGGGCGTGTTCAGTTCGAACTGGCGGGCGCCGGGCCGGAACAGCAGGGTATGGTCGGGAATGGGCAGGGCATCGAGGCGTGAGACCTGCTGGTGCGGGGCGGGCAGACCGAACCACAGGGAATCCCGCCAGGCGGCGCAGGACTGGCGCAGGGCCTGATTGGCCGATTCCTGGAAAAGCTGCAGGCGGGGCAGCCACAGCTCGGTCAGGCGGCCCTGGAAATCGCCCGAGGAGAACTGGTCGTAGCTCTGTTCCCACTGGCTCAGATTGCGTGCGTGGTCGTCGGCGTCGCGCGCGGTCCGGGTCCGGCGGCGGATGGCCGGCTGCGAGGGTGGCGTATCGTAGGCGAATGACGTGACCATCGTGGAAACCACCTTGCTGATGATGTCGGAGGTGACGGCTGCCGGTAAAACGGTGCGGCTCTTGCGGGGCATGGGGCGGCGAACCCCGGAACGGGGTGCGACCCCGCCGTATGGATATGAGCATATATCCCCGAACATAGAATACCCGTGAAATTTGTGGGTTTTGACCCTGCCTTCATTAGGGATGACCCTGACGAGAAGCTTGAAATATCGCACAATGAATGTTTTTCATTTGCCGGAAAGGGTCCAAATGCCACGCATAGTCCTGTTCGAAAACATACACGCCAGCGCCCGGGAAGTCTTCGTCGCGGCGGGGTTCGACGATGTCGTCACCCATGCGGGGGCGCTTGCGGGCGACGCCCTGCGCGAGGCGCTGCAGGGCGCGAACGCGGTCGGCATCCGTTCCCGGACCCATCTCGATCAGGCGCTGCTGGCCGACCTGCCGGATCTGCGGGCCATCGGCTGCTTCTGCATCGGCACCAACCAGGTGGACCTGGAAGCCGCCGCGCTGCGCGGGATTCCGGTGTTCAATGCGCCGTTCTCGAACACCCGTTCGGTTGCGGAACTGGTGCTGGGCGAGGCCATCCTGCTGCTGCGCCGCATCCCGGAAAAGAACGCCCGCGTCCATGAAGGTTTCTGGGACAAGACTGCCGACGGCGCCTACGAGGCGCGCGGCAAGACGCTGGGCATCGTCGGCTACGGCAACATCGGCTCGCAGGGGGGGATCCTGGCCGGATCCTTCGGGCTGCGGGGGGTCTTCCCCGCCACCGCAACCCCCGCCCCCAGGTGGGCATCCTGGCCGAATCCTTCGGCATGCGCGTGATCTACCACGACATCGAGGCCAAGCTGCCCCTGGGCAACGCCCATGCCACGTCCTCGCTGAAAAAATTCCTTGGCCAGGCCGATGTGGTCACCCTGCACGTGCCCGGCGGCAAGGACACGGCCAACCTGATCGACGCCGAAGCCATTGCCGCGATGCGCCCCGGCAGCATCCTGATCAATGCCTCGCGCGGCACGGTGGTGGATATCCCCGCGCTGCAGCGCGCCCTGAAATCCGGCCATCTGTCGGGCGCCGCCATCGATGTGTTCCCCACCGAACCCAAGAGCCGCGACGAAGCGCTGGACAGCCCCCTGCGCGGCATGCACAACGTGATCCTCACGCCGCACATCGGCGGCAGCACCCAGGAATCCCAGGAAAACATCGGCCGCGAAGTCGCCGAGAAGCTCAAGCGCTTCATCAGCAGCGGCACGACCAAGGGCGCCGTCAACTTCCCGGAAATCTCCTATCACGAGCAGGCGGGTGCGGCACGCATCATCCACATCCACCAGAACGTGCCGGGCGCCATGGGCGCGCTCAGCAACCTGATGGGCGAATACGGCCTGAACATCGTCAGCCAGCAGCTGCAGACGCGCGGCAAGATCGGCTATGCCATCACCGACGTCGACGGCGAGGCCACCGACCAGGTCATCGAAGGCCTGCGCCGCCATCCGATCACGATCCGCTGCGACCGGGTCTGACGCGCCCGCGCCCGGCCGCGTGTCCGGGCAGGCCGCGTTTCCCGGCATGGATTTCCCGGCCTAGGGAAGTCCCTACAGACCCCGCGCTCTGCGGGGTCTTTCCGTTCTCCGGGCATGCTTCTATACTGGACCAGGCATTCCCAGGTGACCCGCTGACATGATTCTGCTGTATGGAAGGTCCGGTGTCCTGCATGGAAGATCCGCGACTGTTTGATCCAGATCAGCGTCCCTACCGAACGTAGGGGTTTAAGGTGTGGGGTCCCTGTACCAGGAGCCCTCGCATGCGCCCATCGCCCGATGTTGCTTCGTCCACGACCCGCCGCGGTCGCCTGCTCACCGTCTGGACGCCCGAGGACAAAGCTTTCTGGGTACGCGAAGGCAGCGCGATCGCCAACGTCAATCTCTGGATATCGATCCCGGCCCTGTTCCTGGCCTTTGCCGTCTGGCAGATGTGGAGCGTGGTGGCCGTCAACCTGCCCAATCTGGGCTTCCAGTACACCGAGAACCAGCTCTTCTGGCTGGCGGCGCTGCCCGCCCTGTCCGGCGCCACCCTGCGCATCTTCTATTCCTTCATGGTGCCCGTGTTCGGCGGCAGGCGCTGGACGGCGCTGACCACGGCCAGCCTGCTGCTGCCCACCATCGGGGTGGGGCTGGCGGTCCAGGATCCATCCACGCCGTATTCCACCATGCTGCTCCTGGCCCTGTTGTGCGGCCTGGGGGGCGGGAATTTCTCCTCGTCGATGTCCAACATCAGCTTCTTCTTCCCGAAGGAACGCAAGGGATCCGCCCTGGGCCTGAACGCCGGCCTGGGCAACCTGGGCGTCTCCTCGGTGCAGTTCCTGGCGCCGCTGGTCATCACCATGGGCATCCTGGGGCCGTGGGCGGGCGAGCCGCAGATGGCGAAGCTGTCGGGCGCGCACGGCGGTCCGGTCGAGATCTGGGCCCAGAACGCCGCCTTCATCTGGGTGCCGTTCATCATCATCGTGTCGATGCTGGCCTGGGTGGGCATGCACGACATCGCCGACGCCAAGGCGTCCTTCCGCGACCAGTCCGTCATCTTCAAGCGCAAGCACAACTGGATCATGTGCTTCCTGTACCTGGGCACGTTCGGTTCCTTCATCGGCTTTTCCGCCGGCTTCCCGCTGCTGATCAAATACCTGTATCCCGACGTCCGTCCGCTGCAGTACGCCTGGCTGGGGCCGCTGGTCGGCGCCGTGGCCAGGCCCTTCGGCGGCTGGCTGTCCGACCGCCTCGGGGGGGCGCGGGTCACCTTCTGGACTTTCTTCTGGATGATCCTGGGGGTGCTGGGGGTCATGGCCTCGCTGCCGGGCGGCCAGTCGTCGGGAACTTTCCTCGGATTCCTGCTGTCTTTCCTGTTCCTGTTCTTCCTGACCGGCATCGGCAACGGTTCGACTTTCGCCATGATTCCGGTGATCTTCAACACGCTGGCCCAGCGCCGCCATGCCGCAGGCGGGCCGGGCGGCCAGGCGAGCGCCGACGCCGAAGGCGCCAAGGAATCCGCCGCCGTGCTCGGTTTCAGCGGCGCCATGGGGGCCTACGGCGGCTTCTTCATTCCCAAGAGCTTCGGCACGTCCTTCGAACTCACGGGCACCCCGTACGCCGCCCTGGTGTTCTTCGTCGTGTTCTATGCCGTTTCGATCGCCGTGACCTGGTGGTATTACTCGCGCCGCCGCGCCGAAATCCCCTGCTGAGACGCGGTCCCGCCGCCCGTCCGCGGCCGAACCCCTTTCCAATGGAGCATCTACCGTGAGCCATTTCATCGACCGCCTGAAGTATTTTTCCCGTCCCAAGGAATCCTTTTCCGATGGGCACGGCGCCGTGGTCCGCGAAGACCGCACCTGGGAAGACGCCTACCGCAACCGCTGGCAGCACGACAAGATCGTGCGTTCCACGCACGGCGTGAACTGCACCGGGTCGTGTTCCTGGAAAATCTACGTCAAGGGCGGCCTGGTCACCTGGGAAACGCAGCAGACCGACTATCCGCGCACCCGTCCCGACATGCCCAATCACGAGCCGCGCGGCTGTCCTCGGGGGGCCACGTTCTCGTGGTACCTGTACAGCGCCAACCGCGTCAAGTACCCGATGCTGCGTGGCCGCCTGGCCCGGCTGTGGCGCGAGCAGCGCAAGACGATGGGCGCCGTCCAGGCCTGGGAGGCCATCGTGTCCGACCCGGAAAAGGCCGCCAGCTACAAGTCCGTGCGCGGCCTGGGCGGCTTCGTGCGTTCCAACTGGGACGAGGTCAACGAGATCATCGCGGCGGCCAACATCCACACCATCAAACGCCATGGCCCCGACCGCATCGCCGGTTTCTCGCCGATCCCGGCCATGTCCATGGTGTCCTATGCGTCCGGCAGCCGCTACCTGTCGCTGCTGGGCGGGTCGCTGCTGAGCTTCTACGACTG
>Ga0182793_1002358_pt1 | contig 10939 bp, 12 predicted proteins | sample Passage237A_FD_130498 | JGI IMG/M metagenome (GOLD analysis project Ga0182793, IMG submission 130498) | Cellulose adapted compost microbial communities from Newby Island Compost Facility, Milpitas, CA, USA - Passage2 37A (version 2) (version 2) ...
GCGCCCACCAGCAGCGCGCCGACCAGGCCCGGGCCGGCGGTGTAGGCCACCCCGTCCAGGTCGGCGGTGCCCAGCCCGGCCTCGGCCAGGGTCTGCCGGATCAGCGGCAGCAGCTTGCGCACGTGGTCGCGGCTGGCCAGCTCCGGGACCACCCCGCCGTACTCGGCGTGCAGGGCGATCTGGCTGTAGACGGCATGGGCCAGCAGGCCCTCCGGGCCGCCCACGGCCGTGTCGTACACGGCCACGCCGGTCTCGTCGCAGGAGGATTCGATGCCAAGGACGCGCATGGGGAGGGCCGGTACAGCCGGCACGGAGCGGGGGAAAGCGGTAGGATACTCCTCCCGCGCGCCCCAGGGGCTTGCACCGCTCCGGAAGGGGGGCTATCATGCGCGGCTCACCGGGGCTGACCCGGATATTTTGTGTCCCGGAGATTCCATGCCCAGCGTCAAAGTCCGCGAGAACGAGCCGTTCGAGTTTGCGCTCCGCCGCTTCAAGCGCACCTGTGAAAAGGCCGGTGTGCTGGCCGAGACCCGCAAGCGCGAGTTCTACGAAAAGCCGACCCAGGAGCGCAAGCGCAAGGCCGCCGCGGCGGTGAAGCGCCAGCTGCGCCGGATGTCGCGCGACGTCACCAAGCGCCAGCGCCTGTACTGATCCACAGGCGGCTGCGCCCGGGCCCCGGCCCGGCCTGCGCGCCGTGACGGACGAAGCACCCCAAGAGCCGGCACGCACCCGCGTCGCCGGCTCTTTGTGTTTGCCGGTTTCCCGTTCCACGGGGCTCCCGCGAGGGCGCCCTCCCCGATTCCACAGGTGATGCGATGAGCCTGAAGCAGCAGCTGACCGAAGACATGAAGGCCGCCATGAAGGGCGGCGACAAGGACACCCTGGCGGTGATCCGGCTGATCAACGCCGCGATCAAGCAGAAGGAAGTGGACGAGCGGGTCGAACTGGACGACGCCGCGGTGCTGGCCGTGCTGGAGAAGATGGTCAAGCAGCGCAAGGACTCGGTATCCCAGTACGAGGGCGCCGGCCGTGAGGACCTGGCCGCCGCCGAGCGCGCCGAGATCGTGGTGATCGAGCGCTACCTGCCGGCCAAGATGGACGAGGCCGGGATCCTGGCCGCGATCGACGCCGCCATCGCCCAGACCGGGGCCGCCGGCCCGGCCGACATGGGCAAGCTGATGGGCGTGCTCAAGCCCCAGCTGGCCGGCAAGGCCGACATGGGCCAGGTCTCGGCCCTGGTCAAGCGCCGCCTGGCCGGCTGATTCCCCGTGGTCCCGCCCGGCCCCTGGCCGGGCCCCGCGCCGCAGGCGCCTACGCCCGCTTCCGCCCGATGACCGACACCGACCTGCTCTCCATCCGCCCCGCGCGCGCCGAAGACGTGCCGCTGATCCAGGCCCTGATCCACGAGCTTGCCGTGTACGAGAAGCTCGAGCACGAGGCGGTGGCCAGCGAGGCCGACCTGCACGCGGCCCTGTTCGGTCCGCAGCCGGTGGCCGAGGTGCTGGTGGCCGAGTACGCCGGCCAGCCGGCGGGGATGGCCCTGTTCTTCATCAACTTCTCCACCTTCCTCGGCAAGCCGGGCCTGTACCTGGAAGACCTGTTCGTGCGCCCGCAATTCCGCGGCCGCGGCATTGGCCGGCGGCTGATGGCCAGCCTGGCGCGGATCGCGGTGGAGCGCGGCTACGGCCGTTTCGAGTGGTCGGTGCTGGACTGGAACACCCCGGCCATCGAGTTCTACCGCAGCCTGGGCGCAGTGCCGATGGACGAGTGGACGGTGCAGCGGGTCAGCGGCCCGGCCCTGGCCGCCCTGGCCGCGGAAGCCGGCTGAGCCTCACGCCGCGGCGACGGGGCGGCGGCCAGGCTGGCCTCCCGCTCCACTCGCCGCCCGCATGCCCGCCCCCTCTCCCGGCAAGCTGCGCCGCCACCTCCAGCGCCTGCAGCAGAGCCTGCCGGCCGACCTGCTGCGGCGCTTCATCGAGGCCGACCTGATCACCCAGGCCGCCTCGCTGTCCTTCTACACCCTGCTCTCGCTGGCGCCACTGCTGGTGCTGCTGCTGTGGCTGACCGCCTCGCTCTATCCCCCCGCGCAACAGTCGCTGGTGGAGCAGATCGGCGGCCTGGCCGGGCCGCAGGCCGCCGAGGTGGCCGCCACCATCATCCGCAACGCCGACGCCGAGCCGGACGTGGGCTCGCTGGCCGGCCTGGCCGGCACCGGCCTGCTGCTGCTTGGCGCGACCGTGGTGTTCGCCCAGCTGCAGGGCGCGCTCAACCTCATCTTCCGCACCGGTGGCCAGCAGCTGGGCGGGCTGGCGGCCTGGCTGCGCAAGCGGGTGTTCTCGCTGGGCGTGGTCCTGGCCCTGGGCTTCCTGCTGATCGTGTCGATGGTGGCCACCACCGCCCTGCAACTGGTGTTCGCGCGCATGCCCTCGCTGCTGCCGGCGGTGGGCTACCTCACCACCCTGGTGCTGTACGCGCTGGCCTTCGCCTTCCTCTACCACTACCTGCCCGACCGCCGGGTGGACTGGCGCCAGGCCCTGCTCGGCGGGGCCATCACCGCCGGCCTGTTCGCCCTGGGCCGCTACCTGATCGGCCTGTACCTGGCCCGCGCCGCGCCCGGCAGCGCCTACGGCTCGATGGGCGCGCTGGTCCTGCTGCTGGTATGGATGTACTACGCGGCCCTGGTGTTCTTCGCCGGGGCCCTGGTCACGGCGGTGATCGACGAGCGTGCGCACGCGCGCCGGCGCCTGCACCAGGCCGGGATCCAGCCGCCGCCGGCGTCCGCCGGCTGAGCCGGCCGGCGCCGGGGCCACGCGGGCAGCGCCAAGCCGGCGCGCGGATGGCATCCTATTGCGATGGCCCGCCTGCCCGACGCGTTCATCGACGACCTGCTCGCGCGCACCGACATCGTCGAGATCGTCGGTGCGCGGGTGCCGCTCAAGCGCAAGGGCCGCGAGTACGCCGCGCCCTGCCCCTTCCACGACGAGCGCACGCCCTCGTTCTACGTGTCCCCGACCAAGCAGTTCTACCACTGCTTCGGCTGCGGCGCGCACGGCACGGCGATCAGCTTCCTGATGAACTACGACCGCCTGGAGTTCCTGGACGCGGTCGAGGAGCTGGCGCGCCGTGCCGGCATGGAGGTGCCGCGCGAGAGCCGCTCCAGCGACCAGGACAGCGACCTGCGCGACCAGTACGCGGCGCTGGAGGCGGCCGCGCGCATGTTCCAGCGGCAGCTGGCCGAAAGCCCGCGCGCCCAGGCCTACCTGGACGCGCGCGGGGTGGACGCGGAGAACCGCGCCCGCTTCGCCATCGGCTACGCCGCCGACGGCTATTCCACCCTCAAGGACGCGCTGGGCAGCGACGAGCGCCGGCTCAAGCTGCTCGAGCGCACCGGCATGCTCTCGCGCAACGAACGTGGCCACGTCTACGACAAGTTCCGCGACCGGATCATGTTCCCGATCCACGACCGGCGCGGGCGGGTGATCGCCTTCGGTGGCCGCGTACTGGACAAGGACGCCAGCCCCAAATACCTCAATTCGCCCGAAACCCCGCTGTTCCACAAGGGCCGCGAGCTGTACGGCCTGTGGCAGGCCCGCCAGGCCAACCAGAAGCTGGAGCGGCTGATCGTGGTCGAGGGCTACATGGACGTGGTGGCCCTGTTCCAGCACGGCATCACCCAGGCGGTGGCCACCCTGGGCACGGCCACCACCGCCGACCACGCCGAGCTGCTGTTCCGCAACGCGCCGGACGTGTACTTCTGTTTCGACGGCGACGCCGCCGGCCGGCGCGCGGCCTGGCGCGCGGTCGAATCGGTGCTGCCGCGGATGAAGGACGGCCGCCAGGCCTTCTTCCTGTTCCTGCCCGAGGGCGAGGACCCGGACACCATCGTGCGCCAGGAAGGATCGGCCGGTTTCGATGCGCGCCTGGCCCAGGCCACGCCGCTGTCGCAGTTCTTCTTCGACGAACTCTCCCAGCAGATCAACCTGGGCACCCTGGACGGGCGCGCGCGCCTGGCCGAGCGTGCCCGCCCGCTGCTGGCGCAGCTTCCCGATGGCGCCTTCGCCGACCTGATGCGCCAGGAGCTGCAGCGCCGTACCGGGGTGGGCGCGAGCCAACCCGCCCCGCCCCCGCAGCCGCCGGCGCCGCGTCGCGGCAGCACCCCGGTGCAGAAGCGCAGCCTGGTGCGCAGCGTGATCTCGCTGCTGCTGCAGCAGCCCTCGCTGGGCGCGCAGCTGCCCCGTCCCTACGCCTTTGCCGAACTGCGCCAGCCGGGCATGGGCCTGCTCCTGGAGCTGCTGGACCTGATCCACCAGCGTCCGGAAATCAGCACCGGCGCGCTGCTGGAGCATCTGGCCGAGCACGAGCAGGGCCCGGCCCTGCGCAAGCTGGCCGCGCAGACCCTGCCCGGCGACGAGGCCAGCTGGGCGCTGGAGCTGGCCGATGCCGTCGCCCAGCTGGAAAAGCAGACCCTGCAGCAGCGCATCGACGAACTGCAGGCCAAGCAGCGCAGCCAGGGCCTGGACGAGACCGACAAGTACGAGCTGCGCATGCTGCTGCAGGCCCGCGCCAGCAGCATGCGCGGCTGAACCGCGCTGCCACGGCGCCCGCGCGGGGCGTGCTAGGATCGGCGCCTGAAGGGGAGTAGCCCTCCCGCGTCGATGTCGTCATTACGGACCCCAGGTCCCGGCACGGCGGCAGGCCCTGGCGGCCTGTGGGCAAGACCTTCGCCGCTCCACGGCGAAGGCAGGCATGCGTCCCCGCTGCCATCGCCGTGGTCCTGATCCGCTGGAGCCACCTGACGATGCCCACCGCCGCACCCGCACCTTTCCCCGGCCCGCGCCTGCCGCGGCGCCTGCGCCCCCGCCACACCGCCTGCACCCGCGCCCGTGCAGCCTGCACCTGTTGCCCGGACTGAACCCGCATGGACGTCCTGCTCAATCCCGAAACCTGGATCGCCCTGGCCACCCTCACCGCGCTGGAACTGGTGCTGGGCATCGACAACATCATCTTCATCTCGATCCTGGCCGGACGCCTGCCGCCGGAGCAGCGCAACAAGGCCCGGCGCGTGGGCATCGCCGCGGCGGCGGTCCCCCGCCTGGGCCTGCTGTTCACCATCGCCTGGATCGTGGGCCTGACCGCGCCCCTGTTCGAACTGTTCGGCCGGCCCTTCTCCTGGCGCGACCTGATCCTGATTGGCGGCGGCCTGTTCCTGATCGCCAAGGCCACCCACGAGATCCACCAGAAGATCGAAGGCGCCGCCGATACCCCGGACCTGGCGCGTGCGGCCAGCTCCTTTGCCGGGGTGATCGTGCAGATCATGATCCTGGACATCGTGTTCTCGCTGGACTCGATCATCACTGCCGTGGGCATGGTCGACGAACGCTGGGTGATGGTGGCCGCGATCCTGATCTCGATCGGCTTCATGATCGGCTTCGCCGGCCCGCTGGGCGATTTCGTCGAGCGCCACCCCACGGTCAAGGTGCTGGCCCTGAGCTTCCTGATCATGATCGGCCTGGTGCTGATCGCCGACGGCTTCGGCCAGCACATCTCCAAGGGCTACGTGTACACCGCCATGGCCTTCTCGGTGTTCGTGGAGCTGATCAACCTGTGGATCCGCCACCGCGAGGCCAGGGCCGCCGCCGCCCGGCCCGGGAAGGACTGATCCGGCAGGGCCGCCCCCGCGCCGGCCCTGCCTGGCCCGGGGGCCGGCCCGTGGTTCCATGGAGCGTGGCGGGCCGGCCTGCATCGCCGCAGGCCGGCCGGGGCGTGGCGATGTGCGTCCCCGCCGCCGGTCAGGCCGGCAGCAGCAGCGGCAGCCAGTGGTCCACCAGCAGGAAGGCGAACAGCGCCATCAGGTAGACGATGGAGTAGCGGAACACGCGCATGGCGTAGAACTCGTCCGGCGGGTCGAGCAGGCGCCAGGCGTACCAGAGGAACACGCTGCCCAGGACCAGGGCCCCGCCCAGGTAGAACAGGCCGCTCATGCCGAACACCACCGGCAGCACGGTCACCTCCACCAGCAGCACGGTGTAGAACAGGATCTGCCAGCGGGTATAGGTCACGCCGTGGGTCACCGGCAGCATCGGGATCAGGGCGCGGGCGTAGTCGTCACGGCGGAAGATCGCCAGCGCCCAGAAGTGCGGCGGGGTCCAGACGAAGATGATCAGTACCAGCAGCAGTGCGTACTGCCAGTCCCAGGGGCCGGACAGGTTGGTGACCGCGGCCCAGCCCAGCAGCGGCGGCGCGGCGCCGGCGATGCCGCCGATCACGATGTTCTGCGGCGTGGCGCGCTTGAGGAAGCCGGTATAGATCACCGCGTAGCCGATCAGCGAGGCGAAGGTCAGCACCGCGGTGATGGTGTTCACCCATACCACCAGGACCAGCATCGAGGCCACGCCCAGGACCAGGGCGAAGGCCAGTACCTGCGCCGGGCGCAGCGCGCCGGTGGCCAGGGGGCGGTGCGCGGTGCGCGCCATCAGCTTGTCGATGCGCTGGTCGATCAGGTGGTTGATCGCCGCCGCCGAGGAGGCCGCCAGCCAGATGCCGAGCAGGCCGCACAGCGCCTGGCGCAGCGGCGGCAGGCCCGGCACGGCCAGGAACATGCCGACCAGGGCGGTGAACACCAGCAGCGCGACCACGCGCGGCTTGGTCAGCTCCAGGTACTCGCGCCAGATGGACCCTGCTGCGTTCATGCGACCGGCTCGGGATCCTTCAGCCGCGCCAGCAGGCTGACCAGCACGAACAGCAGCGCCGCGGCACCGGCGTTGTGCGCCACCGCCACCGCCAGCGGCAGGGCCAGCTTGACGTTGAGGATGCCCAAGCCCACCTGCACCAGCACCAGCGCGCCCAGCAGGCTGGCCCAGCCGCGCATGCCCGGGGTGCGGTACAGGCGCAGCGCCAGCCACAGCAGGTAGAAGAACACGACGATGGCCATCAGCCGGTGGCTGAGCTGGATGGCGATGCGCGAGGCACCGTCCAGCACGCCCCCTTCGTAGTCCACGCCGATCCCGCGCCAGAGCACGAAGCCCTCGCGGAAGTCGGTCGGCGGCCACCACTGGCCCACGCACCTGGGGAAGTCCAGGTAGTGGTGCTGGGCCGTGGTCCAGCCACCGCCGCCACAGGCCAGGGCGGCGTAGTTGGCGCTGGTCCAGCCGCCCAGGGCGATCTGCACGCCGAGCACGGCGATGCCCAGCAGCAGCCAGCGGCGCAGCACGCGCGAATCGGCCAGCACGATCGGCAGGCCGGTGGCGCGCCAGGCCATCCACACCAGCAGCGAGAAGGTGGTCAGGCCGCCCAGCAGGTGGCCCATGACCACGATCGGCTTGAGCAGCAGGGTCACCGTCCACTTGCCCAGCAGGGCCTGGAACACGATCACCGCCAGAGTCAGGACCGCGGCCCGGGCCAGGTCGATGTTGGACCAGCGCAGCGCGGCCAGCAGCAGCACCGCCTCGCCGGCCCCGGCCAGGGCGAAGGCCAGGCCGATGTGGCCGTACATGTAGGCCGGGATCGCCGCGGCCACCAGCAGCGAGGCGCCGATGACCTGGGCCATGCCGAAGCGGCGGCGGCGCGCGGCCAGCAGCGCCAGGAGCAGGACCAGCACGCCCAGGCTGGCGGCCAGGTGGCGGTGGACCTGCTCGCGCCAGGCCTTGTGGGTCTCGAACGGGCGGATCTCGCTGGCCGCGTGCGCGGCCGCGTCGGCCGGGGCCGAGGGCCAGGTGGCGCGGCCATAGCAGGTCGGCCAGTCCGGGCAGCTCAGGCCGGCGTCGGACAGGCGCACGAAGGCGCCAAACACGACCACGCAGGCGGTCAGGAGCACCGCCAGCCAGGCGATGCGGTGGAAATGGCGGGCCAGCGCCGGCGGGCGCACGGGAAGGGTCATGACAACAGCCGCCTCACTTCAGCTTGAGCAGACGGGCCACATCGGCGCGCAACCCGGCCGGATCGGCACCGGGGGGGTAATGCAGCACGACGAAGCCGTTGGGGTCGATCACGTACAGGGGAATGCCGGCGCCGGCCTCACTGCCGGGCAGGCGCGCGCGCAGCGCAGGGTCATCCTGCAGCAGGCGCAGTTCGGGCAGGGTCGAGGCCGCAGCCGGGGCCGGCCCGAGCCATAGCACCTGGACATGGTCGGCGTTGTGGCCGAACAGGCGCCAGACCTTGTCCAGCTGGGCCAGGACCTGGTCGCAGCCGGCGTCGCAGCCGGCGGCCGGGGCCAGGGCCAGGATCCGCCACAACCGCGCCTGCGGCTCCCACGCATAGCGGCTGCCATCGGCCAGCAGCGGGGCGTGCCCGCGCAGGTCCGGCGGCGGATTGAGCAGGGTGCCGTGGTTCTTCAGCCCCGCCGGCATCCAGCCGCTGAAGCGCAGCACGCCGGCGCCGAAGGCCGTGCCGAAGAACAGCACGAACAGGGCGATCAGCATCAGGCGGCCGCGGGTGCGGTTGGAGGCGGCGTCAGCGGCGGTCATGGTGGGGATTTTCGCATGCCAGGCAGTGGAGGGGGCGCGGCGCTCAGGCGCGGGCGCGGGCGCGGCGGCGGCCGCGCAGGCTCAGCAGCATGGCGATGGCCAGTACCGCCGCGGCCAGCGCGAACCACTGCACCGCATAGCCCAGGTGGCGCTCCGGCGGCAGGGTATTGGGCAGCAGTTCCAGGTCGCGCGCATAGCCGACCGGCAGGGCCGGGTCCAGGCGCAGCACCCGCGGCGCCAGCGCCGGCAGGCCCAGGGGCGGCGCCAGGCTGGCCGGTTCCAGCGCCGGCAGCAGCAGCTGGCCGCCCGGCTGCGGCTGCGCGGTGGCCGCCACCAGGCCCGGCGCCGGCGGTGGCAGCAACAGGCCGGAGATTTCCTCCAGCGCCGGTGCCGGCACCTGCGGCAGCTGGCGGTTCCCCGGCAGCGGCAGCCAGCCCAGCTCGACCAGCAGCGGCATCGCTCCGTCCGCGGGCAGGAACACCCGGTAGGCGCGTACCCCGGCCCGGCCGCCGCGGTTCTGGTTGTCCAGCAGCACTGGCGGCAGCGTGGCAAAACGGCCGCGGCCGGCAGCCCAGTCGTAGCCGCGCGCGCGCGCCGGCTCCGCGGCCACGGCCAGGGCACGGGGCTGGCGCGCGGCCAGCACCTGGCCGGCCGCGTCCAGCTGCGCCTGCTTGGCCTGCATGCGCTGCAGCTGCCAGCTGCCCAGGCCACAGCACGCGCCCGCCACGGCCAGCGCCAGCAGCCACCCGGCCCACAGCGGCAGGCGACGCGTGCTCAATGCTGCACCGCCCACGTCCGCTTCGCGCCAGCCTGCGATAATCCCGGGCGCACCCATGCGCATGCCGAGGCCCCAGCCGTGAATGACTCGCTCAAGACCCTGATCGTGGTTGCGTTCCTGCTGCTGATCATCTGGAACCTCGGCACTGCGCTTTACTACCTGCTGGTCGACCGCGGCCAGACCAAGCGTACCGTCAACGCCCTCACCCGCCGCATCGGCCTGTCCGTGGCGCTGATCCTGCTGGTCATCCTTGGCATCTGGACCGGGGTGATCCAGCCGCACGGCGTGGGCGGCTGAGCCCGTTTACCCGCCGCAGCCGGTTGCAGCCGCGGCGACCCAAAAAGACAGGGACGCCTCGCGGCGTCCCTGCGCGTATCCGGCGTCGGCTCCGGCTCAGAGCACGTACACGAACAGGAACAGGGCCAGCCAGACCACGTCCACGAAGTGCCAGTACCAGGCCGCGGCTTCGAAGCCGAAGTGGCGGTCCTTGCTGAAGTGGCCCTTGAACGCGCGCACCCACATCACCGCCAGCATGATCGTGCCCAGGGCGACGTGGGCGCCGTGGAAGCCGGTGAGCATGAAGAAGGTCGAGCCGTAGATGCCCGAACCCAGGGTCAGGTTCAGCTCCTTGTAGGCGTGGATGTATTCCTCGCCCTGGAACACCAGGAACACCACGCCCAGGGCCACGGTCGCACCCAGCCACAGCAGCAGCTGGCCGCGCTTGCCGGCCTTGAGCGCGTGGTGGGCGATGGTCAGGGTCAGGCCCGAGGTCAGCAGGATCAGGGTGTTGACCAGCGGCAGGCCCCAGGCCGGGATGGTCTGGAAGTGGCCGCCGACCTGGCCCGGGCCCGCGCTCGGCCACGCGGGGCTGAAGCCGTCCCACAGCAGGGCGTTGGTCATCACGCCATCGCCCTCGCCGCCCAGCCACGGCAGCGCGAACTGGCGGGTGTAGAACAGCGCACCGAAGAAGGCGCCGAAGAACATCACCTCGGAGAAGATGAACCAGATCATGCCCATCCGGAACGAGATGTCGACCTGGCGGTTGTAATAGCCGGACTGCGACTCGCGCACGACCTCGCTGAACCACTTGAACAGGGTGGCCACCATCATCGCCACGCCGGCGAAGAAGGCCCACTTGCCCCAGGGCGCCTCGTTGAGCCAGCTGGCCACGCCGATCATCAGCACGAACATCGACACCGATGCGAGGATCGGCGCCGTGCTCTTGGCCGGCACGAAGTACATGTTGGCGTCGGTCGGATGTTGGGCCATGGCGGTTTCCGTTGCTCAGTCAGGGCGCCGAATGCGGCGTGCTGGAGGCCGCGACCGCGCCCAGCTGCGCGGTCATGGCATCGTTCTTGAAGAAAGTGTAGGACAGGGTGATGGTGTTCACGTCCGCCGGCAGGTCCGGATCGACGATGAAGCGCACCGGCATCTCGCGGGTCTCGCCCGGCTGCAGCGTCTGCGCGGTGAAGCAGAAGCACTCGGTCTTGGTGAAGTGGCCGGAGGCGCGCGCCGGCGCCACCGAGGGCACCGCGCTGCCGACGATGGCGCGGTCGCCGTCGTTGCGCGCGAAGTACATGGCCTCGTTCAGCTCGCCGGGCACGACCTGCATGGTCAGCTGCTCCGGGTGGAAGCTCCACGGCAGCTTGGAGTTCACGCCGCCGTCGAACTGCACGGTCACCGTGCGCGCCTTGCGCCC
>Ga0182793_1002359_pt1 | contig 10937 bp, 12 predicted proteins | sample Passage237A_FD_130498 | JGI IMG/M metagenome (GOLD analysis project Ga0182793, IMG submission 130498) | Cellulose adapted compost microbial communities from Newby Island Compost Facility, Milpitas, CA, USA - Passage2 37A (version 2) (version 2) ...
CCCAGCGCCCCCCAACCCCCGCAGGGGTGACATGATTTCATATAAGTCGCTGATATAAATAATTCACCAACCTCTCTGCTCTCCTACCATATCGGTCTGAAAGGAAATACGATCACCCCGAACTTACAGACTGCCAGGCATTTTCGGAAACGCCAGACGCGCATGGTCGCACTCACCTAATGAAAACCGTGTACATCCGGATATATCCGTTTGTATACGTGTGTACGCTGGATAAATATTTCCGCAGCGCGTAAATTGCTTCCGGGGAGGGGAGGGCTTGTCCCCGCGCGCGTGAAAGAAGCTCATTCGGTGAATTGAAAAGAGGTAATAATCGTCGGGACGGTTATCACACCTGAAACCACTTCACCTGCCTGCCTTCAGGTGTCGGAAAATGAGAATCATATCGCTCTCCCTAAACCCCGACGGGGTGGTATAATACTAGATGTACCCACGTTTACACAGCAGTCATCCCTATATTTTTCCTTTCGCCTTCCAGGTGGATTTAGCATCTCCGGCTATCTCCACATAAAATCCGTATGTTACCGTAATACCCACCGGAGGTTGTGGGACGGGTCCGAAAAAAGGCAAAATTTCAGACATATAATAAGCAAAAAAGGCCGAAAACTCGTCGTTTTCAGCCTTTTCGTGGAGGAAGCGGGATTCGAACCCGCGGTACACTTGCGCGTACGGCAGTTTAGCAAACTGCTGGTTTCAGCCACTCACCCATCCCTCCGTGGGTATTTGCGAGCGCAAAGATAGGCTCATTTTACGATTATATACAAACATTCATGCAAAAATCTTCTTATACCGGCTCCAATTCCTAACTTTGAACCTGAGCTATAGGTAGTTTGACACTAAGAAAGGATGAATTGGACTCACCCACCGGGCTTATGGGAGTATCTGCTGATCGCGGCATTCGTGATAGTGTACGTGCTGTTTGTCCTGCGTGTATTCAGGGTAGCCCGTAAATTCGGTACCAAACCCCGACCCCTTTTCATCAAATTTCTGCTTCGTACGCTGGCACTGGGCCTGATGCTGGTTTCGCTGGCAGGACCCTATTTCGGGGAAGTGGAGCGGAAACTTCTGGTCGTAGGCCGTGATATCTACATCGCAGTCGACGTTTCCCGGTCAATGGACGCGACAGACCTGGCTCCCAGCAGGCTCGAAAAGGTAAAATATGAGCTCGATATGCTCGTGCGGCAGCTGGCCAACAACCGGATCGGCCTGATTGCCTTTTCCAACGATGCATTCGTGCAGTCGCCATTAACATATGATACGGAGTCGCTGCAGTTTCTGATTCAGTCGCTCGATACCCGGATGCTACCGGGGCAGGGAACCAACGTCTGCGGTGCGCTCGAACTGGCCTATCAGAAAATGGGTAATAGTGAAGATCTGACCAATTCGCGCATCATCGTCGTCGTCACCGACGGGGAAGGTCCGACCGACTGTTCGAATGACCTCATCTCGCGGCTGCAAAGGGAGGAGTTCCTTGTATTTTTTGTAGGAGCCGGCACGCAGCATGGCAGCACGATCCCCACACCCGAGGGGGATCTGAAAACGGAAACCGGAGAAACCGTGATTACGCGCCTTGAAGAGCCCGCTCTGATGAAGCTCGCCAAGGAATTCGACAGCGAATATTTCCGGATCGGGGAAGACGTCGTGCAGACCGAGGATCTTATGCAGGCCATCAGCAATACCCAGACGCACCGGATCGATACCCGTAGCGTGGATGTCGCTAACAATAAATATTATTACTTTTTGGGTATAGCACTGCTTCTGCTAGCCCTCGACGTACTTATTACCTTTCGTACCTTCAGAGTTTAGTAGACAATATTGTACCTTTGCAGAACCTGAAACGGTAATTTCAAGATGATTCATCTGTTTTTGTGGGGCTTACTATGGATCTGGGATCTGATGATGCAGCCACCCGCCCGGGTGCTTGCCGACATCAGGGTAGCCGCCGAGGAGTCGTACAGGAATGAAGATTACGAACAGGCGGCGGTCTATTACCAGCAGTTGGCTGACGCTTCCCTGTTTTCCGATCCGACGGTCAGACTCAACCTGGCCAATGCCTACCTTATGGCCGGGGAGACGGAAGAAGCCCTCAAAAATTACCGTCTGGTGAGCAGGGTAAAGGAACCCCGACTGGCCTCCCAGGCGATCGCCAGGCTGGGGATGCTGGCCCTCGAGAAAAAGGATACCGTCACGGCACTCAACCGCCTGCGGGAAGCCATCCTCCTTGACCGCGGCAACCTGCCCGTGATAGCCGACTATGAAGTGCTTCGTTTCCGCTATTCAGGTGCTATCGAGGTGGAGAAGCCGGTTCCCGACCCGGAATCAGAGGAAACCGACACGCTGCCCCAGGTAGAAAATGCTACCGGAGAGCTCATGGCACAGAACAACGGCGTAGTGGAGATCTCGGATCAGCGGGAGCAGTTGCTGCAGAATCTCGACAAGATCAACATGAGTGAAGAGCAGGCAAAGTCGGTGCTGGATGCAATGAAAGTAAACGAAAGACAGTATATTTATCAGCTCAGACTACTCGGAGCACGTTCCGGAAATAGCAGGAAAGTGGAGTGGTAAAGGCCAGTAAAATCGAGTTAACCAATTAAAAAATATCCTCTTAGATGGTAGCACTTAAAGAAACCAGTTTTCAGTTTCCCAATCAGACAGGGTTTTACAGAGGCAAGGTAAGGGATGTATATTCCTTTGAAGACAAGCTGGTAATGGTAGCTACCGACCGCATATCGGCCTTTGACGTCGTATTACCCCGGGCCATTCCTTTCAAAGGGCAGGTACTGAACCAGATCGCCGCCCATTTTCTGAAGGCCACCAAAGATATTGTTCCCAACTGGCTGATTTCCGTCCCGGATCCCAATGTCAGCGTAGGACACAAATGCGAAGCCTATCCGGTAGAGATGGTGGTAAGGGGTTACCTTTCAGGCCATGCCTGGCGGGAATACCGCTCCGGAAAGAGAGCCATCTGCGGGGTTTCCGTACCCGATGGACTAAAAGAAAGTGACAAGCTGCCTTCGCCGATCATTACCCCCACTACCAAGGCCAAGGAAGGCCACGATCAGGACATTTCGAGAGAGGAAATTATTTCCCAGGGGCTGGTGTCGGAGGTAGAATATGTTCAACTGGAAAAATATGCTTTAGCTCTTTTTGAGCGGGGAACCGAAATGGCCGCCAGACAGGGTCTTATCCTCGTGGATACCAAATATGAATTCGGGCGGGCAGAGGATGGCACCATTTATCTCATTGATGAGATCCATACCCCTGACTCTTCGCGCTATTTTTATTTGGATACCTATCAGTCGAATCAGGAAGCAGGGCTGCCGCAACGCCAGCTGTCCAAGGAATTTGTTCGGGAATGGCTGATTGAAAACGGTTTTCAGGGGCAAGATGGCCAGCAGGTTCCCGAGATGGATGATGACCGCGTAACCCTGATTTCGGAAAGGTATATCGAACTGTTTGAAAAGGTTACCGGCATGCCCTTTGAGAAAGCCGAACAGGAAAACATTTCCGAAAGGATTTATAACAATATCATCAGAAGTTTATAGTTGCCTCTTAAATTCCCTGATAATGAACTATACGTTAGATACAAAGGAGCAGTACTCGCTCATTGATCTTCATGAACCGTTTTTAGGCAAGGACATTCCTGCCTCGCTGGAAGAGGTTGCCCGCACCGCTTTGAAAGGTAGCAACAACCTCATCCTGAATCTGAACAACTGCACTGACCTCGATCCCATCGGAGCCGGGGTACTGCGTAAAATCAACCGTCTGTGTACCAACGGTCTTGGTATTTTTATCGTCGTTACCAAAAATGATGACATGGTCGACAAACTCGACAACGCCAAGATCCAGGACCTGGAAATCTTCTATACGGTAGAGGAAGCAGTGGATGCCGTTTTCATGCATGACCTTGAAAACGAGTTCGGAGCCGGCGAAGATGGTTACGATGATGAGGATTATGACAATGGAGATGAATAGTTAGAAATACAGCTTTGCGTTCAGATTGTCATTAAGTGTTACAATTCTAGGTTCGGGATCGGCATTGCCCATCCCAGGCAGACACCCTTCCGCCCAGCTGATTTCTGCCGGGACATCCACTTACCTGATGGACTGCGGAGAGGGGACCCAGTTCCGGCTGCGGGATCTAAAACTCGGATATTCCAAAGTCAGGGTGATCTGCATTTCTCATCTTCACGGTGACCATTACTATGGACTGTTCGGACTGCTGGACAGTATGGCCTTGTCGGGCAGGAAATACAAACTGTACCTGATCGGCCCGGAAAATCTACGGAACATAATCGTGGAGATGGGAAGAGCCAATGGTTATCCTCCCGTATATCCTATTCATTTTATCAGCACCAGTGAGGTGAAAGACCGGGTTCAGGTGTACAGCGATGAAAACCTGACCATTGAAGCCTTTCCGCTGGAACATGGCACACCCTGTACCGGTTTTTTGTTCAGAACTCCTGCGGGGCTGCGAAATTTCAGGAAAGACAAGGTTACACAGGGCATTCCCTACGACGTCATCAGGAAACTGAAGAAAGGGGAGGATGTCTATGATGAAAACGGGGTACTGCTTTATGCGGCCGATGAATATACCTACCAAACGGCAAACCCCAAGTCCTACGCTTATTGTTCGGATACAGTGTATCTGCCCGATCTACCTGGGAAAATCCGGAATGTGGATATGATGTACCATGAAGCTACCTTTTCAGAGGATTTAGTGGAGAAGGCGGCAGCATGGGGCCATGCAACCGCAAGGCAGGCCGCGTTGATTGCTAGGGAAGCCAATGCCGGGAAATTACTCATCGGACATTATTCTTCACGCTATAAGGACGACGAACCCCTTCTGGGAGAAGCTCGTAAGGTTTTTCCTCAGACCGAGTATGCCCGGGAAGGGGAAACCTTTTACATTTGACAACCGAACTAAAAGAGGGCGGCTCCGGTTTACTGTAATAAGCTATAATTACCGTGAAAGAGTCTATCTTAATAGTCAGTGGTACCGACCGGCCCAACGCCATGACCCGGAAGGTAGTTTCCTATTATCAGAAGGTGCTGGAAGAGCTGGGCTGCGGAACAGCCATTCTGGATCTTGCTGATCTCAACAAGGATTTTCTAGATAAAGCACTTTACCATAATACCGGTAAGGACGAACATTTCAACCGTTTCATACAGCAGATAGCCGAACACAGGAAATTTGTGTTCGTATTGCCCGAGTACAATGGCTCCTATCCGGGAATTCTGAAGACCTTTATAGATGGCCTTCCCTATCAGAATGCCCTGTACAACAAGAAGGCGGCTTTGGTAGGGATTTCAGCCAATATGCAGGGGGCTGGAATTGCGCTCAGTCACCTGAGTGACGTATTCAGCTATCTGGGGATGCATACGCTGGCTCTGCGTGTCAAACTTGGCCAGATCAAGGCCAATTTCCAGGACGATCATTTTACCAATGATCTGTACCGTCAACTGATTGACACCCAGGCCAGGCAGCTAATCGAATTCTGAATTATTTCACGGTGCGGAAAACCCTGTCCCATCTCACCTTGTTGAAGATGCTCGACGGATTCGGGTCTATGCTCATCCAGACGAATACCGCTTTTCCCACAATGTGGTCCATCGGTACGAATCCCCAATAGCGGGAGTCGGCCGAATTGTGGCGGTTATCGCCCATCATGAAGTAATAATCCTGTTTGAAAGTATACTGGCTGACAGCCTGACCATCGATCTTCAGCACGCTGTCGCCCTCGATTTCCACGTTCTTGTTTCCTTCGTAAAAGCGGATGACCTCTCCGTACAGCAGGAGATTATCCTTGTTGATATCGATGGTAGCTCCTTTCTTGGGCAGCACGACAGGGCCGTAGTTATCCTTGTTCCAACCGGTGTCCATGGAGGGGTAGATGCCGTAATCCCGAGCTCCCTTGGGGGTAATCACGGGTTCCACCGATTTTACGAAGTCATATGTTTTCAGTTTCTCTGCGATCGCTTCGGTGGTATACACGATGTATCCGCTCAGGTCATTTTCCGGAATGGTATCGTTAAAGGTCTCTACGTAGCGCCGGGCTGGTTCGGTTACCCCGTTCTGTTTGAAGATTTTCTCTTCATTTACGGTCGTCGTGGTTGCGACGAAGTATTCGCTTTCCATCCGGGGCGGATTTTCCTGCGGCTGGTCATTGATATATACTTGACCATCGATAACTTCCAGTTTGTCACCTGCAACAGCAACACAGCGTTTGATATAGTTAACCCGAAGGTCGATCGGATGTCCGTGCAGATCGGGCAGGGAAGAGCTGTATTTGGCTACCTGACCCGGATGTTCCACCGGCAGGTTGAATACGACGGCGTCCCCTCTTTTTACTTCCGAAAAACCGGGTAAACGGAACTGGGGAAGCTGGATCCAGTCAACATAGGAAGGAATCCGCGTCATCCAGATATGCTGGTGGGTCAGCGGAACCTGAAGTGGCGTAACGGGGGTCCTGGTTCCGTAGTGCATCTTGCTCACAAAAAGGTAATCACCGACCAGCAGGCTGTTTTCCATCGAGGGGGTAGGGATTACAAAGGCTTCGAAGAACAGCCAGCGGATAATGGTAGCCGCAACGACCGCGAACACGATGGAATCTATCCATTCCCTTAATGCTGACTTGGGTTTAGTCTTTTGAGAGGAAGAAGACATACAGGAATTTAATTAACAGCTTAATAAATTTAAATTTTCGCCCAAACTTAAATGATGACGGGCATCAAAACAAATGGTTTCAGGTAGTTGGGTGTCACCCGGCCAGCAAATCATCCATGCCGAAGGTTCCCTTTTTGCCGATCAGCCATTCGGCTGCCACCACCGCGCCCTGTGCGAAGCCCTGGCGCCCATGTGCCGTATGAGTGACTTCGATGGAGTCGATGACGGAGTCGTATGTAATGGTATGAGTACCAGGAACTTCTCCGGTGCGGATCGCCTGAATGGGAACAAACCCTTCTTTCTTCTCTGGGGCAAGTGTCCAGCCTTTGACTTCCTCATTACCCTGCATGATGCTTTCTGCAAGCGTAATGGCCGTTCCGCTGGGAGCATCCTTTTTATGGATGTGATGCGTTTCGGTCATGCTTACTTCATAGCCCTGGCCTTTTAACAGTTTGGCGAGGTATGTATTAAGTTTGAAGAAAAGGTTAACCCCGATACTGTAGTTGGAAGCGTAAAAGAATGCTCCGCCGTTTTGATGGCACAGTTCTTCGATTTCGGCTTTATGTTCGAGCCAGCCGGTTGTACCACTTACCACTGGCCAGCCTTTGGTGAGGCATTTGCGGATATTCTGGGCGGCCGCTTCGGGGGTACTGAATTCAATCGCTACATCTACGGCATCCTTACTCAAACGGTCCAGTTCATCCTGATTGTTCAGGTCGATTTTACCGGCGATTTCATGGCCGCGGGACAAGGCAATTTTTTCGATTTCCTTACCCATTTTTCCGTAGCCTAAAAGTAAGATTTTCACTGTCTGGTTAAAATTTAAATGATATACCTGTTATTTGAAATGGAAAACGAGCTTCACTCCCGGTGCAGTTCCCGCCAGTTGCGGGTGAACCAGCGAAGGCTGTACCTTCATGGTCAGGTCCTCTGAAAGGTCGAATGTTTTCAGGTGGGCTGCTACATTTGCTTCCACAGCGGCCAGTGCATAGGATGCCGCGAGTGCAAAAAACGACCAGTCGCGCCAGCGCCGGTAGGTGTCTTTCACCCGTTTTACCTGGTCGATACTCATGTCCACATGGCGGTTCTGGCTCTTGATATAAACACTGACCGATTTAACATCGGGGTTGCGCTGTCCGAAATTGGGAGCGTTTTCGTCATCCAGAAAATAAAATTCCTTGTAATGATCGACCATGGTATTGTAACGGCCGATATTGAGGACCACGAAATAGATGGATGTTCCGTAGGCGGCATACACAAACGGTAGTTTCCAGTAATCGCGGTTATAAATTTGGCCACCACCCAGTCCCGGGGTTAACAGGGAGAGCCTGAGTGCAGTCTTCGGGTTGGGCAGAAACTTGGGTTTGCCTTGACGGCCTGTATTAATGACCGAATCTACGGCAGCGACGAGCTCCGGGGAAATACGGACGGTGTCGGGCGTGACTACGATAAGGCTGTCACTCACTGTCTCCTGTCCGAACAGTGTAGCAGCATACAGCAGAAATCCCACCACTAATCCAGCCCCTTTGCGAATCACTAGATTTCTATTTTCAGGTTTCTGAGGATTCGGTCCAAATCGGCTTTGGAACCAAATGGAATCTTGATTTCCCCCTTGCGGTTTTCATCACTGCGGATCGATACTTTCGAACCAATGATGGTGGAAAGCCGGTACTGCAGGGCTTTGATTTCCTGCTTTAGGACAGGCTTGGAACGGGTCGTGTTGTCGGGCTGAGGCAGTAGGGACAGTTTTCGTACCTCTTCCTCTACTTTTCGCACGGACCAGTTTTCGTCGACAATTTTGCGAAACAGCCGGAGTTGTACGTCGTGGTTGTCGATGGTGATCAGCGCCCGGGCATGACCCATAGAGATTTTATTGTCTCTCACCGCCGCCTGAATGACCGGTGGAAGTCTGAGCAGACGGATGTAATTGTTGACAGTCGTACGGTTTTTTCCCACACGCTCGCCCAGCTCCTCCTGTTTGAGGTTACATTCGTGCATCAGCCGCTGGTAGCTCAGGGCGATTTCTATTGCATTGAGGTTTTCGCGCTGAATGTTTTCGATCAGTGCCATTTCCAGCATCTGCTGGTCGTCGGCCGTGCGGATATAGGCCGGGATTTTCCGGAGCCCTATGCTTTTGGAGGCCTGAAACCTTCTTTCACCGGAGATCAGCTGATACCGGTTGAATTGGGTTTTACGGACGGTAATGGGCTGAATGATTCCCTGCGTCCGGATAGATTCAGCCAGTTCGCGGAGGGCTTCCTCGTCGAAATGCGTTCTGGGCTGGAAGGGGTTCACCTCAATGAGATCCAGATCGATTTCGGTGATTCCGCCGATATTGGGAGTGCCGGCCAGGGGACGTTCTTGCACAGGGTTTGCCTTGCGGGGAATATGTTCGTTTTCCTGGAGCAAAGCGCCCAAGCCGCGGCCCAGACCGGTCATTTTGTTTTTCTTATTTGAGTTGTTTTCCATAATGGGGATAATTACGCACGTACCAATCCGTTCTTTTCAATAATCTCACGAGCCAGTTTCAGATAACTCAGCGCACCCTTGCTGTCAGCGTCCTGCGATAATACCGGTACCCCAAAACTGGGTGATTCACTCAACCGGACATTCCGGGGGATGATGGTATCGAACACCAGTTGCTGGAAATGGTTGGTAACTTCTGTTACGACCTGGTTCGACAGGCGTAAACGCAGGTCATACATCGTCAGGAGTATCCCCTCGATTTCCAGACCGGTATTGAGCCGTGACTGGATAATGCTGATCGTGTTGAGCAGCTTCCCGAGACCTTCGAGGGCAAAGTATTCACACTGTACCGGAATTATCACCGAATTGGAGGCGGTCAGGCTGTTGATCGTGATCAAACCAAGGGAAGGAGAGCAGTCTATGATGATGAAGTCATAGTAATCGACGACTTCACTCAGGGCATCCCGCATTTTGTATTCCCGGTTTTCCAGGTTGATCATTTCGATCTCGGCGCCTACCAGGTTGATATGGGAAGGAAGCAGGTCAAGGTGGGAAAGGTCGGTCTGAACGATAGCTTCGGCAGGGCGTACATTATCGACCATACATTCGTAGATACTCAGCTCGATCTCTTTCGGGTTGAAGCCCAAACCGGAGGTTGAGTTGGCCTGAGGGTCGGCATCCACCAACAAGGTCTTGTACTCGAGTGCTGCCAGACTGGCTGCCAGATTGATGGCTGTGGTAGTCTTTCCTACACCTCCCTTCTGATTAGCTATTGCAATTATTTTGCCCATTACTGTATACCGTTTGAATCTCAAATTTCAAACATTCGCCGGAATTAGCAAAAGATGTTCCACGAAAAGTTTCACGATCTTTTCCAAAACGCCCGTAAAGGTTCAAAGGGATTCTGATATTCTTCTAGTTAAGGATATTTTTAAAATATTCGAGTACATGCATTTTCAGGAATTGTTCCTGACTATCCAGATTCGAAAAAGGGAGTTTTTGCCTGAGTTCGAAGACCGGCCATCCGTCTTTGTCTACGCCAGTCTTTTCGTAGTATCCCGACAGTCCCGTAACGGTACAAACGCCGATATGCATCAGGTCCTGTTTCTGTTCCTTGGAAAAGTTCAGAGCCCCTTTTCCCAGCTCCTGAACGCCAATCAGAAACAGGACCGCATTCAGGTCTGCCGGACGTTTCCCGACAACTGTACCCAGTCTGCTCAGTAATTCTTCCCACTGCTCATCCAGGGGTTTATCTTCATTCACCAATTCGCTATATTTACCTGAATACTATACTTTAACTTTCGGATGTTTGCAAAGATAGCTTCTTTTTGGGAGGATTTTACCGATCTCATTTTCCCGAAGGTATGTTGTGCCTGCAATCTTACGCTAAATGGCACCGAATATCTCCTCTGTACCGACTGTCTGCTCTCGTTACCACGAATCGATCCCGATGGAATGCTGGGCCGTCAGGTAGCGGAAAAGTTTATCGGTTACCGTGAAGTGAAATCCGTACGGGCCTTTCTGGAGTTTCACCCCCGAAGTAAAGTGCAGCGGCTCCTGCATATGCTGAAGTACCGGGGCAGGGAGGAAGTGGGCGTGTTCATGGGAAAACTATGTGCGCAGGCATTCTCACCGGAGATTAAGGCAGACTTACTGGTGCCCGTGCCGCTGCATCCGCGGAAACAGAAGGAAAGGGGCTATAATCAGAGCGCAGCCTTTGCACGCGGTTTTTCGGAAATTAGTGGTGTACCGGTTGATGCCGGTTTGCTGCGCAGGGAAAAGTACA
>Ga0182793_1002362_pt1 | contig 10926 bp, 9 predicted proteins | sample Passage237A_FD_130498 | JGI IMG/M metagenome (GOLD analysis project Ga0182793, IMG submission 130498) | Cellulose adapted compost microbial communities from Newby Island Compost Facility, Milpitas, CA, USA - Passage2 37A (version 2) (version 2) ...
AACGTGCCGCCGCCCAAGTCGAAGACCGCGATCTTCTCGTCCTTTTTCTTATCGAGGCCGTAGGCGAGCGACGCAGCGGTCGGCTCGTTGATGATGCGCGACACCTCGAGACCGGCGATTTTGCCGGCGTCCTTGGTGGCCTGGCGCTGGGAGTCGTTGAAGTAAGCCGGCACAGTGATGACGGCCTGCGTGATCTTCTCGCCGAGATAGGCTTCGGCGTCGGCCTTCAGCTTCGCGAGAACGAACGCGGAAATCTGCTGGGGAGCGAATTGCTCGGTCTTATCGCCGACTTGGACCTCGATGTAAGCGTCTCCGTTTTTGCCTTCGACGACCTTGAACGGCATGTTCTTGGCCTCTTCCTGGACCTCGGAAAACTTACGACCGATGAGACGCTTGGCGGAAAAGATGGTGTTGCGCGGATTGGTCACGGCCTGGCGCTTGGCGGCTTGGCCGACGAGGCGCTCTCCGTTTTTGGTGAAAGCGACGACCGAGGGGGTCGTGCGGGCACCTTCCGCGTTGGGGATCACGACGGGCTCGCCACCTTCCATGACGGCCATGCAGGAGTTCGTCGTGCCCAAATCGATGCCTAGGATTTTGCTCATGGTAACCAATTCCTAAGCAACGGATGTGCCTCCGCGGCGCATTGTTTCTTTAGTTACTTAATATCAACAAAATGACGATCTATAGGGCGTGATTAGCAGCTGCGTCAAAGCGCTCTCTTCGCGCCATCATGTCACAGTTTTCTTAATGTGTGCACACCTGTGGCGCACGTTGTGACAAGAACGCATGGCGCGATTGAATTCCGCGGTGCGCGTCCTACGGTGCAGGACGATGGAGATGGAAATCACGATTCCCGAGGTGCTGCCGGTCATGACGCTTCCGGAGGTGACGTTTTTCCCCCAAGCGCTGCTGCCGCTGCGCATCTTCGAACCCCGCTATCGACAGATGCTGCGAGACGTCCTCGCGGCCGATCGGTTGTTTGCCGTGGCCGGGCTGAAGTCGTCCGAAGAGGGCGCGACGCAGCAGTTCGAGCCGCCGCACCGGATCGCGAGCGTCGGCATCGTGCGCGCCTGTCAGAAAAACGCCGACGGCACCTCGAATCTTCTCCTCCAAGGCCTCTGCCGCGCGGAGCTGATCGAGATTGTGAACGACGAACCCTACCGCCGGGCGCGCGTGCGACCACTCTCAAGCGAGTTCGGCGCGTCGCCTGACACCATCCAAGCACTGCACGCGGAGGTCATGCGCTTGATCGATCTGAAGGAGAAATTCGGCGCTCCCCTTCCGTCTGATATCACATCTTTCCTGCGCGGTGTGGCCGATCCGGAAACATTCGTCGACTTGGCTGCCTTCAATCTCTGCGAAGACGTCCGCCTCCGGCAACGACTGCTGGAGACACTCGACCTCAACCGCCGCCTCACCCTCTTCGCCCGCCAACTCCGTCTCGAACTCGAGGCGCTGAAACTCCGCCAGAAACTCCAAGGCTCACTCGGCGACGATGAGATTCCGCTGAACTGAGTGCTTCCGACAGGAAGAGGCTCACGCAGACGAACCGTGCGTAAAATCAAAACGCCTCACCCGCAAAGGTGAGGCGTTTGAAAGTGGAGCCGAGCATCGGATTTGAACCGACGACCCACGCTTTACGAAAGCGTTGCTCTACCAGCTGAGCTAGCTCGGCGCTTGTGAGAAGAGCGGAAGAAACTCGCCACGCTCACCGGCGCAAGCCTCAAATGGCCGGCTCTTTTTTCCCGTGCCGCTTTCCACCGATCTTTTCGACTACAACCTGCCGCCGCATCTGATCGCCCAGACGCCGGCGGAGCGTCGCGATCGCTCGCGGCTGCTCGTGGTGGATCGCACGGCGCATACGGTGGCGCATCACACGTTCGCCGACTTGCCGCTATTCCTGCGCGCGGGCGATACGCTGTTTCGCAACAACGCCGCGGTGCTGCCGGCGCGCCTGTTCGGCAAACGCCCCACCGGCGGACACGTCGAGTGCTTCCTGCTGCGTCCGGTCGACGGCGAGCGTGTGTGGCGCTGTCTCGTGAAACCGGGACGAAAACTTCCCGTCGGCGCTACATTCGCGGCGGAGGGCGGCGAGTTTTCCGCTGAAGTCGTCGCCAAGGAATCCGACGGCTCCGCGATCGTGCGCTTCAGGTGTGCGAACGACGAAGCCATTACCGCCGTCGCCAATCGCATCGGCGAAGTGCCGCTGCCGCCCTACATCGAGCGCAAGCACGACGACGGTGCACACGATCCGCGCCGCGAAAACGATCTCGAACGCTACCAAACCGTTTACGCCGATCGAGCACGTCAGGTCGCGGTCGCGGCGCCGACCGCCGGACTGCATTTCACGCCCGAACTTCTCGCGCAGCTCGCGCAACAGGGCGTGCGTGCGGCCGACGTCACGCTCCACGTGGGACTCGGCACATTCAAGCCGATCTCCACCGACACGATCGAGGAGCACGCGATTCATCGCGAGCTCTACGAACTCCCCCCCGAAACGCAGCGTGCACTCTTCCCGCCGCGCGAGGGCCGGCGTATCGCCGTGGGCACTACAACCGTGCGCTCGCTCGAGGATTTTCTCACCACACATGACGAGCCACTCGCGGAGAATCGCCCGCACATCGCGGAGGCGGGCATCTATCTCTACCCGCCGCGCGCGTTTCGCGGCGTGGATGCGCTGATCACCAATTTTCACCAGCCGCGTTCCACCCTGCTCTGTCTCGTCGCGGCGTTTCTCGCGCCCGGCTCGACCGACGGCATCGCCTGGTTGCACGAGATCTACGCCGAGGCGATCGCACGCGAATATCGCTTCTTCTCCTACGGCGACGCGATGCTGATTCTGTGATCGCTTGAGCACGTGCCACTTGCCCGACCGAGAAAGTTCGTTTCCCTTCGCGTCCTTCATGGCTGGTCCGTCTTCGCCCCGAGTATTTTCGCTTCGTCGCACGCTGCGCTGGTTCGCGTTCGTCGTGTTGGCGGTTGCAGTGGGCTTCTGGGTCGTCCGCGGCGCGCATCGCGGCTGGAGTCAGAACCGCGTGCCGGTGCAGGAAGTCGATGAGATCACCGGTATCGACTACGTGCGCTACGAAGATCGCTTCGTGCCCGGCGTGGATTTTCTTGGCGGTGGCGTCGCCGCATCGCTGATTCTTTTCGGTCTTTCGTTCGTCTTTCGTCCGATCTCATCCACACGCAAAACATGAAAAAATCCGTCCTCCTCAGCCTGTTCGCCTTTGCCACTTCCAGCGCGCTCGTCGCCGCTCCCACGTCCTTCGATTTCAAGGATCCCAAGGGCGTGAACACGATCCAGTTCAAGCTCGACGCTCCGCTCGAGCAGATCGCCGGCACGACCAACGGTATCACCGGTAAAATCGCCTTCGATCCCGCTGCCCCCGAATCCACCAGCGGCACGCTGACGGTGGACGTCGCTTCCCTCACGGTGCCGAACAAAATGATGTCGGAGCACATTCAGGGCGAACGCTGGCTCGACGCTGCGAAGCACGGCCAGATCACATTCGAACTCGCCGGCCTCTCCGACGTGCAGAAGAACGGCAACAACTACACCGCCAAGGCGCGCGGCAAGCTCACGATCAAGGGCACCGCGAAAGACGTGACCGTGCCCGTGAAGCTCAGCTACCTGCCCGGTGCTTTCGGTCAGCGCATCAACAAGCCCGAGCTGAAGGGCGACCTGCTCGTCGTGCGCGGCGACTTCACCGTGCTGCGCTCCGACTACGGCATCAACTCCGGTCAGATGGAGGACAAGGTCTCCAACGAGATCGCGCTCTCGCTCGCGATCGTCGGTGGTGCGCCGCAATCCTGATCGGCTGAAATTCGTTTTCGCTCATTGCCAGGACGGCCCCGCAAGGCCGTCCTTTCTTTTTTGTTTCGCCCGCTTCACTGTTGCCCCGCCATGACCGCCGACGAACTCCAGACGCTCATCGAAGACGCCACCGCCGACTACGCGCTCGGCGACAGCGACGCCGCGCTGGCGAAACTCGCACAGGCGACGTCCGCCGCGCCCGATTCGTTCGAAGCCTGGCACGCCGCCGCGGAAGTTAATTTCTCGCTGCGCCGTCTCGACGACGCGCTCGCCGCCGCGGAGAAGGCGCACGCGCTTCGCCCCGCCGATGTTTTCATCAACACCACGCTCTCGCGAATTTGGATGGAGCGCGGCGACAAGGCCAAGGCCGAGCACTTCGGCGCGCAGGCCAAAGTCGCTGGCTGGCGCGAACAGTTGAAAAATCCTGGCAACGACACGCCAGGCCTTGCCTGACACGTCCCTTGACGCGTCTTGCGCGGGATTGATACCTTCACCGGCTCTTCCATGGAAACGCCCTCCTACCTGCTCGAGTTCGAAAAACCTTTGCGTGAACTCGCCAAGGAACTCGATTCGCTCCACCAGCGTTCGCTCGAGCAAAACCTCGATCTGTCGATGGAAGTCGCCGCGATGGAGGCCCGCATTCAGCAGGCGCAGCGCGACATCTACACCAACCTCACGCCGTGGCAGCGCGTCCAGATCGCGCGTCACCCGAAGCGTCCCTACGCGCTCGATTACGTCGGGCGCATTTTCGAAGGTTTCCAAGAACTGCACGGCGATCGTCAGTTTCGCGACGATCGCGCGCTGATCGGCGGCACCGCGTTTTACCGCGGTCAGGCCGTAATGATCATCGCTCAGCAAAAGGGTCGCGACACGAAGGAAAACATCACGCGCAACTTCGGCATGCCGCAGCCCGAGGGCTACCGTAAAGCGCTCCGCCTGATGCGCACCGCCGAAAAGTTCGGCCTGCCCGTGATCACATTTATCGACACGCCCGGTGCCTATCCCGGCATCGAGTCCGAAGCGCGGCACGTGTCCGAAGCGATCGCCGTCAATCTCCGCGAAATGGCACTGCTCCGCGTGCCGTCGATCGCGATCGTCGTCGGCGAAGGCGGCTCCGGCGGCGCGCTCGGCATCGGCGTCACCGACCGCGTGCTCATTTTCGAAAACAGCTACTACTCGGTCATCTCACCGGAAGGCTGCGCTGCGATTCTATGGAAAGATCGCGCCGCCGCCGGCAAAGCCGCCGAGGCGCTGAAGCTTTCCGCCGCCACGCTCGAAAATCTCGGCGTGGTGGACGAAGTCATCTCCGAGCCGCTCGGCGGTGCGCACAACGATCCTGAGCAAGCCGCGGCAGGTCTCGACGCGGCGCTGCAAAAGCACCTCGGCCAGCTGCGCGAGCTCAAGCCCACTGCCCTGCTCGACGCGCGTTACGAACGCTACCGTCACCTCGGCGTTTTCGAGGAAGACGGCGTCGTCCACCAATAAGCGACCTGCGCGGTGCGCTGCGTAATCAGCGGCGCACCGTGAGGAGTTCGATCTTTTGCGCGTTCGCCGTCGACGCGCCGATCTCGACGAGCACGGCTGAGAGACGGTTGTCTTCCGTCGCGACTTCGAACTTTCGCGGCAAGCCGTCGACGAAGCGACCGACCACCGCCGCGACGTCGCGCCCGAGCACGCTTTCATACGGACCGGTCATGCCGACGTCGCAGATAAACGCCGTCCCCTTCGGCAACACGCGCGCGTCCGCCGTCGGCACATGGGTGTGCGTGCCGAGCACCGCGGTCACGCGCCCATCGAGATACCAACCGAGCGCCTGTTTCTCCGACGTCGCTTCGCCGTGCACTTCGACAAGGATCGCGTCGCATTGCGCGCGTAGTTGATCGATCATCCGGTCGGCGGTGAGGAACGGACAGTCTGCCTTGAGATTCATGTAGGTGCGTCCGAGCACCGTGAACAAACCGAGACGAAACCCGCGCGCTTCGATGATCAGGTGATCCCAGCCCGGATTCGAACGCGGCAGATTGGCGGGACGGCACACACGCTCGATCTGCGTGATCTCGCTTTCCCACCCCCGCTGATCCCAAACGTGATCGCCCAGCGTGATCGCATCGACGCCGGCGTTGAGCAACGACCGCGCGATCGCGCCCGTGATGCCGTTTCCCGCGGCGGCATTTTCTCCATTGGCGACCACAAAGTCGACGTTGTGCTCGGCGCGGATTTTCGGGAGCAGGTCGATCACGAGCTCGCGACCGGGACGCCCCACGATGTCGCCGATAAAAAGCAGCTTCAGCATGTTATCACGGTGAAAGGCTTCGCCGAGGTCGCGAGTTCAATTTTCCCTCGCATCTGCGGGACCCCGCACACCGCTCCGCCCCTCGGCCGCTGCCGCTCCGCAGGCTTGCCACTCAACGTCAGGAGTCTTTTGTTGGCTCCCTTTTCGTCCAAACAGCCACACCCATGAAAACCACGACCTCCCCCGCCGCGTTTCCAAAGGCCGAAATCGGCCGTGAAATGAAGGGCTCCGACGCTGTCGTCGAGTGCCTCGTCCGTGAGGGTGTTGACGTCGTTTTCGCCTACCCCGGTGGTGCCTCGCAGGAGCTGCACCAATCGCTCGCCCGCACCGACAAGATCCGCGTGATCCTCCCGCGCCACGAGCAGGGCGGCTCCTTCGCCGCTGAGGGTTACGCTCGCGCGACGGGCAAGGTCGGCGTGTGTATGGCCACCTCCGGCCCCGGCGCGACCAATCTCATGTCGGCCATCGCCGACGCCTACATGGACTCGATCCCCATGGTGGCGATCACCGGCCAGGTGTATTCCAAATACATCGGCAAGATGGCGTTTCAGGAGACCGACTTTTTCGGCATGACCCTGCCGGTCGTGAAGCACTCCTTTCTGGTGATGAACGTTCACGACATCCCGCGCGTGTTCAAGGAGGCCTTTCACCTCGCGCGCAGCGGTCGTCCCGGCCCCGTCATCATCGACCTGCCGAAGGACGTGCAACAGGCGAAATTCCAGCCGGTGTTTCCGCCGACAGTCGAGTTCCGCAATCCTTACGCCACGGCCAACGAGCGCGCGACCGATGAGCAGCTCCGCCAGGTGCTCGGCCTCATCGCCGAAGCGAAGAAGCCGATCCTCTACGTCGGCGGCGGTCTCATCTCCGCCAACGCTCACGCCGAGCTGAAGACTTTCGCCGAGAAGACCAACATCGCCGTCGCCACGACGCTGATGGGCGTCGGCGCGTTCCCCGAGACCCACCCGCTCTCGCTCCAGTGGTTCGGCATGCACGGTGCCGCTTACGGCAACTGGGCCGTCGACGAGTGCGATCTGCTCCTCTGCTTCGGCGCGCGTTTCGATGACCGCATTACCGGTGACACGAAACACTTCGCCGCGCACGCGAAGATCGTCCACCTCGACATCGACGCCTCCGAGCACAACAAGAACAAGCGCGCGACGCTCCCGATTATCGGCGACGTGAAGCACGCGCTCACGCGTCTCAACGAACTCATTGCGGCCAACAAGTTCACGCCGCCCGACACCTCCGCCTGGCACGCTCAGCTCAACACGTGGAAGAAGGAACACCCGTTCCGCTTCGAGCAGAGCAAGCACATCCTCGCGCAGGAAGCCGTCGCCACCCTCTACGAACTCACCAAGGGCGATGCCATCATCACCACCGGCGTCGGCCAGCACCAGATGTGGGCCGCGCAATTCTATCGCTTCGATGAACCGCGCCGCTACATCAGCTCGCTCGGTCTCGGCGCGATGGGCTTCGGTTATCCCGCCGCGATGGGCGCCAAGGTCGCCTGCCCCGACAAGCAGGTCATCGATATCGATGGCGACGGCTCGTTCATCATGAACGTGCAGGAACTCGCCACCTGCAAAATCGAGAAGATCGGCGCGAAGGCGATGATCCTGAACAACCAGCACCTCGGCATGGTCGTGCAGTGGGAAGACCGCTTCTACGGCAGCGTCCGCGGCAACACGATCCTCGGTGACGAGACCAACGTCGGCAGCCCCGACAACCTCGGTGGCCTGTATCCCGACTTCGTGAAGATCGCTGAAGGCTTCGGCGTCAAAGGCCGCCGCGTGCACAAGAAGAGCGAGCTCAAGGAAGCCATCCAGGAGATGCTCGATCACGACGGCCCGTATGTCCTCGATGTCATCGTGCCCTACACCGAGCACGTGCTGCCGATGATTCCCGCCGGCAAGACCGTGAAGGACATGCTGCTGAAATAAACCTCAGCGAGCTTCCACCCACTCTCAAAGACGCGGCCTCCACGCCGCGTCTTTTTTTTTGCGCACTCCGCTGAAGCCACTCCCCACTCATGTCATTCTGAGCGAAGCGAAGAATCCAGGGTGCGCTTCGCGCCGGTGTGCGGCTGCAACTCCAAGTGGACTCTTCGCTTCGCTCAAAATGACAAACCTCGCGCACCGAGCCGTGCCATTGTCCGCATCGAGTCGCACCCACGTGCGCACCATGCCGTGCCTGAATGCGGCTCGAGTCGTGCCACGGTGCGGACCACGTCGAGCCATCGTCCGCACCACGTCGCGACAAGGTGCGGACACGGTCGAGCCAACGTCCGCGCTAAGTCGCGACAAAGTGCGAACAAGGTCGTGCCACGGTGCGGCGCGGGGCGTGCCTCACTTCTCTTTCATCACATACACGCCGTCCCAATCCGCGGGCAGCGTTTCGTGGCGCACTTCTTCAACGATGCGCTGATACACCAACGAAGGATTGCTCGTCACCCCGACGGTGACGCCCGGCTGGTTCGGTTCGAGCGCCGCGCTGCGACTGAAGAGCGCGAGTGCCGCCTCCCAATCGCGCGCGTAGTAGCGCTCGAGCCCCTGCTCGAAGAGCGCGATGCACTCACGCGTGCGATCGTCGATGTCTTCCTTGAGCGCGACAATTTCGTGGATCGGCACAGCCTGCGCGCGACCTTTCACGACGATGCGGCCGAGCGCGCGAAACACGACCCGTTCGGGATCGTGCGCGAGGCAGCCGGCCTTCGTCGCTTCCGTGCACAACGTGTAAACGCCCCAGCTCTTCGCACCGCTTTCCATGCGGGCGGCAAGGTTCACGTTGTCGCCCATCATCGTGTAGTTGAAACGGGTCTGGCTGCCCATGTTGCCGACGACCGCGGGACCGGTGTTGAGCCCGATGCGGGTCTGCAGCTCGTGCACGATCTGCGGCCATTGGTCGCCTTCGTGGCGCCATTTTTCGCGCAGCTCGGCTACACGACGATGCACGCGCAGCGCCGCCACGCACGCCCGGAGCGGATGATCGGGCAGCGCAAGCGGCGCGCCGTAGATCGCGACCACGGCGTCGCCGATATACTTGTCGAGCGTGCCGCCCTCCGACTGCACGATGTCGGTGCAGGCAGTGAGATATTCGTTCATCAGCGAAACCAACCGGGGCGGAGAAAGTTTTTCCGAAAACGTGGAAAACGACTGAATGTCGCTGAAGTAGGCCGTGATGTTTTCCTCGACGCCGCCGAGCTGCGGATCTTCGCCCGACTCGACCATGCGCTCGACGAGCGCCGGCGAGACGTAGGTGCCAAACATGCCTTTGATGCGGCCCTTCTGCCGCTGCTCGTCCACAAGCTGCCAGATCACACCGACGAAGCTGGTGGTGAAGGCACTGAGCACCGGCAGCGTGATCGGCAGGATGTAGTGCGCGTGCGCAAAAATCCAAAACGCAGTGTAAATGTAGCCCACGAGCAGCAACACCGCCGCGAGCTTCGGCAGCGCCCCGCGCGTGCCACCGATCGTGGCGAGCCAGCAGACGCCGAGCGACAGCGTCATCGTGATCAGATGCTCCAACCAGGCGACATCGCGAAACGCCGCCGGCCGTTGTAAGAACTTTCCGGATACGATGGTTTTCACCATGTTTCCGTGCACGCCGACTTTCGGCACCGGGACCATCGAATCGAACGACGTCGTCGCGAGATCCTGCAGCAACGGATCGACCGGGCCGATCAGCACGATCGCATCCTTGAACTCCGCCTGCGCGAAAAACTCCTCCGCGGCAGCGCGCTCCTCCGCGTCCCCGGAGTGCAGCATCTCGGCGTAGGCGTAGACGGTGGAAAAACTCACCCGCGGGTTCTCGAACGAATCCCAAGCCGAGAACCAGTTCACCTCGATGAATTGGCCGTCGAGGAGCGGAATGCGCCGCGCGAGCGAGCCATCCTCGCGGACGAGATCGATGTGATCTTCGGATATCTTCACCCCGTCGGGCGGCACGTCGAAATAGAGACGCGCGAGCTCGATCGACATGTGCAGGAACGGACGGACAATCGTCGGCGCATAGGCGGGCACGACGCGCGTGTCACCGTGCATCGTGTCGATGAGGCCGATCAAACCGGGCGACCAAAGCCGTGAGCCCTCGTGCTCGCTGATGCGGAACGCGGGCATCTCGGGAAGCGCGGCGTCTTCGTAAGTCTTGCCCGGCTCGACGAGCGGAAGCTGGCGAAACGCGAGCTGTCCGTTGATGTCGCGGTATTGCGCGGCCGCGTAGGATGCGGCGAGAACGACAGGCGGGGGTTTCGAAAGATAGCGCGCGAACTCGCGGTGGCCGTTGACGCGCTTCTGCCAGTCGATCGCCTCCGCGACGCCGTTCTCGGAAAACACGACGTCGATGCCGATCGCCTTTACACCGCCGTGCTCCACGAGCGCCGCGCACGTGCGGGCGAAATACGAGCGGGACCAGGGAAACCCGCCGATCTCGCTCAGCGCCTGCGAGTCGATGTCGACGTAGATCAGCCTGGCGGGCGACGCGATTTCGCCGCGATAGGCGAAGCGCCAGTCAATCACCTTCTCGCGCAGAAACTCGACGAAACCGAAATGTCCGGCGGCGCACCAGAGAGCCGCCATCGACGCGAGCAGCAGCCAGCGGAACGACGGGAGCGCCGCCCAAACCTTTCGAAGCAGGACCACGGCGCGGACCGTAAACGGAGCCATTGCGAATGAAAGCAGATTTCTGGCGACTGCCTCGGGACACAAAAAAGCCGCGGTGCGAGGTGCACCGCGGCGACAGAAAGTCAGCGAATCGATCGCGCGTCAGCGGATCGGGCTGTTCGGACGCTCGTTGATGTCGTCGTTCCGATTCTGGTTCG
>Ga0182793_1002366_pt1 | contig 10913 bp, 8 predicted proteins | sample Passage237A_FD_130498 | JGI IMG/M metagenome (GOLD analysis project Ga0182793, IMG submission 130498) | Cellulose adapted compost microbial communities from Newby Island Compost Facility, Milpitas, CA, USA - Passage2 37A (version 2) (version 2) ...
AAGGCGCGCCTTTTTTCCAGCGACATATGAGCCAGAATGGCCTTGCCCAGACCGCTTGCATAGGCGCTTGCGCGGCTGCCGACGCCATTGTTGAGCCGCAGCGGCTGCGGGATTTCCCGCTGGTCGATGTAAAGGACACTGCCGCCATCCATGACGCCGAGCCTGATAGCTTCGCCGGTGAGGTCGCGCAGGCGCTCCAGTTCCGGCTCGGCAGCGCCGCGCAGGTCGAAATCGTCCCAGACCTTATGCGCCCATTGGAAGAGGCGCGTGGCCAGCCGATAGGTCTGGTTACGTGGATCGAAACCCAGGAGCCGCTCTTCGACCAGCGCCTGCAGCAGCCGGTGGAGCGTGCCCTTGGGCATGCTGGTCTGCTCCAGTAACTCGGTAAAGCGCAGTCCGCCTTGAGTTGACGCCACGATGTCGAGAATCTGGATACCGCGCGTCAAAGCCTGCACGCCGGGGGTCGATGGGCTCTCCGCTTCGACATCCTTGTCCGGCACGACCGTGCTCGACTGGGGCTTGCTCATACTCTCTCCCGCCGCCGGTATTGCCCGGCTGATCGACCCAAGGCTCGCTGGCCATGTTGCCAATCGAATATCTTGGAACTAAGTTCCATGTCAACACGCCAAGCGCGAACGGTCTCGTGCAGGAGGAAAAGTGCGCATCACCAAAGTTGACCATTGGCTGGTCCGAATGCCGTTTACCGAAGACATCTTGTGGGGTTCGGGGCGGCGTATCGGCACCACCAGGCTGGTCTGCCGCATCGAGACCGATGCCGGAATCGTCGGCTGGGGCGAGACCATTTCGCTCATTGCCAATGTACCGGCGGTCTTTGCCGACATCGTCGCTCCGCTGGCGATCGGCTATCAGGTGTCCGATGTGGAGCGCCTGCACCGCCACGTATTGGGTGCAGGCTTCTACCACCACAAACGCGCGGCCGTAATGGCGATCGCCGCGCTGGAAATGGCAATGTGGGATGCGCTGGGCAAGCAGGCCAAATTGCCACTTTACGCACTCTGGGGTGGCAAGTGGCGGCAGGACGTGGAAGCCGCCGCCTACCTCTTTACAAACGAGCCCAGCGGCCTGACCGAGCGCCTGCAACGCTTTCTCGATCGCGGCTATGAAACGTTCAAGGTCAAGATCGGCTTTGACGAACGCACCGACATCATTCTCGCCGAGGCGGCCCGCAAGGTTATTGGCTCGCACCCTCTGCGCCTCGACGTCAACGGCGCCTGGCACCCCGGCACCGCCAAGCGGCAACTGGAAAAGTTGCGCCCGTTCGATCCCGCCTATGTCGAGCAACCCCTCGAGCTTGACGATCTGGCCGGGCACGCCGCGCTCGTCGCCAACTCGACCGTTCCGATTGCCCTCGATGAAAGCGCCTATACTCTGGCCGATGTCGGCAATATCGTTCGCGCCAGCGCCGCCGACGTCGTCTTGCTCGATCCACATGAAGCCGGCGGATTGTGGCAGGCCATCAAGGCTGCTGCGATCTGCGAAGCAGTGGGCATTCCGGTGACCCTGCATTCCGGCGCCGAGCTTGCTTTGTCGCAATCCGCTTACATCCACCTCGCCGCGTCCATTCCCAACATGTCGTTGGCCATCGATACGGAACGCGCCTATCTCGGGGGCGATATCAGCACCAATCCCCCCATTCTGACCGATGGCCGCTTTGCCATCCCCGAGGAACCCGGCCTGGGCGTCAATGTCGATGTCGACATGCTTGAGCGCTACAAGGTCGACGGCATCGCCGGGGCCTATCTCAATACGTCCCGCAAGGACTGGTTCCCCATCAAACCCGCCTATTAAGGCCCGACATGTATATTGCGATCGAGTGGCCCTCGTCGGCGTTTCGCGCCTGGCTCATGCAAGCGAACGGCACAGTCGCCGACGAACACCAGAGCCTCGCCGGCGTCAATTCCGTGCGAGACGGTTCTTTTGAAGCGTGCCTTCGCAGCGAAATCGGCGCATGGCTGCCCCAAAGCAAGGCGATCCTGCTGTCTGGGATGGTGACGAGCCGTACCGGCTGGGTGGAAACGCCCTTCGCCATGGCTCCTGCCGGAATTGCCGACATGCTGGCCCAAGCCATACGAAGCGACCTGCCAGGCCTCCCGCCGCTCTATTTCCTGCCAGGCATCGCGCGCCTCGGCCCACTGCCCGACGTCATGAGAGGCGAGGAATGAGTATCTTCGGACTGGAGTTGCCGCTGCCGGATCTACTCGTCCTCCCAGGCGCCCACAGCAAATGGGTGCGCACCGATGGCGAACGCATTGTCGATCTGAGCACTTACATGTCGGGTGAAATCTTCAACTTGCTGCGCAAGGATTCGCTGCTGTCGAAACTGATCCCGGCGGACTATGCCCCCATCGAAGCCGCGTTTGACCGTGGTGTCGCCATCGCTAGGGACAAAGGCGTCCTGCCCGGCGGCGTCTTGCAGCGCCTTTTCTCGGCGCGATCCCTTGTGCTCTTCGATCAGCTCAAGCCGCACGAGATCAGCGATTATCTTTCTGGCGTTATGATCGGCTCGGAAATCGCCGAGGTTCTTGCCGGGCAACCGGACCTGTCGTCGGTGGTCGTTTTGGGCGAGAACCCGCTCGCCCCATCGTACCGGCGAGCCCTGCACCAGTTCGGCATTCAATCGCCCGCAGAAGTCGGCTCGGCTGCTGCCGGGTTTGCGAGGCTGATCGCCGAATTGAGCGCATAGGCAGACAAACTTGCCCTCGCTGCAGAGCCCCTATCGCGTTGTTGCAACGCTCGATGGCGATGGTCTGCTCGAATTTCCGCTGGGAGGAAAGGAGAAGCGCGCGGCGCGGGTGAGGCTGGCGTCGAGGACCACGTCAGCCAGTGCATCAGCCGCGCTGGGACGCTTGGGCGTCTTCATCGCCGTAGCACGTGCCTCGTCGGGATCGGCGTCACCGCCAAGGTCGTGGCACGGGGCTCCAAGCCCGGACCAGCGGCGGCCGATCCGCGCAGGAAAAAGGATAAGGTCTGCCAGCCGCCGCGCCCGGATTAACACGGTATTAACCGCAGACCTGACGGGGCGCGGGATAGCCCGGAAAAACGCGAGCGGGTCATTTGCAGAACGAATTCAGTCCGCTAACCTCGCCTTCGGGTAACGTCCTGTTCCTGTTGAGCAATTCAGCAAGGCCCAACACACCCTTTTGCGGACCATCGGCGCGGCCACTCGCCGACAGAGAGAATTACTATGACCATTTTTGCAAACGCCCGCTTCGGGCGCCAAGGCGATCATTCACGCCGATATCACGATGCCTCCAGATCCACGCTGGCCAGAACGCTAGCGGCCACCTCGACAGCCATGATCGTTCTTGCCACGGGCGGACAGGCCGTGGCCCAGACCTGGAACGGCAGCGTCGACAGCGACTGGACCAACGGTGCGAACTGGTCCAGCGGAGGAGCGCCTAGCGGTGCTGCCGGCGTCATCATCAACTTGACCTCGCCCATCGTTCTGGGCGTCAACGGTGCCGCAACCGGCTTCACCAACGGCCTCATTCTGAACGGAAATCTGACTGCTCAGAATGGCAGTACGCTGAACAGCGCTGGCGCGGGACTGCTTGCCTCTCTCTCGACTCGCACGGCCACGATGAGCGTCACGGGCGAAGGCTCGCAATGGATCGTCAACGGAACCCTTGCAGTAGGCAGCGCAGGTACCGGCACGCTCAACATTTCGGACGGCGGACTGGTCAAGGCGCTCAACGGTGTGCGCCTCGGCGGCCAGGCCACCAGCCGGGGCATCTTGAACATCACAAACGGCAAGCTCGAAACGACCGGGCTGGAGAAAGGCACGGGCGCCGCCCAGGTCAACTTCGACAATGCGATCCTGCGCGCGGCGGCCAGCGACCCTGCCTTCATCGACACGCTGACAGCTTCGGAACTGGTCATCGCTGCGGGTGGCCTGACCGTCGACACCAATGGCTTTGCGATCGGCGCCCCCGGCTTCAGTGGCACCGGCAGCCTGACGACGACCGGATCGGGAACGCTGACGCTGAACGATGTCAGCACCTATACCGGCGACACCATTGTCGGCAGCGGAAGCACGCTGGCCCTCTCGGGCGCTGGCGCCATCGCTTCGAGCCGGCTGGTCGCCGACGGCACGTTCGACGTTTCCGGCATGGCAGCTGCGGGCATTACCATCTCGCGTCTTGAGGGGCTTGGAACAGTGGTTCTGGGCGGTAAGACGCTGACGGTCAGTCAGATCGCGCCAGGCGGCAACGCCATCGGCACCCTCACCCTCGACGGCGACTATGCTGGCACCGGCGCCACACTCAACATCCAGTCCACCCTCGCCGGGGACAGCGCCACCTCGGACCTGCTGGTCATTACCGGCAACTACAGCGGCAACACCAATGTCGCGGTCACCAAGTCAGGCGGAACGAGCGCGATGACCGTGAACGGCATCAAGGTCGTCGATATCGGTGGATCCTCCCTCGGCACGTTTACGCTTCTCGGCGACGTAGTGGTCAATGGCGAACAGGCCGTTGCCGCCGGCGCCTATCTCTATGGCCTCTACCAGGGCACACCAGGCAGCGCCGATGGCGACTGGTATCTGCGCACCCTCTCAGACCCATCCGATCCCGATGCCCCGCTGGTCCAGCCGGCCGCGCCGGTCGTCGAAGCCTATGTTGCCGCCGCCCTTCAGAACCTCAACACCATGGAGAGCATGCAGCAACGCCTCGGTGGCCGCTGGTGGGTCGATAAGTCCAATGACGGCGGCGGCCTCTGGGGCCGCGTCGAAGGCGAACACACGGTCAATGTCCCGGGTGCGTCCACCACCGGAGCCGGCTACACCGTCGATACCATCAGGCTCCAGGTCGGCCTTGACGCGGTGGCGCGCCAATGGGATGGCGGCAAACTCATCGGCAGCGGCAATCTGCAACTCGGTGGAATCTCGGCCGGCATCGGCTCCACCTCGGGCAGCGGCACGGTCTCCGGCGCCGCTGTTGGCCTTGGCGGCGGTATAACCTGGTTGGCCGACAGCGGGCTCTATCTGGATGCCCAGGGCAAGCTGAACTGGTTTGACACCAGCCTCTATTCGACCACGCTCGGCCGCTCGATCGTTTCAGGCAATGACGGTTTCGGCTACGCGTTTGGCCTTGAGGCCGGGCAGCGCTTTGCCATCGATGACACATGGTCGGTAAGGCCCCAGGCCCAGTTCTCCTATTCGCACGTGAGCTTCACCGACTTCCTCGATCCCTTCGGCAACACCGTCAGCCTCGATCGCAGCGACAGCCTCGTCGGACGCCTCGGCCTCTCCGCCGATTACAAGTCCGATTGGCAGAACACCGCCGGCAGGGCGGGCAGCACCCATCTCTATGGCCTCGCCAATGTCACCTACGAATTCCTGGACGGCACCTCGACCCTGATCGGCGGCGACAGCGTCGCGAGCAAGAGCGACCCGCTCTGGGGCAGCGTCGGCATCGGCGGCTCGCTCAACTGGCTCGACGACAAGCTCTCGCTCTTCGGCGAGGCCAATGTCACCTCCAGCCTCAACAATTTCGGCGAGAGCTACGGCCTGGGCGTCACCACCGGCCTGACCGGCAAGTTCTGATTCTCGGCCAGGCCCATCCCGGCGAAGGGCCCAAGCTCTTTGTGATGCAAGCGAGCGGACCGCCAGGCGAAACCCCGGCGTCCGAACGTGCCGCGACGAAACATACCCCCTCTGCGCCCACCAAATGTTGGCAAACGTCACGAACTATCGGCTGTACTTCTGATTGAGATTGGTAGCGGAGGGGCGTTTCGATGCGTACCCCCGCACCGGCCTCTGTTCTCGTATGAAAGACTGGCCGGCTGACGTACGTGAATATCCAGCAGGCACTGAAATCGTCGCCTCGGAACCTGACGTCCCCCGGTGGTTTTCACGCCGGGGTGCTGAGGCGCCAGCACTCGCCTTCTTCCCCACATGACACTGAGCAAGCTATAATCGCGATTGAAGGGGCGCTTCCGACCACTTTCAGGTTAGGTCATGAACCAGGAAATCCGGCTTTTTGGCGCCGTTGCGGTCCGACCCGCCGTCCTTGCTCTTATTTCTCAGTTCGAAGCAGAGACAGGACACAGAGTTGGGTTCACGTTCGAGCTCAATCCGGCAGTAAAGAGGCAGATTGAGGCAGGCGAGCCGTTCGATGTCGTGATCACCAATCCGAACCTGGTACAGGATCTGACTGATTTGGGAAAGGTCGAGGCGGAGAGTCAGGTGGCCTTTGGCCGGATAGCGATGGGAATGGCGGCCAAGGCAGGCAGTCGACCGCTCGACATAGGTTCCGTGGAAGCGTTCGAACATGTGCTGAAGAGCGCCGGATCAATCGCCTACGCCGCCGACGGAACTAGCGGCGCCTACTTCTCCGGCCTACTGGAGCGTTTGGGAATCGCTGACCAGGTAAAGTCCAAGCGGGTGGGCATTCCAGGAGGACAGACAGCGCTGGCCGTAGCCCGCGGGAAAGCCGAGTTGGGGGTGGTTCCCGTGACTTCCATTCTCGCCGCCTCTCCCGAAGTCTTGCTTGTCGGTCGGTTTCCGGCGGAACTCCAAAGCTACATCGACTTTGCCATTGGCATTAGCGCCGATCCAAGGGACACAGAAGCTGCTAGGCGATTGTCGGAGTTTCTGATCTCGGCTGATGTCGATAGCACTCTGGCTGCAATGGGCGTCGATCGCCACTAGTGTGTCCCGGATCAGTTCTTGCGCCGTGGGCTTCCGAACCCCGCAATTCTTAAAACAATCTGAGGCCAGTGCGCAGTACACGGTCAAAAATAAATTTAAGATCAATGGCTTAAGCGCGAATGGTAGCGGAGGAGGGATTTGAACCCCCGACACACGGATTATGATTCCGCTGCTCTAACCAACTGAGCTACTCCGCCCCAGAACGTGGGCGGCGGAGCCGGCCCGGCACTGGCGTGCGGGCTGCTTATTAGGTTTGTGGCCGCGCCCTGTCAAGGGAAAGCCGGCACTAATGCAAGGCCAGTTTTCGCGCCGCCGTCAGTTCCTCGATAAACCGCTGTCTTTCGGCCTCCGCCCGCTCCCTGTCGGGCATGCGCAGCAGGAACGAGGGGTGGATGGTGGCGATGAGTTTCGTGCCGTTTTCCAGTGCCATCGGCGTGCCGCGCTGGCTCGATATGGTGGCGTTGCGCTCGAGCAGGGCGCGCAGCGCCGTGGCCCCCAGGGCCACCACCACCTTGGGACGAACGAAACCGAGCTCGAGGCCGAGCCAGAACCGGCAGGCCTGGATTTCCCCCGCATTCGGCTTCTGGTGCAGCCGATTCTTGCCCCGCGGCGCGAACTTGAAATGCTTGACCGCATTGGTGAGGTAGATGTCCTCTCGCGCGATGCCGGCCGCCTGCAGGGCACCCTCCAGCACCCGACCCGCCGGGCCGACGAAGGGAAGGCCTTGGAGGTCTTCCTGGTCGCCCGGCTGTTCGCCCACCAGCATCAAGGCCGCCCGCGCCGCGCCTGCCCCGAAAACCGCCTGAGTGGCATCGCGATTGAGGTCGCAGCGCCTGCAGGTCCGAACCTCCCGGCGAGCCTCGGCCAGGCTCTCGGGCGCCTCTCCTGACGCCCCTGCCGGGTTGGCGTGTCCATGCTGCTCGGCCATTGCTTTGCCTCCCGCTCCCTCCAACAATGTCGCCCGAGCGCAGGAATTGCCGCGCTTCGTTCGCTTGGACGCAACAGTCAGTTGTTGCAATCAGCCTTCAGAATACCAATCGCAGTCTTTACCTTGCCGTTGAGACACCACGATCCGCCCTCAGGAGGACGACATGACCTTGCAGCTTTCCGGCATCCACCACCTCACCGCCATCACCGCCCAGGCTCGCGAGAACCTGAAATTCTATACCGAGGTCATGGGCATGCGCCTGATCAAGCGGACCGTGAACCAGGACGACACCAGCGCGTACCATCTCTTCTATGGTGATGGCGTGGCGAGCCCGGGCGCCGATCTCACCTTCTTTGACTGGCCCGTGGCCCGCGAGCGGCGCGGCACCCATTCGATCGTGCGCACGGGTCTGCGGGTCCGCAGCGAGGACGACCTGGCCTGGTGGAAGCAACACCTCAAGGCCAAGGGCATCGACAGCGGCAATATCAAGGAGCGCTTCGGCTTCCCCTCGCTCGAATTCGAGGATCCCGAAGGCCAGCGTTTTCGTCTCGTCGCCGATCCGGCGCCAGCCGAAAGCCATCCCTGGGAGAAGAGCCCCGTCCCCGCCGAGCGGCAGATTCTCGGGCTCGGCCCCATCACCATCAGCGTTCCCCAGCTCGATCGCACCGCGCGCGTCCTCACCGAGGTCATGAACATGCGCGAAGTGCGCACCCATCCGGCCCGCGAGCGCACCGGGGAAGTTCACGTATTCTCCATGGGTGAAGGCGGGGCGGCCGCCGAGTTGCATGTTGCGGTCGAACCCGACCTTTCCTTTGCCGGGCAGGGCGCGGGCGGTGCGCACCACGTCGCCTTCCGCCCGCAGGACAAGGCCGGTCTCGACCAGTGGATTCGGCGTGTCACGGCAGCCGGTCTGCGTTCGAGCGGGGAAGTGGAGCGCTTCTATTTCACCTCGCTCTATTTCCGCGAGCCCAATGGCGTCCTCTTCGAAATCGCCACCGACGGCCCGGGCTTCGCAGTGGACGAACCGCTCGAGACGCTCGGCGAGCACCTGTCCCTGCCCCCGTTCCTCGAGCCGAACCGCGCCGCCATCGAGGCCAACCTCAAGCCCATCGACTGATCACTTCTTTGTCGAAAAGCCTGGAAGTTCCGGTCCGCAGGATTGACCGGAGCTTTCAGGCTAATATCGTGATGGAAAGCCAAAAGCGTCATGGCTTCAAAGCGATATCCCGGCTCGCGGTGAACCGGGACGCATCCCGATGCATTCTATGGTGCCGGCGCCACTCCGGCAGCGTAGGGCGTGAGGAATGACGTGCCAGACAAGCAGCCAATGTCCCTGACCCGGCGGACGGTCATCTACGTTATCGGTATCTGTCTCTCGCTCCTTGCGCTCGAGATCTGGCACGAATTCGATACCTATTCCGAAGAGATCGAGCAGGCCGAGACCGAGACCGCCAACCTGGCCGGCTCGCTCATCCAGCACGCCGAGGATACGTTCAACATCGCCGATGGCACGCTCGCCATTGTCGTCCAGCAGCTTGGCGATGAAGGCATGACCCCGTCCGCGCTCCGCCACAGCCAGGCGATCATGGATGCGAGCCTGGAGAACGCCCGCCACTTTCGCGGCTTCTTCCTCTACGGGCCCGATGGCAAGTTCCTCACCGGGTCGCACCATTCCGGCAAGCCGGTACCCGATGTTTCCGCCCGCCCCTATTTCACCATGCATCGGGACGATCCCAATCTGGGCGCGCTCATCGGCCATCCCTTCCGCGGCCAGGCCACCGGTGACTGGCTCATCCCCCTCTCGCGCCGCATCACCGGACCCGACGGCAGTTTCCTGGGCGTCGTCCTCGCCGCGATCGATGCCACCTATTTCTCGAGCTTCTATCAGCGCTTCGATGTCGGGCGGCGCGGCTCGATCTCGCTACTGCTGACCGACGGCACGCTGCTTTCCCGCTCCCCGTTCAATCCCGACGACGTGGGGATAGACCTTTCGAGCGCTGCCCTCTTTACCGACGCCATGCCCATGCAGGGCGCCTACCACCTGGTGTCTTCCATCGATGACACCGCCCGCATTGCCGGCTTCGCCCGCAGCCCGGAATTTCCCCTGGTTACCGTCGCCGGCGTGGCGCGGGACGATGCCCTGGCCTCCTGGTGGCGCGATGCGGCCATTCGCCTCTGCGTCATGATCGCCTTCGTCATGGCCGTGGCGCTGCTCGGGTTGCGCCTAGCCGACCAGTTGCGCCGTCGGCACAAGGCCGAAGCCCAGCTTTCCGCGCGCGACACCGAATTCCGCCTCATCACCGAAAGCAGCAGCGACCTCATCTCCCACATCGATAACGAAGGCCGGCGCGTCTACGTCTCGCCCGCCGCGCCGCGCGTCCTGGGCTTCGAGCCCGACGAGCTGCTCGGCCGCTCGGTATTCGAGATCGCCCACCCCGATGATGTTGAAAGTCTCAAGGCGGCGGCCGACCGCATGCGGCGCGGCGAGGCCGGCGGGGAAACCCTGGCCTATCGCGCGCTCCACAAGGATGGCCACGAAATCTGGCTCGAAACGGCGCTGACCGTCGTCCCCGGCAAGGATGGCACCCCGCCGGGCGTCATCTCGGTCACCCGCGACATTTCCGAGCGCAAGGCGCTCGAACTCCAGCTCATCGCCATGGCTCGCGTCGATGGCCTCACCGGGCTCGCCAACCGGCGTGCCTTCGATGCCGCGCTCGATGTCGAGTGGCGCCGCGCCCAACGCGAGGGCGCGCCCCTTTCGGTGCTGCTCATCGACGTCGACCGCTTCAAGAACTTCAACGACCATTACGGCCATCTCGGCGGGGATGAGTGTCTGATCAAGATCGCCGCAGCCGTCGAAGGCGGCATCAAGCGGCCCGGAGACGTCGCCGCCCGCTATGGCGGGGAAGAGCTGGTGGTGCTGCTCCCGCAGACCGATACCCGCGGCGCCATGGTCATGGCCAACAAGCTCTGCGCGTTGGTCGAGGGGTTGGGGCTCGCCCACGAGCACAACCCGCCCTGGAAGGTCGCCACGATCAGCATCGGGGCGGCCTCGGTGGTGCCGAACGAAGCCTTCCCCGATCGCACCCCGCAATGGCTTCTCGGCCGCGCCGATGCCGCCCTCTACGCAGCCAAGGCTGCCGGGCGCAACCGCGCCATGGCCGCGCCGGAGCCGCCCAAGCGCAAGCTCAGCCTGGTGCGCTCCTGACCGCGAAAAAATCTGCCCTCGTTTGTCGAGTCCTATCCGCCCAGTTCGTCGTGTCCTCGAGAAGAGAGAAAACGCTCTCGGAAAACCAGGAGAACACAAAAGAC